>Ga0073900_10000018_pt1 | contig 142039 bp, 111 predicted proteins | sample KloWWTmetKNB5Kit_FD_66666 | JGI IMG/M metagenome (GOLD analysis project Ga0073900, IMG submission 66666) | Active sludge microbial communities from Klosterneuburg, Austria, studying microevolution and ecology of nitrifiers - Klosterneuburg... | ecosystem: Engineered > WWTP > Aerobic digester...
AGGAGCACATCCTTCTGGACATGGGCATTTGCCAACACCATCAGCATCTACTGGCTGACAATAAGTAGGAGTAACCAACTCTTTATCTTTACAATCTGGTACGCCATCGCCATCAGTATCCCGGCTTACACCGTGAGTATCAACCGGACAACCAGCAGGAGTTTGTTCCTGATCAAACTGATCTGTCACACCATCGCCGTCAGCATCCGGAAGGATGATTTCTGGTACTCTTCTCAATTCACCGTAAGCATAGTTCAAAGGATTCAACCAGTAAAGTGGTTCAACTCTTCTAGCTTTATTTCCAATATTAAAGTTCAGACCCAAAGTAAGATAGTTCATAAAGTCTTTATCAGGTGTAAGTGTTCCCTGATCTGTCCAACGCTGACCATCCAAAAGATCTGATCCATTATAAATCACTCTGTCTTCTAAAGCGATATTAATGCGAGGAGTTATGCGAAAAGCTAATCCAAAACCACCAGATACTGAGGGTTTGATATTGCCTCTGAACATATCTGAATATTTTACACTTGGGTCAAGCTCGATTGGTGTGTCATAATCACCATTTTGAAGTTCTTTTAACAAATCCAGCACTTCTTTCCTATCATCCCTATTATATGAGTGAGGAATATTGGAGTAGTCATAAGCTGCACTTTCTAAATCACCTCTTACCTCATGCATTGCATCTACACGCCCTTTCCAAGTACTAATACCCAAACCTGCTACCCCATAAAGAGTAATACCAGTTTGTGGTTTATAGAACCGGATATTATGAATATTGGCTAAAACTTGTAGGCTCAACTCCTGAGCGATTGTTTTATAGTTATAATATACACTTGGGTAATCGATTGGATTCCAAACATTCCCACCGGGTAAAACGCTATTTCTGGAATATCTGTAAAACCAAGGATTGGCGTAACCAACATATTTATAACCGATAGAAGGTGTCCAGTCTTGACCTCTTGCTTCACCAAGCATATACTCTAAACGCAAAGACAATGTATGTCCAATGGATTTTCTGATATGAAAACCGTAACCCAGAGTAGGTGTTACTGAGCGAACATCTCCATTAATATTGAAGACCCCTGCTTTTGCGCCAATCTCCCACATGTCTTTGGGTTTAGGTGCATAATCGCTTTCTCCATTGATAAAACTTTGCAGTTGTCCCTGACTTTTGGAGGAATAATATCCTGCATCTGTGATTGAAGCTGATCCATAGATTGGATGCGGTGCAGTGTAAGGATGCGATGGACTTACCTGAGCTTTAAGGCCACACATGCCAATAGTAAGCGCAAGTGCCGAAAAGATAATTTTTGACTTTTTCATGTATCTCCTGGTTTAATGTAATAGTTTACTGAGTTTGATTAAACATCCAAAAATACCAAACCATATGAAAATAACACATATTTTGGTAAATTTCTTTGCAAATATATGATTTATAAATACATGTTAAAATAAATAACGTATATCTAATGTATATCTAGTACAAATTGTTAATAAGGGTATGTTCTCCGACTTTTTTACAATCTAAAATAAATAAGACTTAAAGAAGTATTTGCTATTTAAAGAACTGAATTACATTCTATTAAGGTATCTGCTCAATTCACATCTCCAATATTGAAAGTATTTTACTTTACCCTTTTCACGATTGAAAATAATAAATTATGCATTACACTACCAGTAAATAAGATTATTTCTTGAATAAAAATAAACCCATTGAAACCCTTAGATATACTTAATATTGAAAATCAACATGTTAAACATTAAGACACCCTTCAATTGGTGCTTTATTAAACTATTCATAATTACTAATCAGCGAATTAGAGATTTCTGGTACCCTTAAGATTCTCGAAAAATTAGATCTCCTTATTGGGGATTTTAAATAATATCAAAAATCTGCCGAAAAACATCTTAAATAATCTGGAAATCTAAAACCAACAGCCTTCTAATCAAAATTAGATTTCTGTAAAGTCCAGTATTGGGTCAGTTTCCAAAAGAATAGCCCAGCAATACTTTAAGGAAGGGCTTCTAAAAAGCCTCGATTCTGTTCAATATATTTGCATCTTTTTAAAATAGGAAAACAGATTTTATTTATCTGTCTCCTAAGTCAAAACCTCGCTTTTCATTTCCCTGAAGATGGCATTTTTTGATTTCCTTTCGTACATAAATTTTTAAATGACGCCCATGATACGTTTGATCGCAATGGATTTAGATGGCACTTTACTGACAGATAATAAAGAGTTGCCTCCTGATTTTTGGGAACTGGCAAACCTTCTTATGTCCAAAAATATTTCGCTGGCCATTGCCAGTGGAAGACCATTTCACAATATAGCCAGTTTGTTTCAGCCGATAAAGGAACAGATATTTTTTGTTTGCGACAATGGTTCCTATGTAGTGGAGGGCAGTAAAGAGTTATCGATCAATCAATTAGACAGAGAGCCTATTGCTAAAATTGTAACCAAAGCCAGAGCGTTGGAGAAAGTTTATCCAGTACTATGTGGAAAGGATCTGGCCTATATAGAAAACACAGATGAGGATTTTGCTCGCAATGCGTTAAAATACTATCAGGAATTTAGAGTGGTGGAGGACTTGACTCAGGTAGATGATATTATTCTGAAAGTGTCATTATGCGATTTGATTGGTTCCGAAATGAATAGCTACCCTCACTTCCAAGATATGAAAGATGCGTATTCGGTGGCCATTTCCGGACAAATATGGCTAGACTTCACCAATCTGGATGGAACTAAAGGGCAAGCCATTAAAAAAATTCAGGAGTACAAAGATATTTCACCCGACGAAACTCTGGTATTTGGCGATTATCTTAACGACCTAGACATGATTCAAAATGCACACTTTAGTTATGCCATGAAAAATGCCCATCCGCAGATTCGCAAAGCTGCAAATTTTGTAACAGAGTCCGACAATAACCATTTTGGCGTTACTGCTACCATCAAAAAATTATTCTCTTTATAATCCAACACGCTTTGGATACCATTCAAAAAGCATTTCCATTGCCAAAGGAATACTATTACTGTAATCCATCTGAATGGTTTTTTCATTTTTGATCCAATGGTAAAAGGTGTTTTTAAAATTAGCATCAATTGAGGACAGCGTCATCACACCCAAATCTGCTAATGCTGCCGCATTGCAGCATTGCTCATACTGACCGCGAATAGGAATAGCCATTAACTTTTTACCAAGATGAATGGCTTCCGAAGGTGTTTCAAATCCTCCTCCGGTAATGATAGCATGACATTCAATTAAACTCCTATTAAACGTAATCTTATTTACAGGTATAAATTTTATGTTCCCTTCTACGCCCTCGCTTTTCCGCTGGTTAGTGAAAATTTCAAATTTATACTCCTTCAGTGGCGAAAAAATTCCTTTCAGCTGCTGTTCACAATACGATGGAAGATACACTGTAATATGCCCCTTGTCCACAGGTACTGCCTCCAGAATTTCCTTTTTAATAATGGGTGTAGTGATAAACTCATCATAACAGCTAAAATGCAGCCCTACATAACGATCAGCCGGGGCATAATTTTTTAAAAGCCACTCTCCGGTTGTACTTTTCTGTTTCGGACGGGGCGTGTTGGGAGAATAAAAACTTGCCTGATGACCAAAGTTTACAGAAGGTATTCCTTTTTTGGCACAGGATTTAGCTGTTATATAATCATAATCATTGATGACAAAATCATAGTTCTCCACCGGCAATTGATCAATCTCTTTTCTTAGAGATATCGGATTTATCGTTTTCGCAATTTTCCAATAATTCAGAGAACCATTGCAGGTGTAATATAGACTCAGCCCCTTACTTCGGTAGGCAATGGGTGCGTCCAGTGACAGAGAACTATTATCACCACTTAAAAAAATATCTACTTTGCCATACTGTTTTAAATAGGGTAATAGTTCCATGCAACGACTGATATGCCCATTGCCTGTAGCTTGTACTGCATAAAATATTTTCATAGTAATTGTGTTTAGTTTTTAGAAAGCTAAGAGTGGTGGCTATCGTTTGTTTTTTATAAGAGCATTAAATTGAAAATATACTTCACTGGCCAATACGTTTGATGGAGATGTTGGATTTCTGGGTTTTTCAATTTCGACACTTTGGTATTGATAGGTGAACAAATGCCAGTCATCTTCATAATACTCAAGCGCTGTCATATGATCCACCCAATCACCGGAATTCAGATAGCACACTTCACCATCTTTATTTTTAATGATTCTTTTTTGTGGCTGATGAATATGACCACAGATTACAATGTCAAACTTCTTTTCAATGGCTATTTCCGCAATCTTTTGTTCGTACTCATCAATCTTCACAAACCGTCGGTTATACCTGCTCATTATTATTTTGGATAACGAAAGTTTTTCTTTTATTAGCAATTGAGATACAAAATTCACCAGCCTGTTAAAACCCAATAATAGTGAATATCCGTTGCTGCCCAATTTTCCCCAGAACTTGGCCAGATCTACCGTGGTGCAATCAAAAACATCACCATGAAAAATCCAAACTTTCTTTCCACCTACTTCTATTACGATCTTATCGGTGAGCATAAAATTGCCTAATTCTAAAGTGGAATATTTCCTTAACGCTTCATCATGGTTTCCAGTAATATAAACAACCCTAGTGCCTTTATCGATCTGATTGAAGATTTCCTTAATAGCGGCAAAATGAGTGGAGGGGAAATACTTTTTACTAAACTGCCAGCCGTCAATAATATCACCATTCAGAATGAGCAATTTGGTCTCAATGGTTTTTAGATAGGCTGTAAATTCTTTTGCCCTGGAAGCATAAGTGCCTAAATGTAAGTCGGACAATACAACTATTTCCACCTGTCGTTTGATCATTACAAATTGTTTCCCAAAAAAACAATCTCATTGTAATTAAAACGTTAAATCAGGATTATGTTATTGTTATGGGTAAGCAGTAGTCTGCCTGTTCCTGCTTTTCAATAAGTAGTCATAAGAGTATTCAATCAACGCCAAACAATAAATTCGGGTGAGTATAAAATTTTACAGCATTGGGTGATCGCTTCTTTCTAAAATAAAAACAATTCTTAGCAACTATCCCTTCAAATTGAGGCAGCACCTATTTTTCTTCGGAGTAAATAGCACAGATCACTTTTCTTTCAATAGGTATAATGGCAAATTTTTCACTTGGTATGGTGGTATAAAATATACCGCCTAATAGATTAAACTGCAAAAGCAGATGCATACGGAATGCACCTGCTTTTTTATTCATTACGTTCAGTTGATTTCTGCCTATTTACGGCTATAATTAGGCGCTTCATGCGTCACCACTACATCATGCGGATGGCTTTCGTTCATACCAGCATTGGTGATACGGACAAATTTTGCTTCTTTTAGAGTCTGGATATTTTTTGCCCCACAATAACCCATTCCTGCACGCAATCCACCCACATATTGATAAATCACTTCCTTCAATGAACCTTTATAAGCTACCCTGCCTTCAATTCCTTCTGGCACAAATTTCTTTACATCATCTTCTGTATCCTGAAAATAGCGATCACTGCTTCCTGTGGCCATTGCACCCAGCGATCCCATACCGCGATAGGCTTTATATTTTCTGCCCTCGAAAATGATAGTTTCTCCAGGGCTTTCTTCGGTACCGGCAAACACACTTCCCATCATCACACAATCTGCACCAGCCGCCAATGCCTTAACCATATCACCTGTATAGCGAATACCCCCGTCTGCAATCAATGGAATTCCTTTTTTAGCCAGACTTTTTGATGCTTCCATAATGGCGGACAACTGTGGCATACCTGCTCCTGCCACAATGCGGGTGGTACAAATAGACCCGGGTCCGATACCTACCTTAACGGCATCAGCACCAGCCTCGGCCAAAGCCAGTGCCCCTTCTGCTGTTCCCACATTTCCTGCTACTACGTTTAATTTCTTAAAACTTTTTTTAACTTTTTTCAAAGCATCAATTACGCCTTTGGTGTGGCCATGAGCACTATCCAACACCACTAAATCTACGCCTACCTGTTGCAATGCAGCTATACGGTCTAACACATCGGCTGTGATGCCAATGCCAGCACCCACTAGTAATCTGCCAAAAGAATCCTTCACCGCATATGGGAAACTGGTTACCTGCAATATATCTCGGTAAGTAATCAATCCCACTAATTTACCCTGCTTGTCAACAACAGGAAGTTTTTCTATTTTGTACTGACGTAAGATCGTTTCAGCTTTCTTTAGATTGGTGCCTTCGGGAGCTGTTATCAAATTTTCATTGGTCATGACCTCTTTCACCGTTCTATTCATATTATCTTCAAACCTAAGATCCCGATTGGTGAGAATACCCTTTAGTTTGCTACCTGCATCCACAATTGGAATACCCCCTATTTTATTCTCTCTCATCAGTTTTAGAGCATCACCGATAGTAGCATCTTCCAATAAAGTAATTGGATCTAATATCAAACCGGCTTCACTTCTTTTTACCTTACGAACATGTGAAGCCTGTTGGTCGATGCTCATATTCTTATGCAGAATGCCTAATCCGCCTTCTCTGGCTATGGCGGTAGCCATAGCTGCTTCTGTAACGGTATCCATTGCGGCGGTTAGGATGGGTGTATTGAGCGTAATGTCCTTGGTAAGTTTGGTGCGGATGTCCACATCTCTTGGCAATACCTGACTAAAAGCGGGTATCAACAAAACATCATCAAACGTTAAACCTTCTAATAAAATTTTGGGAGAATTTGCAGTTGCTGCGGAATTATTTCTTATTGCCATGTGCAAAATTAAGGGAATGAAAATAAAGTTCGAAGAAATGGATTGATAACAAAATGTGCCGTGGCACAAAATCATCGATTTTAGAACCCATCCGGGTCTTCCATTTTTAATACTGAAATTTCTACGATCGCCACTCCATTACAATATTAATTCGTCTTTCTGCAACCATGTATTAATAATGGGACTGACATGTCATTACCTGAAAACACAAAAAGGATTGAACAAAATCCTTACTATTAACTTTCAAAAATCACTATACTACACAATACCATCAGGATAAAAAATTAATTTTTTCATACGAAATATTTGGATATATATATATATATATATTGAGGTCAGCTAAGATAATTTTGCCCAAAAACGATATTTTTCATTTTTAAAACACAACATTATGAAAAAAATAATACTACACTTAATTGTATTTCTCTCTTTTTATTTGCCAGCTTTTTCATCAAACAATTTTGTTCCGCCATATTCATACACGTTTACTGATGGATGCGGAAAAACATGGAAATTGAATTGTTATGATTGTACATCTTCGTCAGGTTTCGCATATGCTATTGATAATTGGAAAAAGACCCACCAAATTGGAACTTGGAATGCGGTACCATGCTATTCTTCAACACCAACAATTCCAAACGAAGTTCCAGCATAAATAAAATAAAATTATCTTAGCTTATTCTAACAATTCAAACATTTCTATGAAAAAAGTATTTTATATTTTCTTTTTTTTATTGACTACCAATTCATATTCATTTGCCCAAAATACAATACTGGGCAGAATTATTTACGACTACACTTTTGTCCAAAATACAGACAATCCAAATAATCCTTATAGAGACAAAATGGTTTTACAATTCAACAGGACATCCTCAGTTTTCAAAAGCCAACTTATGGTTGAGTCAGAAGAGGCTGAACGGAAAAGATTGGAAGTTGTAATTAACCAAGCCAAAGGAAGTAGAAATATTGTAGAAAATGGGCAATCCTTGTTACGAGGTTCTGCTGTTAGGTATTATAATTTTTATAAAGAAAAATTAGACTATCAGTATCACCCAACTGGAGGCAATATTTATTTGATCAAACAACCCCTTGAAAAAATAGAGTGGATGATATTGAATGAGGTTAAAGGAATTGCGGGCTTTGGATGTCAAAAGGCAATTGGCAAAAGTCATGGACGCACTTATATCGTTTGGTTTACCACAGATATTCCTTACCCCTATGGGCCAAGAAAACTATGGGGTTTGCCAGGAATGATTTTGGAAGCTGCTGATACTGAATCGCAGGTTGTTTATAAACTTCTGCATGTGGATTTGAATCCAATGCCAGAAGAAAAAGTTGAAATGCCCAGGGATGGCATCATCACAACACATCAAGAGTTTAATAGAATGGCAAATGCGACATCTAATGATGCCACATCTGGTATAGAAAATTCGCAGGGATTAACGGTAAAAGAAGTGGGTAGTAGTACAAGACCTGTTCGTAAGCCTGTTGCAAATAAAATTGACAGAGACTAAACCGCCTATTAAACCATTGGCCATTGAAGTATTTATTTTTACCAATTGCCTTCCTTTTGGCAAGTGTATTGAATGGAAACAGTCAGCTGCTAAAAATCAGTGGTGTGGTGAAAGACTCCACAGGGTTGGCTATTGCGGAGGCAAGTGTTAGTCTTATATCCGAAAAAACCAAAGTAGGTTTTGCATTTTCAAGAACAGATGAAAATGGACATTTTGAACTTCAAATAGATTCGTCCCTGCTCATAACTGATAGTTTGAAGATACAAATAAAAATATCAGGCATTGGTTTTAATACATTGCTATGCGCAATACCAGAAAAATCACCAAATATCTATTTTTTGAAAAGAAGCAACGAATATCTGGAACGAGTGGTAGTGCGAAGTGGCAATGATTATATTTCGAAAAGACAGGATACCATTAGTTATAACGCCGAAAAATTTATAGAGAGAGAAGACAGGGTGTTAAAGGACTTACTAAAACATCTGCCAGGGATAGAAGTGAGTGATGATGGTAATGTAAAATTCAATGGTAATCCTATTAACAAATTATACATTGAAGGTCATGATATGTTGGCCGAAAAGTACAATCTGGCCACCAAAAATATAAATGCTGCGGCCGTAGAAAAGGTACAGGTTATTGAGCACAACCAACCCATAAAAATGCTTAAAGGTATTCTCCCCTCTGATCAGGCGGGGATCAACATTAAACTAAAAAATAAAAATAAATTTAGGAATAATTTTAAGGTAGAATTGGAAGGTGGCACTCCTTCCAAATACAAATTGGATATCAATAGCTTTTCCTATAAAAACAAGTTTTTGGGACTCAATTTTTTGAAACTTAACAACATAGGGCTTAGTTACACGGATGAAGCTGTTTCAAACTCATCGGCCGATTTTGAGTTTTTTCAGGACAACAATTTTCCTTTTGGATTAGTTAATCCTCCAGGACACAACGCCCCTATAAAACAATATCGTTACTGGTTCAATAAAGCCGCTTTACTTAACCTTAACGAATTTTTTGTGTTACCAAAAGATTACACCTTTCGTATCAATGGCTGGATGCAAAAAGAAGAAGTTGATCTTTTCAATGATAATAATACCAATTATCAAATTCCAAACAATAATACCATTAGGTATTTTGAGAATACCAAGACAAATTCAAAGACTCAAAACTTTGCCATTCAATTCAGCCTGAACAACAATAGTAAAAAGAAATATTTCAACAACAGTTTGAGCATTGAAAGTATGAACCAAAACTTTCGGTCAGGAATTAATTCAAATCAGGGAAGTGTTACACAGAAACTCAATAATACATATCTTAAATTTTCGAATAGTTTCAGTCAAATCTATCAATTGAGCAAGAGAAACAATATTCAATATAATAATTATATTAGTTATTATCGACAGCCACAAATTTTAGAATTTAATCCTACCAAAGACTTTCAAAAAGAATATTCGAATAATGAATATATGCGAGTTGTTCAAAAATCGAAAATCCCCACATTTTTTATTGATAACAATATTAAATACTTTATTGATCGCAAAATCTTTCAATACAATATCGAACTGGGAGGCAATTACCAAAACCAGGTTCTAAGTTCAGAAATTGGACTATTACAAAACAACAATTCCATATTGTATCTAAAACATTTTGAAAACTATTTGAAATGGAAAAGAACACAGGTATATAATAATTATGAATTGACTTTTAAAAAGGATAAAAACAGAATCAGTTTGTCTCTTCCCTTTAATCTGACAATGATACAATACAAAGACACAATAGGCAATCAAACTAAAAAACTACATAAAGTATTATTCAATCCCAATTTTGGATATACAAAAAAAATAGGGAAAGAACATGAACTGATCAATAGCCTTTCCTATTCAAATAGTGTAGGAACCATCAATAGTGTTTTTCCTAATCCGGTTTTTAGTGATTATCGCACCTTTTATGCAAATGACATTCCGCTTTTTTTGGGTAGCTCCATTTACCTGAACTCAACCTTCTATTTCAAGAAAACACTTAAATTATTTTTTGGAAACGTTGGTGTAAGAGCATCCAAATCTTTTAACCACTACATTTCCTCACAAACTATTGACTCATTAAGCACCAAGAATACAGCTATCCCTAAAGAAAACACAAATGCCTCCTGGGGTATAACGACCTATCTAAGTAAGTATTTTTTCCCGCTTAAAACAGCAGTATCAATCAATTTTATAGGCAACTTTACTTCCTCACCGCAACTGCAGAACGGCAAAGAATTTATCACCAAAAATCAAACCATGACAACTTCGCTGTCATTAAGTCCCAAAATATTTTCCTGGTTAAAACTAGATATTAATGGAAGCTACACTAAAAACAAGTCAGATTCAAAAACAGGTGGATTCTTCCCTCGCTTTTCAACCATCTTCAATGAAACTTCCTCTATCACCATTTATCCTAATGAATCTTCTATTTTTCAATTATCGAATGAATATTTTTCTTATTTAAGTAATGGAAAAGTAATTTCAAATAGCATGTTTTTAGATGGATACTATCAACAAACACTCAAAAACAAATATGACCTTAGGTTCTCGGTTCGCAATATCACAAACCAAAGAAGGTTCACTTCTATCAATCAAATCAATAATTCTATTTCGATAAACAGTTTTATACTAACCCCAAGAATGTTTTTACTATCGGCCTATTTCAATCTTTAATACCCAAATCTCCACTCCATTACAATAATAATTCGTCTTTCTGCAACCATGTTTTAATAATAAGGCTTCACACTATTCCTCCGTTTCAAACCTAATGATACCTTTGTCTGTTATAGTCAAAGATTATGGAAACAAAAGAAAAAATACAATGGAAAGTGGACGGTATGGACTGCGCCACCTGTGCGCTGACCATCAACAAATACCTGAACAAAGAAGGAGCCAGCGATGTGCGGGTGAACTTTGCTACCGGCGATGTGAGTTTTGAAATGAACCAGCAAAGTACCCTTGAAAATATTACAACAGGCCTGGCAAACCTAGGTTATAAAGTAGTGGGCAAAAAGCATGAGGCTTCACACACCGATGCACATGACCATGAACATGAGGAAGGCGGATTTTTGAAAAACAATGCCCAGCGTTTCTGGTTCTGTCTGCCCTTTACTTTAGTGCTCATGCTGCACATGATACCGGCCATGCACCATAGCTGGATCATGCAGCCCCTGGTACAATTGGCACTTTGTCTGCCGGTGTTTGTAGTCGGTCTGGTTTACTTTGGAACTAGTGCCTGGAAAAGCATTCGCAATGGAATGCCCAATATGAATGTGCTCATCGCTATTGGTGCAACAGCTGCTTTTGTGTACAGCTTGTATGGCATTTTCACTGGTCAGGTGGATTACGTCTTTTTTGAAACTGCTGCCACCGTCATCACACTAGTTTTCTTAGGAAACTATGTGGAAGAGCGCACCGTGGCATCCACCCAATCGCAACTTAAAAAGTTGGCACAAACACAGGTCATCATGGCCAATATGATTGCCTATGACAAAGAGTATAATGAAAATGTATTTCCAGTAGAAAGTACGGCACTCCGTTCCGGAGATCTAATTTTAATAAAGTCTGGCGAGCAGGTGCCGGCCGATTGTAAAATTCTTTGGGGTGATGTACATGCAAACGAAGCCATCATTACGGGCGAAAGCGTTCCGGTAAATAAACAACAAAAGGACATTCTGATTGGTGGAAGCATTATTACTGATGGCACTGCCAAAGCACAGGTTACCGCCGTGGGAAAGGACACCGTACTTTCCGGCATTGTCAACTTAGTAAAAGAAGCACAAGGAGAAAAACCACCAGTGCAGCAAATGGCAGATAAAATAAGTGCAGTGTTTATTCCAATTGTTTTGGGTATTGCCTTATTGACCCTAATCGTAAACTGGTTGATACTCCATGAGTTTACACCTTCGTTGATGCGTGCGATTGCAGTATTGGTAATTGCCTGTCCTTGCGCCATGGGGCTGGCTACTCCTGCGGCCATTGCAGTAGGACTGGCCAGAGGTGCTCGTAATGGAATTCTGTTTAGAAATGCGACTAGTCTTGAAAATTTTAAAAATATAAAGCAGGTAGTGTTTGATAAAACCGGCACCCTCACTACCGGGCAGTTTGCCATCAATAGTTATCAGATTATGGATAACAGGATGGATGATACCTCTTTCAAAAACTTAGTCTATTCATTAGAAAAATATTCCAATCATCCTATTGCAAAAGCCTTTAACAAAGGCTGGAAAACCAAGACAGAAATACGCTGGCAAAAAGTGGAAGAAATAAAAGGAGAAGGAATGAAGGCAACCGACAAAGAAGGCAACCTCTATCAAGCAGGTGCCTATAAGATAGCCGCCCATCTTACCCAAGATGATACCCACAATATTTATGTGTTGGAAAACGGAAAATTGGTTGGATTTATTGATGTGGCAGATGAACTAAGACCCGAAGCCAAGCAAGTGATCCAATACTTCAAAGCTAAAAACATCAAAACCGTTTTGTTGAGTGGCGATAAAAAATCTAAGGCCGATCATATTGGTGCCGTACTAGGGATGGATGAAGTGATATCCGAAAAAACTCCCGAAGAAAAATTGCAAATCATTGACCAGAAAAATAAAGAAATTCCTACAGCCATGGTGGGCGATGGAATTAACGATGCCCCTGCATTGGCCAAAGCAACCATTGGTATCAGCATGAGCGATGCCTCACATCTTGCGATGCAAACCGCCCAAGTGGTGCTGATGAATAATGGCCTCACCAATTTACCAAAAGCTTTGGGCTTGGGAAAACATACTTATGGTACCATCAAAGGAAATTTGTTCTGGGCTTTCTCTTATAATATAATAGCTATTCCGGTAGCAGCCTTAGGCCTGCTTACTCCACAATTGGGTGCGTTGGTCATGGCTTTTAGTGATGTGGTACTGGCATTAAATAGTGGAAGACTGGCAATAAAGAAAGTCGATTGATTTAGGATTGCAGATTACAAATTGCGGATTGGAGATTGGGAATCCTTTGGGAAATTCTTTGCAGTATTAGTGGCTGGGAGTTTGGGTCCCAAAGTTTTGGTAGATTTTCTTCAATTACCCAAAAACCTTATTTTAGTTCCGTAATTAATGGAAGCAGGAATGAGCATGACACCCACAGAAGCCCTTCATCAGTATTTTGGATTTGAAAGTTTCAGACCCATGCAGCAGGAAATTGTGGAAGCGGTTTTGGCTGGCGAAGATGTATTGGCTTTGATGCCCACAGGTGGCGGAAAATCGCTTTGCTACCAGGTGCCTGCGCTTGCCAAAGAAGGACTATGCATAGTAGTGTCGCCGCTTATAGCACTGATGAATGATCAAGTGCAAAATCTTCGAAAGAAAAACATTACTGCCTTTGCCATCCATACCGGCATGCGAAGAAAAGAAGTGATCCGAATTCTGGAAACCGCGGCACATAGTAACTGTAAGTTTTTGTATGTATCGCCGGAAAGATTAGAAACGGCTTTGTTCAAAGAGTTTCTTCCCGCCTTTGATGTGAACCTGATAGCGGTGGACGAAGCACATTGTATTTCCCAGTGGGGATACGATTTTCGCCCTCCATATCTGCGCATCATGAGGTTGAGAGAAGAACTTCCCGATACACCGATCATGGCATTGACCGCCTCAGCCACACCATTGGTTCAACAGGACATTTGTGAAAAACTTTCTTTACAGAACAAAAATAGATTCAGGGTTTTCAGGCAATCTTTTGAGCGGCCCAATCTATCTTATAGTGTTTTTAATACCGGCTCCCGCATCAATAAAATGTTATCAGTGCTAAAAGCAGTACAAGGATCTTCCATCGTGTATTGTAAGTCCCGAAAACGAACCAAGGATATCAGTGATCTTTTGAATGCACAAAATATTGTAGCCGATTTTTATCATGCCGGCTTGGCCACGGATGAAAGAAAGAAGAAACAGCAGGAATGGATTGACAATAAAACCCGGATAATGGTTTGCACCAATGCCTTTGGCATGGGCATCGACAAGCCAGATGTGCGCACAGTTATTCATGCGGATGTACCTGATTGCCTGGAAAATTATTATCAGGAAGCCGGTCGTGCCGGACGTGATGGCAAAAAGTCCTATGCCGTTTTAATGTATGATGATGCCGAACAGGAAGCATTGCAATACATGGCCAATATTCGCTATCCTGACCTAGCCACCATTCAACTGGTTTATAGAAGTGTAGTGCACTATTTGCAGTTGCCCGAGGGAGAAGCACCAGGCGAAAGCTATGATTTTAACCTGAAGGATTTTATCAGGAAGTTTGGACTGGATGTGCAAACCACGATCTATGGACTGAAAGCACTGGAACAGGATGGATGGCTAAGTTTCAACGAGCAGGTTTTTTCTCCTGCCACAGTCAATTTCACTATCTACAAAAATGATTTATATGAGTATGAAAAAACTCACTCAGAATTGGAACCTCTCATAAAAGTTTTGCTTCGAAATTATGAAGGAATCTATGACTACCCAGTTTCCATTTCAGAAAACTGGTTAGCTTACATTTTGAAATATGATATTGAAATTATAAAAGACCAACTCAGGCGACTTGACTTTGATGCCGTGATAGACTACATACCACAAAAGGATGAACCGCAGGTAACACTAACTCGCACCCGAATCAACACCTCTTTTTTAGAGATTAATCAGGAACGATTCAAAGAACGAAAGGCCATTTTTACTGCCAGGGTAAATAAGATGTTGGAGTACTTAAATGTTACCTCTGATTGCAGAAGCAGATTTATAGGTCAATATTTTGGCGACAACAAAATAGTTGATTGTGGTATTTGCGACAATTGTTTAAGGAAAAAACAACAAAGTCTGGATGAACAAACCTTCAAACAAATTCTTTCAAAAATCAAAGACAATCTAAACCAACCCACTCTACCCAACGAGCTGATCACAAAACTGAGTGGTATTACAAAAGAAAATATCTGGACTGTTATTGATTTCTTATCCTCTGACGGGAAAATAACTATCCTGGTTGATGGTAAACTGCAATGGAATGATTAAGCAAACGCATTCGGCAAATTCAACCCCAATCTATCTTCTAATTCTACTCAGCGTTTCCTGTGTCATACCCAAATAACTGGCTACCGCACCCAAAGGTGCCCGTAGCAATATATCAGGATCATCCTGCATCAATTGATTGTATCGTTGTTTGGCAGTCATGAATTGCAAAGCATAAATTCTTTTTTCTGTATTAATAGCCAGCACACCCAGCACATAAACCATCAGACGAGAAACAGAAATGGATGTGTCAGCAAATTTTTGCAATACTTCATAATTTAAATAACTGACAGTAGAATACTCTAAGGCCTCCATATTATTGGCCGATGGCAGATTTAAGAACAAGGTTTCCTTACTGGCCACAAATCCATTTTCTTTTATGAACGAAAGGGTAATGTCTTTTCCGTCTTCCAGATAAAAAGTGCGTAGCAATCCTTTTTCCACAAAATAAATCTTTCGGTCCAGTGCATGGGCATGACGCAAAATAACACCCTTATCCACATCCACAGTAGTGAGATTCTCTACCACGAAATCCTTAATATCTTCATCAATCCTAATGAAATTTGCCAATAATTCTAGGGTGTACATCTTTTCCTTTTTTTCAAAAATAAATAATGTACAAAAAAGCCCGGCAGAAATACCGGGACTTAATCAACAAACCATAACAAAAAACATTATTCAGTTACTTTTTGATGCTTCCATTTTTTTAATAAAAGCTTCTTTTTGATTATTAACATCAACCAGCACATTATAAAAAATACAGATGATAATATTAAAAGATGTATTGTGTATGGTTGGGTTAAATAATATTGACCCTGTTCAACCAAAGAAATTTTCATTGCCTGCAAATAGGGCGTTAAGGGCACAATGGAGGTGAGCGCATTGATGATTTTGGGCATGGAATAGGATGGCCATGTGTAACCACTCATTATAAATGCTGGAGAGGCAATCACCATCAATATCTGTGTAGCTTTAAGTGCATTAGGCACTACAATACTCACCAGAATGGAAAGAAAAACAGAGGCCAGAATAAACAGTTCACTATTTAAAATAAACCCTCCAAAGTCTGTTGGTACGGGAATTTTGAGCCATTTGCTAAAAATATAAAACACAAGAATATTAATATTGGAAAACAAAAAAACTGGAATGGCTTTTACAAAAACCAATATCAAACTATTGGTTTTGTCCAATATTTCCATAAATGACGACCGATTGAACTCGGTGGCAAAACTTAGTGCCATTGCCAACAGGATCACTTGTTGTAATACTACTGCCATCATAGCTGGCCACATAAAAACAAGATAATTGCTGGTAGTGTTGAACAAGGTAATGTAGTTCGCTTTGAAAGGCTCGTATTTTGTTTTTGCTATTTCGGAAGACATGCCACGTTTTTGCAATGCTTTCATCTCTGCACCGGCTGAATAGGTACCCATCACTACTTGCACAGCTTTCGTAGCATAATTGGCAGTAAGCAGGTTGGATGTATTGATATAGATATTTACTTCGGGATATTTGCCCTGCATCATCTGTGCTTCAAAATTTTCGGGAATAATGATCATTGCGGCAGCATCTTTTTTTATGATTTCATCTTTGATGCTTTGCGGAGCAATATCATTGTTTATTACCTGAATGGTATGATTGTCTTTTAACATCTCCACCAATTGTGCCGATGCGGGCGTTCTGTCTTCATCACTAACCAAAACAGGTACTTTTTCTACCTTGCCATATTGATAGGTGAGGCCAATAAAAAGCGCATAAATAACGGGTGCCAGAAAAAACACCAGCAGAATAGTTGTATTGTTGAAAAACAACCGAAACTCTCTTGCCAGTAAGTTAATAAAGTTCTTCATCTGAATTTTTTTTATGAAATCAATAAGCTTCTGATACTTATTCATTTTCCTTTTTAGTTCAAAAGAATATTAGCGTTTACCAAAAGATCATTTGCTGCTGAAAGATTAACAGGCATAACTTTTATTTCATACACCGCATCACCCGGATCGTAATCGGGAAAAGCGGTGGTAATATCAGCATACTTGGCCATTTGTTTTATGGAAACAATTTTACCTGTAATTTCCATTTTATTATAAGGCACTTGCATATTCAATGCACTACTTTTTTTAAATTTTTCAATTTTACTTTCGGGTACCGTAAACCGGAAATAGGTAGATTGGGGAATGTATCCGGTAAACAAAGCATAGCCCGCTGTGGCCAGTTCGCCTTTGTTTAAAGTAATGGTTTCTATTTCCATGTCGTTGGTGGCGATTATATAGCGTTCCCTATAAGCGGTTTGAACTTCTTGCATGGCTCCATTGGCCTGAACAGTTTGTCCGGCAGCCATTTCAAGCTTTTCTAATCTGGTGCCATTTACAATATCATTGTATTCGGCATTTACAGCATCCAATTGGGCTTTTGCTCCAAGATATTTTGCCTGCACTTCTTCAAAATTTTGAGGCGACATTAAACTGTCGTTAAACATATTTTTTGCCCTGGCAAAGGAACTTTGAGCAAACTGAAATTGCTCCTGAATACCGCGCTGCTTTGCTTTCAGTTGGTTCAATTGATTCTTTGTAGCCCCATTTCTGGCCATTTGTTCCTGTGCATTGGCCGCAATTGTTAAGCCTTCGGTTTGTTTAATTTTAGCGGCTACTTCGGGCAAATCAAGTTTTGCCAAAGTATCGCCCACCTTCACGGTTTGTCCTTCTTGTACATATATTTCGGCAATGCGTCCGCTTATTTTTGGCGAAAAAGAAATCACTTCCTTTTTAATTTTTCCGTTTAGAACGGATATGGGTTGTTGTTTTTTACCACAACCGCTCACCAACAACATCATCAATGGAACGGCTAAAAAATGTTTAAAGTAATTCATCAGTTTTTATTTTAAAGTTTGTTGATTGTAAGTTCATTTGTTGCGTTCATAAGATCTATTGCTGCCCGGCGCTGGTTAAAAATTGCAGTGCTGTATTCAAGCTCGGCATTTTGCAAATCAGTTTCTGCATCGATAAAATCGGTCGATTTTTTTGTCCCATATCTAAATTCTTTTTCAATGCTCACCAATGCACTTGCGGCAATTTCCTTTGCCTTTAATTTTAGGTTTATTTGTGATGCAGCAACGTTGTAGTTGATTTGACTATTAGCCAAATTGAGCTGAAGTTTATCCTTTACATCATTCAACTTTCCTTCCATTAATTGTTTTTCAATTTTTGATTTTGCCACTTCGTGTTTGCCTTCTTTTCCATCAAACAAATTCCATTTAAAGCCCACACCCACCTGAAACACAGGCAACAAATTCATGTTATTTGGATGCCAATCTAAATTTTTACCCGAACCGGCTTTTAATTCATGTGCACTGGTGATGTGACCAGAATAAAGTCCGACTGTGGACAAAGAAGTTTGTGCCATCACCTTGGGCACCCACCATCTTTGGTCGGCTTTTATTTTATAATCTATGCCTTTAATGCTATGTTCAATTGCCTGTACATCCACTCTATCGTTTATAGTTTTGGAAGGGGCTGTTATTTCAATTGGCTTAATAGCTGGATGAATCATTTGTATTCTATCCAGTTCAATGCCGGTAAGCAAACTAAGTTGTGTTTGCAACAAGGTTCTTTTACCATCCAGCTCTACCATTTTCGATTCCAACACCGCTTGTGCCAGTTCTATCTTTTTATGGTCATAGGGTGTAATTAATCCATAGCTCAAAGCCTTATCGGCTGTTGTCTTCATTATTTCATATCTTTTTTGTCCCTGCTTAAGCACTTTAGTTGACTCGTCTAAGAGCGCAAACTGATCATACATTTTGCTGATAATGGCAATAATTTCATCTTCATTTTTTAACAACAACTTATTTTCTGCAATTGCTTTTTCCTTATTGGCTTCTTTAAGATACTTCACCTTGCCACCTGAGTAAAGAAGCATCGATGCTTTGGCATCAAGCAAAGCCGTAACACCAGAAATATTTAGCCGGTCATTAAAACTTCCTTCTGGAATGATGGCACCTGGAAAAACCTTGGGTATTGGAGGAACAGCAATTTCAGGTGATGTAAACTTTGTTGATGTATATAAATAACCAGCTTTCCTTGTAAATTCTACTTTGGGAAGAAAAACATCTTTCAATTTTTCATCATCGAGGCTGGTAAGCTTTAGCTCCATTTTTCGTTGAAGCAAACCAAAATCCTGTGCCATTGCACTATCCACTAATTCTTTTAAATCTGGTGCTGTTTGCGCATATCCTGTTTGGGCTATGAAACTTAACAGAAATAGTAACTGTGAAAACCTTTTCATTATTCTTTGTTTGTTGTGGATGCAAATGTGTATAGGATGGCGTGTAATAATTTTGACATTTGTCAAAAAAAGAAATTTATAATGTAAAAGGAAATTGAATGATTAACATTAACTTGTTAAATGGAAAAAATTTAGATGGAAATTCGTTTACCATTTTTTTCCTATTTTACAGCTCAATTATTTATGACTTCAATTATCAAATCGGTATATCAGCATCCTTCTTTTTCACAGGAAGCACTTGATAAAATTGCTCAGGTACATGAAAAAATGGAAGTACAAAAAGGTGAGGTGCTTTTAAAAAAAGGGCAGATTTCTCCGGCATATTATCTTTTAGAATCTGGATTGGTGAGGGCTTATGTATTGGATATTGAAGGCAATGAAATTGTTACTGAGTTTTTTTCGGAGGGAGATATTGTCATTGCTCCAGCTTCTTTTTTTCAGAGAAACCCCAGTCAGGAAACTTTGCAAGCAATCACGGATGCTGTATTGTGGCGCATTTCTTTTGAATCCTTTCAGGAAATTTTTCATGGCATTCCCGGCTTCACCGAATGGGGGCGGCTTTGGTTTACTCATCAGTTGTTGGCCATGAAACAACGATCCTTAGACATGATTACACAAACTGCTACCAATCGCTATCTGAAATTGATGGAAACAAAACCACAGATCATAAAACACGCCCCTTTAAAACAAATAGCTACTTACTTAGGGGTCACTGATACTTCGCTTAGCAGAATAAGAAAAGAAATTACTACGTAGTTTATTCACACGAGTCAGATAAAAATAATCCCATTGTTGTTTATGGGTACAACAAAGGCAGAATGAAAAAACCAAGAATGCAATAAATAGAACCCCTGTTAACGAAATCTCTGAGCCTTTTCGTAATCTATTTTTCAACCGCTAAGTACCGCAAAGAGAGCACGCAAAGAACTCCTAGTAACCTTTGCGAAAACTTTGTGCCCTTCGCGTCCTCAGCGGTTTATTTTTTTCAACCGCTAAGTACCGTAAAAGGAAACACGCAAAGAACCCTTAGTAACCTTTGCGAAAACTTTGTGCCCTTCGCGTCCTCAGCGGTTTATTTTTTTCAACCTCAAAGAACCAAAAAGGAAACACGCAAAGAACTCTTAGTACCCTTTGCGAAAACTTTGCGCCCTTCGCGTCCTCAGCGGTTTATTTTTTCAACCGCTAAGTACCGCAAAGGGGAAAACTTAAAGTATCTTTAATTTATATCTTCAACATCTTGTCATATTTTTTATAATGTTGTTTGATTACTTATCAAATGGCAAGTTGAATTAGACCTTGCCAATCTTAAATTTGAGTTCTTTTTTCAAGTATCATACTTAGAAAATTAAGTACAAATTTTTCAATTTAAATTGAATGACAATGGAAAATCAAAAGTTCAATCCTGTAGGCTGGTTCGAAATTTATGTGGACGACATGGAGCGTGCATCCAAATTTTACGAATCGGTTTTTAATGTTCAACTTACCAACATGGTAGATCCAACTTCGGAGGATGGTTCCAATTTAATGATGCGTTCTTTTCCCGGCGATGTTGTGTATGCTGGTAGCACAGGTGCATTGGTGAAAATGGAAGGCATGAAATGCGGAGGCAACAGTGTTATCGTTTATTTCAATTGTGAAGATTGTGCCATAGAAGAAAACAAGGCAGCAACATTTGGTGGAAAGGTATTTCAGCCTAAAATGTCCATTGGACAATACGGTTTCATTTCTTTGGTTACCGATACAGAGGGCAATACAATTGGCCTTTATTCAATGAAGTAGTTTCAATGAAATCATCCGATGAAACAATTGGTCGGCATAGTATTGATTCACCAACCTGTTGATATTGTTTGGGAAAAATGGACTAATCCAAACGATATCAGGCTTTGGAATATTCCCTTTGAAAACTGGCGTTGTCATACCATCATCAACGAAGTAAATCCATTTGGCATTTTCGAATTTAGAAAGGAAACTACAGATGGGAATACAGGCTATGAATTTAAAGGCAGGTATAGGGAAGTAATTAAGTATGAGTTGATAGAATACATTTTGAAGGATGGCAGAAAGGGTGCCATAGAATTTCAACTCATTGACCAGAATACTATTTTGCGTGAACGATTTGAGCCCGAACTACAAACACCTTTAAATGTGCAGGAAACTTTTTGTCAAAATGTGCTGGAAAGATTTAAAAAATATGCAGAAGGGTTTCAATCCTAAAAATCTATTTTAAAATGAATAAATACAGTATTGAAATTAAATGGGCGATTTATTTTATTGCTATGTCTCTGGGTTGGATGTTGCTTGAAAAATGGGTTGGACTGCATAGCACTCATATTGACAAACACATGTATTTAACCAACCTCTTTGCTATACCTGCAGTGGTCGTAATGGTGATGGCGCTAAAGGAAAAGAAGAAATTATTTTATGATGGTAAAATGAGTTATAAGCGGGGATTGATTTGTGGGCTAATCATTTCATTAATGATTGCTTTGTTTAGTCCACTTACGCAATGGATAATTTCTTATGTCATCACTCCAGAGTATTTTCCAAATGTTATAGAACATTCTTTAAAGACGGGATATTATAAATCAAGAGCCGAAGCCGAAGCCTTTTTTAGTTATAACAACTATGCAGTTCAAAGTGTAGTAGCCTCTATCGTAATGGGAATGTCAACTACTGCTATCGCTATGATTTTTTTAAGAACAAAACCAAATTCTACGTCTTAAATTACATAAAATATTTTATTACTATTTAAAAACTAAGAGTATGCCAAAGTTAAATCCCTATTTAAATTTTGATGGTACAGCCGAAGAAGCTTTCAATTTTTACAAATCAGTTTTTGGTGGCGAGTTTCTGGGTGGGGTAAACAGAATGAGCGATGCACCCGGAATGGAAAATCTGCCTGATAACGAAAGAAACCGTGTATTGCACATTGCTCTTCCAATTGGCAATGATATTTTGATGGCATCGGATATTATTCCTTCTATGGGTCAAAAGCTTCAGATGGGAAACAACAATTATATTTCTGTGTTTCCTGATTCAAGAGAAGAAGCGGACAGGCTTTTTAATAGTCTTTCTGCTGAAGGAGAGGTAGAAATGCCCATGGAGGATATGTTCTGGGGCGATTATTTTGGCAGCTTCACCGATAAGTTTGGTGTGAAATGGATGCTTAATTTTTCATCCCAACAAAATCCTCAATAAGCAATCACTTCAAAATCCTTCAGGGTGTCATCAAACAAGGTGAACCTTGAAGGATATCCTTTTTTGATATATCCAATTTCACCATCCATATCCATGGATTTTGCCACCCTTGAAGTAGCCATGGCTACAGCTTCTTCTACCGAAACATGGAGATGTTCTACTGCATTCCTTACAGCATCAGCCATTGAAATAGCCGCCCCGCCAAGGTTTCCAAATGTATCCCGATAGAATCCATCTATCAGTCTGATACTAAGATTATCCCAATCAAATTTTTCTTTTTTGCGACCCAAAAACGCCGCATCCGAAAGCAAAATCAGTTTATCCCCTTTTTGTTTATAGGCAATTCGCGCCGCTGCATAATGACAATGTCCTCCATCCAGAATCAGGGGCGTAAACACAGAATCATTGTCAAATGCCGCTCCCACCAAACCACATTCTCTATGTCCCATCTGGTTCATAGCATTGTATAAATGTGTTACTAATTTTATGCCTTTGCTGAAATAATATTGAGCCTGTGTATACCCAATATTGGTATGTCCGATGGAAATATTGATACCACTTTGCAGAAGCAAATCCAATTGTTTCTCTGTAAAAACTTCCGGAGCGATGGTAATCATTTTGATGATTCCTTTTCCGGCATTGATAATTTCAGTAAGTTCTTCATCGGTGGGATTTCTAATAATATGGGCCGGGTGCGCTCCCCTTTTTTCTAGATTCATAAATGGGCCTTCCAGATGCATGCCCAAAATACCCGGTTGCACTTTCATATAGCTGCCTACTTCTTCTATAGCTTTCAGAATTGTTTCTCTGGTGGAACTGATCAGTGTTGGCAAAATAAAACCGGCACCAAAATCAGAACTAGCCTGATATATATCTTCCAGGGCAGCCCTGCTTAACTCTTTTGAAAAATACAAATCATAGCCTCCATTGGGTTGTATGTCAATAAATGCCGGCGCAATATTTCTCCCACCCGCATCCATCATCAAAAAGCCATCGGGAACCGAATCTACAATGGAATCAATCACTCCATCCCTGACAAGTATTGTCTTATTTTTAAGTATTTCATTGCCCGTATAAATCACCCCATTGGTTATAGCCTTTAGCATCACTGTAAGTTTTAACAAATCTAAAAAAAATAGGTAGAACAGTTTCAGGAAAAATCAGTGAGTATTGACTCTCAATAAAGTACTGGCCACCATACCAGCAGTCTCTGTTCTTAGTCTGGTTTCACCCAAGCTTACAGGTTTACATCCGGCATGAAGGGCAAATGCAATTTCTTCAGGCGTAAAATCGCCTTCCGGACCAATGAAGATGATGGATGGATGAAAGCTATAAGACACTGTCTGCTTGTCTTCTTCTAGGCAATGCGCTATATACTTGTTTGAAATATCTTGAAAGTAAGTTTCCTCAAATACCTTTTCAAACTGTTGTGGAGTGGGCATTTCCGGAAGGTAGCATTGCTGACTTTGCAACATGGCACTTACAAGAATATTATGAAATCGTTCTTCTTTGAATCGTTGCTTCTCGGTACGGTGACAGATTATCGGAACTATCCGCCTTACGCCTAACTCTGTGGCTTTCTCCAAAAACCACTCGAATCGGCTTAGGTTTTTGGTAAGAGAAATGGCAATCGTTACATCTGGCATTTGGGGTTCCATAAGGGAAGTATTCAATACACTCACGGAACAATGCTTTTTATGATCATTGGCAATGGCCGCTGTTATTAGAGTTCCTTTGCCATCTGTCAGAAGCATTTGTTCTCCTGGTTTCATTCGTAGCGCTTGCACTACATGTCTGGAATTATCCTCATCCAGTATCAGATACTGTTGTGTAGAATCATACTCGCGTATATAGAAAAATGGGAGCAAGGTGGAGAGAATTTTTAATTTGAATGGTGAGATGAGAAATGTGAAATTTGAATGGTGAAGTGAAGGTGTTAAGTTGATTAAATCAAAAAATATTTCCTTAAAAAGGAGCATCGCTCAGTTCCTCATCGGTCATATTATTCATGCGGCTTTGAGCTTGATACAGTTTTGCACCACCACCTTCCGAATCATCTACCGGCCTCCAATTGCCACCACTCAGTCCAATGGCATTATAAGGATCTTCATCCCAGGCAATAAACTTTTGAATATGAAGCAGTGCTTTCAACTTTATGGTATCTAAAGAACCGTTTCGGTGTTTAGCAATCTTCACTTCGGTCAATCCCTTCTGATCTTCACCTTCGGCATTGGTATGGATATCATAATACTCTGGGCGATACAAGAACATAACCATATCCGCATCCTGCTCAATGGCTCCGGATTCACGCAAATCGCTCAGTTGAGGTACACGGCTACCATCTTTAGCACCTCTTTTTTCCACCTCTCTACTCAACTGCGATAAGGCAATGATCGGCACACTTAATTCTTTGGCTAACCCTTTGAGGTTTCGGCTGATGGTACTAATTTCCTGTTCCCGATTCCCATTGCGGTTATCACTAGTACCGCTCATCAATTGCAGGTAGTCTATAATGATCAAACCCACATTATGTTTGTTTTTCAGCTTCCGGCATTTGGCCCTCAATTCAAAAATATTCAATGCAGCGGTATCGTCTATAAACAAAGGAGCCTGCGACAAACGCTGGATACCTTTGGTATATAATTGTTTCATTTCATGCTCTTCCATTTTTCCACGTGCAATTTTTTCCAGCATGATTTCGCTTTCGGCAGCCAGAACCCGCTGCACCAATTGAGCAGCACTCATCTCCAAAGAAAAAAATGCGACTGCAGTTGGTTTTGTCGGATTCATTGCTGCATTTCTTGCCAAGTTAAGAGCAAATGCAGTTTTACCTACCGCTGGCCTGGCAGCAAGAATAATTAGGTCGCTATTTTGCCACCCATAGGTCACTTTATCCAATGGTTTAAAACCACTGGTTACACCCGTCACATCCTCTTTTCTATGGCGCAACTCTTCTATGCGCTTAATTGCTTCCACCAACACGGCATCTACCGGCTGTATAGTACTTCGTAAATGCGAATTGGTAATTTCGAATAGTTTAGATTCTGCATCATCCAACAAATCAAAAACATCAGCACTATCTTCATAAGCATCTGAAAGTATTTCTCCACTGATGCGTATCAATTCCCGCTGAATAAATTTTTGCATCACGATTCGGGCATGTGACTCCACATTGGCAGCAGAAACTACAGTGTTGGTTAGTTTGGTCACATAATAGGGGCCGCCCACCATTTCCAATTCTTCTTTCGATCTCAGTTCTTCCACCACCGTCAGGATATCGATCGGCTGGCTCTTATTAGCCAGGGATTGCATCGCCCTGTAAATGTGCTGATGTGCGTCTACATAAAAACATTCTGGATTTTTTATAGTCTCAATCACCGCATCGAATGCCGATTTTTCCAGCATGATCGCCCCCAGCACCGCCTCCTCTAACTCTCTGGCCTGTGGAGGTAACTTCCCATACACCATCGTCCCAAGGTCCACTGCTGAACGCCTTGCCTGCTTCCGATCCTTATTTACATTTTTAATATCCATTGTTCAATTCTAGCGATAAAAATTCCTTTCATCAGTTTGTTACTAATGATTCTATGGGCAATAATCCAACTTATTAACTGTTAAAAAAATATCTGTTTCGGTTGTCGTGTTCCCTACAAATCAAAAAGCGAATTTAGAGCCGAATTCCTCCTGAAACAAATCTTTATTTCCAAACAATTTTTATACACTAAATCAAAGGTTATACACATTCCAAAAAAATAATTATAATTGATTCAAATCAAGCAGTTCGTCTTTATTTGCTAAAAAATATTTGTTGGCTGTTGCGAATCCCGTTTTATATACGTTCTTATGATAGACAATTTAATGAATTTAATTAATCCAATGAGACACCCTTTTATATTTTTTTTAGATAATTAAAGAATACAAATTGAACCAGATTGCCCATAATAAAAAATCCACGCCAATGAAACATTTACTATTCATTGCCAGCCTATTTCTACTGACAACCCTTGCCCAAAGTTGTAAAAAAAGTAATGGTGATGGCGAAGACAAAAGACTTCAGTCTAATATCCAAAACCCAATAGCAGTGGCCTTACCAGTGGCAAATGCATTTACAGACTTTTCGTTTTCCTTTTTTAAGACGCTTCAGGAAGAACAACCAACAACTGACAATATTTTCGTATCGCCACTTAGTTTGCATATAGCATTAGGCATGCTTGTAAATGGTGCAGAAGCTGAAACAAAGGCGGAGATAATGAAAGCACTAAAATCAGATCATCTTTCACAGAATGAGTTGAACAAAGCATACCAAACACTTTTAGAAGAACTACCGAAAGCAGATCCATTGGTGAAATTAGCAATAGCTAATGCCATTTTCTATCGAAATGGCTTTTCGGTGGAAACACCTTTTTTGGCAGCCATGAAAAACACATTTAACGCTAAAATAGAGGGTCTTCCATTTGACCAGTCTTCTTTGACCATCATTAACAAGTGGGCCAGCGACAACACCCAAGGCAAGATCCCTAAAGTACTGGACGAGATTGACCCAGACTTGCTAATGTTGATCATGAATGCACTTTATTTTAAAGGAGATTGGAGAAGCAAATTTGACAAAAACGTTACCAAAGATCAGCCATTTTATTTCGAGGGAGGAGGGCAAAAGACTGTAAGGATGATGAATCAGAAAGACACATTTAGAATTGCTTCAGGCGCCGGTTTCGATGCACTTCAAATGCCTTATGGCAATAGCCAATTTACCGCCACTTTTATACTACCAAAGGAAGGCAAATTCATCAGCAATATTCTTAATGATTTTACAATGGAGAATTGGATGCAATTACAAAACAGCCTTTATGTCCGTTCCATTGAAGTACAAATTCCAAAATTCAAACTGGAGCAGGAGTTTAAGCTGAACAATACCTTACAAAAAATGGGCATGGTCGCCGCATTCAAAACCAATGCAACATTTGATGGCATTGGCAAAATAAAACCTTTGTTTGTGGGATTTGTAAAACAAAACACCTTTGCAGCAGTGGATGAGGTAGGCACAGAGGCAGCCGCAGTTACAACCATTGGAATGGTCACCACAAGTCTGCCAGTTGAACCTCCCCAGTTTATTTGCAACAAACCATTTGGCATCATCATCAGCGAAAAAACATCCAATACCATTTTGTTTATGGGCAGAATCATGAACCCAACTGAATAGAATCCGTTCCCTTTTATATATAGCTCTGGTGGAATTTGTTTCACCGGGGCTTTTTTCTTGCCCTGAGCTAGGAAATAGTAAAATCAAAAGATCCGTTCTTGTATCTCAAAAAAAAAATTTCTTCATCCAACTTTCCAGAAAAAATGTAAGTCTATGCAAAAAATGAAAATAACATTTTTGGTTAAATCAAATGTATAAAACAATTGTAGATTTGCAACCAATGAATCATATCCTAAAGGCAGGTTTTGTATTGTTGTTCACCATTGCAAGTCTGTCTCTTTTTTCTCAGAAAACAATCCGAGGTATAGTAAAGGACTCTCATAGCGAAGAACCAATCCCCTTTGCCTCTGTTGCATTCAGGCACTCCGCTACAGGTGCAGTTACCGACTCTTTAGGCAAGTTTTCAATAATAGTAAACCATTGGCCTTCTGACACGCTCGATATATCTTACGTGGGTTATCAGCCCAACTTCATCACTGTATCTGATGATAAGCACGAATATGATGTGGCCATCCCTTTGGAACGCGGAGTATCCAACGATGTAGTGGTGGTGAAAGCCAGGATAGACAAAGGGCTATGGCTTTGGAAAAAGATAGTGCAACACAAGCCTGAAAACAACCGGTACAAGTATGACAACTTTTCCTATGAACTGTACAACAAACTGGAAGTAGATATAAAAAATTTTAGGAGCATTCAAAAAATCACAAAGATTAAACCCTTTAAACCCTTGAATGATTTGATCAATATGCACATCGATTCCAGCGAAGGTGTCAAAGTTTTACCAGCCTACCTTACTGAAGCCATCAGCAATTATTATTATCAGAAGAAACCTCTAAAACGAAGGGAGGAAATCATTGCCGCCAATACCAACGGAGTGAAAAATGAAAGTATGGTTAAGTTTTTAGGAGGCATGGATCAGGTGATCAATGTCTATAACAATTACATCAATGTTTTCACCAAAGAGTTTGTAAGTCCGGCAAGCGACAATGGAGATTTTTATTACAAATACACCATAACAGATACCCAATATATAGCAGGAGATCGCTATTTCCATTTGCTCTTTCGCCCCCGGCGCAAAGGAATGAACACTTTTGAAGGAGATTGCTGGGTGCAGTTTGGATCCTATGCCATTCAAAAAATGAATTTATACTTAGACAAAACTGCCGATATCAACTTTTTGGAGAGGTTTAGTTATGTACAAGAGTTCACCCGCCTTTCGGACAGCAACTGGTTTGTAAGCCGTGAAAAACTAATTGCAGACATCACCCCTATTGGCAATAAGGTGCCGGGGTTGATAGGTAGAAAATCCAGCACCTACAAACACATTATCGTCAATGATTCGTCGGTCGTCAACAAGCTGAAAGAGAACAAGGATCAGGAAGAAATCATTACACTTCCGGGAGCACAGGAGCGAAACAGGCAATACTGGGACACATCTAGGCACGAAGGGTTAAGTAAAACAGAAATGGCCATTGTAAAAATGATTGACACTTTGGTAAATGCACCTGAGTATAAAAAGATTACTAAAAAAATAGCATTTCTGGCTACCGGATATTTTGATGTGGGCAATGTGCAACTAGGCTCGGCCTACAACTGGTTCTCCGGCAACAACTGGGAAGGATTCCGGATGCGGTTTGATGTGGCCAGCAACAAACATTTTAATCCAAAATTCATGTATCACGCCTACCTGGCCTATGGATTTAAGGATAAAAAAGTAAAAGGGATGGGCGAACTTTTTTACCTGCCCAAAAAGCACCCGCGGCAATACTGGAACCTAAGCTATAAGAACGATTTGGATTTTGGGCAACAATATTATAGTGAAATTTCATCGGATAATATTTTCTCCTTTGCCATTCGCAAACCAAATATCCCATTAAAATTCATCAATCTGGAACAAGGAAGTTTTGAGTTCTTTAATGAACTGCCCAGCGGTTTTTCTGTGAAAGCAACTGCCACCAACAAAGCCTACGATCCTTTGCAAAACCTGTTACCAGCCGATTCATTTGCCACCGGACTAAAACGCTTAACCTCTACTGAATTTTCTGTAAAACTTCGCTTTGCTTATCAGGAAAAGTTTTTAGAATCCACTTTTTATCGCCTCAGTTTAGGGAGTGCTTTTCCCATAGTTGAAGCCACATTTACACAAGGTGTTTCAGGCATTTTGAACAGCCGGTACAATTATACTAAAATATTGGCCGCTGTTTCCGACTACGTAAAAACACCTCCATTTGGCGACATCAGTTATCAGCTTTATGCCGGAAAAACCTTTGGCACCTTGCCCTATACTTTCTTGGATATTGCTCCCGGAAACGATATGTATTACTACAACAAATACGCTTTCAACACCATGGTTCGCTATCAATACATTCATGACAAATTTTTGGGGCTGAACTTTGAACACAATATCGGCAATGGAATTTTCAAAGTACTTCCTCGGCTAAAATTCAGACAATTCTATACTGTGAAAGCCCTATGGGGTTCCTTGTCCGAAGCCAACCGACAACTAAATTTTAAACAAGGCAATTATTTTCAAACCCTAGATGGCGATCCCTATTTAGAATTAGGAACCGGTGTGGATAATATTTTCCGAATCTTCAGGATTGACTTTATTTGGCGAGCCATGCCAAAACATCTGCCAGATATAAAGAACCGCCGCTTTGGGGTGTATGGTAGTTTGAGGTTTAATTTTTAATGCTTTCAATAGCCAGAATATTTATTTCCCAAGCAGTAAACAGGTGGCATCGGTATTGTGGCACTCCGTTCTGCTGCAGTGCAGATGGCATCCTACATAAAACGACAATAGCATTACTTACCAAACTTTATCTTCAACACAATCATGGTGATCGACAACACAAGAATAATCGCATTAGTCAGTATGATCACCAGATCTTCCTTCAGCACACCATATCCAATCCACAATACCTGATTGGTAGCCGCAATCAAAAACATAGCCAGAGAAATATCCTTGGCCGATTTGTCCTTCACTGTTTTGATTACCTGCGGCAGAAAGGTAAGCGTAGTAAGTAGCCCAGCAGTATAACCCAAAATATCTACAAATGCCATGAATGAGTTTTTAGTCAGCAAAAATATATTTGTTGCCCTGATCCTGCATTTATTTTTTGAACTTATTCAAATTCACTCCACAATAAACAAATTGGACTTTGGCAACGCTGTTAGCGGTCTGTTTAATGCACTACAAAACAATGGAGCGTCGCAAGGTAGATGCCATATATTTATTGTTGGTTAAAAAAATATTCTGAACAGCCGCTAAACAAGATCCATATTGTTCTATTTTTAATAAGATTCAATTGTCTCAGAAATGCAATTTAAAATACAATTCTCTAACTATTCTTCTCTACTAGTGGTGGTGGCGACCCTGATGAGTGGGTGTAGTTCCAGAGTAGTTGAAACCGGGAACGCATCCTACTATGCCGATAAGTTCGAGGGCCGCAAAACCGCCAGTGGCGAGGTTTTCAGGCAAAACAAAATGACGGCTGCGCATAAGACACTGCCCTTTGGCACCAGAGTAAAAGTCATTAACATGTCCAATGGCAAGCGCATCAAAGTGCGTATCAACGATCGAGGGCCGTTTGTTCAGAGCAGAATAATAGACCTAAGTAAGAAGGCTGCCGGCAAATTACAAATCACTCAAGCGGGTGTGGCCGAAGTAAAATTAAAATACCGAAAACAAAGACTAGAGGAGCATTGACGACCTCCTCCCACTCATTTGAAGAATGGTTGGGACAGCTCATGATGCAAACAGCAAACTAAGCGTAGTACTTCCCCTCTCCTTTGGAAAGGGGACAGGGGTGAGGTCTTATTGCTGCTTTCTTACTGAATAACCGTTCCCAGCCATTTTTCTACCACTGCCATTTCCATACCCTTTCGTTTTGCAAAATCTTCTAGCTGAGTTTTGTCTATCTTTCCCAATCCAAAATAGTGACTTTGTGGATGTGCAAAATACCATCCACAAACGGATGCAGGCGGATCCATGGCCAAATGCTCGGTAAGCGTAATGCCAATATTATCTGTGACATTTAGCATTTCAAACAACTTGTATTTTTCGGTATGATCCGGACAGGCTGGATACCCTGGTGCAGGTCTGATGCCCTGATATTTTTCCATGATCATGTCCTCATTGGAAAGGCTTTCCTCCCTGGCATACCCCCAATACTCTTTGCGGGTTTTGGCATGAAGGCATTCGGCAAATGCTTCTACAAAACGGTCGCCGAGTATCTGCACCAAAATTTTATTGTAGTCGTCCAGGTCAGCTAAATACCGGTCAATATGTTTTTGCACATCGTGTATGGTAACCGCAAAAGCGCCCATATAATCCTGTCCGTAGGTAGCAGGCATCACAAAATCGGCTAAGGAGAAATTATAATGTTTGGCGGCTTTTTTTAGTTGTTGTCGAAGAGATTCTAACTGCACTTCACCATCCTTTGTAATGGCAGTGATCGTATCGGCATTATTAGTGCTTGCCGGCCAATAGCCCACAACGCCATCGGCTCTAAACCATTTTTCTTCAATGATACGCTTTACCATTTGCTGTGCATCATCAAAGAGCTTGGTGGCTTCAGTACCAAATTTTTCGTGCGTAAGCACTTGCGGAAAATGACCTGGCATTTCCCATGCAATGAAGAAAGGCCCCCAATCTATGAATTCTGCAATAGCGGCCAAATCAAAATCTTTGAGCACTTTGACCCCATCCACTGCAGGTTTTACTGGACTGTAACTGGCCCAGTCAATTGGTTCTTTATTAGCCACTGCATCGGCATAACTAATAAGCTCTTTGCGATTTTTATTAGCAAACTGTTCGCGAAGCGTGGCATATTCCTGATTTGTTTTTTCTAAAAATGCGCCTTTGTCCTTGCCCAACAAAGTGCTTACCGCGGTTACACTTCTGGATGCATCCAACACATGCAACACCCCGTTGTCGTACTGAGGTGCAATTTTTACCGCCGTATGAATTCGTGAAGTGGTAGCACCGCCAATCAGTAAGGGTTGTGTCATGTTGCGACGTTTCATTTCATGTGCCACGTGCACCATCTCATCCAGTGAAGGTGTAATCAATCCACTTAGGCCAACAATATCAGCACCCACTTTTTCTGCCATATCCAAAATCTTATCGGCAGGCACCATTACGCCCATATCAATCACCTCATATCCATTGCAACCCAATACTACACCTACAATATTCTTACCTATATCATGCACATCGCCTTTTACGGTGGCGAGCAAAATTTTTCCAGCAGCCCCTCCACCTTCCGATGGGGGGAGGTCAGCCAATGCAAGTGCTTTGGCTTCCAATATTTTTATGGTTTCAATAATCTTATTAAGAACTACTTCTGTGTTATTGATTATTTGCTCATTGGTAAATCGGATGACTTCAAATCCATGATGATAAAGCAATACAGCTCTTTCCTGATCACTAATTTCTTGATCGGGCAAATGATGATAAAGGCCGTCAACTTCTATGACCAATTTTGGATTTAGACAAACAAAGTCTCCTATAAAAGTACCAATGATATGTTGCCTTGTGAATTTATAGCCTTCCAATTTTTTACCCTCCAGAAGCTCCCACAAACAATGTTCTGCTTCTGTAGGATGGCCTCTATGTTCTTCTATATAATCTTTTAATAATCCGTACATGGAAGGTGTAGCCGTTTCATAATGAACGCTAGACGAGCTCTCTCCATTGGGTGGTTGGGGGGCTTCAATATATGGGGTGAGCCAGGCTACCGATTTTTTCATCACCCGGGCACTTTTTACAACCTGTGGCAAAAACATTTTTCCGGCACCAAACAAATCACCTACCACGTCCATACCAGCCATTAGAGGTCCTTCAATCACTTCTAATGGACGGGGATATTTTTGTCGGGCCTCTTCTGTGTCCACATCTATGTATTCTGTAATGCCATTTACCAGTGCATGTTTCAGTCTTTCTTCCACCGGGTTCAGCCTCCAGGTATCATCTTTCTTCTTCACTTTTCCCTGAGACCTTACTGTTTCGGCAAAAGCTAATAGTTTTTCTGTGGCTTCATTGTTGTCGTTGTTCTTATTCAGAATTACATCCTCGCAAAGTTCCCTAAGTTGTGGCTCTATTTCATCATATACCACCAATTGCCCGGCGTTCACAATACCCATGCTCATGCCTTCTTTAATAGCATAGTATAAAAACACGGAGTGCATGGCTTCGCGCACCGGCTCATTTCCTCTGAAAGAAAAGGACAGGTTACTCACCCCTCCACTGATACCAGCCAGTGGCATTAACTGCTTTATTCTTCTAGTGGCGTTGATAAAATCAACTCCATAATTATTATGTTCTTCCAACCCTGTGGCAATAGCAAATACATTGGGATCGAAAATAATGTCCTGCCCTTTGAAGCCCACCTGCTCAGTTAATATTTTATATGCCCGATGACAGATCTCTACTTTTCTGTCTTCGGTATCGGCCTGCCCTTTTTCATCAAACGCCATTACAATGACAGCAGCTCCATAACTCAAACAGGTGATGGCCTGTTCAATAAATTTCTCCTCCCCCTCCTTCATGGAGATGGAGTTTACAATGCATTTTCCCTGAACACATTTCAAGCCAGCTTCGATGATTTCAAATTTTGATGAATCAATCATAACGGGCACTTTGGCAATATCGGGTTCGCTTTGCACCAGATTAATAAAGGTGGTCATGGCCTGCACTCCATCCAGCAGGGCATCGTCCATGTTGATGTCAATAATCTGAGCACCATTTTCTACTTGCTGTCTGGCCACACTGAGGGCATCTTCATACTTCCCTTCTAGAACCAGTCTTGCAAATTTCTTGGATCCTGTTACATTGGTTCTTTCGCCTACGTTGATGAAATTGGTTTCTGGTCTTACGATCAAAGGTTCTAAGCCGGACAATCGTAAATAGGGTCTTATATGTATTTCTGTTGACATGAATTTTTGATTTGTTTGGGGTAGCTGAAGTATGCGATCCGCCATGGGGAACAACGCAAGACGGATGCCATAGGCACCAATACTTGTAACTTAAATAATAGCATCTTCTACTATAGGCAACTTCCGCGGGGTAATATTTTTTACCGCATTGGCAATTTCTTTGATATGGTCGGGTGTAGTGCCACAACAGCCTCCCACAATATTTACAAAACCCTGATTTGCCCAATCGTCCAGGAAGGCGGCGGTTTCTGAAGGTTGCTCATCATACTCGCCCATTGCATTGGGTAGGCCTGCGTTGGGATAGGCGGAAACGTAGCAGGAAGCAATCTGCGACAACTCCTCCACATGGGCACGCATATCCTTTGCACCCAGTGCACAATTCAATCCAACACTCAAGGGGTTGGCGTGTGCCACAGATATGTAGAAAGCCTCCAAGGTTTGCCCACTTAGAGTTCTGCCCGAAGCATCGGTAATGGTGCCACTAATCATTATTTCACATTCCGTACCTGGATGATCTCTAAAAAACTTTTTGGCGGAATAGATCGCTGCTTTTGCATTGAGGGTATCAAAGATCGTTTCGATCAGTAGTATATCCACCCCCGCATCGGTCAATCCTTTTATTTGTTCGGTATAGGCCGCCACTACTTCATCAAAAGTAACGGCACGATAACCAGGATTGTTTACATCGGGAGACAGGGATAAGGTCTTATTCAAAGGTCCAATAGCACCCGCCACAAACTTTGGACTGGCAGAACCTGTTTCACTATTATATTCTTCAATAGCGGCCTTAGCACATTTAACCGATTCCATATTGAGTTCGTAAGCCAATGACTGCAGATCATAGTCTGCCTGTGCAATGGAAGTGCTGCTGAAGGTATTGGTTTCAATAATATCTGACCCGGCATATAAATATTCCTTATGTATCGCTTTGATGATGTCAGGCTTTGTAATACTTAATAAATCATTATTTCCCTTGACATCGGAATGCCAGTCTTTAAATCTTTCGCCCCGGTAATCGGCCTCTGTAAGTTTGTATCGCTGAATCATGGTGCCCATTGCACCATCCAGCACCAGAATTCGCTTATCTAATAAATTTCTTAACTCACTCATAGAATTATTTTTTTTGAACGGATGCATTGTCTGGAACATCACTAACAATAAACTTGGGAACGCGCAGGCAGGTTCTTTCCATTTATTAGTTCAGTATTTTCTTATACAGGATGAACAATAAACAAATCCGCCTGTGTGGGCACAAAATTACAGTTTAATGATAAATGTTTGGTGTATTGAAGTATTTATAGGCTAAAGTACTGTGATAAGTAAATATTTGGAACATTATTCTAGTGGAGAGATTAAAACACTTGCTCAACTTATTAAATCAACTATAAAAAGAAACGAATGCCTTCTACTTTAAGGACGGCCCTGCATACCACCACCGCCAGATCGCTGGTTTTGAAACTGCCTGTTGCTTCTGCGTTCAATTTGACCTTCAGACCTACTTCTTCCTTCTCCACTGCCTGAACGTCTGGTTCTGGCTCCACCAAACTGTCTTGGATAGTAGGAAAATGTAAGCATAAAAAATTGTTGTAAGCCATTGGTTACTGTTGTAGATAAATTGTTGAGGCTGGCGTTGGTACTTATGTTTTTATTCTGTTTTAGAATGTCCATGGCAGACAACTTTACTTCGGCTTGTTTGGTTGGTAAAAATCTATAGGTGGCAAATGCATTCCACAGTACTACAGATTGATTAGTGGTATTATTTTTTACGTAATTGACCGTATTGCTAAACATCAAATCCTTGTGAAGGTTGAGGTTTAGATTTCCTTGGGAAATATAGTTGGTCGTTCGTAAGGTTTTGAACTCTCCAATATTTTGTTTAGAGGCACTGGTGCTGATTCTTTGCGAAAGTTGAATATTTCCTTTATCGCCAAAAGCATAAAACACGCTTAAGCTATTGGAAACATTATTGGCATTGGTGATGGTATAAACCCGATCAATGTAATTGGGAGATAAAGTGTTGGATAATGAGGCATTGTAGTTGAACTGCAATAGCTGGTTGTTTTTTAGCTTAAAGGACAATCCGGAATTAAAATCGGTACTATACACTTTTCGCCCATTCAGGTTGATGAGATAGATGGTTCGTCTGCCTGTTTTTTTGTCGTAAAGACTACTGTCCACTATGGCATTTTCAATATTGCTCACATGACCCGAAAGACCAAAATTGTAATCTGTTTTTTTTTCTGGTCGTTCTCTTCTAAAGTTTAATCTATAATTAAGTGCCCTGGAGTTTGATGGTTGAAGATTGGCATTACCCCAATTGATATTGTAAATGCTGGTGCTGGTGTCGATGATGGGTTTTAGTTGATTGATATTGGGAATGGATGGGTTGGTGGTTGCGGAAAGACCCATCTCTACTGTATAGCGATTGAATTTTTTGAAATTGTAATCCAACGAAACTGACGGATTGAAAAAACTATAATTACGATCCAGATTTCTATACTTTAAATTGGATTGGTTTCTGTCTGACATGAGAATACCCTGAACATTTGCGGCCACATTCAGATAGCGTTCAAAACGGTCAGAAAGTCTTCTGGTGAAGTTCTTTGAAAACCGTAAGGAAGGTCTTTCCTCAAAATGAGTAACCTCATTGTTGTTAGTCAGCGAATCATTGATGATGTAGTTGCTACTAAGCGAATCGTAGTCGCTTACCCTTGCGTTGTTGTTGTTTTTAGAAAGGCTAAGGTTATTGCTGATGACCATGTTTATATTCCACAAATTGAAATTTCCAAATAATAATCTTTTCAGTGCATTGTAATTCATGCCCAGACTGGTATTGAAATCGGTTCCGTTGGAATTATTTAGTCGGTTATAGTATTTGTTTAGAGCTTCATTATCAAAAGAAATAAAATTGGTGAGTGTTTTTCTGTTGCTCTCGTTGTTGTTGTACCCAATATTGTAATTGAGGCCAAAGCTTTTCAGGTTTCGGTCATCATCATCCTTGTTTCGGTAGGACGTGTTGAGTGATACACTATTGCTTTTACTGGAGGATGTATTTTCGGAACTACTTTCACTAATTTCATTAGCGCCTTCAATGGCTTTGGTAGAGGAGCTGCTAGAACTGCTATTGTTGTTGGAAGAATTGAAGGATGCGTTGATGGAGAAATCCTTATCCAGATTGCGTTTGTTGTAGTTGACATCAGTGGCATGTGCCGTGCCTTCAGAAATCGTATTTTGATTGGCGCTTTGAAGAAAGATGACATCGGTGGCACTATTGCTCGAATGGGTTTGTGTGTTTACAAAAATGTTACTGTTTCGGAAAGAATAGTTTGTTGTAAGTTCATCAGTAAACCGACTGGTGTTTTGGTCAGAAAAGTCGTATCGGAAATTGGCTCCCAGAAACCAAAGTTTGTTTACACCCGAACTTCCAAAATTGGCCACATACCGATTATTGGGGTTATAGTTTCTGTAGGTACTTTGCTGAAAGATTTCACGCAGGTTTGCGGACTTATTAATATTGTTTGTACTTAGTGCTGCTCCGGCTCTTAGTTTTTTTGTATAAGTGAGACCTGCTGCATCTGCTTCATATCTTTTGTCTGTGCCAATTCCTGCACCTACTTTTCCAAAATATCCTTTCTTTTTATCTTCTTTTAATTTAATGTTCATTGTAAGCAAGGAGTCGGTAGGATTGTTGTCAATATTATCTTTTGAATAATCCTGCTCCTGATACACCTGAATTTTTTCAATTGCATTTTTAGGCAGATTTTGGGTAGCCATTGCCGGGTCTCCACCAAAGAATGGCTTGCCATCTACAAACACATTTTTCACTATTTTACCATTTACTGTAATCGTTCCATCGCCCCACATGGTTACTCCTGGCACCCGACGCAGCATATCTTCCACCACTGCATTGGAATCTAACCTGAATGCACCCGGATTGATTTCGAGTGTGTCGCCATTCATCGTAATTGGAAGAACTGCCTTCACCACCACATCATCCAACATTCCCAAACTTTTGCTGAGAAAAACATTTTTAAACTGATAGTTTCTGTTTGTTGAATCTAAACCAACAGGGTTTGATTTGCTATTGTATCCTGTAAATGAAAAACTAATATACAGAGGCTGATTCAATGGAAGCTGTCCAATATTAAAAGTTCCATCCTGTGCAGAAATCTGATAGTTAATCAAAGTAGAATCGGCTTTTTTATACACCGTAACGGTAACCGACTGTAAGGCATAGTCATCTGCCGAATCCTTTACTGTGCCTGAGATAGCACCAAAATGGGTGCTATCTTTCTGGGCTAATAAAAAAGAAGGAAATGCAAACAACATACAAAATAAAAAAATCCGTATCATCCAATTTTCATTTTAGGTTTTAGCTGAATGATAACCGGATTGGCTTCACGATGGCTGTTTTCAAAATATTGTTTTAGGGCAGGAGTATATTTAGGGTTTCTTTGCTGCGTGTTTTCTTTTGTTTGAAACATGTTGCTGGAAGAAATACTGCTATACAAATATTTTCCATCACAATATTGAATATTGGAGGCTATGGGTAAAAAAGCATTGGTGCTGTCGGGGCCAATTTTACCAATATTAAAAAACTTTCTACTGTCTTCATCAAACATAAAGTGTCGGTCTCTGAAGTTCTTTTTATAATCCAGGGAGAAGAACAAATAGTTATTGTACTTGCAAAGATTATACAGTTCCCAAACGATGCTTCCATTATTATCCCGATAGGTTTGAATTTCGTTTTTGGTTTTATACGGATAATCATAAAAGGATTTGGGAAGGCTGTTTTCCAAAGGCAATACCAGCGTGTATAACAATGAAACAGAGTCTTTAGTTAGCTTGTAAATATTGTAATAATAGGGCCTCACGAACAAAAAATCATTTTGTGGCGTAGGGAAAAACCGAACCTGCTGCGATTGTAAATAAATGCTACTGTTCTTTTTGCTGTATGGAAAATACTGGTGCGTGGTAGTCCCTCCATTATAGATTTTCAACTCATAATCCGTAAGGTCTTCCCATTTTTTGTTGGCGTAGATATAACTGTAAGCCCAACTATTTGCATCAAAAATGGTAGGAGTTACCAATGCCAGACTGAAATGTTTTATCTCCTGCACATCTTCCTTATTAATATCTTCCAAGCTATAATATCCCGACCAAGAAAATCTTGCAAACTTTGTGTTGGTGGGGTCCTCCATCATCTTTTCAATTTCTGCCTGAGAAAAGCGATAATTCTTATTGCCTCCGGTAATGAAAATGGCATTTCTGGATTTGTCCAATTGTATAGATTTGATCACACATTTTGGTGGGCGATATTTTTTTATAAACTTCCCGGTTTTATCAAAAAAATAAATGGAGTTGGTATCGGCATCCCAAATAATAAAATACTGATCGGAAACCAATAATTGCCTGATTCTTCCAAACAAACTTTTTCGGGTAGTTTCTAAGGGAATATAATTGACTTCTTCATAAAATTTTGAAGCGGATGAACCGTTGGCAAAATTGGGTTGAAAGTATAATGTGTTATCAGTCTGGCCAATGACTGGGAACGAAAAAATGAAACAAGTGATCACAATCAATATTCTCATATTGCCTTTGACGGCAAAAAATAAATAAACCTGCACTCTTAAAAATATAAAATTCACCCTTTTGGGGGTAGGTGATAATTTTTAATCCCTCCTAATTTTATACTTATAGATTAAAAATGAATAAAATAAAAATCAGAAAATAAATTAACCCAATAAATCTTATTGAAAGCCATCCAACGATCTGTCAAAATCAGATTGGGGATATTGCTTATGATCTTCTCATGTAATTGTTTTAGATAAAATAATTGCACCGCAGGCGGTTTCTATCGCCTGCTCTTTTTGTTTTCACTTTATTGTGTTAATATTATATTGGTTCTTAGGTCTAGATTGAAATGTATGAAGATTTCAGCTCATATAATAATACTTATTCTGACGCTTTCACTGTCATCAGTCACTTGGTGTCAACGACTACCCATTGAAAACTTTAGCGTAGACAAAGGATTGAGCCAAACACAGGTCACCTGTATTACCCAGGACAAATGGAACTATTTGTGGGTGGGAACCATATCTGGATTGAACCGCTTTGACGGAAACCGATTCAAGGTATTCTCAAAAAAAGACGGACTTCCTTCTAACCTGATTACCGCTTTGTTCACATCAGCCAACGGCAATATTTGGATTGGCACATCCAAAGGCTTAACAAGATATGATGGGTATCGTTTTAAAAACATTGTTCTTCCATCGACTGAAAACTCGGTAAGCTTTAGTAGCATTACCGAGGATGAAACCGGAACACTTTACGTGCTGAACAAATGGCGTGGTCTTTTCAAACTAAAACAGGACAGTCTTGAAAAGGTTATCCTTCCTGAAAACTTGAAGAATCCCACTTGCTTATATAAAGATCTCAAAGGCAACTTATGGATCTACGTGTACCGTTCGGGATTTTATAAATTACAAAAAGGAAGATGGATAAAACAATTCCTACAACTGTCTTTAAAAGAGAATGAGTTTGTCGTTCAAATGACAGAAGTTGATCGCAATATTATCGCGATAACCAACAATGGTTCCATATTAAAATCGCAAGGGGATAATTTTTTAATAAAAGAACGTTTAATACAAGGATATGCCTTCTCGTTGAATACGGATAATGACCAGGAAATTTGGATAGGCATGGCACAGGGGGTGGTGGTTCTAAACCCCGATGACTTGTCTTTCGTTAAAAAAATTAATGCTATAAACGGACTTTCTGACAATCTTGTTTATACTATTTATAAAGACAGAGACCAAATTCTATGGTTAGGTACGGATGCTGATGGTTTATTTAAATATTCAGGAGGGCCATTTGTAAAATTTGATAAAACTACCGGGTTGACAGGAAATGTAGTGATGGGGTTTGGATTGGAAAGTACAGGTAATATTCTAATTGGAACCAGAGAAGGGAAACTGTTACGTTACCTTACAAAGCAGAACAAATTTAGTCCAATAGACTACAGTCAATATAGTAATCGAGGAATTAATAGTATCGGAGCAGGCACAAAAGATGACATTTATTTCTGTACAACTGATAATCATTTTCTGAGGTTAAAGAACAACACTCTTACGGAGTTGAGGCTGGAAAAAAAAATGCGCCCTTCCATCTATTCAATCAAATCACACTTTAATAAAGTGCTGGTGCATACTACCTATGGAAGCTACTGGATAGATGGAGAAAAAGTAGAAAAAGTCGATAGCCTAAGACAAGAAACCTGCAACTCCATCCAATTAAATAGTACTGAAATATTGATCGGCACCATGAATGGTTTATATACCTGCACTGCGAATAACAAAATAAAAAAATTGAAAATTTCAGAGTTGGACAACATTTCTATTTCAGCTCTTTCCAGATTCAAAGACTATATCGTCATTGGTAGTATAGATGAAGGTTTATTCTTCTGGCATCCTGCTACAAATGAAGTCATTCGATGTGATGCTGAAACCGGATTATCAGACAATAATGTATTTGGAATTATGTACGATTCGGGTGGCCGGCTATGGGTAGGTACCAGCTCAGGAATTCAGCGGGTAGAATATAATAGCAAATCAAAAAGTTTCGACATCAGACAATATACAATTGCCGAAGGCTATGAGAGCTCAGAGAGTAACCTGGACGCAATGATTGAAGATGCTGCACACCATATTTGGATTGGTACTACCAAAGGTGCTTTTTTCTACAACCCGGCACTAGATAAAAACCGAGAGAATAGCAAACCTGTAATGATCATTGAAAACGTAGAATTCTCCAGAGCGAAAAACACTACCGGCTCCCAATATAGTGCCTGGTCGCATCTGCCAGTTAGCCCAAGTCTTGAATTTGCAAACAACAGCATTGCCTTTACCTTTAAGGGAATATATTTGAGAGACCCTTCATCTTTGCGATACTCCTATATGCTTTCCGGATTTGATACAGGGTTCTCTTCCTTACAAAAACAAGCTACTTTAAATTACAAAAGCCTGCCTCCAGGAAAATATATTTTTCGGGTAAAAGCATATACCAAAAATGGGGTTCCTTCTGAAAATACATTTGAATATCCCTTTTCAATCCAAACTCCATTTTATAAAACCACCTGGTTTTTACTCTTGATAATATTTGGTTTGCTATTAACCGGAAGTCTGTTACAATTTGCATACGCTTTACAAAAAAGGAAAACAGCCAGAAAAATAAGAGAGATCAAAGAACAAGAAAAACAAAAAATCAGAGAACAAACTTCTGAGGACTTCCACGATGAATTAGGAAACAAACTAACCAGAATATCTGTGCTGACAGAAGTATTGCAAAACAAGATAGATCCTGGTAACAAAGAAGGCCTAGAAATCATCAATCAGATAAAAGCAAACGCACTTGCTCTATATTCAGGAACGAAAGAAATTATCTGGTCGCTGTCAAAGGAAGGGAATATTTTAAAGGATATCCTGATGACCATTAGACAGACTGGCTATGAACAGTGTAGTAATACAGAAATAGAATTTGAATTTATCGGACTTGAAAGCATCAATCCTCACACCACTTTACCAGCAGGTTATAGCCGAAACTTAGTGATGATCTTTAAAGAACTGATGAGTAATACATTGCGTCATGCTCACGCAACTAAAATCAGTATAGAATGCCAAATGGAAGATGCCGAAAAAGTAAGTATTCGCTATAGCGATAATGGCATCGGATACGAAGCTAATTCGAACCCGGATGGCAACGGCTTAAAAAACATCAACCATCGGGTACAAAAAATAAATGGCAGTCTTAGTATCCAAACATCAAGGGACAATGGCATCAAATGTGTGCTGCATTTTCGCACAAACACCCCTTCAAAAAGAATTAAAACATTGTAGATAATGGAAACAAAGAGTGAATACAATTTAACCGAGTTATTAAATATATGCATCATCGAGGATGATGAAATAATAAGAATGGGATATGTGAGTTTACTAGAAGCTGATCAGCGGTTCTTTATTTCCGGCCACTATGCCTCGGTAGAGGAAGCTTTACTCCATCTACAAGAAAACCAGGCAGAAGTTATTCTACTAGACATTCAGTTACCAGGCGTGAGAGGTGTAGATGCCATCCCTTCCATAAAAAAGATACTGCCCAAGGCACAAATCATCATACTCACAGTGCATGAAACCGGAGAACTTATTTTCACCTCCTTAAAGAATGGTGCTGCAGGATACGTGACCAAGAACACCCCATTTGAAAAAATAAAAGAGCATATTCTGGAAGTGGCAAAAGGAGGAGGAGTCATGAGTTCAGGTATAGCGATGCAGGTAATGAAGCATTTTCAGAAAAACCTAAACTCCCCGCTGTCCAAGCGGGAAACAGAAATATTGGAATGTATCGCAGAAGGAAAAAGTCGTTCAAAAATTGCCCTACAATTATACATAGACCTTGAAACCGTAAAATCACATATCAAAAACATTTATCACAAATTGGATGTAAACTCACGTGATGAGGCTATTAAAGCAGCAAGGGATGGGAAATATATCTGACCGCAATTTCAATTCGCAATTTTTGGAAATGCTATCCTACTGTTCTGGTTGTTTTTCTTAAAGTTTATGAGCCTGTCTTGCCAAAACCCATACGTGTCCTGGGTTTCAACCTATCTTAATACTAGAAGATGCTTAAAACTTTAAGTCATTGTATAAGGATGAATGAAATATTGTATAGTTTTTTCTGGCTAAAAAATCATGATAAATATTCAAAAGAAATACATCCCTGGAATTTGAACCAGAAGCACTTTAAAGCTAAAAGAATTCTTAGATCCTCCCACTGAAATCCTACTAGACTTATCCCTTAAAAAATTTGTTAATAACTACAATCCATTTGCAAAATCCCCTCATAAGGGGGGTAGTTTCTTTTTCATACCGTAGTACTTTAGAGTAACAAAATTTTAGAGATATGAAAACCTATATTTTATCTTTCTTGATGTGGGCACTGTTTACATCATCAAGTGCCGCAAATTTCTTTACTGATAAAAATGATGCAGCCGTCAAAACTTTTAAACTGATATTTAAGGGCGCAAAGGATGCCGTCTGGAAGTTTGATGATAAAATTTCGTTTGTCAGTTTCTATCATAATACGATGCCTGTAAAGGCTTGGTTTGGCCGAAACGGCAATCTTATTCGTACCATTCGATACTATAAGGAAGATTATCTGAACCCTAAATTAAAATTCGAAGTCAATGAAAGATTTAAAGGGTGGAACATATTTGGAATCACAGAAGTTTCTACCTCCGACTCATTGGAGTTCTCAATTGTGCTGAAAAAAGATAAAAAAATTTGTGTCGTTACGATGGATCATACAGGAAATATCTTGAAAAAGAAAAAATTCAACGAAGCGATTTGATCAGAATAATTGAATGCAGAGTATAGTGATTCAGAGAAAAATAAATTATTCCGTTTTGAAATACCTTCATATACCAGAAGCCATTTTTTACTATGACCTCCGGTATATGAAGTGTATAAGGAGATTAGTGGTTTCAAATGATCATAAGCAATAACACCGAGTAAGCCATAGAGTCATTTAGTTCTTTCCTTTGAAAGCATAATTAAAAGTAATGCCATAGGTGCGTGGATCACTCAGAACACCGGCATAATGACCTGCATTTCCTCCTGCTGGTAATAATTGTTCGTAATAGTCCTTATTCAGTAGATTTCGTCCCCACACAAATGCTGAAAAACCTTTACCAGCTTTGAATCCAATCCTTCCGTTGACCAACCCATACCCTGGCACATTTAAAAATGCAGATGGCGATGGGCTAGATGAAAAACCTGATCGTGCAAAAAAATCAGCCGCTATAAAAAACCGATTAGGCTTGCCAAATAAAGAAGATGGAGTACCATACTCGCCACCTGCAGATCCAGCCCATTTTGAAATGCCAGGCAAAGCACTACCCGAAATATCTTTGAAAGCTACCTGAACTCCCTCTGCATTTGTTGCTCCAGTTTCTTCAATTGGCAAAGGCGCATTCACAAACTTTACATATTTCCCATTGGTATAGCTTACTCCGCCATAAAAACTAAAATGGCTATTGATCTGATAGGAGGCATCCACTTCAACACCTCTCACCCTTACTTTCTCTACATTAGCAATATACCCCCGGTTCACACCTAACTCAGGAGACTGAACATTGGCTTGATAATCTTTGATATCTGAATTAAAAACCGAAGCATTAATAGTTAATTCCTCTACTAATTCTGTTTTCACCCCAAGTTCAAAATGTCTTGTATATTCAGGTCTTATCACTGCCAGATCGGTGGCTGGTTGTCCATTTACGGTGGGTAATCCTGAAACATTTACACCTACAGGTTTATAACTGGTTGAGAAAGTACCAAAAGTATTCACTTTGCTGGAAGTCCTATATGAAAGTGTAAGATGATAGGTCGCATTTCTTTCATAGGCAGCAGACTGATAGAACTGCTTACTGTAAACACTTTTTTTTAAGGCCAACAATGCAGCATCGTTGGTTTCCAAACCGCCGTATGTTTTACGGTCATAAATCACTGCTTTCTCATCATAGTTAAGTCTGACACCTGGTTGTATATGAAAATCTCTAAACAATTCCCAATCTACATTTGCAAATAGTGCGGCACTTTTAGAATTGATGGATGATTGGGTGTGAATACCATACCCTTCAAATAAAGAGGGTGTTTTCCAAAGTGAGCTGGTGGAGTTTTGCGAAAAACGCCACTGATCTCTACCTGATTCTTCCGTACCGGAAACCTTCACTTCCTGACCCAAATAAAATACGCCGATCAATCCACTCAACTGATCTGAAATATCACCGGCGTAACGTATTTCCTGTGAAAAGTTTTTATGTTTTGCAGGGTTTTGAGATTTCGCCAACGCTTGTAGTCCTGTAAAATCTCTATCATTAGATGGCTGCCAAATCCAATACCTGTAAGCTGATGTGGCTGTCATTGTTCCTTTACCGATTATGCTTTCGAAAGTAACAGATGCTCCTCCAATTTCATTGCCCGAATTCCAGGGTGTATCATGATCAATCAATCTTTCAAAAGCATTGCTGGATGGCAATTGGTAATTTAGGTCAGTAATGATTGCATTAAACTGACGGAAAGCCGGTCGTTTTGTTTGAACCACACCCGCCACCACCTGAGCATAACCATCGGGCTTTTGAACATTATATTCCCCAGCTACATTCACAGATGTATTTTGTGAAATATTATATAGAAATTGCGTACGCAGTCCTAAATTATTAATGTCATTGGTGTATTTATTAATATTCAGATTCTGTATGATACCATCTCTTTGTGTTCCCGAAAACGAAACCCGGGCAGCCAGCTTCTTAGTCAATGGACCAGTGACAGATGATTTTGCTTGCACAAATCCAAAATTACCATAACTCACTTCCAAGTTTCCACCCGGAACAAACAATGGTTTACGAGTGGTAATACTTATTGCCCCAGCACTGGTATTTTTCCCAAAAAAAGTACCCTGCGGACCTCTCAGTACCTCAATCCTTTCAATGTCGACAAAGTCGAGCGTGGCAACGGCTGGTCTCGCGTAATAAATCCCATCCACATAATAGCCCACTCCAGGATCCAAACCATCATTAGTCAATCCAAATGGAGCACCAAGACCACGAATATTAATACCCGTATTACGAGGGTTGGAAGAATACATTTGAAGAGAAGGAATAACTTCTTTTAATCTCGACACATTAAAAGTTCCAGACTCTTCAATACGTTTCCCTCCAATTACCGATACAGAAATAGGTACATCCTGCAATACTTCTTTTCTTCTTCTGGATGTAATAACAACGGTATCTGTTTGGTATACTGATTTCAATTTTATCAGAATTATATCTTCAATTTTTTTAATCAGAACATGCCGGGCTACATAATTCACCGAAGACACAGTTATAGAAAAAGGCAGTTCTGGCAATGGAAATAAAGTAAAGACACCAACACTATCAGTTGTCACCCCTTGGGAACCACCCCTCACTCCCACACTAGCATGTGGTATTCCAATATCCTGTTCGTTTACCACACGCCCGGATAACTGCGCTTGAATGACAATAGGAAAAGTAACAATTGGGAAAAAAGACAAAATAAGTCTGTTCAAAAATTTTCTGTTCATTTCGATTTAATTATATGGTTTAAAAGAATAAGATGCAGGAGGAGGATGCCTTAATCAAAAGGGCATAGTTCTACATTAGTCTATAATTTTAGTAGACTATTTGAATAAAAAAAATCTTTTCTGATCAACAACAACTATGCATAGTATTGCAGCTATAGTACAGGTAGGACAGTTTTGGTGATTTGAATTGAATATTCATAATATTAATAAAGCGTAAAAATAGTGAAAAATTATTTGTCTACTATTTTAGTAGGGTATTTATTTAAAAAAAACTCCTTCTTACAGGAGTGATTTAATGATCGTAATCAAACTCATGATGATTACTAATACGCCTACCACAAAGAACATTTTTTTTACAGGAAGTTTGGAGGTAAGCATAGCAGAGAATGGTGCTGTGATGATGCCCCCAATTAACAATCCAGCCACAATATTCCAATGCTGAATGCCAATGGTAAAAATAAATGTAATGGCACTTGTCACAGTTAGAATAAATTTAGCCACGGTGGAACTACCTACTACATAGCGAGGGGTACGACCATTTTTAATAAAAGTACCAGTAACTAAAGGTCCCCAACCTCCCCCACCAAATGAGTCAATAAATCCGCCAATCAAACCCAATGCTTTGATATTGATTTTTTTTCTTTTGGCAATCACCTCTCTTTTACTCTTAAATACATTCATGATGATTCGCAAGCCTAAGTACAAATTGTATCCGGCTACTAATGGTTTGGTAAGCTGGGCAAAATGCTCGCCTAATAAGGTGAGTGCAAGTGCTCCCATTATTGCTCCCACAATTGCTGGTAATGCTAATGCTTTTACCAACTTCTTGTTTACATTCCCTAACTTAAAATGACTGATGCTTCCTGCAGCAGTTGTAAAGCTTTCTGCTGAGTGAATACTGGCACTAATCACAGGTGGTGGAATGTTGAGTAACAACAATGTGGTGGTACATATAGTTCCATATCCCATACCCATAGACCCTGCTACTATCTCTGCCAGAAACCCTGCCAGAAGCATCCAGTAAAAAAGATGATTATCTTGATTCAGGGCTTGCAAAATGGGATTTATCAAATCGAATGCATACAAAGAATAGATGCTGATACCCACTAATAAAATAGCACCCAGAATGATCAAATACCAATTTGTGTTTCTTTGTGCAGATGCGACAATATCGGTGGACTCCTCCACTTCCTTGGAAGCATCGGCATCCTTTTCAAAAGCAATTAATGCTTCATCCGAACTCTCTACCAGGGAACGTGTAACCTCATTAAGCACTTTCACTTTCCGGTCAAAATCTCCGGTCAGTCGGTTCCTGATTCCCTGCATATTGTCCAACAGTTCGTCCATCTCATCAGGGATCACTTCACTAAAAGTTTCTCTTAATCTCTTCGCCACCGTGGGTGATTTTCCATTGGTGGAAATAGCAATTTTCAGATTCCCCTTTTTTACCACCGAACCCAAATAAAAATCGCAAAGCTCTGGCTTATCTGCAATGTTCACTAATCTGTCGCTCGCAATAGTATCTTCTCTAATCTGTTGTGCTACCTGCAGATCATTGACGGCGGCAATCACTAAATTGGCATGAGTGATGTCCATAATAGTATAGGCACGTTCATGCAGAACAATGTTTGGAAAATGGACTACAAACTTTTTAACTTCCTCCCCTATATGAATAGCTACGAGTTGTATATGTGTAGCAGGTGCATTACTCAACACAGCCTGTAGTTTTTCAAAGGCAATTTTGCCTCCGCCAATGATCAACAACCGCAAATCTTCTAGCTTTAGAAAAACAGGAAAAAGTTTATTCCCTTCTTTTTCTGGCTCTTCTGTCTCAGTCCAATTACTCAATTGCTTGGTGGCTTTAAAAGTTTAAAATATAAATTTCAAATGGTCGATTTCGGACAGCTACTTTGCAGGTTTCTTTAGGATCTTTGAAACGGATTGCTTATGAGAAAAACTGCCCTTATCGGTTACCTCACTTTTGTTATAAACCAATGATCCCGGAGGAACGGCAAATGTGATCCAGGCATTACCGCCAATCACCGTATCTTTTCCAATGGTGGTTTCACCACCCAAAATGGTGGCACCAGAATAAATCACCACATTGTCCTCGATAGTAGGATGACGTTTTGATTTTTTCTTTGACTTGGCTGCTGAGTTTAATGCGCCAATGGTCACTCCCTGATAAATCCTTATGTTATTTCCAATAATGGTAGTTTCCCCTATTACCACTCCGGTTCCATGATCAATAAAAAAATGCTGACCAATGGTGGCTCCCGGATGAATGTCAATGCCGGTTTTAGAATGGGCATATTCTGTAAAAATGCGGGGAAGATTTTTGATACCCTGCTTCCAAAGCTGATTAGATAAACGATATACCGCTATGGCATAAAACCCAGGGTAGGCATGAAGCACTTCACTAATATCAAGTGCAGCAGGATCGTTGGCTACAAAAGCTTCCGCATCTTTGTACAGAGAAGTATAAAGTTCGGGTAATGCTTCAAAGAAAACATCTGTTTCCTGCTGAGATTGAGTACCATCATTCACCACATCGTACACCAAGGTAGCCAGATGACTTTTCAATCCATACACCCCTTTTTCAATGTCTGATTCCTTTTGATTGACTCCATTTTTGGGAATAAAAAGAAAACCAAACATATCATCCACAAACTGATGGGCCAAATCTTTATCAGGAAGATTTCCCAGCTTTTTGTTGTTCTGTAACAATTGCTTAAAGAATGTTTTGTTGCTCATGAGGGGTGTGATTGATTTATTGGTTGATTGGTTTATTAGTTGAATGGTTTGTACCTTGATGTGTTGATCGCTTCATACGTTGATGCGTTGATATGGCAATTAAATCATCTTAAACTTTTCTATAAAATTCCAGTTTTCCACCTTATTACCTTTTCAACTATTCAACTAGTAAACCAATCAACGGACCAACCCAACTACAAAATCCATTTGCGGTAAGAAAAATCGCCAAAGGTTTCTTCGGTTTTTTTCTCTTGTTGATATACGCCAAAGAGTTCATCGAGTGTGGATAAAATCTGGCTTTCATCAATATTGTCTTTAAACTTTGTATTGAGTCTTAATCCTAATCTGTCGCCACCAATGTGCAAATTATACCTGCCTGGACCTGTACCCACAAATCCTATTTCTGCATTAGGTGAACGGCCACAACCATTTGGACAGCCCGTCATACGAAGTACGATATCATCATTCTCCATACTATGCTTTTCCAGCAATGGTTCTATTTTGGAAATGAGGGTAGGTAAATAACGCTGGGCTTCTGCAAGTGCCAATGGACAGGTATTTAAAGCAACACATGCAATAGCATTCTTCCGAAGTGCTCCTGCATTTTCTGTGTGCTCGATAATACCATATTCCTGTAGCAATGCTTCTACCTCAGCTCTATCGGTTTCTTTAATGTCTGAAAGAATTACATTTTGATTGGCTGTAAAATGAAAATTGTTTTTCCCCAAAGATGCCAGCTTATACAAGCCTTCTTTCAACTGTATATTGTCATCATCCAGAATACGGCCATTTTCTACAAATACCGTAAAATGGGAGTTTCCTTTGTAATCTTGCACCCAACCATATCTATCCTGACGTTGAGTAAACGTATAAGGTCTTTCTGCTTCCAACTTAAAACCACATCTTTTTTCTACCTCTTCCCGATACTTATCTATACCCAATTTATCAATGGTGTATTTCAACCTAGCTTGTTTTCTATCGCTTCTGTTTCCAAAATCTCTTTGCACCGTAATCACTTCATAAACTGCTTTCAGAATTTTCTCTTCATCATTTTCCACAAAACCCAGCACAGAAGCCAAACGGGCATAAGTATTTGAATTACCGTGTGTAGAACCTAACCCTCCGCCAGCACCTATATTAAATCCAATTAATTGATCATTCTCTACAATGGCAATCAGCACTACATCATTAATAAAAATATCTACATCGTTGTTCGGAGGTACTGCTATACCCACTTTAAGTTTACGTGGCAGATACTTGTCCTTGTACAATGGATCGTCTTCGGTTTTCTCTGTCAATTTTTCTTCACCCAGCCAAATCTCGTACCAGGCCCTTGTCTTTGGCTTGGCCATCTCACTAATTTTTGCTGCATACTGAAACACTTCATCATACACAGGTGATTCCGCTGGGTTGGATGTACAACACACATTTCTGTTCACATCGCCACAGGTTGCAATGGAATCTAACCCTTGCAAATTAAAAGCAGCCATGGTGGGCTTGATATGTGATTTTAAGATACCATGCAACTGAATGGTTTGGCGTGTGGTGATCTTGATCACACCAGTCGTATGTTCTCCTGCCACATCATGCAACGTAATCCATTGCTGAGGTGTAAGCAGACCACCGGGCAAACGCAAGCGCAGCATGAAAGAATACAACCACTCCAATTTTTTGCCACTACGCTCCTCCCGCCTGTCTCGGTCATCCTGTTGGTACATGCCATGAAATTTTATCAGAGACTGATCATCCTCTCGAATAGCTCCCGTATAGCTATCTTTCAGGCTTTCTTTTATAGTACCACGCAATCCATTGCTGGCAATTTTTACTTTTTCTGTTGATGATAAATTTGGTAGTTCGCTCACCCTATATGAATTTTTGATTGTGAAATTTTGATTGTGAATGTGTTCACTCCTAAATAGATGAAGAGCATATTTTAGTATTAAAGATTTTCCAAAAATCAATCATTAATAATTAACCATTAACAATTAACCATTAATAATTAATACACATCCTTCTCCCATCTGCCTTCTTCTTCTAATTGAAGCAGGTACTTTTCCGCCTCTTCCTGACTCTTGTTTCCGTGTACTTTAAAGATGTCCACCAAAGTCTTTTCTACATCTTTGCTGGTCGGTTCCTTCTTACCACTGATGTACATGTGCGCTCCGGACTGTATCCATTCGAAGAGTTCAGCACCACGTTCTTTCATTCTATGCTGCACATATATTTTTTCTTTCTGGTCGCGGGAGAAAGCTACATCCAGATTGGCCAATGCACCTGTTTGTAAATAATCCTGCAATTCGGTCTGGTATAAAAAGTCTGTCACAAAATGTTGCTCCCCAAAAAACAACCAGTTGCGCCCTTCACTTCCCTGAGCATCTCTTTCTGCAATGAATGAACGGAAAGGTGCTACTCCGGTTCCCGGACCAATCATGATCACATCTTTGTTTTGTGATGGCAAACGGAAATGTTTCTGTTTTTGAATAAAGAATTCTATTTCCATTCCCACGGTAGCCCCTGAAAAATAATCACTACATACGCCAGTTCGCTTCTCATCACCCACAAAGAATTCATCTTTACTTACGGTGATATGAATCTCGTTCAAACCATGACTGGCTGGTGAGGAAGATATGGAATATAACCTTGGTGCCTGTGTGGTTACCACTTTCAACACTTCGGCAAACATAGCCGCATCTTTCACCGGATACTTTGTCAGCAAATCGGGAAAACAAAGTCGGTTCTCTATAGGAATCTCATAACCTGAAATGGCTGCATATTGTTTGATTGTCGCCTTCAGTGGATACAATATATTCAAATGATGCTTTAGCAATTCTTCTACTGTTGCCGTCAACTTTGGTGTTTGTATTTCTAATTTGGGATCAATGCCAGTAATCTTAAGCACTCGCCGAACGGCTTCCTCACTATTCGGAGGAATAATGCCAAGCGCATCTCCAGGCAAATAGTCCAAATCGTCATCACTCGATATTTCCACATGATAGGTCTCTTTATTACTTCCCCGATCATTGAGATTGGTACTAGTAAAAATTTTGCCCTTATAATATTTCTTCTTTACCTTTTTTTCTTCGGAACTAACAGATTCAGTTATTTGTGGCACACTACCCACACTAGTTTGCAGGGCGGTGGACACATTCTCTATCCAATACAAGCCATCTGCCTCATACTCCACATCACATTTTTTCAACGGCAACATACGATGTGCGCCCAGTGCTTCTAACCTTGCATCCACTTCTTCGCCTGTCAAACAAAATTGTGCGTATGACGAATCGCCCAAGGCCAGCACAGCAAACTTCATTTTCTTTAAATCAATTAAAGATTCATGAATATGGTCATAAAACTTTTTCGCAAGCATTGGTGGTTCTCCTTCGCCCTGCGTGCTTATCACGATAAAGAAATACTCTTCCTTTGAAAGGTCGGTAAGTCTGTATTGATCCAGGCTTACCAGCTTTACTGTGATTCCTTTTTTCTTAGCTATACCAGCCAATTGGGTGGCCAGCTTTTTGGAATTCCCGGTTTCTGTTCCGTAAGCCAAGGTGATTTTTTTTGCAAATCCCTGGGATGAGGTAGCTATTGCACCGGAACCCAAGGCACCGGCTTTACCTGCAATAAAACCATTCAGCCAAATCAGCTCCTCCCTGGACAAAGAAGCGGTAAACTCTTTTATCTTATGTAGTTTATCTTCAGATAACATGTTCTCTTGGTTTAGTATTTTCTAAAATATTTTGTGCGCTTTCACCAACAGATATAAAATATTTTTCCTGATGATCGCTATTTTCCAGCCATTTATACTGGCGATGTAATGCTACTACTTTGCCGATAATGACTAATGATGGTGATATAAATTTTTTACCCTTAAGCTGTTGACCATATTCATAAATATTGCATTCGTGAACCTGTTGACAGATGGTAGTTGCCTGCTCCACAATGGCAATATGCACTTTTTTGGATATGCCAAACTCTAAGAGTTTATCTACCATATCATCCAAGTTGGATGAGGACATATAAAACACCAGTGTGTCATCTGTTTGTGCCAACTCCTGCCATTTTTCATCAGAAACTATATCTGATTTGTAGTGCGTGAGCATTCTTAAGGATTTGGCATACCCGCGTGCTGTAAGGGGGATTCCTGCATAAGCAGCCGCACCTAAAGAGGCAGTAACGCCCGGTATGATTTCGTAAGGAATCTGATGAGCCATTACTGATTGCAGCTCATCCAGAATATTTGAAAAAACGGATACATCGCCGCCTTTCAAACGCACCACCAGTTTTCCGTCTAAGGCATTCTGCACAAGAAGTTGGTTAATTACTAGTTGAGGAGTCGATACATCATTCTTGCATTCTTTGCCCACTTTTACCACGATGGCATTGGCAGAAACATATCTTTTAATAATTTCCCGACTCACCAATCTGTCCACCAGCACTACTTCGGCCTCCCTGAGTGCGTTGGCCGCCTTCACTGTTATCAGATCCGGATCACCAGACCCGGCAGCAGCAAACACTACTTTGCCCATCCTTTGTTTAATCTCCGGCGGTATGTTCAAACTATTCTGGTGAGAAGTACTCATAAAACTACGATACAGGTTTTATTGAAACATTCAAAGTAGCAAACACTGTTTTTATCTTTTCATTAAACGCATTGTTCCTCATGTACAGTGGATGCCGTAAATAATAGTTTATCAATTCAACAATACGGCAGCTACCGTGCTATTGCTGGTTTCATCAATTAAGATGGCGTTGCCGTAATCACTATTTTTATCAAAAGAATCAAATACAAGTGGCTGGGCAGTTTTGATTTTTACTTTTACCACCTCATTCAATTTCACATTATCCATTACGGCGGTATGTTCCAGCGTATTTACATCTAACTTATACTCTATCTCTTTGATGATGGTACGTAACAATCTACCCTTATGTTGTAAAAAATATTTATTTCCCTGAATCAGAGGTTTATTGTCCAGCCAACAAAGCAGCACTTCTATTTCGCTTTCCACCTTGGGCTGATTGCTGGAGTGTACAAAAGTATCGCCCCTGCTCACATCAATATCATCTGCCAAATGCAATACCACCGCTTGTGGTGCAAATGCCTCTTCTACTTCTTCCCCTGCAATTTCAATTTTGGAAAGAGTGGTTTCAATGCCTGCCGGCAACACTGTAATTTTATCTCCCTTTTGATACACACCACTTATTATCTGCCCAGCGTAGCCACGATAATCGTGCAATTCGGCTGTTTGAGGGCGAATCACATATTGTACTTGAAAACGAGGATCGCTATGATTAATATCTTCTGTCAGTTCTACTTCTTCCAAAAACTGCAGCAAAGGCCGTTCCTGATACCAAGGCATATTTGCAGACGGTTCTACTATATTGTCGCCATTAAGCGCAGAGATAGGAATGTAGGTTACATTGTTGAGCCCCAATTGCGCTGCTACTTTTTCATAGTCCAATTTAATTTCATTGTATCGGTTTTCCGAAAACTCTACCAAATCCATCTTATTGATGGCTACTACCACGTGGTGCATTTTCAATAAAGAAGCAATGATAGAATGACGCCTAGTTTGTTCTATTACTCCGCTACGGGCATCAATTAAAATAACCATTAAGCTAGAATTGGACGCTCCGGTAATCATGTTTCGGGTATATTGTACATGGCCTGGTGCATCTGCAATAATAAATTTTCTTTTGGTTGTATTGAAATAGCGATAAGCCACATCTATAGTAATACCCTGCTCGCGTTCGGCACGTAAACCGTCTGTAAGTAATGCAAGGTCAATGCCATCTACATTCTTGTTTTTCGATTGTTTTTCTAAAGCTTCCAATTGATCTACGAGAATGCTTTTGCTGTCGTACAACAAACGACCGATTAATGTGCTTTTGCCATCATCTACACTGCCTGCGGTAATAAATCTAAGTATGTCCATTTGGGGTGGGTTGATTTACTGATTGATTAGTTAATTCGTTTACTGGTTTACTATTTGATTGGCATATTGGTTTATTGGGCTATTTCTGCCCATTTAAATAAGTAATATAACCATTAAGCAACCTGCCAACTTCATCTATTTTATTTCTGAAAAAACTTAATTTTTCTTCTGTTATATATTCTTCATCGAAGGCATCTATCCGGTGATTTAATGTTTCGCTTAAAGAACTTCTTGCGACAACACAAAATCGTAACCTGTCCGGTATTGTGTGCCTATCATAACCTTCAGATATCTGAGTTCCAATGGAATGCGAACATCGTATCAATTGGTCTGAAAGCTTATATTTTTCAGTATCTGGAATTGTTTTTGTCAATGCTGAAATTTCTTTTTTTAAACCCCGAGCAGCTTTCCATACCTTCAAATCTTCAAAACTTTGATATGCCATTATGGTTTACTAGTTTAGTTGTTGATAAAGTTTATTAAATAATAGCTTTCATTTTCAATTCGTTTCTGCCAATTTTCCTACGATCCAACAAATAAACCAATCAACCAGTAAACACATCAATTCCAATTAAAAATATCCTCCTTTCTTCCTATCCTCCATTGCGGCTTCGGTAACCCTATCATCAATTCGGGTTTCACCTCTTTCAGAAATCCTTGTAGCCATAATTTCATTCACTACCTCATCTAGGGTATGCGCATTTGACTCCACGGCCGCTGTACAAGTCATGTCACCTACGGTACGATAACGGACTTTTTTGTTCACTATAATGTCGTTTTCGTCAATAGTGATATAGTCTGAAACTGCAATCAACTGTCCCTGGTGCACAACCACATCACGGTCATGAGCAAAATAAATGGATGGCAGGTTTACCTTTTCTTTTTTAATATAGCTCCATACATCCAACTCTGTCCAGTTGCTGATCGGGAACACGCGCACGTTTTCACCTTTGTGTATGCGTCCGTTGTAAATATTCCAAAGTTCTGGACGTTGCAATTTGGGATCCCATTGACCAAATTCATCGCGTACAGAAAAAATTCGTTCTTTGGCTCTAGCTTTTTCTTCATCACGTCGGGCTCCACCTATACAAGCATCAAACTTAAACTCTTCGATAGTATCTAATAAGGTATGAATTTGCAGCCAGTTGCGGCTGGCAAATTTTCCTTTAGGTTCGGTGAGGTGTTTGGCTTTGATGGTATCTTCCACTTTACGCACTATCAATTCCGCGCCCAATTCTTTTGCTAGCTGGTCGCGATAGGCTAGCGCTTCAGGGAAATTGTGTCCGGTGTCAATATGCACCAATGGAAACGGAATTTTGCCGGGAGCAAAGGCTTTCTTTGCTAGTTGCACCAATGTGATGGAGTCTTTTCCACCACTGAAAAGCAACGCAGGTTTTTCGAATTGAGCAGCCACTTCGCGCATTACGAAAATACTTTCTGCTTCGAGTTGCTCTAAATAGTCTAATTCGTATTTCTTCATTGTGTTTATGGATGAGGAGCTATGACCGGAACGATGAACTGTGCGACGCAACGAAGTTGATAGTAGCACAGCAGCCGGGCTCCTAATTATTTTATTGGTTTACATGTAGCCCACATTCTTTGTGTGACAGTTCCCACCACCAACGACCGGCACGAGCATCCTCGCCTGGTTCGATAGCTCGGGTGCATGGAGCGCAGCCAATACTCACAAAACCTTGGTCGTGAAGCGGGTTGTAGGGAATATTTTTTTCCTTTATATAATCCATCGTCTCATGGTAAGTCCAATGGATGAGTGGATTGAGTTTGTAAAGTTGGCGTGCTTCATCCCATTCCAACATTTTCATTTCTTTTCTATTGTCCGACTGTTCTGCACGCAAACCTGTAATCCACACCTGGGCACCTGTTAAGGCACGATTGAGTGGTTTTACTTTACGTATGAAACAACATTCTTTCCGGTTTTCTACCGAATCGTAAAAGCCGTTGATCCCTTTTTGATTCACATAATTTTCTACATCGGCTGCTTCTGGAAAATACACCTGAATATTTGTTTTATATCTGGCATTGGTTTTTTCCAGTAACTCATACGCCTCATTAAAAAGCCTTCCGGTATCTAGGGTAAAAATTTTTACAGGAAGACTGTTTGAAGCTATTATTTGAGTGATCACCTGATCTTCCTGACCAAGTGAGCTAGAAAACACAACACCTTCGGCATAAACATCTGTTACCAGTTTTATGGCTTCCGCAGGTGTTGCGGACTCTATTTGTTCTATGATTTCTTCTTGTATCATAACCTCACCCCCAGCTTCTCTTTAAAGGAGATGGGGGACTCGTTTTAAATTATAAATTGGGCTGAGGAGTGTAACGCAAATAAGGTTTTACTTCTTTTACTCCTTTTGGAAATTTTTGAATAGCATCTGCAGTACTGATTGAAGGAACTACAATTACATCCTCTCCATGTTTCCAGTCTGCTGGCGTGGCTACACTGTGATTGGCTGTTAATTGTAAAGAATCAAGTACCCGAAGTACTTCATAAAAGTTTCTACCAGTAGAAGCTGGATAAGTAATAATCAATTTTACTTTCTTATCGGGGCCAATGATGAACAAAGAACGTACGGTTGCCTTTTCCGAAGCATTGGGATGAATCATGTCGTATAAAGTGGCAATATTTTTGTCCGGATCTGCTAGGATCGGGAAATCTACCGTGCAATTTTGTGTTTCATCAATATCCCCTTTCCAGCCCAGGTGGCTATCTAGTGGATCTACACTTACTGCTAAAACTTTAGTATTGCGCTTTGCAAATTCTTCTTTTAATAAAGCAGTTTTTCCTAACTCGGTTGTACAAACAGGAGTGAAATCTGCAGGGTGTGAAAACAGGATACCCCAAGAATCACCCAAAAACTCATGAAAATTCACTACTCCCTCGGTGGATGCTGACGAAAAATCAGGAGCAATGTCGCCTAATCTTAAAGACATAATAAAACAATTTTATTAGTTAAAAATATTATCATTATTAACCTACCAACTTAGTAGGCTATTAAAAAACAGGACTGCAATATAGTGTAAAAATGCAAATGGGTTATAATTTTTTTTAGAAAATAGCTATGGCTTCAATCACAAAATCTTTACCATCAAGATATTTAGTTCAAGTTTATGATTGATTTTTAAGGGATTAAATAAATGAGCAAGAGAGCAAAAAGAAACCATATTTTGACGCTGCGAAATCTGACTGGCTGAAAGCATCTGTTCAAAACAGGTCAGTTCAAAAGTATTATGCGTTCAAACCAAGGAATCCATTCACTAAAATTAGGTATAGGCTAGTCGCCGCTCATTAAATAATTTTACAATATTAATTTTGAAGCCTATATCTATGTCGGACACTAAAGTTCATAAAATAAGTGCAGATTCTTTATTGGAGCAATTTGTCGACTGCTATATTTTCAGAGAGGTAGGGGCAGATGGCACTACTGTTAGAAAATCTGTTCCTCCCAACCATGTCACGTCATTAGATTTATTCATGGGCAACCCATTTAGTACGATTGACCTAGAGACAAAGGCCGAAATACCATACAAAACAGCAGCAATCAGAGGTTGCAGAACCAATTCAAAATATGCAATTGAATACAATAATACCTTCTCTGTATTTTCTGTCAAATTCAAACCTACCGGGTTGTATAGTTTACTAGGTATTGAAATGCATAAACTAACTGATACAGATATAGACTGTAGCGCTATAAAACTGCCATTCGATATACAATCATTGTATAAAAAAATTGCGCACACTTCAGAAATCAGCGAGCGTGTAAATATTATAGAATCCGTTCTGGTGGATGTGCTTACAAAGGAGAAAAACAAATCCCGACTGTCCAGCTTCTTCCCCAATTCTAATAATTTTGAAGATCTGCCTATTTATTTATCTCAAAGACAACAACAGCGACTCTTTCGAAGTGAGGTAGGCTTAAGTCCTAAAATCTATAGCAGCCTTAAAAGATTTTCTAATCTTTTAAGAGCCAGAAAACAAAATGAAACCCTTAGCTGGACATCCTTGGCACATGATCACGGCTATTACGATCAGGCACATCTTATTAAAGAATTTTATGCATTTCTAAGTATGGCTCCCACTTTATTCAGTATAGAAGCATTCGCGCTATAGCCTGATATAGCTATTAGAATGTCGTGTTCTTACTATTTTTACCCCTACTCTTCTTTGTAATTTTCCACTCAGAAACCGGAATGAAAAATGCGTTCTTTTAGGAGATTGGCCTGGAAGTTTGAAATGAATAGCTATCCGCCTTCCCTTACTCATTGCATTGGAACAGAAAGGATCAATGGTCTATTTTTTCCTTGGACTGTGGTAAGAACCAATTTGTTCAAATAATTCACATTGCAAATTCCATTTCTCAATAGTTCTATGGCAACTCAAAATCTATTTTCTCATTTAAAAAATTATACTATGAAAAAATTAGCGTTCCTACTTCTGTTGATAGCTCCTTATGCTAAAGGATATAGTCAGGACTCAAAAATTGAAAAGGCCGATTGGACACCAGCCTGGGTTAGTAAATTGGGATATTGGGTAATAGAATCTAATGCTCAAATACCTGATCAGTCCACTATTCGCTTTTACAACAATTCCCAACTTTTGGTATATCAGGAAACGATAACAGGCGTGGTAATAAACATCAGAAAAAGGAAAGTGAAAATGCAATTAAAAAAATCGTTGGAGCAGGCAATATCAGCCCATAATGAGAAACAGGATTTTGCCTCAAACACCATTTTGAAAAACTGTTTTGTTAGGGCAAAGAATAAATGATACCGCAATTTCAACATTTTAAAATCTCTTTATCTAATCAATAAAAAACACAAATCATGAAAACACAATTAATCTTTGCTCTTTTGATGAGCGGAATGAGTATCGCTGGTTCTATCCATGGACAGCAATTGGCCAGACTATCGTCTTCGCACAAAATCAGTCAGGCTGAAATGTCCATCAAAGCAGCACCAGATGCAAAGGCAGCAAAAGCCAGCGTGAAGGCAGTTGCTTATTTGGAAAGGGTTTATCCTAATATTAAAAACCCGGATTGGCGCAATCATTCAGAGGGCAAATACATAATTTTTGTTCAAAATCGACAACACTTCACGGTATCGTTTAACAAAAAAGGGAGCTGGATCCAAACAATAAGAAAATACTACCCGGATGATTTATCAGATGAGATAAAATTGAAGGTAGCAGATAATTACCCAGAGTATGAAATTTATTATGTGAATGAAATCACTTCTCCAAAAATTGATACTCCAGTTTATATTCTTCAGATGAAGGCAAATAAAATGTACATCAATTTATTGGTAACAAACAATGACATGATTATACAGAAAAAATTTAGAGAGGAAAAATAACCCTGCCCCGATCAGGTAAAACATCTTCTTCGTCTTTTGGGGGAAGAAGATGTTTCTACAAAAAAGGCACTAACTTTTCAACTGCCAAAGTCTAACCCTATTGCTTAGTAGCTCCTACCTAGTGGCCAAAACAAATTATCCTGCCACCAAAAATGTCGTGTTTTTACAAGTTTTAGAAAAATCATTATATTATTTTCAATCTCGGAAGTAAAAAGATTTGAAGTGATAGTTAGTCAAATTAGAAAGGAGAGAATAATGGGTTTGGATTACATGATTTCTCCAGTATTATTTAACTCAATTAAAAGCATTCATGAAAAAAGCACCAATCAAAACAGTATTAAAATGGTTTGGAATAAGTATTCTATCCATTATTCTTTTAGCTATACTTTTTTATACTGTAGTATATATTTCTACCCAAAACAGAATCAACAAAATTTATCAAGTATCGCTTCAAAACCTAACCCTGTCTTCCGATTCGCTCTCCTTTGCCAAAGGAAAACATATTGCGCAGAACAGAGGTTGCATGGGCTGCCACGGCGAAAATCTGGCGGGAAAAGAAGTATTTCTACCACCAGGATCACCTATGGGAACACTGGTAGCATCCAATATTACCAGCGGCAAAGGAGGCATACAATACAATGATAAAGATTGGATAAGAATATTGAGGCATGGGGTAAACAAGGAAGGAAAATCGGTCTGGTTTATGCCTTCGCACGAATTTTGTCATTTATCCAATAGCGATATGAGTGCCTTGATAAGCTATGTAAAAAATCAGCCCCCGGTAAACAATACTGTTCCAAAAAAGGAAATAAAACCGTTGGGCAGATTGATGGTTTTTCTGAATAAGTTTCCCTTGTTACCTGCTGAGTTCATCAACCATAGTGAAAAATATGCAGATGATATACCACCTGCCATTACTCCAGAATATGGTGCTTATCTGGCTACCGCATGCCAGGGATGTCATGCTAAAACCTACACGGGTTCACCGCCCTTAGGCCCCGGAGGCCCAGCCATACCCAACATCAGTCATACAGGCGATGTAGGTAAGTGGAAAGAACAAGAGTTTATAACTGTGATGCGTACCGGAAAAAGACCCGATGGCAAGCAATTGTCAGATGCGATGCCTTATAAATATTTCACCTTTAAGGAAGATGAGTTGAAAGCCATTTATGCTTTTCTGCATCAAGTGAAATAATGACAACATCAAATAATACTAACTAAATCCTTTTTCCTACCAAAGCATCAAATCAATATAGACTCAAAGAATGCATTTGCATGGTGAAAAATGTCGTGTTTTTACAAGTTTTTAAAAAAGCAAGGTATTAGGTTTGCCTATGAGAATCAATTATAAATTATCCTACAATTCTTAAACAAAATCATACATGACCATTTAAGGAATAAAAATTAACATCCATGAAAAAACTTTATCTTTTATCATTTGCCCTATTGACTACCATTCTATTGTTTGCTCAATACCAATACCCAGCTACTAAAACGGTGGACAGCAGTGATACTTATTTTGGCATCAACTACAAAGACCCCTATCGTTGGTTAGAAAACCTAAATGCACCGGAAGTAAACAACTGGTTCAAGTCACAGGCGGACTTTACCAATGGTTTTCTTTCCAAGTTATCGGGCAGAAATGAGCTTATTGCCGAATGGAAAGAAATAGACAAAAAACAGGTGGTGCAAATCAATCCCATTGACTTTATTAACGGAAGGCTTTTCTATTATAAAATTACACCCGGTGAAAAAGTGAATAAACTCTTTTACAGAGATGGATTGTACAGTGGTACAGAACATTTGCTTTTTGACCCACTTAACTATTTCAAAGGAAAAACACTTTCCATATCAGGCGCAGAACCAAGTCCTGATGGAAAAAAAATCATCATAACCTACCAGCAAGGTGGCAGCGAACTTAACACCATGAACATTATGGATGTGGCTACCCGAAAATTTATTGATGTAGATATTACTCCTGTTTTTGGTGCACAATGGACACACGATGGAAAGGCAATACTTTATGGAACTACAAAGAATTTTAACACCAATACTAAAGACATCAATTTTGGATTAAACTCTAAAACAAGATTATATGTTCCCGGTACTAAGAAAGAAAGCGATAGAGATTTTTTTAGCAATGAAAGTAATCCTGATCTAAATATACGACCCGAAGAAGATCCATCGGCATGGGTAGAACGATTTTCAAAAAAATATCTTTTTGCCGGAAGATCAACCGTACAGGCGGAAAACTTTTGGTACTATGCCCCCATCAGTCAGATAAAAGGAAAGCCCGATTGGAAAATACTTTGCACCCCCAAAGACTCGCTCACTGGCAATTTAATATTTTTTGATGATGAGGTATTTGCCATGAGCCATCATAATGCACCTTACTTTAAGGTACTGCACACTTCGCTAAAAAATCCGGACTGGGACAATGCCGAAACCATATTTGAAGAAAAACCAGGCTTCACGCTCCTTTCTCTAAGCCGAACAAAAGATTACCTGATTGCCAATTTCACCGATGGTATAAACGCTCATATTTTTAAGTACAATATACACACCAAAAAACAGCATAAATTAAGCTTACCCTACTCTGGTACTGCCTTTGTTGGTGGGCTACCCTGGGATGCAATCAAAACTAACAATGGCATAAGCATAATCACCTCCTGGAACAAACCCATAACTGAATTTCAAATAAACCTAGACAATGATGCATTTAGCCCGTCCCGGTTCAATAAACCACCTGTATATCCTGATGCCTATACAAAACTGATTGTACAAGAAGTGGAAGTGAAGGGTCATGATGGAGCCATGATTCCACTGTCCATCATTTACAAAGAAGGCACACCATTAAACGGGAAAAATGTTTGCATGATGGAAAGCTATGGTGCTTATGGATCGCCTATGATGCCATCTTTTAGTACAAGGCGCAATTCTTTAGCTACAAAAGGTGTAGTCATTGCCATTCCCCATGTGCGCGGTGGAAATGAAAAAGGAGATGCCTGGTACAAAGCTGGATACAAAACCACCAAGCCCAATACCTGGAAGGACTTTATTAGTTGTGCCGAATACTTGATTGAAAATGGATACACTTCGGCTGATAAACTGGCAGGCACCGGCACCAGTGCCGGAGGCATTCTCATTACCCGTTCCATTACCGAAAGACCCGACCTATTTGCCGCTGCCGTATGCAATGTAGGCTGTGCTAATGTCATGCGGCAAGAGTTTGGCGCCAATGGTCCTGCAAATACACCTGAATTTGGCACTGTAAAGGACAGTGTGGAGTGCAAAGCGCTATTTGAAATGGACGGTGTGCAACATGTGGTGGAGGGTACAAAGTATCCTGCCATTTTGGGGGTAGGTGGTTATAATGATCCTCGGGTGATGGTTTGGCAACCCGGTAAGTTTGTAGCCGCAGCGCAAAAAGCCAGTACATCCGGCCGACCTGTTTTATTGAAAATAAATTATGACAATGGCCATTTTACACAGGACAGGGATGTAACCTACGCCAATTTTGCCGATCAATATGCTTTTATGATGTGGCAATGCGGCCATCCATTATTTCAACCCCAAAAGTAAACACCATGTCTTATACTAAAACCAATTCTACCCTACTGTGGGTAATGATCATTTTGCTGGTTTGCACTGTAATCAGTTACGGACTTTATTATTTTATACAATCGGTTTTTGAATGGGGATTGCGCCTTGCACCTGATCGTTCTTCTCCATTCTAAAAACAATGTAAATAAATCTCATTAATCAAATTCATCAATCTTAAAAACAAAACCAATGTCAACACCCTTTATTTTAAAACCAACCGAAAGCCGACAAGGCAAAGCATTAAATGTGCTGGGCATGCCCGTGTATTTAAAATTGGCAGGGAGCGATACGGCCAATCAGTTAAGTGTTTTTATTGCCGAATATGGCAAAAACCAGGGGCCGCCACTCCATGCCCACGATGTGGATGAGTGGTTTTATGTGCTGGAAGGCGAACATATTTTTCAGGCAAATGACCAGCGATTTATTGGCAAACCCGGCGATTCCATTTTTGTTCCTCGAAATACACCTCATACTACATTATGTATAAGCGATGGAGGAAAACTTTTGTTTACTGTAAACGCTACAGGGCCCGTAGAGCGTATGTTTGAAAAATTAGATGCCTATACCCAAATGCCTAGTGTGGAGGAGCTCATTCAGGCACATGCCGAACTGGGAATAGAGATTTTAGGGCCGCCAATACAGCCTTAAACTTCAATCCCTTTAAGGCGGATTATCTTAAAAATTTATTGTACAAATATTTTCACGCTGGCAGACTACAGGAGCTTCTTTTGATCCTTCAAATCTGCCAGTGTTTTATTTTCCAAAATTGCCAGTGTGGCATCGCGCACCTGTAACATCACATCGTGCAGCCCACAGTGTTCTTCATTGCAGGTGGTGCATCTTTGATAAAAATAAAGACTTACACAGGGCAACATCGCAATAGGCCCATCAATCAAACGAATAACCTTAGCCATCATTATAGTTGATGGATCTACTTTAAAAAAATAACCCCCGCCCTTTCCTTTTTTGCTATCCAAAATATCAGCCTTCTTCAGTTCGAGTAATATGTTTTCTAAAAATTTCAGTGGGATTTTATTTTCAGTAGAAATTTCTGAAATCAGTACCGGGCCTTTCTCCCGATGATCAGCCAGATAGGTCAAGGCCTTAAATGCATATTGTGATTTTTTCGTAAGCATAAATAAAAACCTCCGTTTAATTTTCAAAATCCATTCAGACAAGCAGTAGTTATTTACCTACTTTATCAATAAAGATAAGTGTATAGCAATATCAACAGTCTACAAATTTAGTTAACTTGTTTCAGATTGATGCTTTTCGTTCACAACAACATTTTCATAGGACCATTCTACTTTTTTTGTCATTGGTTGTTTTCGCTGCATACAGGCAGGCATCGTACAAATGGAACACTGAATACCCTCCAGACATCCATCAGTATGTATGAATAATTCTACTGAGAAGCCATATTTTTTCTGTATCAGTCTGGTGAGTTTGTCCACTTCAAAATGAGCTTCTTTCACATTAAAATACCAGGGCAGGGTCAAGTGTGCATCTACATGCAAAACACTTCCGTACTTTATCACTCTTAGATTGTGCATATCTACCCAGTTTTCGCTCCGGTGCTGGTTGATATAAGCAATCATTTTGGAAAGCAGTTTGGTATCTGCTTCATCCATTATTCCAGCTACGGATTGGCGAATAATTTTATAGGATGTAAATAAGATAAAACCAGATAAAAAAAGTGCAATGATCGAATCTATCCAAACCAAATTGGTAAGATAGATCAGGATCAGGCCTATTACCACACCAATCGTAGAGTAGGTGTCTGTCTGCAAATGTCGGCCACTGGCTTCCAGTGCAAGCGAATGACTTTTTTTACCTTTTGAAATACAAATTGCACCCAACAAATAATTGATAACTGCCGTGATCGAAACAAGCCAAATACCTAAATCCACCCTCTCCACAGGTGATGGTTGTATAAGTTTGTTGATGGCTTCATATAAAACAAACAACCCAGCCAGACCGACTAAAATGCCTTCTACACCAGCAGACAAAAACTCAGCTTTTCCATGACCATAGGGATGGTTCTTGTCACGGGGTTGGGCAGCCACAAATAAGCTATACAGCCCAATCAGACTGGCGATCACATTCACAATGCTTTCCAAAGCATCCGTAAGAATAGCTACCGAATGGGTATAATAATAGGCTGTAAATTTTATAGCCAGCAATAGCACTGACAATAGTACTACCCATTTCTGAACATTAATATTTTGTGATGGCTGTAGTGGTAATTTCATTGTGCCTTGTAGATTCTTCAAATATCAGATTTATAGATTATGGTGAAAACTGATCTTTTACAATCTGTACAGTCAAAAAAATATGTTGCCTTGATATTCAAAGCCCAAAGCAAACTGTTAAGTTACTCTTCGTGATCAACTTGCTTCTTTTTCTTATAGTACTTAACTATTTTTCTCTTAAGTCTTGAATAAAACTCTTTATTAAACAAGTTGGAATCGTGCATGGCTTTATAAATCAGGAAGAGGCCAATAGGTACCAGAACAAAAGTAGCCAACCACATTCCTGTAAATGCCGACATTTCTTCTTCCTTAGCCAATTTTTCACCCCGGGTGGATACGAAATAAAAAACCATGAAGAAGATAATCGCAAAGATCATTGGGGTTCCCAGTCCGCCCTTTCGTATGATGGATCCTAATGGCGCACCAATCATAAACAACACCAGACAGGCTATTGCCAATGCTATTTTGCGATGCCATTCGATCTTATATTTCTGCAAAACCCTGTCTTGTTCTATCACGGAATTCAGGTTCATTTCCATATTCCCTTTCATACTATTCATGTTATCCAGGCATCTTTGTCGAACATCCCTCAATACGCTATCTGGGATAATGGCCTCAAAACTATTTGGGTCTCTTTTTATTTTTTTCTTTGCTGCCACAACCTTAGCAATACTATCCTTCTTTCTTTTTGCAGAATCTTTGGTCAGAGCCAATTTAGCTGTGTCTTTCTTTTTTGCTGAATCCTTTTTGGCTACCTCCTTGCTCGTTTGCTTCCGCGCACTATCCTTCCTTCCTATGTTTTTGAGGGAATCCTTTCCAGAATTATTAATGGCTATTTTTTTGGCAATGGCTATTTTCTGTCTGATGGTATCCTTATGCGGTTTTTTGCCTGGGATCTTCCTTTTTGTCCTTTTCTTATCAGCCTTCTTTACCCTGGTGGTATCCGGCTTTTTAACCCTTGCAGTATCCAGTTTTTTTAGTTTGGCGGCATCCTTAATCCCCTTGGTTTTGGCACTATCTTTTCCTTTACTTTTTTTCAGAGATGAATCGGATTTCCCAACGTTCATGTACGCCTTAATGTTCTCTTTGAAACGAAGAATGGAATCGGGCACTTTAATATCTTTTACCACACTATCCTTGTATGAAATCAAAGAAAATTCGTAATAAATATTGTCTCGAAAGTTGGTTTTCGTCAAGGAGTTAAATTTGTTCATTGAGTCAATAGCCACATTGAGTTGTCGCATATTGTACATCTTTTCATTGTTGACATTAGCACTGTCGTCCGATTTTTTAAAACTAAAAGAGCTAATATCCATCTGCATTTTATACTCCTTAAACCCAAGTCTAATAAAATCGGTAATAGAGTCTCTTTTCGAACCTCGCTCCTGATACTGCCATCCATTTTTAAAAATCACATCCAGAAAGCGTTTATCAGCAGAAGGTTTCATGACACCATTTTTGGCGATCAGAAAATTATCCTGCAACTCATTGCCAGCATCCTGAAATACGATTACATCCCGAATGACGCTGTCATTAGCTTCTTTTTTTCCCACTTTGATGGCAAACTTGTCTATGCCATCAAAAAACACACCTTCTTTTATAGCAAAAGCAGGCTTGGCCAAAACAATATCGCCCAACAGGGTTCTGGACTTTAGGTTTGCAACCGGAATGACATAGTTGGCAAACAAAAAAGCACCGAGACTGATAATGGCTGCTACCACAAACAGGGGGCGCATAAACCTGAGCAAAGAAATGCCGGCAGACTTAATGGCCACCAATTCGAAACTTTCACCCAGATTGCCAAAAGTCATTAAAGAGGATAATAATACCGAGAGGGGCAAGGCCAATGGAATCAGTACAGCACTTTGATACCAGATAAACTTCATGATAGTAGGCGCATCCAGCCCTTTGCCCACAAAATCATCAATCCACAACCAGAAAAACTGCATAATCAATACGAACAGCGTAATGAAAAAAGTGGCCACAAATGGGCCAATGAAAGCTTTGATGATGAGTTTATCTAACTTCTTCAATGTACTAGTTATATTGAATCACGAAAATATAGCTACTAAAATATTTTGTAAGCATTTCGCAAAAATAAGTCTTTCACCCCTACAGATAAAGATTGTACTCTTTATCGAATCAGATTTTAACAAAGAAAAATATGCGGATTAAAATTGCTCTGGCAGAAACAGAAAAATTGGTATTGGATGTCTTCTATAGTTTCGCAAAAGACCCTGAAATAAATCCTGAGAATTTATTCAAAAGATGAATTCATAGAATCAGAATATTGAAAGTATTTGCTACCCAGTCTGGTTTAAAGCAATCTCAAATAATGTTCTTTACATTTAAAAAAAAATTAAGCCGAATAGGATCAGGTCTAGTTCCCCAGACGATGAAACAAATCCTTTACCTGATAATCCCATAGTTGGGTCTGATCTTTAATATCTCTTTTTTCAGCAAAATCAGTTATCACCAAAATGGTTTGATTGGTAATTTCGGACTTTTCTATTTTAAATTCAAAGTATTCCTCTTTGGGAGCCCCAGCCCAACGAAAACGAATAAACTTCTCTAGTTCTTGTTCCAGCATTTCGGCTTCCTCATCACTACCATTCCAAGTAAAATAATACTTACCATCCTGTACGTCCACACTTTCGGCAAACCACTCTCCCAAACCATTCGAAGTTGCTAAGAACTCATACAAAATAGTTGGCGAACAACGTACAGGATACTCTAATGTGAACTTTTGTTTACTCATCTTCGGCTATTATTAAAAAGTCAATTTGTCGCAATTATATTAAATTATTTAAACAAACAAAATTTATTTTTTAATTCCCCCATTTTTTTTGAATAATAATTTGGTCATCAAATTATTAGTGATTGGGCTTGTCCCTTTATTTCAGTTCCTTTTGGCCTGAAAAACAATATTCTGCCTAAATTTCTTCAATCGATATTTCGTAGGGAAAAACAAAACTCGCCTGTATTGATAGTTGATATCGCAATAAATTTTCTAAATAGTTGATCTCTTCGGTAGAAAATTGTTTTGCACCAACTTTGATATCTATAAATATTATCCTTGATATACCTACCTGTCTGGATGGCATCACCCGCATGGTTTTACAAACATCCACACTCCTCAGTTTATTTCCAAACAGTTCGTAACAGAGCAGTTTCACATCTTCGGCACTAACGATCTTACCTCTGGTAGAAAGCTGCCTGACCAGCATTTGTTTTTGCTGATAATCGCTTCGGGTGTCCACTCCGCCGGCTGCGGCAGTGAGGGAGAAAGAAAAATTACTATTGGTTAAGGTTTGACCCTGCGCCCTAAAAGCCTGGCCTGCTTTCACAAAACTGGATGACTTTGGATGGGTGACCCAATAGGATACCCGTAATGACTCGCCTACCTTTTGTGGCTTTAGGAGCAGGTATCTAAATGCTGGCTTCTCGTCTTTTGAAAGTTCTACCTGATCTTCTAGTCGAGTAAGAATTTTGGATATTTCTGCAAGTCGGGTACTGATAAAATCATTACTGATTCTACTAAAATAAGCACTTTCATCACGTATGGCTTCCAATAGCCCCTGTATGCTGTTTCTTATTTCGGCACTACTGCTCTTACCTACTCTTGCCACACGAACTATTGCTTCACCAGTTTTCAAATCGCGGTCGTTGGCATTTTCATATAATCGATATTTAGACCCTTCTACCCCGTTGATGCTCTCAATGTCCAGAAAGCTTCCACTCACCTGTAAAGGAATAATATTTATCCATCGATCGGTTTTGAAATTCACATTTTCCATTTTCCTATTGATAACAGGAAATGCGTTTATTCCAATTTGAATTCGCTCTAAAACATCTGATGCAAAAGGCCTTGCCAATTGAAGTGTACAATAAATAGTTGGAGGCAAATTGATTTCTTTAAGAATATTTTCAGGTACTTTCTGCAAATAGTCAGGAACATCTTCACCAACCTCCGACACAGGTGCGTGCAACAGACTAATAAATTGTCGTTCGAAAATTCCGGCCACTTCTTTTTGAATCTTTCTTGAATAATTGCCTCCCCCTGAAAGTGCCTCTTTAAGTGTGATTTCAAATTGAGAAGGATTGGCATATCCCGATCTAAACTGTACTGGATTTCCGTTTACCAGCAAGGTTGCCTGTTGCAGGGTGTCATAAAAATATCCTGCTTCAGAATGTCCTTTCAGGTCAAAGAAAATTTGTAGGCCATCCAAATTTGTTAGCCCGGATTGATTTTGAATGATTAAATGAATTTGGTCAACCCATTCTGGTGCGTTCTTCTCATGCAACAATGATTTATTTCCATTTGGGAGATAATTAAAAATTTTATCCCCTACCATCAAATGCGACAATTGCAATTTTAATAATTCAAAACTTCCAATAGGTGTAAAACTAATTTCTGCTTCTTTGACAGGTTCACCGGATTTCTGAATCTGAGTGATGGTGATAAAATCGGTTTGATTATTTACAGTACAACTATTTTCATTAGGTGGGGCACTAATCACACAACAGGCAGGTTTAGCATTCAAAATAGACTGTGGTAACATCAAGGCAGACAATTCCTGCAAAAGATGGTCTTGAATGCTCATTATCTGATGTCCCACACCTTCCAATTCAGAAGCAAGAGCATCAAAAAGCAAAAGCATCATGGGATCAAAATTGGCCTCCACCTCACTCTCCTGAACATTCCACCTTTCTGCTGCCAACCTTACCAGCCGATCTTTTATCTGCTCTTTTTTTAACCCCTCCATAGTTGATGATATTTATTTTAAGCAAGTGTGAATGGCCCTATAAAGAAACCAGTTTGAAAACTGATTGGCTCCATATTTCTCTTAATCTGTCCGTTCACGGTTATCTCAATCCTCCTTTTTTGCATACTACCCTGTTGGGTATTAAACACACCCTGTTTCACTTTTACGATCACGTCCACATTTGAAATTCTTTTTTCATAAAGTGCAATTTTCTGTTTCAGACTTTTGATAATGATTTCGCGCCTAGAGTCGTTAGTCAAATGAATATCATAATCATTATCCCAAAACTCCGATCCATATTGTGGATCGGCTTTGTGTTCCCCACTCCCTGTGGTAATAATCAGATGTAAATTGCGATAAATAGATTCCTGCATATTACAAACAGGCATTCTGTTTTTATCAAAAAAATTTTCGAACCGAAGTGGTAATTTCAAAAACTCTTTCATGCTGATTTATTTATAGGTCACATACATCAGGGTGATGCAACTTCCGTTAGTCTCATCCCGAACCACTTTTAATGACTGAATGCTCTTTTCTTTCTTAAAAACAATCATTTTTCGTTTTTTCTTTTTCAACTCCATACAAAGGGCGGCAAATGTGGTTGGCTTGTCGTTGGCCACCACTTTGGTTCCGGCTCCATTGCACAACTGACTGTTGAAATCCGCTACATCTTTCTTTCCTTCTGTCACCTCTTCCAGCATTTGCTGAATAGCCGGCAAAGGCAACAGCTCAAAGGTTTTGGGAGGTTTAGCTTCAGGAGTTTCCACTTTGGGTGTCTCTACTTTTGCTGGAACTACCACTTCTTCTTTTTTACTTATTACAGGCAAGTCCTGGGAAGGGGTTGGTGGTGGTGGCACTTCTGATAACATGGTAGGAGGCAAAGGTGCTGCTGATGCCAGGTTAACAGCCGGATCAATCACCTGTACCACTTTACTGAAATTATAGATATTATCCAAAACCAGTTTAATGGTGTAAGTACCCGGATGTTGAAATATGAACTTTACACTGGCATCGGTATTGATACCTAGTTGCGGCAATTCCTCCACTGACCAAGAGTAAATCTTAGCACCCTGTGTGGAACTGAAACTGTTTTCGTCACCAATATTTAGTACATCCGGAGTCACTATAGGATTCACTGTGGGTGCGGTAGAAATATGAAGCCCCTGGGTTCCATCAGTTATCCGTACTGCAAAAGATTCCTGACAAGATCCATTGATAGTGGCGGTAACCATATAGCTTCCTTCTGTAGCGTAAACATGGGCAACCGATTGTCCAGTTTTCGTTGAGGATTTATCTCCAAAATCCCAAACGACGGTCTGGCTATCTTTTGAATTTTCCACTTGGGCAGAAAAAACAATTTCTTCACTTTTAAAAAAAATATTTTTTCCGTCATTTGTAGCATTCAATTTACCAATGGCTTGTATTTTGACTGGATTGCATTTTACATCAGTTGCTATTTTATAGCCCATAAATGCTAAAGACAAAACAGAGACAAGGATAAATGCCATCCACACCTTAAAGTCCATCACACCCCATCTTTTTGAAAAACTAAAATGCATAACTGTAGTTTTAATGCTGTTGCCGTAAAATAAGATTATTCATTTCCAATTGCTTATATGACTCTTGCCATTTGGCTAATGAATTCTTCAGATCCTGAATTTGTTGATTATACAATGCCACTACCGAATCTTTATTAGCAGCGGCTCTTAGCATTGCCTTATCCGATTTAGCATTGTTGAGCGTTTTTATGATTTGAGCATATAGATCTTTATTATTGATTGAAGTATTTTTTGCTAGCATGGCATCCATTTCCTGAATCTTCTGTGTAATGCGGCCATCTATCAATCCAGAAGTGCTGGGTACCAAATTCACGGTATCGATCAAGCCCTGAGCCTGTTGCATGTTGTCCAAAAACGCCAATCGAAAAACCTGTTCTGAGTCGGACAAGGCAATCTGGTCTCTTAATTTTTTGTTCTCGGAATAGGGCACTCGGGTACCTACAAAAATAGTAGCCGCCATAAGCGCAATAGTTAAAATAAAAAACAGGAGAAATCTTTGAAATGCTTTACTTCTATCCAGTGTATTGATTGCTTTCATCCGTATAATTTTTTGTTTTATTGATGGTCAGATGGAACGCCTGCTACAATTACCCTAAGTGAAAAAAAATGACGGGCACTTCATCTGTCTATTAATTATTTTATTAATTGGTTATCTGAATTGACGAGTACAATCTTTATTATTTTCTTAGTCATATCATCCGTTGAAGCAGATCTACAGAAAATTCAGCTCTTGGTAAATGACCCAATATTTACGTGCCCACGATCTATTTAAGATTCCTTTCCCTATTTTTTTCATGTTTAATACTTTCAATCGATAAGGATTGGAATATCAAAACCAACGCTGAAACTATCCAAAAAACCTACGTTTAGGCTTAGGTGATTCTGGCTGGTTCGAGGTAAAGGAGTTGTTTGTCTCCTCCTTCACAAACAAGCCTGATTCTTTTCGCTTGCCAATAAATTCCAGATTACTGAGTGTGGCAAAAAGCTTACCAATGATTTTGGCAAAAACTACAATCTGATTAATGTTCTCATTGACATCATTGTGATTGTATCTAAGTTGAGCCATACTACTTAGCATACTTTCCAATTCCCCCTGATTTACCTCGCACCACTCACACAAATAATTCATCAGTTCCTCTTTCCCTGCCCCTATCCTCAGATCAATAGTATTCTTGATCGTTCGGGCAAGAGATACAATGGCAGACAGCATAACAGCAGGCGGCTCATGAATATTCAACCATCTGAATTCTGTAATGGCATGTCCCAGATACAACATCATTCTGTCACAAAGAAAATGGGACAGCTCGGACAGATCGTTCTGCTGACTTTTCTTATAAATCTTTTGCACAATGACAGAACAAGATTGTTCCAACCCTGCTAGAAAGCTATCCAACTCGGCATGCAAACCCATCAGATCGGGCGAAGCACTTACAGAAAGACAGGGAGGTAAATAATTTTCATCCACCTGGACAGTGGCCCCATTCACAATAATTTTACCAATCACCAATGCCTGCGGATGTAGTGCAAATTGGTTCAGTTGATTATTTTCGACAAGTATGACCTTATAAGATGGTTTTACAAATGGATATCTGGCCGGACTTTCGTTCATGTCAATGATACCATAAGGTACTCTGTCAAAAGGCTCAATCATTACCATTAGCCAAAAAAAAGTATTTGTATTTCCTACAGTGATTGGCAAACTCACTGATGGATTACCATCAGTAGAATTATTATCCTTTGTTCCAGAAATTTCTATTGGCAAACCACCAATAGTAATGGCGTTACAATTCAATATGGTGGCTCTTACGGTATTCTGATTATCTATAGAAATCTGAATATCAAAATCCGAACCTGGCAATAAACCATATCGCAACGGATGCAAAGTAGTGCTAATGAGTTGATAAGCTGTATCAGCTACAGACTGATCCTGAGCAATGAAAATATCCTTGTTCAGTTTCATTCCCTCCGTCCAGTTTACCGGATAATATTTTTTGTACGCATTCATAATGATGATTGTCTTTTTTGTAACTATCTACTTTGACTACAGCAATCTTCACTCGCTCATTCTTTCACAAATAATCACTGTATTTTCTTTTATACTATTCTCGTCCACTGTTAAGGCTGGATCTAACCTTTGGGAAAACTGAAACCATTTTGGACGAGTTCTAAATACCCAATTATGAGCTATACTTTCAGATTTATACACAATGGGTGTTTCACTAAATTGTTCATTATAGTCGTTGATAAAATGATAATATAAATCCCCTAAAATCATGGTCGAAGGAGCTTTTGCCCTAAAATAAGTACGGGTATGATGTTCCGGCCTTTTTGCAATTTCAAAACCGATCACATAAAGACGTTCACTTTCCTGCTCATCTGGAAGTTCAATAATTTTGTTTGGATATTGCCAGGTGGTAAACTGAGGTAGTGGAATGGCAAAGGCAGCATCGAACGTATGCAACAGTAAGATCGGAATAAAAAAGAAAAGTCCACAAATCATGATCGGGAAAAACATAAAATCTTTGTCCTTAATAAAATATTGCAGAGATGAAAAAACAGCAACACTTAATAGCACAATAGATACGGCAAACAATATTTCTGCAAATAATTGTTTGTTCCTATTATCAGTCCTGGATTTAAAATATTTTTTATGCACTACCAGCATAAATACAACACCGAACAATAAGAAAACACCTGACAATATCCAGAAAGTAGTAAAACTATCTTTTGTCAAATACGTAGTTCCAAATGCCACGCCTGCGGCAAGAATGGAAGCTACAAGATTGAAAATCATGGGACGTTTACCCTGGTTGGCAAAAGAAATACTCAACGGTTTTACCATTGTCATAAACACCAGCGACAATCCTAAAAAACTGCCTGCATACATTAAAAAATACTTTAGGATCATTTAGTAAGTTTTATAAAACTGTAGTATTTAGATCGTGCATCCATATCCCAATATATAGTCCCGCTCATGCTCCATTTTTTGTTCACTCATGTTAAAATCAAAATAAACATCCCGATCCATTGGAATAAAAATTTCAGCAAATCGACTTAATAGTTTGCCCATGGGTTCTTCTGTTACAAACTGAGCAATCTCCCCATCCTCAAAATCATGAATGACTATGTTCCACCCATACATTATTTCATTGTTCTTATTTCCCAAAACAGCATTCACACCAAGATACATATTTTCCAAACCCACCAATTGCTCGTTTTCATCAAATACGTATTTTTCAACTTCATGAATAGTCACTTCTTTATTCAGGATATAAGAAAGAGCTGTGGCAGTCTGCGCCTTGTCACCTTTTACATAATTTAAATAGGGCATCGTCATCGCCATTCGAAATGTTTCGCCAGAAGGAAGTTTATTATTTATATTCCAAAACTCCAAAAGCTGTTGAACAAATTGCTTATTTTCCACTCTGTAAAGTGCGTTGCGCTCTGAAACCTCGGCCAGAATTCTATATCTGTAAATCATTTCTTCAAAAGGGGTAAAAAACTTTCTGGCATTCTTCTCCTCTTCATTATACTTTTTATGCTCATCCACAGCCTCCCGCACTGTTCTAACAGCCTGCATACCCCGGGTTTGATGAAAAAGCCCCTCAGGTAATAAATCATACAAACCATCCCGGTTAATTGTGGCGGTTACACACATTTTACCTCGCTCTTCCTCCATTGAAAAACTTCCAATATCCGTATTATACGCTTTCTTAAAAGCTCCTTTGGTTGAAAACGTTATATCCTCTACTGCTATTCCCTGCTCCAAAAGGCAGGCACTTACTGCCTCAACCAGAAAAGGAGGAACATGGGGCGATATTGGATTTTGTAATGCCATGAGGAACCTAAAGTTACCATTTCAAAATTATAGTAAAGAAAGAAGTGCGGGCATCACTAAAATTAGCGATATGCCTGCATTTCAAACTGTTCTACTTTTACACTTGAGTATTTTGAACCAGATTTTCAAACTTTAAATTTTTGCAATATGAGTTTTACAGCCGACCTTAAGGTTTCAGGACAAACCTACCCCATCCTGTCTTCTTCATTTTCTCTTGACCAACAAGTAGATTCCAAAGGCAAAGTTTCATCCCATGTAAGGGGAGGAACCATTTCTGTACAACTTGCAAGTACGGGAGATACGACACTATTTGACTTAGCCTCTGATGATGATAAGAGAGTGGATGGGAGTATTGTTTTTTATAAGGATGATGGAAAATCCACAATGAAAGAATTAAAATTTAAAAATGCGTATGTAGTTGGATATGTTGAATCCTTTGTGACATATAACAACACTACTGATGAATCAAATCTTCCAATGAACGTTTCAGTTTCTTTTTCAGCAGAAACTATTACATTGGGCGATGTAGAATTCAACAACAATTGGGTGAAATAATTGGCCAATTAGCAAATGGCTAACCTACTGGTTAAACCTAGGCATTTTAGTCTTTGGCTAGGTTCTCAAATTCTCTAAAAATCGAAATTTTGCCGATGGATGGCTTTTCCGCAATATCGCAAAACGAAGTAAAAATTTCTGGCTACAATAGCGGCAATGCCATTGTATATACCAATTTGGTTTTAAATGAAGCCCTGGCAAGTGTAAACAACTTTTCATTTGCCATGCGGCCGCCAAATAATGATGGCAGTTTTAGTTCCATTCTTCAAACCAAAAAAGAGATATTGGGAAAGTCAGTAGAAATTAAACTTCTAAATTCCAATAACAGTGCAGGCCATAATTTCAAAGGATATGTAACGGAAGTAAGTTCCTCTTTAGGTGCCGACGGGTATTATAATTTCCATGTCCATGGTTTGGGAAATTTTGGCAAGGTGAATGAATTGCCAGAAGCCCAGTCTTTCTATAAGAAAAAAATAAAAGCTATTATAGATAAGGTATTTTCCGACAGTTCAATCAAGAACGACCTGAACAATGAAGCCGAAACCGGTGAACAACATTACATTGTTCAATACAATCAAACCACTTTCGATTTTGTTGTTTCACTAGCTACCCGTTTTGGAGAATGGATTTATTACGATGGCGAAAAAATGTACTTTGGTAAAGCCCCACAGGGCGATGGTGTTCTGTTGCGAACTACCAATAATGAAATATTTGATTTAAATATAAATGCCAAAGTAATCAGATTGCCTGAAGCGCTTACCGCCACTGATATTTTTAAGAGTGAAGCCATTAATGCTAAAACAAAAGAAGCCGAGCCAGCCAATGAATTTCAAAAGGCAAGTCTTAAAGGTGGAGAAGTGATGGAACATCCAGGAAAAAGAGTTTTTGTAGCTTCTGGTTTTAGAAAAGAAAATCTTGAAGCCATTCATAAAAAAATGCAGGAAGCAATGGTATCTAAATCTGTATTAGTTACTGCATCATCCTACAATGCCTCACTAACGGTAGGCACCCTTATTAAGATTAAGGAATCTGAAAACGATGAAGGCAAAAAGTTTATCATCACCCAAATCAATCACAATTCTTTCCAGTCAAGCAGTTACCGCAATAGTTTTGTGGCGGTTCCATCCGAGGTAAAAGTACCCCCCTATACCAATCCATTGCTTTTTGCCAAAGCCGATCCGCAGGCAGCAGTGGTTACCGACAATGATGATAAAGACGGACTGGCAAGAATCAAAGTAAAATTTCCATGGATGGCAGACAACGAAAAGTCGCCCTGGATTAGTGTAACAGTGCCACATGCTGGCAAGGACAAAGGATTTCGTTTTCTACCCGAAAAGGATGACGAAGTACTCGTAGGGTTTATAAATGGCAATGTGGAACAGCCTTTTGTAAAAGGAGCCGTCTATACCGACAAACATAAATCTGGCATTGCCGAGGCAGGAAACAATTTAAAAATGATTGGTTCAAGAAGTGGCCGTCAAATTCAGTTTGATGATGACAAAGGAAAAGGAATTCTTGCCGATAACTATCTGGACAAATTCCCTATAAACCTATTGGCACTGGAAAGAAAAGATGCGGATAAATGCCTGAAAATAGAATCAAAAACAAGTGGAGGAAATTATACTTCACTAAAGTTAGACAATGAAGAATCGCTTACGCTGGGATTAAGTTCGGGAGGTGTGTTATTACTGGAAATAAAAATGGAAAAAAGTGGCCCTAAAATAATTATCAATTCCAAGAAAGATATTGAAATAAATGCAGAGGGTGATATTAAGATAACGGCCAAAATGGACATGAAGTTGAAAGCAAAAAATATCAGTATAGAGGCAGATGAAGAACTTAAGATGAAGGGAACAAAAAGCACAGAACTAACCAGTGTTCAAACAAAAATTTCCGCTGACTCAAAACTGGAATTGAAAAGTAGTGCTCAAGCTAGTATCGAAGGTGTTATGCTGGATGTAAAAGGTTCGGGTATCACTAACATTCAGGGAGCGTTGGTAAAAATTAATTAACCTTTTGACATAAAAACAAAAAAAAGGAACTGATCCTTGAATAAGATTTAGGATGAAATATTTCTGCTACGATACAGCGTTGAACGAGGAGTACACCTTGATAAACCTAATGCAGCAGTTTCCTAAATACACTTCGGTTTTTGAGGGAACAGAAGATGAAAAAATATGGGATGCAGCACCCTGGTTATTTGAACTAAACAACAATCCCTACAACTTAAAAGGGCAACCATTGATTCAAATGGATCATTGCATTGTTTTCGAAACCAAAGAACCAATAAAGAATATTCTGGATTACCTGCAATCCAAAATTTATATAAAGGAAAATGGTCAGAACAGGTTTTTTAGAATTTGGGATGCAAGGGTTTTGCTAAAACATATTCCACAGTGGAGTGCTGCTCAAATACAGGATTTTTTTTCAGTCTTTACTTGCTTTTACACTGAAAGTGCAGAGGAAGGCTTACTAGACAAATGGCAATGGAATGGTGGCAACAAAATCCACTGCATCAAAATACTTAAAAGTGAAGCCTTACCACATATTAAATCCGAGGAAGAGTTAGACAGGGAATTTGAAGAAGGCAAAGCATCTACCAAAAAAGAGGAAGGAAATTTGCCAATAAAAGAAGAAAATACCGATCCGGAAATAGAAAAAAAGAACGAAGAAAAACCCGGGCGTAGAAAATTTTTTATGGATTAACGCTTTAGTCTTTATAGAAAAAAAGAACAAAAAATGGGGAAACCAGCAGCCAGAGTAAGCGATATGCATGTTTGTCCAATGTCTGACGGGCCCAAACCCCATGTAGGTGGGCCGGTAATGCCTCCAGGCAAACCCAATGTATTGATAGGTGGCTTACCTGCGGCTACGGTTGGAAATATGTGTACTTGTGTCGGACCTCCTGATGTAATTGTGATGGGCAGTTCAGGTGTTTTGATAGGTGGTATGCCCGCAGCCAGAATGGGCGACAGTACTGCACATGGAGGTACTATTGTGTTGGGATGTTTTACTGTGCTAATTGGTGAAACAGGGGGTGGTGGAGGTGGTGGCAGTAACGTTGGAGGAATGGCAGCCGCACAACCAGGAGCAGCTCAGGCAGCTAACAACGAAAATAGCAACGCGCTAAAAGAGGCGGCAAAAAATGGAGAGGATAGCGCAGAGCAAACCAAAAAGGAAGACTTTTCAGCTCAGTTTACCCTATTAGACGACGCAGGAAAAGGCAAGAAGAACATGAAATATGAAATAAAAACAAATGACGGTAAAGTGCATGACGGTAAAACAGATAGCAGTGGTAAAACTCAAAATCTATCAGGCTATACTACCACCGATTGTAATGTAACTTTTCTCAATAATTAAAAGGATTCAATTGGAATGGCAGGCCAACAAACAGAACAAAAGTTTGAAATAAATGAAAAAAAGCAAATGCTTGTATTGGTTCGGTACAAGCCTGCCGATGCTATGGCTGCCGATGATATGCTGGGAGGAATTACTTCTAAAGTTCAGGGTGTGGTGGATACAGTAGAAAATGCTGCCAATGCTATTCCAGGGCTAAGTTTGTTTTTTAAAGAAGAAAAAGAACCAGATAAAAAAGTAGATAAGGAATACACCTTCTTCAAGGACTATAAAGACTGGGACAGCTATATGAAAAAGATGAAGGATGAGCTTCCCAATAAACTAAATCCCGATAATAAAACCCTGGTTTTTGATTTTGATTCGGATGACGCTTCAGGCCGGGAATCTGAAGGCAAAAAACTTTCCAACCAAATAAAGTCTGCGGTTTCTACTTGGAAAGGATATACTTCTGTTTTTCATTTTGTGGGTTTGGAACAGGGCGGCAATGTGGCCAATGAAGCCATCAAAGAATTGACCAAGGAAAGTGATTTCAAAGAAAAATGGAAAGTAGCATCTGTGATATATGTGGCAACTCCCTTGTATGCACATCTACATAGTTTTGACCAAAAGGCTGCTGGAAATCCCTCCATTCATTCTTTTGGAAACATCTTTGACCTCACCCATCAGGCCATTCAATATTTGGAGCCCAATAAAGACCTGTTGAAAATGATTTCCGAAAGCAACACCAATACGCTTTCTGTTTTCACCGGAAAAATTAAGGCTCAATTGGTATCCACCTTAGGCCGATTGCTTACAATAAAAGGTTTTGGAACAGGGCATGACAATGAAGGCAATATCGACAAACTCACCCAATGCAAGAATGATGTTGAGGGTTTGGTTAAAGAATTGGTGAATGCCGTTAAATCCATAGCCGATGCAGTTCCGGGTATTATCAAACCACCAGATCTTCCAAAATTTGATCAGATGCTGAATGGGTTTGACAGCATCCCTGGCAAAAGTGTAAAACGATTGGAACGTTTTATTGATGAATTAAAAAATGTGAGAGAAGGAACCAGTCTTGACACCAGTCGTATAAACCTTTCGAAGATCTTTAATTTCCTTTGCCCATTGGTGGACAAACTAACCGAGTCCCTTCAACTTTTTTCTTTTGACTCAGAAACCTCCCATCAAATGACAGCAAAGGTTTTGGAAAAGGCAGGTGTAACAAAAATATTATCTCCTGCAGTAACATCATCCAAAACATTACCGGTAGATCCTTATTTTGAAAAAGTAGCAGAAATGGCAAAAGAGGCAGACAAAAAAGCTGCCACAGCCAAAAAAGCCGGGGAACAGGAAGCAGATAAGCCTGCCGAAAAAATATTATACGACCAGTCTATCCTCATGATTTCAAAGGCAAGAGCCAACATCATGGAAGTGGCTTCAAAATCGGATGTGGAAATCAGCCATGCATCTAATGCTGATAAGGCCAAAATTGCAGAAGCCATTGCTGCACTCACCCTACCCATGATGCCTAACAAAGGAAAATTTTATGGAGCCATTCTTCAATTTATTCCAACAGGAGGGCTAAATAGTTTTCTTTCCAAAATAACTTCCGATGCCGCTTTCTCTCCCTTAAAGGGTGTGATGAATAACTTAAAAGGCAATTTCGATTTTGACCCGGGTACACCAGAGGAGCCAGGGCTAAAGACCTCTCTGCAAAACTTTGACAAGGAGTTAAAACGAATCACCGGTTTTTTCGACAAGAACAATTATCCGGTGCACAAGGATGCCAATAGTCTTTATTTTATTTATAACAGTCACAACATCATGTTGAAAAAACCATGGGGCGAGATATTGAATACGATTGACAGAGCCACAGGATATCTGGATGTGATGAAAGCGCAAGGATATAACAATATTGTAAATCTGGACGAAAATAAATACCAGGGGGGGGGTGCGCAAAAAGAAAATGTGCAACCTACAAAAGCTGTAGAAGAGGAAGCTGTTTAAATGAAGCATATCAAATCAAAATGGGTAATGTATTAGTCATAAGGAATCCCGCAGGCAGACAATTCACCGATCTGGCAAGTCTTTCCTTTATTGGAGGAATTGCCTGGGGTGAGTGCTTTCTTCAATTAAGTCCTTTGCTTTTCGATGAAAACACAATGGAAAACGCCAGAGGTTTTGGAAGCTATTACGTCCGTTGCAGTAATCAGGAAAGATATGATCAGTATTGCAGACTTAGCACGCAATTTCGGGAAGAAATTGAAGGATATGCAGAGGGCATTACAAAACAGGTAAAAGGAATTTCAATAGGAATCAGCGTGGGTGGTTCAGTGAACGAGTTAGGTGATTTCATTACTAGAGGTGCACGAATTGGTGTTGTATGGCTTCAACGGTTTTTGGTTCAACGGTTCTCTAGGTTTGTCAGACAAAGAGCAATAGAACTTGCAGAAGATGCTTTGGGTGGTGCTGTATCAGGCTTTACTACCGGAACGAGTGGTGGCTTTTTCAATATGTTTGATGGAGGAGCTTTACACGGAATGAACGGGAACTCTACATTGGATCTTGATGTGGATAGAATTCCCAGAATGAACTTTGCAGTGATACAATTAGGTGGAGGCGTAATTGTTGGGGCAGGAATAAACCTACTAATTATTGGTGATTTTCCATCCATCAATACAATCATAGAAAGAAGCGGAAGTGGTTCAGATTTTGAAATTGACACCCATTTGATGGCTTATCTGACTAGTTTATTTTCTTCAGGATATTGTTACGCATTCATTGGAGATGCTGCCATAGGAGCCATACTACCAGGTATAGACTTAAATATTGTTGCCTCATAAAAAAAATAAAATGATGACGTTATCAAACTATAGTTTTTCAGAAAAATCCAAGCAGGCCATGCACATTGCACAGCAAATAGCCAGAGAGTACAACCATGCCAGCTATGGTTCGCCACACTTGCTGAAAGCAATGATGCATAAAGATTTTTCTATTTTAAAAACTGTGGAACAAAAAGGAGGCGATATATATTATATGGAAGAATGGGCTGAAATAAGATTAGAACAATATCCTAAATCTGGCAAACCTGCCTCCGATGTTCCACCAGACGATAGTTGCGAAGCCTTGTTTAATGAGGCAGAACACATTCAAACCAAGATGGGATTTCATGCCATTGAACCCGAATGTTTGCTGGCATCTATTGCCACTCCAGGTGTTTCATTTTCCTACGAACAGCTAAAAACTTTCCCTTTCACATCTGGTCAGGTGATTGAATGGTTTTCTAGCCCTTCCAATACCAATGATGTAGTTTCTGGCATGACAGGAACTTCCGCAAAAACAACTACCTTAAGCAAAGCCTCCTCCGATGCCATCAGCAATTTTTGTATTGATAAATTAGCCACAGTTAATAAAGAAGAGGGTTCGGATATTATTGGCAGGGATAAAGAAATCAGACAGATTTGTGAAATCATCAGTCGCAAAAACAAATCCAATGTGATCATTACCGGTGATCCGGGAGTAGGCAAAACAGCATTGCTCGATGGTTTTGCTCAATCGGTGGCAACAGGTCGGGTACCACAACATATAAAAGACATTGCCATATTCGAATTGGACAATGGAGCATTGATTGCCGGTGCCACTTATAAAGGCGAAATTGAAGACCGGCTGCACAAGGTTATCAAGGAATTGGCCACCTTAGAAAAGCCTGTTTTGTTTATTGATGAAATACATTCTCTCATAGACAAAAACAATCCCAATGGTGGTGCATCCGGAATGCTGAAAGGTGAGTTAGCCAAAGGCCTATTAACCGTTATTGCCACTACCACTACCGATGAATACCGAAAAAGTATTGAAAAAGACCCCACTTTTAGTCGTCGGTTTGAAATGGTTAAATTGGAAGAACCTGATGCTAAAATTGCAGAAAAAATGTTACGCAATCAGGCCGTGCATTATCATAAACATCATGCTTTAGAAATTGAAGATGCCGTTTTCTCTGATGCAATTCGTCTGGCAAAACGATTTATAAAAGATCGTCGTCTGCCCGATGCCGCTCTTGACCTTTTAGACCGAACTATGGCTGTAAGCCGAATGATGATTGATACTTCGGCAAATGATGTAGCAGACCTAAAAAGCAAGCTGGAAGAGCTAAAAGATAACAAGGAAGAGGACAAACTCAAATGGCTATATTTTGAGGCACAGTCCAGCCTTAGCCCGGTATTGCTTGCTCGTTATAACGAAGAACAGGAGTTTTCTAAACTGACCGATCCGCCATTGATGTATGACTATCTGAATCAATTTCTGGATAGCCTGAGTCAGGTAGCCACAGTAGAAAAAACTACCATTGATACCACCGATCTTAGTGCCGTAGTTGCCAACGTAACCGGCATTCCTATTGGAAAAATTCAAACCAAAGAGCAACAGCGTTTGGTGAATATGGAGAACCATTTGCGCCAGCGGGTAATAGGTCAGGATCATGCCTTAAAAACAGTTGCCGATGCCATACTGGAATCCCGTTCGGGATTAAACAAAGCAGGCCAACCCATAGCATCCTTCTTTTTTCTGGGTCCTACCGGAACCGGAAAAACCGAACTGGCAAAATCACTGGCGGAGTTTTTATTTCAAGATGAAAACTCCATCATCCGTTTTGATATGAGTGAGTTCAAGGAAGAACATTCTGCAGCTTTGTTGTATGGCGCACCTCCGGGATATGTGGGTTATGAAGAAGGTGGAATGCTTGTAAACAAAATAAGACAACAGCCTTATGCCATCGTATTATTTGATGAAATAGAAAAAGCGCACCCCTCCGTATTTGATATTTTTCTTCAAATACTGGATGAGGGAAAAATGCATGATCGCCTAGGCAAAGAAGGTGATTTTTCTAATGCTGTCATTTTGTTCACTTCCAATATTGGTGCGGAGCATATTATCCAATCCTTCGGCGAAGGCAACATTCCAAAATCAGATGAACTAATGGAAATCATGACCAGATATTTCAGACCGGAGTTTCTGGCACGGATCACCGAAATCATTCCCTTTGCACCCATTAGCAAAGAAAACGTACTTAATATTTTCAATATACATTTAAAGCCACTTACCCAACAATTGGAACAAAAAGGCATTAACTTGCAACTAGAAACGGAGGCAGCCGAACATTTGGCACTATTGGGCTTTACCCCAAAATATGGTGTACGCCCACTGAAAGGAATTATTCGAACCGAGCTCAGAAAACCACTTAGCCGAATGTTGGTAACAGAAATGATCAAAGCGGGTAATAACGTAATAGTAAAACTCTCAGGTACGGAAGGCGATAAAAAAATAGAGTGGGTAGTGAATTGATTTTTCAACTTAACAGTCTCTCTAGAAATTGAATATTAACCAAATACTTTTTATAACCCTGCCTGTAAAAACAGGCAATTAAATCAAAGGCCATGATGAACGATAGCTATGGAATAGGTGGCAACGAAGTAAAAACAGATGCTTCGGAAGCGTTTGCCGACATTCCTCAAAACAGAACCCTATTTGCAGAAAAATTAACGCAGGATGCTCCAGTAAAACCAGTCATAGTGCATGACTTGCAAACCATCGAGCAGGTGTTTGAACACTACAAACCAGAGATAAGCATGGATTTTGAAAATGCGGAAGGAGGTACGCTGAAAGAAAATCTGCACTTCCACAATCTGGGCGATTTTGGAATGAAAGGAATTATCAATCAAAGTATGTTTCTAAAAGAAAATGCTACTTACAAAGAGGAGTATTTAAAAATAGTAAAGCAGTTAAAGACCAATAAAATACTAAAAACTGCATTGGCCGATCCGCAGGCAAAAGCAGCCCTGCTGGATGCCATCAGTGGAATGATGGCAGAGCTAAAAGCAAGCAAATAATTTTTCATTTTAACACTAAAGCCATGTCATTTAATGCTGTTCTAAAATTTGAGGATAAAGAATTCACCATTCTTCATTCAGAATACGATTTTACTCAACCCACCAATAGCGAGAGACAACCTATTGGCAGAACGGTTGCCGGATTTATAAATTTGACCATAGAAACATCTAACGATGCACTTCCAATAGAATGGGTAATTCAACGTGAAATGATGAGAAATGGTGAAATTGTATTTTATAGAACAGACTCTCACTCTGTACTTAGAAGGATTGAATTTGAAAATGCCTTTTGTGTTTATTACAAAGAAATTTTTGACACATATAACGACCAACCCATGGTGATCATGCTTCGACTTTCTCCTCAAGTAATGAGAATAGAAGGACAGTCCATCATGCAGGAATGGACCATTGCAGCTAGTCAGAGTCAGTCTGCGCCTGCGGCTGCTCCATCTGGCTCAGACTCATCCTCCTTTATTGCTGATTAAATTCCAATTAAACTAACAACACTTAAACGTAAAAATATGAGCGAAGAATTACAACAACAATCCGAAAATTCACCCGTTCAGGAATCGCAGAAAATTGCCAACCCGTTGGAGCTATTAAAATCCGGCTCGGACAAATTAGCCAAATATGGCGGATTTGATTTGATTGAATCTTCTATTGATGGGGCTCAAAACCTGAATCCAGAACGCAAAGCACGCCGAAATATATTTCTTTCCGAATCCCAAAAAAAGGAAGAAAGAGAGCAGTTATTGCGCACCCTTCAGGTTTGGGCGGATGCACTTTCTGCCAACGGCGAGATATCGGACATCATTGATCACGCCGAAAAAAAATCGGAAGAATGCCAACGTGTGGTAGAAAAAAATGTATCCAAAGCTATTGAAGAAACCAGAGAACTGGAGCGTTCGTATCGAAATGTGGCCTTCTTTTTCAAAAACACAGAAAGCGACAAACTAAAAAATGTCTCCTTCATCAATTGCGAATCAGATCAGCTTAAAGATCTGGACAACACCCGATTTATCGACAATATTTCGGAAGAATTAAAACAAAACTACGACAGGCTTGACCTTAGAAACAATTATAGCATTTTAGTGCTCCCGGGCTATTTAGGATCCAACAAAGTGGTGGAAAAATGGGGCAAAATTGCCCATGAGAATAAAGTAATGCTGGTTACAGATTTTGAACATCTGGACGCACCTGATGATGTGATGGAAATGTTTGAAATAGCCAACCTTACAGGAGGTGATAAATACCGATCCAATGTGATGATGACCTGTAACTGGTTGGTGGGACGTGGAAAGTTTAGCGAACTAGGCGAGGAAGAAGATTTATATGTTCCGCCATCAGGAGCATTGGCTGGCAGCGTGTACAAAACATTAATGAGTCAGGTGGCTGCTGGTAAAAAACATGGTAGTATAAACGAAGTGGATGGAGTAAAATTCGACCTAAGAAAAAGCGAAATAGCCAACCTAGAAAAAATGGGATTAGTACCCATGGTGAAAGAATATGGTAAAGTGATGGCCTTCTCGGCTAAAACTCTTTTCAATGGCGACAACCTGGGACTTCAAACCTATTCGGTGGTTCGGGTATTTGACTATGTCACCAAAGTACTGATGGACTTCCTCAACCGCAGGGCATTCGAAAACTTCAATTCCAATACCCGAAAAGATTTAATGGGACAAATTATCAAATTTCTGGATGGCATTACCGGCCCTGGCAAATTGATAGAAGACTTTACCATCAAACGTTTTGAGCAGGATCCAGTACAAAAAGACAAGATACATTTAGACATTCACATGAAGCCCTATTTCCCTGCCAAAAACTTTATGATAAAAATGGAGGGTCAGAAAGGCGATGATGGCACCGAGTGGGATACCAAGTACGATCAACAATAATAGTAGGTGAAACCAAACCGTAGTTATAAAGCAGTTATTATGTAAAACAATTGAATTGGGGACAAAAACAGGATCCTAAAAATATTTTGTCCCCTCCAATTAGATCATTCAAAAAACTAAAAATATGAGTAGGCATTTCAGAGAAATATTGAGAAACCCATTGCTTTTAATTGCTTTATTTTATACAAGTTCAATTTCAGCACAAAATATAAAAGGTGAAAAGGTGGTTGTAGGAAAAGAAAGCATCACCATTATCAACTTTGCAGACAAAGTGCTTAATATCAATTTTTCTGATGACGCCGCCTATGAATACTATATTCCAAAACGAAGAGAAGAAAAATCCATCTCGATTCAATTTAACAAAGAAAAAGGTAGTGGGCCCAATACAGAACTCCTGGTAAATGAAGGAGGGCGTAGTCACATGTTTAGAATTATTTATGACTCCACGTACAATATCAACGATGACACCAGACCTCCTCTTTGGTACGACCATTCCGATCTCAAAGAACTAAAAGTTTTTGTACAAAAGCAAAAGGACTTAGAAAAGCTATCAGAATCAGACCAGGAAAAGGCATTGAAACAACAGGAGAAAGAAGCCGCTGACCAGAGAAGACAAGAAGCTGTAGCTGCCATGGAAAAAGCAGAAACTGATGCCGCTCAAAAGGCGCAAGAATTGGAAAAACAACGAATAGCGCAGGAAGAAAAACAAAAACAAAGTGCCATTGAATTGGCCAAAGCAAAAAAAGAAGCCGAAGAAAAAGAAAAACAATTGCAACAAGCAGCAGCAAAAGAGTCGGAGGCTAAGAAACTAGCAGAACAAAAAGCCAGGCAGGAAGCCGATGTTTTAGCCAAACAAAAAGTTGAGGAAGAAAAACAGTTAACCATTCTGAAAGAAAAGGCATCTAAAGATCAGAAAGCTGCGGAAGCTTTGACCAAAGCTCAAAAAGAGGCAGAAGAAAGAAAAAAGATTCAGGATGAAAAATTAGCCAAACAAAAAATGCTGGATGAAGAAAAAAGAGAAAAAGCCGCAGCCGAGTTAGTCCAAAAAGAAGAAGATAAAAAAGCCGCAGCTGAAAAACTTGCCAAACTGGAAGAAGAAAGCAAAGAAAGAGAAAAAGAAAAAGCCTACTCCCAAATAGGACTTTGGCAGCGTTATGGCAAAAAAGGAATTGATCTATACAACTTCCCCAGAGAACAAATAAACACGGTGGTTGCGGATTTTTATATAATCAGAGATACACTTCGAAATGCCCGAATATCGGATTCGCTGATGAAGGTGGATATGCCGAACAAAGTAAACCTTGAAGCAGATGACCCTTCCAATAAGGATGTAAAACTGACACTTGAAAACATCTATTTCAAAGACATTTTTACATATTACAAAATCAGAATTGATAACAATTCTAGCGATGATTACCTGATGGGAACGACATATATGTACTGGTATGATGCAAAAGAAAAAGCCAAGCAAGTGATAAAAAGCAGCTACATGACTTATATACAGTTCTTCCCAATTGTAAGACCCAAAAGCTCAAAATATGTAGTTTTCGTTACCCGTTCACCAAATGTCATTGACAACGAAAGCCTCGTTCTTTTTGTGGAGGAAAGAAGAAAAAATAAAGGTGTAGCCAATATTGTTATTCCAGGATCGGTTTACAACAAAGAACTCGCCAGATTTCAAAATACTGTAAAATCTGACCCACCAAAAGAAAATAAAAGTACAAATGCTCCAGTAGAGAAAAAGCAAAAAAACAAGAAAAACAAGGGATAGCAGAACTATTCAATATTATACGCAGAGATTCTAATTTAGTGTTTTTAAAAATGCCGGTTCATTGAATGGAGGAGAATGACGACTGCAAAATCGAAACTTAAATTCTAATCGAACCAATATAACCTTCATGTTTCCGTCGGATGAGCAAGTTGTTCCGTACCATATTATTCCTGTATTTGAGCGGCTGGCAATGGCCGGTGATGGCTCAACATATTGTTACTTTCTGTGGTGAACCAGTCCCAATGAATCAACAATATGTACAAGACAAACTGATCAATGTCATTAAAAAACAAGTGCATGTAGTAAACCTGCCCTCCTTAAGACAAAGAGCCAATTTGTACATGCCCATAGTAGAACGTTATCTGGCAGCCTATGGGCTTCATGCAGATTTAAAATATTTACCAATTGTTGAAAGTGGCTTCCTCACCAAAGCTGAATCGGGTGTTGGAGCCAAAGGTATCTGGCAAATTATGCCCGCCACAGCCAGGGGATATGGTCTGGTAGTCGGCAATGGCGTGGATGAAAGAGAAAACTTCGATAAGGCCACTAGAACCGCCTGTACTCTTATAAGAGATAATTATAAAATGTTAATCCAATATACCAGTAAAGCAACCTGGCCATTGGCTATAGCCGCATATAATTTTGGAATTGGCAATATAGTGAACAACGTAAAGCGACAGGGCTTCAACTATTTTACCATGCAATTGAATCCTGAAACCGGATTGTATGTGTATAAAATCATTGCAATAAAAGAGTTGTTTGAATTTCCTGAAATCTATAATACAAAATTTGGATTCAACATTTTTAGTCAAACCTCCAAAATGAACAAAAAAGCCGATCCGCAAAAATTGGAAGTAGAAAATGATCCGGATATTCTTACTGAGATAGCCTCAGAAATTGAAAAAAACAAAGACAAAAAAGTGCCTGTTATTAAAAAAGAAGAATACATATTAGCACATATTGAAGGCAAACCAAAGAATTTTCAAGATGGCGATATTGTAAATATCGTATTAGACGAAGACCTGCACACACATAAACATGGGCTTTCTTTCTCTGGATATAAATTTGGTGTGAAAGGGTGGATTGTAGATGACCGGATTTTCTTTGACATTGGGTATGGATATGACGTAACACTTTTTGATACCAGCAAGAGAAAAGGAATACTACTGACAGACTTCCTATCTAAGAAAAGAATTGATGTACTTCTGAAGAATATTACCTATAGTGAAAACTAATTACAGCCCCAAAAAGGTAATCCCGTAAAAAAATTATTGATTCAGGAAGCCTGAAAAACTTATATTACCTTCGCACCTCAAAATAAAAAAAATAGAATTTAAGTTTTAGTATATGTTCAACAATCTTCAGGATAAATTAGACAGTGCCTTTAAGAACCTAAAAGGCCAGGGAAGAATTACGGAATTGAACGTGGCAACAACCGTGAAGGAAATTCGTCGTGCCTTGGTAGATGCAGACGTAAACTATAAAATCGCTAAAGAATTCACAGACAAGATTAAAGACAAGGCGGTAGGAGAAAAGGTATTAAATGCCATTAGCCCTGGTCAGTTGATGGTAAAAATTGTAAAGGACGAGCTAACCGAATTGATGGGAGGCGAAGAGGTTCCTTTGAATACCAAAGGCAGCCCGGCGGTGATACTAATTGCTGGTTTACAAGGTAGTGGTAAAACCACTTTTAGTGGAAAGTTGGCCAATTATCTCAAAACGAAGAAAGGGCTTAACCCACTACTGGTAGCAGCCGATATTTATAGACCTGCAGCCATGGAACAGCTCCGTGTGCTGGCAGAACAAATTGGAGTGGACGTTCATATTGAGGCCGAAAACAAAGATGCAGTAAGCATTGCCCGTTCAGCTGTAGCTAGTGCAAAAAGCAAAAACAAGAATGTTGTCATCATAGATACTGCTGGTCGATTGGCGATAGATGAGCTGATGATGACCGAGGTGGCCAATATCAAAAATGCAGTCACCCCACAGGAAATACTTTTTGTGGTGGATAGTATGACCGGTCAGGATGCTGTCAACACTGCCAAAGCATTTAATGACAGATTGGATTTTACGGGGGTAATTCTTACCAAACTAGATGGTGATACAAGAGGCGGTGCAGCCATTTCTATTAAATATACTGTCAACAAGCCCATCAAATTCGTGAGTAATGGCGAAAAGATGGATGCGCTCGATGTGTTTTATCCGGAAAGGATGGCACAGCGAATTCTGGGCATGGGCGATATTACTTCATTGGTAGAGCGTGCTCAGCAACAGTTTGACGAAGAACAGGCCAAAAAAATTGAAAGCAAAATACGAAAGAACAAATTTGACTTTGCCGATTTCAAAGCTCAGTTGGAAATGATAAAGAAGATGGGAAACATGAAGGATCTTTTGGGCATGATTCCCGGGGTAGGCAAGCAAATAAAAGACTTGGATATTAGTGATGACAGTTTCAAAGGCATAGAAGCTATTATAGATTCTATGACACCAGAAGAAAGATCGAACCCTGATTTAATTAACGGTAACCGCCGCAAACGAATCTCCAATGGATGTGGAAAAGACATTGCAGAAGTAAATGCCTTTATGAAACAGTTTGAGCAAATGCGCGATATGATGAAAAATATGAACAAAATGGGCGCCTTTGGAAAAATGATGCCCGGTGGTGGAATTGGTGGCATAAAAAGGCCCTGATAGGACGACTCAATTAGCCTAATTTTTATAAAAGAACGCAACAACAATGATAAATTCTTGATTATACAGGGAAAACCCTTGCCCCAATCATCTTTTGCATTTTTACATAAACAATTGTATCAAAGGCATCTATAAAATATTTTGAACAATTCTTTTGAGTTTTTTGGAAATCTTTATACTGAATTCAATTTTTTTCGTGTTGTCAAGGTCAAAAACACAAAACTTTCTATACCTTTGACACCCCAAATATGTACGACAATTGTCGGAGTAGATGGGATTTTTAATAATTATTTTTTAAAGCCTTAAATTTCTATTTAAAATGGCAGCTAAAATTAGATTGCAAAGACACGGCTCAAAGAAAAGGCCCTTTTACTTCATCGTGGTTGCAGATGCAAGAAGCCCACGCGATGGTAAATTCATCCAAAAACTTGGAACTTACAACCCTCTGACTATTCCTGCTACTATTGAGTTGGACCGTCAAAAAGCGTTAGAATGGTTGAACAAAGGTGCTACACCTACCGATACCGTTCGCCGTATCCTGAGTTTTAAGGGAGTATTGTATCTGAAACACTTACTACGTGGAGTGAAATTAGGATTGTTTGATGAGACCGCAGCAATGCAAAAATTCACAACTTGGAGCTCAGAGCACGAAGAGCACATCCAAAGGCGTCAGCAAAAGGCAATCGATGAAAGGAAAGCCAAACGCAGAGTAGCCAGTGCATTTCCACGCAAAGTGGCAGAACCAAAAGTTGAAGAAACTCCTGCTTCAGAAGCTAGTGCAGAAGGAAGCGAAGCTTAATCAGTCTGGTGGATCAAAAAAAAATTAAGGTGGCAATTTGCCGCCTTTTTTCTTTATAAAATATTGCCTGGGTTTATCATCAAAGAGATTGTATTTAATAAGAACTATAAACCTGAATTGTTAGGAGCTATTTACCATGAACAATGAACAAAAGTATTTCAGCATTGGAAAATTTGCCGCCACACATGGCCTAAAAGGCGAATTGGTACTAAAACATGCACTAGGGAAAAAATCTCCTTTTAAAACCCTGAAAGCTATTTTTATAAAAGATAAAACAGGCAGCCTGCTTCCCTGGTTTTTGGAATCGGCAAAAATAAAATCCGATTCAGAAACCTATCTGAAGCTAGAAGGAATCAATTCTATGGAAGAAGCCCGACCTCTTACTCAAAAGGAAGTTTGGCTAGCCGATGCCGATTTCCAATTGCATACTTCAAAACAAGCGCCAATTAGTTTTTTGGGATATATGGTCATAGATGGAGATACCCCTTTGGGTGCAATCGAAGAAATCATTGAACAACCACACCAAATTTTGTGCAGATTGGTCATTCAGGAAAAAGAAGTGCTAATTCCCTTGCATGAAGAATCTTTGAAAAAGATAGATTCAAAGAAAAAGATGATTTATGTAGAATTACCGGAAGGACTTTTGGATATTTATTTGTCTTGACCTAGTTAATATTTCATTTATGAAAATAAGGCATCAACTAGCACAGCATCTTATAGATGTACATCGGGGGGAGAATTGGACAGGAGTAAGCATTGCCAACACGTTGAAAGAGGTGAGCTGGGTGCAGACATCCATTACCACTCCCTTTTCACCCAATAGTTTGGCTATGTTGCTTCACCATATCACTTATTGGAATCGAATAGTGGCACAACGGGCTCAGGGTATAGAGCCAAAAATAAATGATGAAAACGGCATGAACGCACCAATCATTACCTGCCAGGAGGATTGGCTACAACTTCAAAAAGACAACTTTCATTCTTCGGAAGAATTGGCCACAATAATCGAAGGGTACGATATTGGGAACCTGTTCAATCCAATTCTTCCAGGACACTCCAGCGCCTACCGAAATTTTCAGGGTCAGATAGAGCACATCCATTACCACCTGGGACAGATGCTAATGATTAAAAACTTTTTGGCTTTGCAAAATGTTTAGTGATCCAGGCAAGTGGCTATTATTTTAGTATCCGTCACCTTGCTCCAATCCAAAATGGGTATGCTGTCTCCTGCACAATTCACCCCTGCCTGTGGTGGCATCATATCACAAATATCACACCTAAAACTGGCATAATAAATAACCTTTGACTCATAAATTCCTTTGCCCAGATAAGGCTGGAAATTTATGGTACAACTCGAAAGTAACCTCCAGTTTTGCTTCATCAGTTGAATATAGTGTCGATCACAATCCTTCTCCTCTTTTGATTTTGAACAACCATAAGTTGCCATTAATCCAAACAAAATTGCGCCCAATACAACTCCTTTCATAAATAGTTTTTCTTTTTGAAACGCAAAGTAGATTCATAATGCAACACCAATGTAAAGAATTAATTTTGATAGGTGAATATTCGAAGACCCTATATTGCCCATTTTGATTTGGATTCTTTTTTTGTTTCGGTGGAGCTTTTGCTGAATCCGGAACTAAAAGGCAAACCAGTTATAGTAGGAGGATCTGCCAATCGTGGTGTGGTTTCTACCTGCAGCTACGAAGCTAGAAAATTTGGAGTGCAGTCAGCAATGCCCATGAAAACAGCTATGAAACTTTGTCCCGAAGCCATATTACTAAAGGGTACACATCAACAATATGGCTATTATTCCCAACAGGTTACAGATTTAGTTGCAGCCAAAGTTCCTCTTTTTCAAAAAGCCTCTATCGACGAGTTCTATTGCGATTTGTCTGGGATGGAACGATATTTTGATATCAGCAAATACACCAGAGAACTGCGTGAATATATCATTAAGGAAACAGGTCTGCCCATTTCCTGTGGGCTTTCTACCGCCAAGTTCATCAGCAAAATGGCTACCAACGAAGCCAAACCCAATGGCTTTTTGGAAGTACCATTTGGTAAAGAGAAAGATTTTCTATGGCCGTTGGGCATTGAAAAAATAAATGGCATAGGCAAACAAACCGAACCCCGACTAAGGGCGATTGGGTTACATACCATTCGGGACATTGCCCACACGCCCGTAGAAATATTAGAAAAAAAATTAGGCAAATGGGGTAGGATACTTTGGAACAAATCTCATGGAATTGGTAGTGCTGAAATTGAAACTGAATGGAACCAAAAAAGCATGAGCCACGAAACCACTTTTCATGAAAACCAAACCAACCTAGAATTTTTACATAGCCAGTTAGTGCGCCTTATTGAAAAGAACGCCTTTGATTTAAGAAAGGATCAGAAACTCACCGGCTGTCTAACCATCAAGGTTCGCTACTCCAATTTTGAAACCATCAGCAAACAGGAAACCATTCCTATTACCGCTCTGGATGACGAACTCATCCTAAAAGCCAAAGACATATTTGACAAATGTTACCAGCCAGATCGCCCTGTGCGGTTGATTGGTGTACGCTTTAGTCAATTGGTGGACAGTGGTTTACAAATGACTCTATTCGGTGATCAAACTGCAAAGCTCAACCTGTATAAGGCTGTAGATGATATTAAAACCAGATTTGGGAATCAGCTTGTATCAAAAGCAGTGGTGAAACAGAAGAATAAAAAGGATGATGCATAGGATCGGTGGCGGGCCTACAGAACTTCTTATTTGCAATCCTCCATATCTGAGGATCATAAATTAAAATCTAGCATCCAGTGCCATAAGCATCAAAAAAAATAGTTACGGGTATCGCAACTTGTTGCGCAACCGTTTGCCGGCCTTCAATAACTATAGACAAAATATAGTTTCTTTGCAATTCAAAATATTTCAAAATCAGTCCACAATAAAATTTGATAAAAAATAATACCATGAACGAAAAATTCACGCAACGTATTGCTGGAGAAGTAGGAGATATAAAAACTTCGGGTTTGTATAAATCTGAAAGGATTATTGCAAGCTCGCAGGGTGCCGAAATAGAAGTGAATGGAAAAACGGTTTTAAATTTTTGCGCCAACAACTATTTAGGATTGTCATCCAATCCCGACGTGATCAAAGCGGCACACAAAACCATAGACGAAAGAGGCTATGGTATGAGTAGTGTTCGATTTATTTGTGGCACACAAGACATACACAAAGAACTTGAAAGGAAGATATCGGAATTTTTGGGTACAGAAGACACTATACTTTATGCAGCAGCTTTTGATGCCAATGGTGGTGTGTTTGAACCATTGTTTAACGACCAGGATGCTATCATTTCTGATGCGTTAAACCATGCCAGTATCATTGATGGAGTAAGACTTTGCAAAGCCCAGCGTTTCCGCTACGAGCACAATAATATGGAAGATCTTGAAGCAAAACTAATAGAAGCAGCCGGATGCCGTAGCAGGATCATCGTAACAGATGGTTCTTTCAGCATGGATGGCACGATTGCCCAACTGGACAAAATAGTTGAACTGGCCGAAAAACATGATGCCGTGATTATGATAGACGAGTGCCACTCCTCCGGCTTCCTAGGCAAGACAGGCCGGGGCACACATGAGTATCGTGGGGTGATGGGAAAGATTGATATCATCACCGGAACCCTGGGTAAAGCATTGGGCGGAGCTTCCGGAGGATTCACTTCCGGACGTAAAGAAATCATAGACATGCTACGCCAAAAATCGCGTCCTTATTTATTTAGCAACACCGTAGCGCCATCCATCGTTGGTGCTTCCATTGCCGTTCTGGACATGCTTTCTGCATCCACCCATCTGCGTGACAAACTGGAATTCAATACCAAATATTTTCGTGAAAAAATGACCGCTGCGGGATTTGATATTAAACCCGGAGACCATCCTATTGTACCCATCATGCTGTACGATGCGGTGCTGGCAGCCAATTTTGCTTCCAGACTTTTGGAAGAAGGTGTATATGTGATTGGCTTCTTTTTCCCTGTGGTGCCTAAGGGTCAGGCACGCATACGAGTGCAACTAAGTGCCGCACATGAGCAGGAACATTTGGACAAAGCCATTGCCGCCTTTTCCAAAGTAGGTAGGGAACTGGATGTGTTGAAATAAGAAATAGTACTTCAAAACATACTAAGTCATGAACGGAGTAAAAATCAGTTCATGACTTTTTTTTTACTCTTTTCCCAATTATAACCCAACTCTACATCGGGATATTTTATGATCCGCCTTACCTTTGCGCACTGATGGAACCAGAAGGCGTGAAGAATTTTTATTTGGATGATACCCGCTGTTTGCAAATAGCGAATAGCCTCTCTTTGTCCCAACCGTCCCAGATGTCTCTTACAGGACTTTTTGGAAGTGCTCCGGCTTTTGTGTTTTCTTCGATTGCAAACCTGGCCGGCGAATTCAATCACTTGGTTATCCTCAATGATGCGGAGGATGCCGCCTATTTTCATAACTCTATTGAAAACATCAGCGGAGCATTGGATCTGTTTTATTTTCCCTCTTCCTTCAAAACAAGAAAAAATTTTCACCTGCTCAATGCTTCGCATGTAATGCTGAGAACAGAAGCTTTGACCAAAATGACCACGCCAACTCAATCCTTGGCTGAACCAGGAACCTTCATTCGCAAGAAAGTTTTAGTTGCCCATCCGGAAGCCCTATTCGAAAAGGTAGTCATCTCCAAAACCCTTTCCGAAAATATTATACAGATCAAAACAGCCGACACTATTGACATTGGCCAACTGCTTCTAAAGCTCGATGAATATGGATTTGAAAGAAGCGACTTTGTATTTGAGCCTGGCCAATATGCACTTCGAGGGGGCATTTTTGACATTTATTCTTATGGCAATGACAAGCCATATCGATTTGAGTTGTTTGGGAACGAAGTGGACTCCATCCGCATTATCGATCCCGAAACCCAGTTAAGTGAACGTAAACTATTATCTGTCTCTATCATCCCCAATGTGGATACACAATTTACGAGTGAGGAGCGTGTGTCACTGTTTGATTTTTTACCCGCTAATACTGTTATTTGGTTGCAAGATCAGGAACTGTGTTTCGAAAGACTCAGGGACAATGAGGAGGAACTAAACTACTTTTTAGAACATCAATCCACCAGCTTCACTGCCGATACTGGCGATGGCGATAAACAATATAAGAAGGATCAGTCTGCTGAAGATTTTATAAGTGCAGATCAGTTTTTGTCGGTTCTTTCCAAGTGCAATGTGCTTCATTTTGGTGGCAATTCTTTTGGAGCAATACAGGAATTTGAATTTAGTACAAAATCCCAACCAGCATTTAACCGTCAGTTTGATCTTTTACTTAAGGATCTGAGAGAAAAAGAAAAAAAGAAATACAGCATCTTTATCTTTTCCGAAAATCCTAAACAACTACAGAGGCTTCAAACTATTTTTGATGATCTGAAAGCTGAACTGGTTTTCAACCCGGTCAGCTATGCCATTCATCAGGGATTTGTGGATGATGATTTTAAAATAGTCTGCTACACGGATCATGAAATTTTTCAACGATACCATAAGTATCGTGTAAAACAAGCGTACAATAAGAACAAGGCCATTACGCTGAGAACCCTGCGAGAGTTGCAACCAGGAGATTATGTTACGCATATCGATCATGGGGTAGGCGTGTATAGTGGATTGCAAAAAATGGATGTAAACGGCAAACTGCAGGAGGCGGTGCGAATTATATACAAAGACAAAGACGTGTTGTATGTAAACATCAACTCACTGCATAAGATAGCCAAATACACGGGCAAGGATGGCAGTGTTCCCAAAGTGAATAAATTAGGCAGCGATGTCTGGAACCGCCTGAAAGAAAAGACCAAGGCAAAGGTGAAAGAAATCGCCTTTGATCTTATAAAGCTATACGCCAAACGCAAGGCACAGCAAGGCTTTGCGCACACACCCGACAACTATTTGCAAACAGAACTGGAAGCTTCATTTATTTATGAAGATACTCCAGACCAAAGCAAAGCGACTGCTGATGTAAAAAAAGATATGGAATCTGCATCTCCGATGGATCGGTTGGTTTGTGGTGATGTGGGCTTTGGTAAAACCGAGGTAGCAATTCGGGCTGCATTCAAAACCTGTGTGGATGGAAAGCAAGCAGCGGTGCTGGTACCCACAACCATTTTGGCTTTTCAGCATTATAAAACGTTTAGCGAACGACTAAAAGAGTTTCCGGTTACAGTGGATTTCATCAATCGTTTTAAATCCTCAAAAGAGAAAAAAGAAACTTTAGAAAAACTCAAAGCCGGCAAAATTGATATTCTCATTGGCACCCACGGGATCATTGGCAAGGATGTAATGTTCAAAGACCTGGGATTGCTGGTGGTGGACGAAGAGCAGAAATTTGGCGTAGCCCACAAAGAAAAAATAAAAACCATTCGAACTTCGGTAGATTGTCTTACTCTGACAGCAACCCCCATTCCTCGCACACTTCAATTTTCGTTGATGGGAGCCAGAGATTTAAGCATCATCAATACTCCGCCACCCAACCGACAACCCATTCAAACGGAAGTAAAAGTATTCAACGAAGATTTTATCCGTGAAGCAATTTATTTTGAAACAGAGCGTGGTGGACAGGTTTTCTTTATTCACAATCGAATAGCCGGTCTTGCCGAAATGTCTACACTTATCCAAGGGCTTTGTCCTGATCTGTCAATTGGTTATGCCCATGGACAAATGGAAGGGCATCAATTAGAGACTAGAATATTGGATTTTGTAGATCGCAAATATGATGTATTGGTTTGTACCAACATTGTAGAAAGTGGGGTGGATATTCCAAATGTAAATACCATCGTGGTAAACAATGCGCACCAGTTTGGACTGAGCGATTTACATCAGTTGCGGGGACGAGTGGGCAGAAGCAATAAGAAAGCTTTTTGTTATTTGTTGGCACCGCCCATGAGTACATTACCAGGCGACTCACGAAAACGCCTACAGACGCTGGAACAACACAGCGATTTGGGTAGTGGATTTCAAATAGCCATGCGTGATTTAGACATTCGGGGAGCAGGCAATATGTTGGGTGGAGAACAAAGTGGTTTTATGGCTGACATAGGTTTTGAGACCTATCAAAAGATTTTGGATGAAGCCATTAGGGAACTTAAGCGTACTGAATTCAAGGATTTGTTTAAAGAAGAAATCAGCAAACAGGATGATTTTGTACAGGACTGTACCATAGATACTGATTTGGAAATTTTGATCCCAGACAGATATGTTGAAAATATTACAGAGCGATTGTCTTTGTATCAAAGGCTGAACAATACCGAAACCGAGGACGAATTAAAGGAAATACACATCGAGCTAGAAGATCGTTTTGGCAATGTTCCATCGGAGGTAGAAGATCTTTTTGAAACAGTAAGATGTCGTAAACTAGCCATAGATCTGGGTTTTGAAAAGATGAGCCTTAAAAATGAAACCCTTCGCTGTCATTTTATCAACAGGCCCGATTCTCCTTATTTTGAAGCACCAGTATTTCAAAAAATAATTGAATACCTGCAGACTCAAACCAACAAAGCGAAGTTGAAACAAACCGGAAAATTATTTTTACTTGTGGCTACTCCGATTGGCTCTATGAATGAACTCCATACCTTTCTTAGACGAATGCATCTGTTTGCCACCCCATAGGCACTTTATTCGCATAATATTCACGCAGGTTTACAACAAAAGAAAAGCCCTTCAGTTAAAACAAATGAAGAGCCTTTCCATATTAAATCCTAAAACAAAAAATTAGTAGTCCCCTAAAGTTTCGGGCAATTGCGCCAGTGCTTTGGCCAATTGATCATCGCTTGGTGCAATACCATGCCATTTATGATCATTCTCCATAAAGTCTATTCCTTTACCCATGATTGTGTGCATCATGATGGCAACCGGCTTTCCTTGTCCACAGGCTTGTTTAGCTTTATCAATAGTCGCAACCACATTATCCATATCATTGCCATCCATTTCCAGCACATGCCATCCGAAGGCCGAAAATTTTTCATGGATATTTCCCATGTTCATCACTTCTTCTGTTGGGCCATCTATCTGTTGTCCGTTCCAGTCAATTGTTGTAATCAAATTGTCCACCTTATGATGTGCAGCAAACATTACTGCCTCCCAAATTTGTCCTTCGTTCAACTCGCCATCTCCATGCAAAGAGAAAACCAACCGATCATCATTGTTCAGTTTTTTGGATAAGGCGCATCCAATCGCCACACTCAATCCCTGACCTAAAGATCCGCTGGCAATCCGAACACCTGGCAGATGCTCATGAGTAGCAGGATGGCCTTGCAAGCGACTATTTATTTTTCTGAAACTGGCCAATTCACTTTTGTCGAAATATCCGGCATGAGCCAGCACAGAGTAAAAAAGTGGAGATATGTGACCATTAGACAGGAAAAACACATCCTCATTCTTTCCATCCATATTGAAACTGGGATCATGTTTCATTGCATAAAAATACAATGCCGTCAAAAAATCGGCACATCCCAGAGAACCACCAGGGTGGCCACTCTGACATCCATGAACCATTCTTACTATATCTCTGCGAACCTGACTTGCTGTTTCCTGTAAACTTGCCATTACTTAACCATTTTTTTTAATAGTTGCAAAAATGCGTATTTTTTTAATAGAAACTATCAGCTTGGATCTGATTTTGAAAATTCTCTGCAAAAACCACAAACTTCAATTAACTCTGAAAAATAATTGGATGTAGTTAAGAGGATGACATGCGTCTTTAACCCTACGTTTTGACAAAGAAAACCAAAGGTCAACTAAAAAGAGTCTTTGGCAAAATGGCTTAATTCAGGAAGTCTAATCTAGTTTTATTTACATCCAATGGAGATCCCCTTTATTCATAGCAATTGCCTCTTGGAAAACAAAATTGCATTTCAAAGGCTAATTGACTAATTTTACGGCTTATAAACCTTATTGAATGCTTCAAATAATAACCTCAGCTATAATTTCTTTTATAGTTGCATTTTTAGCAATTCCTATGGTGATGCTTATTGCTGACAAAAAGAGATTATACGATATCCCTGATGAAAGGAAAGTGCACACCCGACCAATTGCATCATTAGGTGGTGTAGCTATCTTTTTAGCGTTTAGTTTTTCATCCATTTTGTGTATTGATTTTAGAAACAATTCAGATTTTCAATATTTTTTAGCTGCCGCTTTTTTAATGTTTTTTGTTGGCTTAAAGGATGATCTGGTATTATTGTCTGCTTTTAAAAAATTAGTAGCTCAAATAATTACTGCCGCCATAATTATTCACTTAGGAGGGATTAAGATTGAGAATTTGTTTGGACTTATGGGTTTTGATAGCATTTCACCTATTTATGGGATTCCCTTAACCTATGTTACAATAATATTAATCATTAATGCTTTTAATCTAATAGATGGAATAGATGGTCTTGCTGGTAGTTTATCGCTCATGGCCACATTATTACTGGGTACTTATTTCGCCATTGCAGGCATACACGAATTTGCAGCACTCTCCTTTTCATTATCTGCTGCTCTTCTAGCATTTATAATTTTCAATTTTTATCCTGCAAAAATTTTCATGGGAGATTCCGGTTCCTTACTTATTGGAATGATCTGTTCAATACTAGTTCTTAAGTTTATCAATGTTGCCTCCAGTCCAACGGCGACAATACCTATTCCTTCTGCAATAGCCATCGGAATATCTTTAATTCTGATACCGGTAGTGGACACTTTAAGAGTATTTGCAATTAGAATAATCAGAGGACGTTCACCGTTTTCACCAGACAAAAACCATGTACATCATCTGCTTCTAGAAAAAGGTTTTAGTCATGCTTCTATTTCTCTGTTATGCCTTTCATCGAATATCGTCATCATAGGATTTGTCTATTTTTTCAGAAATTTGGGAAATACATTTTTAATGATTAGTATGTTTTCGATATCAATGATTGTACTAGGCATTCTTTTCATTTCTTCTCATAGCAAAAGAAAAGCTGCTCTTATTCGACAAAGCACTCCTACCCTTTCTATAAAACCCGCTACGAAAATCATTGATTTTAAAACTAAAGAACCGATAGAGAAAATAAAAGCCTAAAAAAGTACTTGAAGAAGTACTTAACAACTAACAAATCGTAGATACATTCTGAAAAATATTTGGCATAACCCATAGTTCCATTTTCAATTATGCAAAGAAGCCTCAACTATGGGTTGTAATATATTATTCTGCAAAAAACTTGTGGAAATAGGGAATGGTTTCGATCCCTTTATAATAGTTTTCGATATTGAATTTTTCGTTTGGACTATGTAATCCATCGTTATCAAGTCCAAATCCCATAAAGATAATTTTGATTCCAAGTTCTTTTTCCAAAATGGAACAAATAGGAATACTCCCTCCTCCTTTTACAGGAATTGGCGATTTGGAAAAAGTAGCCTCAATAGCTCTGGCAGCAGCCTGATAACCTGCACTTTCAATAGGCGTACCGTAAGGTTCACCACCATGATGTTCAAATACATTTACTGTGGCACAGGATGGGGCAATTTTTCTAAAATGATTCAACAACAATTCGGTCATCTTCTCACTGCTCTGGTTGGGCACGAGTCTTGCAGAAATTTTTGCAGTAGCTTTTGCAGGCAACACAGTTTTAGCACCTTCACCAGTATAACCACTCCATATACCATTCACCTCTAATGTAGGCCTGATACCAGTTCGTTCATAAGTTGTAAATCCTTTTTCTCCCCACAATTCTTTTATGTTGATCTCGTTTTTGTAAACTTGTTCATCAAAAGGGGCTTTGTTTATCAGCGATCTTTCTTCATCGGAATAAATCTGCACGTCATCATAAAACCCAGGTATAGTAACATGATTGTTTTCATCATGACAACTGGCTATCATTTTTGCAAGAACCACTGCAGGATTAGCTACAGCTCCACCATAGGTTCCACTGTGCAAGTCTCTTCCAGAGGTAGTTACTTCAACTTCAATATAGCTGAGGCCACGCACACCTGTATCTAAAGTAGGAGTATCCAAACTTAGCATAGCACTATCGCTAATAAGAATCACATCTGCCTTTAGCAGGTCTTTATGTTTTGCTACAAAAGATCCTAGATTGGGAGAACCAACTTCCTCCTCTCCTTCTATGAGAAACTTAATATTTGTAGAAAGTGTATTGGTTTTGTCTAAAATTTCTAATGCCTTTACATGCATATAAAACTGCCCCTTATCATCGGCACTGCCCCGGGCAAATATTTTGCCATCTATTATTGTAGGTTCAAAGGGTTGTGTACGCCATTCATCTAATGGCTCCACAGGCTGAACATCGTAATGGCCATATACAAGGACGGTAGGCTTGGAAGGATCAATTATTTTTTCTCCATACACAGCCGGATGACCCCCTGTATCCATTACTTCTGCTTTATCACATCCACTTTTCAGCAAACTTTCTTTTACAGCATGCGCACAAGCTACCATATCATTGCTGTGTTCGCTCTTTGCACTGATGGATGGGATACGCAGCAGATCCATCATTTCATTTAGAAACCTTTCCTGATGTTGCGCCTGATATTCTTTCCAGATTTGTGACATAAAATAATCGTTTTAGGTAGGAGCGAAGGTAACCGAAAATGTGTTCGGGTCTCCATTCTTTTGTTTATGATTTTATAGAAATCAAGAAATGCCATTACCAAAAGAAGGAGAGAGCATAGGAACTTTGAATTCAAGGTCAACATCTTCGCATTTCACCAAAACGCTACTGACAATATAACCTACAATATTTCACCATATAGAAAAAGCTAAACAACAGAGTTAAAAGCAAGCTTAACCCTATAGATATCTTGATGAATGTAAAATCATGACGCGTTGTTATACAAGAAACTTTACATAAAAAGGTGACTATGTTTCACAAAATAGGGAATAAAAAAGGTTGAAAACAACCCTGTAATAGCAATGATGCCAATGAGCAAATACTGAAATTCATGATTCACTGTTACATCCATAGAACGATGAAGCTGCAACGTACCATAAATCAAAAACAAAGTAAAAGCCAGTGAAAAAACAATGTACCCAATTGGTTTTTTACCCATTACTTTTTCGAATATTGCATACACACAGCCCGCCAATGCCAAAAGGATAAGCGTTGCAAAAATAATAGTGGACACATTGATCAATTCATGTAATGGAAAAGTGGTGCTCTCCCTAAAAACCACATCAAAGAGCAAATTAACAATGGTTGCAAAATAGCCTGCAAAAAGACCTGCCATTAAAGGCTTGTAAATTTTAATACTATATTCTTCTTTTTCCATTTTGCAAAAATATGATATATATCACATAAACAAAATAAAAAATATTCAATGATACCCCACATCAACACTCCAACTTCATCTAAACTTCTTTTTAATACCATCCAATTGCCTAGTCTTTAATAGCGAGATATTTTTACCATTACTCCTAATCAGCTTTTCCCTTTCAAAATCACCCGTAATGCGAGACACCGTTTCGTAGGTAGTTCCTACATAAGAAGCAATATCCTGCTTGGTTAGTTTCACATCAATAAACCCCGACTCCCCAACTCCAAACTTTGACTCCAGATACAACAATGCTTCTGCAATACGCCCCCTCACTTCCATGTGAATCATATTTCGCATTCGGGCTTCTGTATTTTCCAATTCATTGGCATAAAAGTCCATCAATGCATAAGTAAGCCGGGGATTTATCCGTAGTGTTGCTTCAAAAAAAGCTATCTCAATAAACATCAGAGACGTATCGTCCAGGGCAGTGGCTGTAATTGGATACTTCTTTTCTTTTCCCAACCCCCTGTACCCAAGCAGATCTCCATCATTGGCAAAACGAAGGATTAGCTCCTTGTCCTCGCCCCATTGCTGATGAATCTTCATTTTTCCGGAAAGAATAAAATACACCCCTTTCACAGGATCCCCTTCCCGAAAAGCAGTTGCCCCCTTGCGAAGCGTGAGATCCTTTTTATGCTGATTGATCAGTGGTAACCATTCGGGAACACAGTTATCCCTCAACATACTGATAGGCATTACAGCCTGAATTTTCTGATTCATAAAAATCAAAATTAATCATTATCAACGAGAGCCGTTTTGCCTTCAAAACAAAATGAAACAAAATTCAATTTTTCATTTATGTGATATATATCATACTTTTGCGGTTTTTATATTTTTATGAGTATTTCAATTTCACCATCTTTACAAATCATTGAAGATTCAGACAGTGACGGGAGCCTTAAGCGCAAGAACAACCGAAGGCTGATTTATATGTCCATCTTGGCGATCATTGTAGGAGTACTAATCAGTTTTATTGCAAAATTTTTGATTTATCTTATCAACCTGATCACCAATATTTCTTTTTATGGGAATATCGCTTTTGATCATTCTTCTCCCGCAGATAATCAACTTGGCTATTGGGTCATTTTAATCCCTGCTATTGGAGGCTTACTGGTAGGTTTTATGGCTCTATATGGATCCAGAGCAATTAGAGGACATGGCATCCCCGAAGCGATGGAGCAAATCTTGACCAACGACAGCAAAATAAAACCTACAATCACTTATTTAAAACCTATATCATCTGCCATTGCCATTGGGTCTGGCGGACCTTTTGGTGCTGAAGGACCAATCATAGCCACCGGAGGTGCCTTAGGCTCTACCATTGGGCAGCTATTGAAAATATCGCATCATGAAAGAAAGATACTATTAGCCGCTGGGGCCACAGCAGGCATGTCGGCCATTTTTGGTAGCCCGATTGCCGCTATCTTTCTGGCTATAGAATTATTATTGTTCGAATTTTCTGCCGCATCCATTTTGCCAGTCATCCTTTCTTGTGTAACAGGTGCTGCAGGTCATCACTTTTTATTTGATCATTCACGTGTATTTGCCATCGCCACTCAAATAGAAAGCCCTTCCAACTTAGCTCTGTTTTTTTTTAGTATAGAAGGTTTAATTATCGGACTGCTTTCCGTGGCTGTAACAAAAATTGTGTATTGGCTGGAGGAACTGTTTGAACACCTCCCCATTCACTGGATGTGGTGGCCTGCCATCGGAGGGCTAGCAGTGGGCATTATTGGATATTTTCAACCCAACACATTAGGGGTAGGATACAACAATATCACAGATGTTCTATCCGGATCCTTAGCGTTAAAAGCGGTAGCACTCCTATGCATTTGCAAATTCGTTTCCTGGGCAATTGCTTTAGCCAGTGGTACATCGGGTGGTACATTGGCACCGCTGCTCACCATTGGTGGTGCTGCAGGTGCATTGATCGGTTTGGCCATGAAGCAGTTATTTCCAATGGTCGATATCTCTATTTCTTTGGCAGCGCTGGTAGGCATGTCGGCTATGTTTGCAGGAGCCTCCAGAGCCCTCATCACTTCCATTCTATTTGCACTAGAAACCACGGGACAGGTCAATGTGTTGTTAGTACTGCTGGCTTCCTGCACTGCGGCTTACCTACTGTCGCTGTTCCTGATGGAGAATACAATAATGACAGAAAAAATTGCGCGAAGGGGAGTAAGAACACCTGTTTCCTACAAACCAGATGTATTGGAACAAGTGGATGTAAAGGAGGTAATGAATAGCGACAGCTTGGCTATCAGCGACGAAAGCAAAATTGGAGAGGCCAAGGATTGGATCAGTCAACACCCAACCTATACGGCAAACTTTTATGTGGTGGCAGATCATGAAAACAAACTTGCCGGACTTGTAAGCGCTTCCAGCCTTTGTGGAGATCAACAAAATCCGGAAGAACAGGTTGGCCAATTAATCAGACACAATGATGTATGGATAAAAGAGACAGACTCGCTTAAACTTGCCGTAAAAACCATGCTGCAATCCAATGTGGACCTGTTGCCAGTAGTGGACAATCATCTAAACTTGATTGGAAGCATTGGATACAAAAACGTAATAGAAGCCCATAAAAAATTTCTAACCGAAAACGAACATCAAACCATTCATATTTCGTTGAAAAGGCAAACTTTAAAATTGCTGCTCAAGGGACAGCGGTTGATTTCCAAAACGGTCAAAAATTAAATCACTACTTGCCATTCAATGCCAAAAAGAGATGGCGGATTATGCAAACTAATCCAACATCTCTTTTATATTTTGTTCACCCTAAAGCTATAGTTCCTATGCCTCACAACTGGTGCAAGTAACCAAACTTGTAACCAATTCTTTTGAAACACTTTGGCTTCGCTGATAATACAGACTCTTAATACCCAGTTGCCATGCTTCGATCATCAGTTTGTTTACATCCTTTACCGGCAAATTACTTGGCACATTCAGGTTCAGGCTCTGCCCTTGGTCTACAAATTTTTGACGAATAGCCGCTTGCTGAATGATTTCCAATTGGCTGATTTCTTTAAAGGTCTTAAACACATCTTTTTCCTCTTTGCTCAACCGACTAAGATGCTGCACACTACCATGATTGAGCATAATACTGCGCCATGTATCTTCATTGTCAATACCCTTGTGCTCCAATAATTGTTTCAGGTATTTGTTTTGACGCATGAAGTTTCCTTTGGCCAAACCGGCTTTGTAATAGTTACTACTAAAGGGTTCGATACCTGGAGAAGTTTGACCCAAAATAGCAGAAGACGAAGTGGTGGGTGCAATAGCCAACAAAGTGGTATTGCGACGACCATATCCTTTCAACACTGGTGCTTCTCCATAAATACGTGCCAGATCCTGTGTCGCTTTTTCGGATTTTTCCTGTATTTCGCTGAAGATTTTATTGGTCAGTTGTTTGGCCTTTAGCCCTTCGAAAGGGATCATATTGCGTTGCAGATAGGAATGCCACCCCAATACACCCAGTCCTAAGGCACGATGTCTTTTGGCAAACCGATTGGCACTTGCCAGATAATGATTATCCTCGGTTTTTGCAATAAACTCCTGTAATACAGCATCCAAAAAGAAGATGGCCAATCGAACAGCATCTGTATCTTTCCACTCATCATACAATTCCAGATTCATGGACGAAAGACAACAGATAAATGACTCATCATTGGATGATGGTAACATGATTTCTGAACAAAGATTGCTGGCATTAATCATGTAGTTCAAATCCTTATACACCTGGGGTTTGTTTCTGTTCACATTGTCCGTAAAGAAAATATAAGGCAAACCCTTTTGCTGACGACTTTCTAATAACTTGGCCCAGATTTCACGCTTTTGCTTATCGCCTTCTATCATATCCTGCATCCAGTAATCTGGAACACAAACGGCAAAAAACAAGTTCTGAATGGGGTGACCAATATTCTTAATTTGTAAAAACTCTTCAATATCCGGATGATCTATATCTAGGTAAGCAGCAAACGCACCTCTGCGCACACCTCCCTGAGAGATGGTGTCCATTGCCGTATCGAATAAGCGCATGAAACTCACCGCACCGCTACTTTTCCCATTGTCAGTTACAGCACTGCCGCGACCACGCAATCCACCAAAATATCCTGAGGTACCACCGCCTATTTTTGTTTGCATGATCACTTCGCCCAACTTGTGGGTAATTCCTTCTATATGGTCTGGTACATGTACATTAAAACATGAAATAGGAAGTCCTCTTTCGGTTCCCATATTGGCCCAGATTGGCGAACTAAGACTCATCCATCCGCGTTCCACCATTTCCATAAACGCCTCTTTCAATTCTGGCTTATAAAGCCTTTGAGCTGCTGCCCCACATACCCGATCGATGGCACCTTCTACCGTTTCTCCTTTTAGTAAATATCCACGGTTCAGGACTTGCTCACTCTCTTCATTTTTCCACCACATTTTTTCAGTTACCGGTTCTTTCTGTATCATTGGATCCATCATTTCCATTTTATAAGCCCCCTATACCCTTTCTTTTCGAAAAGGGATATTTTAAAAGGTTAGAAAAAATTATTAATTCTTAGAAAGGTCAATTTCGATTTCTGTTTTATTAGCTGCTAGCAAAATGTTCTAAAAAAGATCATCCGCTGTAATACTTTTATCGTGCTTGGTATATTCCACCGGACGCTTCGCAAAAAAATCATCCAGGCTGTTAGCAAACACTTCCTCTTCGAACCAGCGCATAGGGCGATATTGTTCGGCACTGATAAAATATTGAGAGGGCAATCCTATTTTGTTCAGGCTCTCATCCACCCTGAATTTGATGAAATTGGCCAGATCGGTTTTGTTGATAATATCCAGTTCTCCTTCTTCAAATATCCAGTCCAGAATCTGTTCTTCTATTTCAATGGAGTCCTTCACCATATCGGTAATTTTGGAGAGGGTTTCTTCGTTCAATACTTCCGGATATTCTTCGCGGATTTTGTTTACAAGGTAGATTCCTGCATTGGCATGCACTTGTTCGTCCACCGATGTCCAGGCTATGATATTGCTTACATTCTTCATCCACCCCTTGAAACGAGTGAAAGAAAGTATGATGGCAAACTGGCTGAACAAGGACACATTTTCAATCAGAATGCTGAACAAGATCAAGGCCATGCTATACTCCTGCTTGTCATCTGACTTTGTATTTTTCAATACACCAGACAAGTATTCAATTCGGTGTTTGATCACCGGCACCTGCACCAGTGCCTCAAACTCATCATTATATCCCAATACCTCCACCAGGCGGGAATAGGCTTCGCTATGACGAAACTCACACTCAGCAAAAGTGCTGCCCAGTCCATTTAGTTCGGGTTTGGGGAGATGGTTATACAGATTGCCCCAAAACGATTTCACTGCTACTTCTATTTGTGCAATAGCCAAAAGTGCACGCTTTACTGCGTTACGTTCAGCTGAAGTAAGATGACTGTGAAAGTCCTGCGTATCTGCGGTAAAATCCACTTCGGAATGCACCCAAAACGATTTATTAATAGCATCTGTAAATTGTAAAACTTCGGGGTACTCAAATGGTTTGTAGTTCACCCGTTTGTCAAAAAGTCCCATAACTTTATTTTTATTCGATAAGGTTTTATAAAATACTAAAGCGACAAAAACCCCTTAGCCTTACATCACTGTAATTGGCTATAAGGCAAATTCGACTTAGTCAAAAAAAATTAATGTTTAAAACAATGCACCCGGCACTTTCTCAATGGCTTCGTTTCCTTCTTCACCATAATCCTGTTTCTCTCGTGTGAATAATGGACACCAATGGTGATCATTATCAATACAAATTAATTATATAAAAAAGAGAATTTCCAAAGTTGTTATTCACAGGGTGTGCGAAACTTTGGTTGGAAATTTTGAAAGCCTGATGAATTGGGCATTTCCGAAATACATGGTGGCGAAAAAATATTGAAGGCCTGAAGGCAATAATAAATCCGGATCAATTTTTTTTAGGAAATTTTGTTTTCAAAAAATCAGATGGCATCAGCAGCCGCCATGAAAAGGGCTCAATGGCTTGGAACAAAGGGTGGCTAAACCGAGGCCATATAACCCTCAGTTAGTTAAAAAACAATGTAATACATGCTTATTGCTACTTTTTGGTTAGAGAATAAATACTGTACTTTTAGAAATGAAAATCAGGAAAATCAAGGAGGGGGACAATATTATTCTGGCGAATATTATCCGCCAAACATTTGACGAGTTGAAAGTACCCACTCAAAATACGGTTTACACAGATGCATCCACAGATGATTTATTTGGGCTGTTTCAGCAAGCAGGGTCTGTGCTATGGGTGGCTGATATGGAAAATGAAATAGTGGGTTGCTGTGGAGTATTTCCTACGAAAAATCTGCCTACCGGTTATGTAGAACTGGTAAAATTTTATCTGGATAAAAAAGCACGTGGTACCGGAATTGGGAGAGCTCTGATGGATAAAACTATTGATTCAGCAAAGGCCATGGGTTATTCCTTTTTATATCTTGAATGCTTCCCGGAATTCGTTATTGCCCTTAAGTTGTATGAGAAATATGGGTTTATTAAAATAGAACACCCACTGGGGCAATCGGGCCACAGTGGGTGCAGTATTTGGATGGTGAAGGAATTGTAGAAAACTCTTTTCTCCCAAACTAATGTTTAAAATGTCTCTTGCCGGTAAGCACCATTGCCAGATTGTTTTCCTTGCAATATTCGATAGAGTCTTTGTCTCGAATAGAACCGCCGGGCTGAATGAAGGCGGTAACGCCTGCCTGATGAGCCAACTGCACACTATCGCTGAAAGGGAAAAACGCATCGCTGGCCAGTACGGCTCCATCAAGATCGAAGCCAAACTGTTTTGCTTTTTCGATCGCATGACGTACAGCATCCACCCTACTGGTTTGCCCTGCACCCTTGCCAACCAATTGCTTATTTTTCACCAAGGCAATGGCATTGGATTTTAGATGCTTGCAAATAATATTGGCCAATTCTAGGTCTGATTTTTCTGAATCAATAGCCGGTCTGCCGCCTTCTTCCTTCCAATCAGTATAAGAACCTTCATCCACCGCTTGCTGTAATACACCATTGAGTACTGATTTGAATTGCACATTGGACTCAGGTAGTTCTTTCAATACCAGAAGAATTCGATTTTTCTTTGATTTCAAAATGGACAAAGCGGCTTCCTCATAAGCTGGCGCAATCAATACCTCAAAGAAGATTTCGTTGATGGCATTGGCAGTGGCTTCATCAATGGTTCCATTGGTTACCAATACGCCGCCAAACGCACTTTCTGGATCGCCCTGCAACGCTGCTTGCCATGCTTCGAGCAAGGTGGATCGGGAAGCTACTCCGCAAACATTTGTATGTTTGATGATAGCGAAGGCGGGCACTCCTTTCTCCTTTTGAGAGGGGTCGGGGGTGAGGTCTCTAATCAACTGAACCGCCGCATCCACATCCACGAGGTTGTTATAAGACAACTCTTTCCCATTGAGCTGGGAGAACAGTTTATTCAAATCGCCATAGAAAACCCCCTGCTGATGTGGGTTTTCGCCATAGCGCATGATTTTGGGATTAGTTTCGGAATGGAAAAAATATTCTACATCCGTATTGGTCGTATTGAAATATTTTGCAATGGCTACATCGTAATGTCCCACGATTTCAAATGCTTTTGCTGCAAAAGCCTTACGTTGTTCAATAGAAGTTTCACCATTTTGAGATTGCAACAGATTGGTGATGGCTTCATAATCTTTCTTAGCAGCCACTACCAGCACGTCTTTAAAATTTTTAGCGGCAGCGCGGATCATGGAAGGACCCCCAATATCAATTTTTTCGATGATTAGCCTTTCTTCTGTGGTAGAAGCCACTGTTTCTTCGAAGGGATACAGATCCACAATCACCAGGTCAATTTCCGGGATATTGAACTGTTTCATTTCCTGCATATCGGTTTCCAGATCTCTTCTGCCCAAGATGCCCCCAAACACAGACGGATGCAGGGTTTTTACCCGACCGCCCAAAATGGAAGGGTAGGTTGTCAGATTTTCGACAGGAACTACACTGATGCCCAGATCTTCGATAAATTTTTGTGTACCACCGGTGGAATAGATCGTAATACCCAGATGGGACAGTTCTTTCACGATAGGCTCCAGCCCATCCTTGTAGAAAACAGAAATAAGTGCTGATTGTATTTTTTTGTTCATGTGGAGTAAAAAATGAGCCGCAAACTTACAGTAAAAACTCCAACTTCCATCATGGGTAGTCTTGTTTAAACGATATATCCTGTTGCCCTATCCAAGTCCAATCCTTATGTTTTTCGACTGGATATCTCCCGGTTTTATCCGTCGGGGTATCAGATGTAGTCATTGGCCAACCCCAAGGATAAATCCTTGGATTATAATACGCAAACAATGTATTTACCAGCTTACCACCACTTTTTTTGGGGTGATCAAATCGTCGAGTTAGTACACCCATTGGAAGATTATGTTGTTTGTATTTTCATTTGCTTTCGAGCCCATTTAATTTTATAAACTCATCGTACTCATCATGAAACGTTTTCTTTTGATGATGTGTCTTTTGGTTTTTGATATAATGATACACTTTCTCAAAAACCGATTCTGAAACAGAATAAGCTGTATAGCCCGTTTGCCCTGCAAATTTCTCTACTATCAAATCATTTTGATTAACAAAATGGGAACTAACACCTTTAATTTGCTTGACAACTTCAGAATTTGACTTTTGTGGATTTAATAAAAACAAACAATGAATATGGTCGGGCATTCCATTGATAATTCTAACCAGACAACCAAGTTCTCGCAATTGGTTAGAAATAAATTGATACCCCGTTTTTTCAATGTGTTGATGAATTAATGGCATTCGCTCTTTGGTTGCCCAAATAGCGTGAATCCATATTTTATTGAACGAATGTGACATTACTCGTTTTTTTTAATTTTAGATCTCATAAATAAACACATTAGAACGGCTTGTTGTATGGGCTATTTTTCAATCCACAGAACGAAACTGAAAGTATTTGCTGTTGCGTTATCGGCTCCACACAAAGGCTCCACTTGTAGCAACATTGTGAAGTGGAATATTCAGCGAATCACAATCCTTTTCCCAGAACTTGGTTCGCCAGGCAGGCACAGCAGCACTCACCACTATCCGCCCCGGAATAACATGACTAAGCAACCGCGACATATAAAGTTTGGGATTCCCTGTCAATACAACTATATCGGCTACTAGTTTTTCTGCCTTTTTATTTTCGGAAACCGAAGAGTCTATAATCAAAATTCTTTTATCTCCAAAAAATAATGCATGTCCCAACAAAGCACTCTTGTCTGTACTTACGGCTTGCACTCTCTGCACAATTCTTGAAGGATTTAATACATAGTTATGGAGGGATAGGTTGTCCAGAACAGTGGTATCGGCAATAGATTGAAACTGTCGTCCATTCATAAAATCCATCACATTTAGTTTGGGTACATTGTAAACAATTATTTTATGCTGATTGTCTGCGACATAAAACGAATATGCCCTGATAATAAAAAATGCTAGCAAACTGAAAAGTCCGATCCAAATACCATGTTTGTATTTTGCCATTAGCAAAGCCGCAAAGCCGATGATGGTAAGCAAAAGCAAAATTGATTGTAGGGTATTTATTTGCAACCCACCCCAAACAGCCAGTGGTAGTTGCTCCATCCATTCAATAAACCGGTTAAGCCATTTGATGCACAGATCTAACCCATATCCCAATATAGAGGCAATGGTCGTCAGCGGAGAAAAAATCACCACAAGCAATGTGGCAATCAGGATAATGGTGGATGCCGGAACCACCACCAGATTGGTGATTAAAAAATAAATCGGAAACTGATGAAAATAGTACACACTCAGAGGGGTAGTGAGTATTTGCGCTGCCATACTTACTGAAGCCAATTGCCAGACATAATTGAGCCATTTGCTTTTTAAATAAAAGAGCTGATAAATTGGTTTGTAAAAAATCAGGATACTAAGTACTGCAAAATAAGACAACTGAAATCCTACATCCCAGAGCCAGTAAGGATTATAACACAACTGCACAAAAGCTGCTCCTGCAAGCACATTATAAATCGATGCATTTCGGTTCAGCTCCTTTCCAATGGTGATCAATGAAAACATGACAGCAGCTCTTACAATGGAAGCGGCACCACCTGTTATAAAAGCAAAGCTCCAAAGTAAGAATAAAACCAAAACCGGATGCAGCCATTTTGTAGATTTACTTTTCAGCAGAGGTTGCAGTATCAGGTTCAATATCCAGTATAATAAAGCAAGGTGCATACCGGAAACTGCAATCACATGCACTACACCTGTGTTGGTATAGGACTGCAAAAGGGTTTTATCCAAATCATCCCGATAGCCAATAAGCATAGCTTCTGCCAGACCCTGCTCTTTTTTTCCGGAGATGTTGTTTCGGATAGCCTGTAGTACAAAAGTTCTGGCGTTTATTAATGCACGTTTAAAGAATGAAATTTCCTGCTCAGAAATCAGTGTCCAATCATCACCAGTGAGGTAAACCTGATATTCAATACCGTTGAACAGGCAATATCTTTTATAGTCAAAGGCTCCCGGATTTCCGGTATTTTTTATCTCCTGCAATGGCTTACTAAAAAGTATTTTGCTTCCCGGAGCAAGCTTTGTATGAAAACTATCCTTTTTGAAATAAATCAAAATATTGCCCGTAACAAGGCTGACACTATCCTTCTGAATCAAGTGAGTAACTCGTGCTTCGGCTTTATAAGATCTTTCTTTTTCGGACAAAGGCTCCTGCACTACAGCTACTAAGGCCTGGTTCTGATGGTAGGTTTGATAAAGACTTTGAGGATCATGACGAACATCTTTAAACCAGGTAAGCATCATGCCCAGAGATAGCAGTAGAACACCTATCAGAATTCCCTGAACAGGCTGATACTTGAATTTTCGATATCCACGAAGCCATTGAAATAATAGGGCAAAAAATAAGGCTGATACAAATATTGTTACAGACACATCAAGAGTTATCTGTTTATACCATTGCAATAAAATACCTGTGACAAATGGTATCAGCAACCTGACAAATGGATTTTGTTTCAAAAACATGTGGGTGCATTCGATATGGTTCTACAAAGTTGTTTTTCGGGTTCTTAAAAACCAAAACTCAATCAGACATTTGTCAACGACTACCTCTCAGGTAAACATCTCTTAAATGAGTTTGCCGGATTAAGTTACAAATAATTTGACTTAACCCGGCAATTGTCTCGAAAAAAAATCACATAAAAATTAACCCAACAGGATCGTAAGACCAATTTCAATCAGTCCTTTGCTGTGCAATTAATACATTGCCGGTGTGCCAGCTTTAGGAATTGCTTTCCTTATAAACTCTCTCAGATGTTCATTACTCATTTTTAAATCTACCTTTCGTAAATACATCATGTGTCCACTTTCATAGCCTTCCCAACTCATGCGGCTTTTTAGTTTTCCGGAAGGATCCATTTGCCACATATTATACTTTGCATTGAAATAATCACAAGCACCATCGTAATAACCAGACTGAACCAACACATGGAGGAAAGGATTGGTGGCCATAGCCTGGCGCAGGCTCTCTCCGGTTCGATTATTTTCATTGTCCCATGGATACACATTTCCAAACATATTGTAAGTAATATCGGTCTTATAGTTCAGTTCGTTTCGGATATACATATTGATGGGAGGAGTAAAGGAATGCAGCCAGGCAGTTAGTTCTGCATTGAAATCAGGCCGTTCACCACCATCTCTTTTATCAATCCCTTTATACCTGGAATCCAAACGACCTACCGTAAATCCTTCATTGCGCAAAAGTTCTTTCCAATATAAATTGGTAGATATTGAAAGATTATTTTGAAGAATTACTTTTTCTGGTAAGCCCGAAAATCGTGCCATTCGGGAGGCTAGCTTTTGTTTGTCAGCATCTGTAAGCAAACTACCTTTATTGAGAGCCGGGATCAACTCATTCATGGTAAACTGCTCCACTTCTGGAAGCATGGCCGTTAGGGATTTTTGTTGCAAATCTTGTGGCAATTTTTTATGATACCAGGCTGTGGCGGCATAATAAGGCAGCCATAAAGCAGCCCCGGTAGCGGTTCCACGTTCGATGCCTAAATCAGTAGGAGACACTAAAACCACACCGTTCAGGTACATCCAATGTGATTGCTGTAATTCCAGTGCAAGGCCTGAAACCCTTACCGTGCCATAGCTTTCGCCGATCAGGAACTTAGGCGAAGCCCATCGATCATACCTGGTCACAAAACTATTCACCCAATCACCGAGATATTTGACATCGGCATTGATACCAAAAAATTTATCCTTGGGAGCATTGCCTACTATTCTGGAATACCCTGTATTGACAGGATCTACATATACTATATCAGTGGCATCCAAAATAGATTCTGGATTTTGGGTATACCCATAGGGTTGTACCGGATAGCCTTCATCATCTATATTGAGCAGTACCGGGCCTGTGTATCCAATATGCATCCAGACGGATGCAGATCCAGGACCTCCATTAAAAGAAACGGTAAGTGGTCTATTGGCTTTGTCCTTGATATCCGTTCTTTCATAATACACAAAAAACAAACCGGCAATAGCCTTACCATTTTCATCCCACACCGGCAAGGTACCTGTAACTGCTTTGTATGGAATAGGCTTCCCTTTGATGGTAACAGTGTGATTGGTGGTGATGGTATGATCAGGATTGAATACCAAATCCACGGCAGAAGATTTCTTTTCTTCCTGCTTTTCTATAACCGGATTTGGAACTCGCTGCTGGGTTGGTTGTGCATGAATAGTATTGATAAAAAACATTGCCAAACCGATAGCAAAAATTTGCTTATTCATATAGAAGTTTTAGTGATGATGCAATACTCCAAACCTAATCTATTTATCAGGAAATTCAAAAATGGAAATGGATGAACGGTTGAAAGAATATTGTGGCATCAAACTTTTTTTTATGTACCCTTTTGGAAAAATGAAATAAAGTAGACCCCTCGATTCATAATTGAAACCGCCTCTCCATCCAACTAAAATATTATTTACCTTGTGCCAATACCAATATCAGTCTATCACTTATATTACTTGCATGAAGAAAATTATTCTTGCACCTAATGCTTTCAAAGGGAGCCTTTCGGCTACGGAAGTAGCCATAGCATTGGAAAAAGGATTAAGACTGGGCGGATTTACCGGCAACATTCACTGTTGCCCAGTGGGTGATGGGGGCGATGGAACAGGCGACCTGCTGCGAAACTACCTGAAAGCAAATTCTTTTTTCATGCCTGTGCAAAACCCGATTGGTAAACTCACAAAAGCCCCAATAGGCTGGATAGCCTCCTCGCATACAGCAATCATAGAAATGGCGGATGCTTCTGGTCTTCGATTATTAAACCCCCAAGAATACAACCCTCTTAAAGCTTCTTCATTTGGTCTGGGACAATTGATAAAAGCGGCGTTAGACAGAGAAGCAAGAGAAATCATCATTTGCATTGGAGGCAGTGCCACAGTGGATGGAGGAGTGGGCATGTTAGCTGCGATCGGTATCAGATTTATCAACAAGTTTGGTGGGCTATGTGATCCTGATCCTGTGGGAATACAATCTCTGGAAACTATTGACACCACTACATTAGATCCAAGAATCCATCGCACAAAATTGGTGGTACTGTGCGATGTAAAAAACAAATTGCTCGGGCCTAATGGTGCGGCAACAGTATTTGGACCTCAAAAAGGAGCCAACCCGGATGTAGTTAATATGCTGGAAAATAGTTTAACCCACCTTGACAAAATTGTGTTCAAACAAACCTCTGCAAACATGAGAGCATTGCCATTTGGAGGGGCTGCCGGAGGCGTGGCAGCGGCATTAAATATTTTTTGTAATGCTTCTCTGGTAGAGGGTATTGACTACTTTTTGCAATGCATACATTTTGATGAAATACTAGAAGATGCTGATTGGGTCATTACCGGCGAAGGGGCTATTGATGCCCAAACACTTGAAGGTAAAGCTCCATTTGGCGTAGCCAAAATGGCAAAGAAAAAGCATATACCGGTGATAGCTGTTGCCGGAAGCATATCTGAAGTTTCGCAGAGTAGATTGGGCAAGTATTTTCAACAAATCATCAATATCAACCAGCACCACACTACGCTGAAAGAGGCCATTCGGAACACCCGAAAAAACCTGATAAAAACAGCAAGCGAGTTGAAGATAGCAGATTGAAGATTGCAGATTGAAAATTTCAACTACCCGCTGTGCCTAAACCTTTCAACTTAAAATATGTTATACATGAAAATTTTATACAATGACCAGTCAGGAATATTTTGATCTCACACATGAAATAGTAAATAGCAAAAACCCTCAGACTCCCTATGACGAACCAGACTATCATCAATACACGGTGATGAACGAAACCAGAATGAAAAGATGGTTAAAAATGAACCCCATTACGGAAGAAACGACCAACATTATTCATTCTATTTCTCAGCCACAAACCTGGATACTAATTACAGAACCCTGGTGTGGAGATGCTGCACATATTGTGCCTATTCTACATTTAATGAGTCAGCTCAATGCTCGGATAACCCTGGAAATTCAATTGAGAGATTCCAATTCGGAAATAGAAAAATATCTAACCAACGGCACCAAATCTATTCCAGTTCTGATTGTAAGGGATACCCATGGCGAGGATATTTTTCATTGGGGACCACGACCCAAAGCGGCTCAGGACATTTACCTTGAGCTTAAAGCACAGCAAATGGATTCAGACGAAATAAAAGCATCTATCCAGAATTTTTACAATAAAGACAAATCGCTGAATATTCAAAAAGAAGTTTCCGCACTCATAAAGACTCAGGCAAATTAAAAAGGATCATTATGGTCTGATAAATGGAGCTAACTCATTATGAATAAATACCTCACCCCCCGACCCCTCCAGAGAGTGAGGGGGCTTAGAACCCTTTAGCAGTAAAAGTTTCTAAGGATGAAATGCTTTTTAGCCGGACAATAATTAAAAACTAATGGCTATTTTTAATAGCTGTTATGAAAATATTACTGAAACGTATTGGCAAAATTGTGGGCTATTTCCTAGCCTTATTAGGATTGTATATATTGGCCGGACTTCTGGTTCCTTTTATTGAGGTAAATAAATCGACCAACTATAGATCACCAAAGGATGTCACCATTTTTATCAGTACCAATGGCGTACATACTGATATCGTGATGCCTGTAAAAACGCCCATCATGGATTGGAACAAATACGTAAGATATGAAGATACAGACCTAAAGGACAGCACCTATCCTTATGTGGGCATCGGCTGGGGGGATAAAGGATTTTACCTGCAAACTCCCAATTGGTCTGACCTGAAATTTTCTGTTGCGTTAAGAGCCATGACCGGACTTAGTAGTGCAGCTATACATGCTACTTTCTACAAATCCATTTCCGAAGATTCTGTTACGGTTCCTCTCCACATAACCAATCAGGATTATCAGTATCTGATCAGGTACATGCTCAATAGTTTTGACCTGAACGCCACTGGCCAATCCATTCACATTCCCAGTACCCATGATGGCTATGGAAATATGGATGCTTTTTATGAAGCCACCGGATCTTACAGTCAGATACACACCTGTAATACCTGGGCTAATAATGGACTGAAAGCGGCACATCAAAAAGCAGCGTTATGGACTCTATTGAAGGATGGTATATTCAGGCATTACCAAAAGTAATTCGATCTAAATCCCACTAAAAAAGGAGCACCTTTCGATGCTCCTGTATTAAAATTTTTTGTCTTAACAAGAATTATTCTTCTTCGTCAAAAGCCATTGCTTCGCGAGTTGTTTGCAGCAATTCGTATTCTTCCTTGCTACCCACTATCATGTTTTCAAACTCACGCAAACCCGTACCTGCAGGGATATGGTGTCCGGTAATCACATTCTCTTTCAAACCTATCATCTCATCAGACTTACCATGTATAGCTGCCGAAGAAAGTACTTTAGTCGTTTCCTGGAAGGATGCTGCAGATATCCAGCTTGGTACTCCCAACGAAGCTTTGGTGATACCCAGCAAGGTTGGAGCCGAAGTGGCAGGTTGTGCATCTCTATACTCCACATGCTTTTTATCGGCCCTGCGCAGTATTGAGTTTTCTTCTCTCAAATCTCGAAGGCTGATGATTTGACCTGCTTTCAGTTTGGTAGAATCTCCCGGATCGGTTACCACTTTCTTCTCATACACATAGTCGTTCTCATCTACAAACTCAAACTTATCTACCAGATCATCTTCAAGGAAACGGGTATCTCCTGGATCCACAATATTCACCTTACGCATCATCTGACGAACGATCACCTCGATATGTTTATCATTGATTTTTACCCCCTGTAAACGATATACTTCCTGAATTTCATTCACCACATATTGCTGTACTGCAAATGGTCCTTGAATAGCAAGTATATCCTGCGGCGATGTTTGACCATCACTCAGCGACGTACCAGCTTTTACAAAATCGCCATCTTGTGCCAGAATCTGACGGGTAAGTGGGACTAAATATTTTCTGGTAACACCATCCTTAGCTTCGATAATGATTTCTCTATTTCCTCGTTTTACAGCTCCCATTGTCACCACACCATCAATTTCTGAAACTACGGCAGGGTTACTTGGATTACGGGCTTCAAACAGTTCGGTCACACGAGGCAGACCCCCGGTGATATCTTTCAGCTTTCCTAATATACGAGGTATTTTCACCAACACCTTTCCAGCTTTCACTTCATCACCATCATCCAGCATGATATGCGACCCGGTAGGAAGGTTATAGGATTTATCCGTTTTACCTTCTACCACAATGGAAGGGATCTTGGTTTTATCTCTGGTTTCGATCACCACTTTTTCGCGGTGTCCGGTTTGCTCATCAGCTTCTTCACGGTAGGTTATCCCTTCAATCACATTCTCAAATTTCAATTCCCCATCCACTTCTGCCACGATTACGTTGTTGTATGGATCCCATGAACAGATCGCCTCTCCTTTTGAAACCTTTTGACCGTCTTTTACCAACAGTGTAGATCCATAAGGAATATTATTTGTGATTAATAATCTATCATTCTTGGTGTCGATAATTCTTGCTTCACCAGTACGGCCAATAACCACTTTCACATCATCGCCTTCGTTGTTGGTGGTATTCACAGAACGCACACCGTCAAACTGAATAGTACCATCGAACTTAGCGATTAAGGTAGATTCAACCGATGCAGATCCTGCCACCCCACCCACGTGAAAGGTACGAAGTGTAAGCTGTGTACCCGGCTCACCAATGGACTGCGCTGCAATAATACCTACTGCATCTCCTTTTTGTGTCAATGCACCGGAGGCAAGGTTTTTACCATAACACTTCACGCAACATCCGCGTTTGCTTTCGCAAGTCAATACGGAACGGATTTCAATAGACTCGATGCCGGCCTCTTCTATTTTCTTAGCCACTGCACCAGATATTTCTTTACCTGCTTCTATGATCAGCTCATCGGTTTGAATATCATAAATATCGTGCAGGGAGGTACGACCCTCAATTCTGTCTGACAATGGTTCGATAATATCTTCATTGTCTTTTAGGGCAGAAATATTAATACCACGTAATGTGCCACAATCTGGTTCACTAATCACCACATCCTGCGACACATCCACCAAACGACGAGTCAGATAACCAGCATCCGCAGTTTTCAAAGCGGTATCCGCAAGACCCTTACGAGCACCATGGGTAGAGATGAAGTAGTCCAATACATTCAATCCACCTTTAAAGTTTGAAAGAATCGGGTTTTCGATAATTTCAGAACCGCTAGAACCAGATTTTCTTGGTTTTGCCATCAGACCTCTGATACCGGCCAACTGTTTAATCTGCTGTTTGGAACCACGGGCTCCGGAATCCAGCATCATGTACACTGAGTTAAAGCCTTGCTTATCGGAAGCCAGTTCACGAATCAAAGTCTCTGTAAGTCTGGTGTCCACACGGCTCCAGATATCTATTATCTGGTTATAACGCTCGTTGTTGGTAATCAGACCCATATTATAGTTGTCCCAAACCTCGTCCACTTCGGCTTTTGCATTTTCCAGTAATTCTTCTTTAATATCCGGAATGATCAGGTCATTAATATTAAAGGACAAACCACCTTGGAAGGCTGTGCGGAAACCTAGTGTCTTAATATCATCCAGGAACTTAGCCGTTTTCGGAACGTTGGTAATCTCAATGATGTTACCAATAATTTCCCGCAAACTTTTCTTAGTCAATAGTGCATTTACAAAACCTACTTCTACTGGTACTAACTGGTTGAAGATTACACGACCTACGGTAGTCTCAATCATTTTGAATGTCAATTCTCCATTTTCATCCCGCACATTAGCCTTCACCTTGATCCAGGCATGCAGATCCACTTTCTTTTCATTGTAGGCAATGATCACTTCTTCTGCTGAATAGAATGGCTTACCCTCACCTCTCATTTCCTGAGTGGCATCGGTTTTTTTACCCTTCGTGATATAGTACAAACCAAGTACCATGTCCTGAGATGGAAGGGTGATTGGAGTACCGTTTTGTGGGTTCAAAATGTTGTGTGAAGCCAGCATCAATAATTGTGCTTCCAGTACTGCCGCATTGCTCAATGGCACGTGCACGGCCATTTGGTCACCATCAAAGTCGGCGTTGAACGCTGCGGTAACCAATGGATGCAGTTGAATCGCTTTACCTTCTATCAGTTTGGGCTGGAATGCCTGAATCGACAAACGGTGAAGCGTTGGGGCCCGGTTCAGCATGATCGGATGCCCTTTCAAAATATTTTCTAAAATATCCCAAATAACTGCTTCTTTTTTATCTACCAGTTTTCTTGCAGATTTTACAGTTTTTACGATACCTCTTTCAATCAACTTACGAATCACGAATGGCTTGAAGAGCTCGGCTGCCATATCTTTTGGTAAACCGCACTCATGCATTTTCATTTCCGGACCTACCACAATTACCGAACGGCCTGAGTAGTCCACACGTTTACCCAAAAGGTTCTGACGAAAACGTCCTTGCTTTCCTTTCAGCACATCACTCAACGACTTCAAGGCACGTCCACCTTCTGCTTTTACCGCGTTAGATTTACGGCTATTGTCGAACAATGAGTCTATCGCTTCCTGAAGCATACGTTTTTCATTGCGCAGGATCACTTCAGGTGCTTTAATCTCCATCAAACGTTTCAAACGATTGTTACGGATGATCACCCTACGGTACAAATCATTCAGATCAGAAGACGCAAAACGTCCTCCATCCAAAGGCACCAAAGGACGAAGCTCTGGTGGAATAACAGGAATGTATTGCATCACCATCCACTCCGGGCGGTTAGTAATTCTTGTGTTAGCATCGCGAAACGCTTCCACCACACTCAGTCTTTTCAAGGCATCGGCCTTACGCTGTTGTGAGGTTTCAGTAGCCGCACTATTTCTTAAATCAAACGACATCTGATCCAGATCTATTCTTTGCAACAAATCATGAACCGCTTCAGCACCCATCTTAGCAATGAACTTTTGAGGATCATCATCTGCCAGATACTGATTTTCCTTGGGCAAAGCATCCAGAATATCCAGGTATTCTTCCTCGGTCAAAAGATCTCCATAATTCTGACCCTTATCCTCACGCACACCTGCCTGAATCACAACATAGCGCTCGTAGTAAATAATCGTTTCCAATTTTTTTGAACTCATTCCCAACAAATAACCAATCTTGTTAGGCAATGATTTGAAGTACCAGATATGCACCACCGGCACCACCAATTTGATGTGCCCCATTCTTTCCCTGCGCACTTTCTTTTCGGTCACTTCCACACCACATCTGTCACACACAATACCCTTGTAACGAATACGCTTGTACTTTCCGCAAGCACACTCATAATCCTTTACCGGGCCAAATATTCTTTCGCAAAACAAACCATCACGCTCGGGTTTGTAAGTACGGTAATTGATGGTTTCAGGTTTCAATATCTCCCCATGGCTTTTCTCCAAAATGGTATCGGGCGAAGCCAGGCCAATTGTTATTTTTGAAAACGCTGCTTTGGGACGATTGTCTTTTTTAGTAGCCATATTTCTATTTAAGATTTTTAATTTAGGATTTAAGATTGCTCCCAAATCCTAAATAAGTTCCATTGAATTTTTATGTTTACCCGCTTTAGTGCTCATGGCATCAGCCTTGCGTCGCACTCTTGTACTTCAGTACATCTCTCAACCTTTTTGACTCTTCGCAAGCCCCTCCTTTGGAGAGGGGTTGGGGAGATTTCTTATTCAAACGTCAGGTCAAGACCCAAACCTCTCAACTCATGTACCAATACATTAAACGACTCAGGCACACCCGCACGTGGAATATTTTCACCCTTCACTATACTTTCGTATGTTTTGGCACGGCCAATGATATCATCAGATTTAATGGTTAATAATTCCTGCAAAATGTTGGATGCCCCATACGCTTCCAGTGCCCACACTTCCATTTCCCCAAAACGCTGACCACCAAACTGAGCTTTACCACCCAGCGGTTGTTGTGTAATCAACGAGTATGGCCCAATGGAACGAGCGTGCATTTTATCATCCACCATGTGGTGCAGCTTAATCATATAAATCACACCCACGGTAGCTTTCTGGTGGAACCGTTCTCCGGTTTCACCATCATACAAATAAGCGTGTCCGTACTTAGGAATACCTGCATCATCGCAATACTTTTCAATTTCAAAAGGTTCTGCACCGTCAAAAATCGGAGTAGCAAAACGAATACCCAATTCCTTTCCAGCCCAACCTAACACTGTTTCATAAATCTGTCCCAGATTCATACGGCTAGGTACCCCCAACGGATTCAGTACGATATCCACCGGTGATCCATCCTCAAGAAAAGGCATATCTTCCTGACGAACTATCTTAGCCACAATCCCTTTGTTACCATGACGACCCGCCATTTTATCACCCACTTTCAGTTTACGCTTCACAGCCAGATAAACCTTCGCCAGTTTCAATACACCAGCAGGTAATTCATCCCCGATAGATATATTGAACTTCTCTCTTTTGAACCTACCCAGTTCTTCGTTGAATTTGATATTGTAATTGTGCAAAAGTGTATTGATCTGATGGTTGATTTTTTCATCAGAGGTCCAGTTCAGCGGATTGATGTTGGCATAATCCAATGAAGCCAGATTCTTCGCATTGAATTTAGATCCTCTACCAATTACGATCTCATCAAAGCTGTTCATCACACCCACAGAGGTTTGGTTTTCCAACAATGTGCCTAGTTTTTCCAGCAACACATTCAACAAATCCTGCTCGTTCTTTTCGTGCAGTTTATCCAATTTTTCTACTGCGGCCTTTTCTCTCACTTTTGTATTCTTATCCTTCTTTGCACGTTGGAAAAGTTTCTTACCTATCACTACACCTTCCACCCCATTTGGAGCTTTCAGCGAAGCGTCTTTAGCATCACCCGCTTTGTCTCCAAAGATTGCGCGTAATAATTTTTCCTCCGGAGTTGGATCACTTTCACCTTTTGGTGTAATCTTTCCTATCAGAATATCCCCTTCCTTGATCTGAGCTCCAACACGGATAATACCGTTCTCGTCCAGATCTTTGGTGGCTTCTTCCGACACGTTTGGAATATCTGCGGTCAATTCTTCTTCACCCAGTTTAGTATCCCGAACTTCCAATTCATATTCTGATACGTGAATAGAGGTGAACATATCTTCTTTCACCACTCTTTCACTAATTACGATGGCATCCTCAAAGTTGTACCCTTTCCATGGCATGAAAGCCACTTTCAGGTTTTTACCCAAGGCCAATTCGCCATTTTGGGTAGCATATCCCTGAGTTAGGAAATCACCATTCTTCACCTTTTGCCCTTTTTTCACAGCAGGCATCAGGTTGATACAGGTTTCCTGATTGGTTTTGATAAACTTGGTTAATTTATATACTCTCAAGTCTTCTTCAAAACTCACCAATTTCTCATTCACATCTCTGTCATAGCGAACATGGATTTCGTTAGCATCCACAAATTCTATCACACCATTTCCGTCAGCATGAATTTGAATACGGGCATCACGTGCAGCTTTACCTTCGAAACCAGTACCCACAATAGGAGCATCCGGACGAAGCAATGGTACTGCCTGACGTTGCATGTTTGATCCCATCAATGCACGGTTGGCATCATCATGCTCCAGGAACGGAATCAGGGAAGCACTCAAACCTACAATCTGGTTGGGTGCCACATCCATATACTCCACTTCGTTTTTTTCTAAAATTGGGAAATCACCAGTTTCTCTTGCTTCCACTCGATCTTCGGCAAAACTTCCATCTTCATTTAGTTTGGTATTTGCCTGTGCAATTTTTGCACTATCTTCTTCCTCAGCACTCAGGAATTTCATATCATCTTTTCTCACCTTTCCGTTTTTCACTTTCAGGTAAGGCGTTTCAATGAATCCCATTTCATTAATCTTGGCGTGCACACAAAGTGTTGAGATCAAACCAATGTTTGGCCCTTCTGGTGTTTCAATAGTACAAAGGCGACCATAGTGCGAATAGTGTACGTCACGCACCTCAAAACCAGCACGCTCCCGAGAAAGACCGCCTGGCCCTAGTGCAGAAATACGACGCTTGTGCGTGATTTCCGAAAGTGGATTGGTCTGATCCAGGAATTGGGACAATTGAGAAGTTCCAAAGAAGGAGTTGATTACAGAAGAAAGTGTTCTGGCGTTAATAAGATCCACCGGTGTAAATACCTCATTGTCTCTTACGTTCATCCGCTCGCGGATGGTACGAGCCATACGAGCCAGACCCACACCGAACTGAGCATACAACTGCTCACCCACGGTGCGCACCCGACGATTGCTCAAGTGATCAATATCATCGATTTCAGCCTTCCCATTGGTCAATCGAACCAAGTATTTAATAATTTCGATGATATCTCCCTTAGTTAAAGTTTTTTGGGTTACTGGAGCCTCAATACCCAGTTTACGGTTTATTTTGTATCGACCGACTTCACCCAGATCATAACGCTTATCGCTAAAGAATAATTTATCAATAATACCACGGGCAGTTTCGTTATCTGGAGCATCCGCACCACGCAATTGTCGATAGATGAACTTAACCGCTTCTAACTCACTGTTCGAGGTATCCTTATTTAATGTATTGTAGATGATAGCGTAATCTCCACCCACATCTTCTCTTTGAATGAAAACCGTTTCGATACCCATATCCACAATAGTTTCTATGGCTTCTTCATCCAAAATAGTATCACGCTCCATCACAATTTCATTACGCTCGATAGATACTACTTCTCCGGTATCTTCATCCACAAAGTCTTCTACCCAGGTGCGCAATACACGTGCAGCCAGTCTCTTTCCAACATGTGCTTCCAAGGCTTTATGTTCACCTACCACTTCATCAGCCATCCCAAACAGTTCCAAAATATCTTTATCAGTTTCATAACCGATGGAACGCAAAAGAGTAGTAACTGGGAATTTTTTCTTACGGTCGATGTACGCATACATCACATTGTTGATGTCGGTAGCAAACTCCATCCAAGCCCCTTTAAAAGGAATTACCCGGGCAGAGTAAATCCTAGTTCCATTAGGGTGAACCGACTGACCGAAGAACACACCCGGAGAACGATGTAATTGAGAAACCACCACACGCTCTGCCCCATTAATCACAAAAGTACCTCTTGGGGTCATATAAGGAATATTACCCAAAAACACATCCTGCACTATGGTTTGAAAATCTACGTGTTCTTCGTCATTACAGCTCAATCTCAATTTTGCTTTCAATGGAACAGCATAGGTCAAACCACGCTCCATACACTCATCAATTGAGTAACGGGGTGGGTCGATAAAATAATCCAAAAACTCCAGAACGAAAATATTTCTGGTATCAGTAATCGGAAAATTATCCTTAAACACTCGGAACAGGCCTTCGATATTGCGTTTATCGGGCGTGGTCTCAAGCTGAAAAAATTCTTTAAAGGACTGAATTTGAACCTCTAATAAATCAGGTGTTTCCGCTAAATGTTTGATTTTTCCGAAATTCACTCTTGATTGTAAGCTTGTAGCAGACATAAAAATTAAACCGGTTTTTTAAATGACGACCTATACAAACACGAAAAGGGATGACTTTTATTGCTAAAAGAAATCCATTGTCATTCAATTACTTGAACATGATTTGTAAAGTCAAAATTTTATTGGCCAAAATAAAAAGGATGGCAAAGTTAGGGGAAATTGTTTAGAAAGAACATTAAGCCAGCAATAATTTTGCCAAAGATTTATTTTCGAACCATTAGTTTATACAATAACTTTAGGTAAACCTATTTTCATGAATACCAACACCTTTTTGAAAGACAGCCTCACTTTTTCCCAAAAATCCAAAATTGGTATTTTGGTGCTTGTGATCCTTATTTTGATAGCCGCTTTCTGGCCCATGTTATACACACCAAAACCAACCACATTCAAAACCGATACAGCTTGGATTCGGGCGGCCAACGAATTGGTACAACGAATGTATCAAAAGCAAGAAAAAGGCTATACTGAAAAAAATACAGCTTCATTTGATTATAACCGATACGAGGATAATGAGGAAAAAGCTCCAGTCGGCAATCTATTCCCGTTTGACCCCAATGCAGTTTCTGCTGATGATTTCAAAAGGCTGGGACTAAGGGATCGCACCATTCAGATACTCATGAACTATCGAAACAAGGGAGGCAGGTTTCGCAAACCAGACGACTTTAAAAAGATTTATGGGCTAAAACCCGCCGAGTTTGCCAGATTAAGACCATTTATTCAGATTCAGGAAATTGAAAAACAAGCAGACAACAAAGCAGGCAACCATTTCTATCCAGACTATAAGCTTGACCGACCTAAATATCAATCCAAGATTATTGAAATAAATAGCGCTGATACAACCGCCTATAAATCACTCTACGGAATAGGTAGCAAACTAGCCGCCCGTATTGTCAATTTCAGGGAAAAGCTTGGAGGATTTTACCGTATCGAACAGGTAGGCGAAACCTATGGAGTCCCGGACTCTGTATTTCAAAAAATAAAAGGGCAACTAAAGGTGGAACCTAACCAGATTAGAAAAATCAACATCAACCTGGCCGGGTATGAAGCATTAAACAACCATCCATATATCAGTGGCAAACTAGCCTATCAAATTCTTAAATGGAGAAAGGAAAAAGGAAACTTTACTTCGATAGAAGAAATAAAAGAGCCGATAGCCCTGACTACCGACTCTTACGAAAAAGTTTCAAATTACCTTACCCTTGAATAAGTACTATTGCCGAATGGACTGAACTATCTTACTGTAGGAATGCATCCCATCCGCATCCACTTGTCTTATTCTGATAAATATTTTACCGGATTCGGTTTGCTTTACTAATTCTCCGGATTTATTACAGGCTAAAAATTGGGAAAAAGCCACTATTAAGGCTAAAAGAGCAAGCCACTTCCTTTTCCTCTGATAATACCCTACGCTCAACAATCCCAGTATTAATGGTATTGCAAATACAGCATTCACTTCATGAATAGAGATAATAGACTCATAGTGTTGCAAATTATCTGTATTGCCATTTTGAGAGGAAATGGTTTTGATCGTTTTAAAATCTTCTCCATCCCTGGAAGCCTGAATTTCAAAATGGCTATTATTGGTTTCTTTGAGAGTGGTCCAGTGGATATGCAATAAATCCCCCTTATTAAAGGCCAAAATTGTCCCGAAATGGATAGGCAATACCACTGTTCCGGTAAACTTAAAATCATTTATACTAAAAGTTCCGCCTGAACTACTGGCACCAAAAGCGTATAAACAAAATGTAATAGGCGAAGTGATATTTTGAAAATTTGCGGTGCTAAGATCAATCGTGGTTCCAGTTGCAATAGGACTGCCGATATCACTCGCAAAATTATCGACACTATGTCTGAACACAAAACTTGTAGGCCCGGTACCAGAAGTCTGCCCTGTATATTCAAAACTGTGAAAATTAATTTTTTTTCCTGCATTGGGAGTAAGAGTAAATGATAGGTAGGCGTCCTGATCTAAGGATTCCGTATTCCAGCTACTTGTGTTATATCTGTTATTTGCATTTGCCCCATTTACTCCAGTTCCACGACCAATACCTGAAACAGTAATGTCACTATTTACATTATCTCCAATTTGGTAGGGATTGCTTTGTCCAGGATCAACACCTGTAACTGGATTTTCCCAAATTGACAACTGAGCGGAGGATAGTTGAGCAATGACCATTGCCACAACTAGAATGGTGATTTTTTTCATGGCTGATGTTTTGATAAAGTTAAAAAAAACATTTGAAAATATGCACCGTCCTCATCTCCATTGCTAACTCCCAACCACCAAAACCATTCAATAAAAAAAGGTTGCCTCAAACAAATGAGACAACCCTTTTAAAAAAGATTGTACCGTGTAGGTGAGTGGCTATTAAGCTACTTCTACATCAGCACCCGCTTCTTTCAACTTACCTGCGATTTCGTCAGCTTCTGCTTTAGAAACACCTTCTTTCACTGGTTTTGGAGCACCATCTACTAATTCTTTAGCTTCTTTCAAACCTAAGCCAGTCAAGTCTTTTACGATTTTAACTACGTTCAGCTTAGAAGCACCAGCGCTCTTCAAAATTACATCGAAAGCTGTTTTTTCTTCTACAGCGGCTGCACCACCAGCATCGCCAGAAACAACTACTGCTGCAGCTGCTGGTTCGATACCATATTCAGATTTTAAGAAATCAGCTAATTCCTGTACTTCTTTTACAGTTAAGCCTACTAAGTTTTCTGCTAATGTTTTAATGTCTGCCATTTTGTTTTAATTTTTACCATCTTCATGTTCGAAATTTACGAATCCGACGGCGGGTTTAAAAAAATTGTTTATTCCCAGCCTCTTTCAGGCATTGTTATGGGAAATGATTTATGTTAAGAACTAAATCCTGTTTATTCAGCAGATGGTTTTTCTTCTGCTGCTGGCGTTTCGGGAGCTGCTTCTGCTGCCGGAGCTTCAGTTACAGGAGCTTCAGTTACAGGAACTTCGGGAGCTGCTTCTGCTGCTGGCGTTTCAGTAACAGGAGCCTCGGTTGTTGCTTCTGTTGCTGGTGCAGCTTCTGCGGCAACTGGAGCCAGATCAGCTTCAGGTCTGTTTTGTAATGCACCGATAACACGCTGAATGGGTGATAACAACAATCCAATAACGTCACCGATCAATTCGTTTTTGGTCTTGATTTGTGTTAATGCTTTCAGATTGTTGTCGCCGGCATACACATCGCCGTTGATGAAGGCTAATTTCAATTCTGGTTTTTCTGCTTTTGAGTCCTTACGGAAAGAGCTTAGTATAACAGCTGGTTCTTTCGGATTTTCGGAGAACATCAGTGCTGTTACTTTATGCAATGAATCGTAAACACCAGCATATTTTTCAGCATCGATAGACTCTAATGCCTTCTTGATAAGTGTGTTCTTGGCCACTTTCATTTCTACATTCTTGTCGAAACAAGCGCGGCGCAATTTGGTAATCTGAGAAACAGAAAGTGATTCTGTATCAGTGATATAGAAATTGTCATATTGAGAGAACTTGCCCTTCAATACTTCAATTACTTCGTTTTTTTGATCTTTAGTCATTTTATTTCTATTTGGCGGCCTCTCCTCAACCCTCTTCATAAGAGAGAGAGTGTAGAGCCAGATACTTTAAAATTATTTACCCCTTTTAAATCCTCCCTTTCAGAAAGGAATTAGGTGAAGTCTATTAATGCACAAAGCCTTTTGTATCCAAAGCGATGCCGGGACTCATGGAGCTGGCCATGCTGATACCTTTGAGGTAAGTGCCTTTGGCTGTGGAAGGTTTTGCTTTGATAATTGCATTGATAAACTCCTGACTGTTGGCTACCAGTTTTTCGGGAGCGAAACTTACGCGTCCGATGGAAGCATGGATGATACCCGCTTTGTCCACCTTGAAGGCGATTTTACCACCTTTTACTTCGTTTACTGCCGCAGCTACATCATTGGTAACCGTACCGGTTTTTGGATTCGGCATCAGGTTGCGAGGTCCAAGGATTTTACCCAGTTTACCAATTTTTGGCATGACTGCTGGGGTAGCAATGATCACATCTACATCGGTCCATCCGCCTTCTATTTTTTGAATAAATTCGTCTAAACCAACATGTTCTGCTCCTGCTGCATTTGCATCGGCTTCTTTGTCTGGTGTGCAAAGCACTAATACTCTTTTGGATTTACCGGTGCCATGTGGCAGGGTAACGGTACCACGAATAGCCTGATCTGCTTTTTTGGGATCCACGCCCAAACGAACGTGCAGGTCCACAGAAGCATCGAACTTAGTGGTATTTATTTCTTTTACCAGAGCGGACGCTTCGTTAAGCGTGTAAGCTTTGTTGGCATCAACCCGGGTATTTGCTACTTTTCTCTTTTTTGTAATTGCCATTGTAATTCTTTTAAAAGTTCTTTAATGGATTAATTTTCCCAAGGGGCTTTACCTTCTACTGTGATACCCATACTGCGAGCCGTACCAGCTACCATCGACATTGCTTTCTCTACTGTGAAACAGTTAAGGTCGGGCATTTTGTCTTTAGCGATGGCTTCTACCTGCTCCCAGGAAACCTTACCAACTTTAGCACGGTTGCTTTCCTTAGAACCTTTTTGAATTTTAGCGGCCTCCATCAACTGCACAGATGCAGGAGGCGTTTTGATTACAAAATCAAAGCTTTTGTCGGTATAAACTGTGATTAAAACAGGAAGAATTTTTCCTGGTTTGTCCTGTGTGCGCGCATTGAACTGCTTGCAGAATTCCATGATGTTGACACCTTTGGAACCTAGCGCCGGACCGATTGGAGGTGCAGGATTGGCCTGTCCACCTTTACACTGCAGCTTTACATAGCCGCCGATTTCTTTTGCCATTTTTTATTGATTTATTGGTTCAAACGTCTCGCCTCTGGCGGACTCCCAAATTCCTCGTTTGCCTGATACAAAAGCAGATTGCTCACCCGGCAAGGAGTAGGCAGTACCTGCAAGTCTGTAGAACGCAAAACATAAAAAGAACTAATTGGGGCGGCAAAGGTAGGGGAAAATGATGAAAAGTTGAAAAGGTGATTGGTTGAATCTGCGGGATCCCTAAAAACTAATTGACGAGTAAACCAGCAAACAAAGTGATTGTTTGAGGTTTGGGGTTTGGCAATAAAGAACCTATACTACATAAAACGGTAACAATCAGACAGTATCGGTTTGGGGAAAGAATAATGATATTACGAACTATCCTTTTCGTATACTACTTAGTGGTGCTTGGCGGTTGAAAAATAAACCGCAAAGATCACAACGAGCGTAAAGGCTACGCAAAGGTTTAATAAGAATTTATTTGCTTGCTTTCTTCTGCGGTACCTGGCGGCTAAAAAATAAAACCGCCAAGAACGTAAAGCTTACTGGAAAGGATTATTGCGAACTTCTTTGCGTTTCCTCCTTTGCGAAACTTTGCGGTTGAAAAATAAACCGCAATGACCACAAAGAGTGCAAAGTTTACACAAAGGTTTATTAAGAATTTATTTACTTGTATTCCTTAGTGGTGTTTAGCAGTTGAAAAAATAAACCGCAAGGGACGCCAAGAACGCAAAGGTTACGCAAAGGTTTATTAGGAATTTCTTTGCGTGCTTTCCGCTGCGGTACCTTGCGGTAAAAAAATAAAACCGTCAAGAACGCAAAGCTTACTGGAAAGGATTATTGCGAACTACTTTGCGTTTCCTTCTTTGCGAAACTTTGCGGTTGAAAAATAAACCGCAATGGACGCCAAGAGTGCAAAGTTTACACAAAGGTTTATTAGGAATTTCTTTGTTTGTATTCCCTAGTGGTGCTTGGCGGTTGAAAAATAAACCGCAATGGACACAAAGAGACGCAAAGGTTCTCGCAAAGCATGGAATGATTAGACAGTATTGATTTCTAAACCCTATTTTTTGGGTCATAAAAAATATTTAAAAAATATTTTGAAGTATTACCTTTAGAATAGGAAAAACACTTACGCCTATCACCCATAAACTCTTTGCCATGACACTACTCTTTTTATTTTTTATTATGCTTTTCTCCGGAATTATCGGAGGCTCAGTTTATTTTTTCTCGGATGCCAACCTCATAGAAGACCCTAAGAATAAATCTAAAAAGACAAGTAACAGGCCCTTGAGGGAATGTGTATTGTTAGGTTTTGCGGCCACACTTACTGTTCCATTTTTTTTAAAACTGGCTGATAGCAATTTATTAGACAATATTTATCTGTCAGAAAAATGTATAACCAATAAAGATTGTAAGGAAGATAAATTTACCAATTTTAAGATCTTAGAAAAAAAAGATACCACGGGGAAGATAATTAAAGACACGGTAAAGGAGCAAACCGACAGTTTAAAAAACAGCCAGAAGCCTATTTTAAAATCGGGGGAGGAAGAAAACAAGAATACTGCTAGAGACTATTTGCTTTGGGCATCTTATTGTCTGTTGGCCGCTGCCGCTGGAATGAGGTTTATAGATTTCCTAATAAACAAAATGATCACTGCTGAAAAAGTGAAAGAAACAGTTGCTGAAAATAAAAAGCTACGAGAAGCCAGTGAGCAACAAGATAAGACAAATAAAAAACGTTTGGCCAATGCGAAACTGCAACAGGCAATAGCTTTTCAGCAGGAAGTGAATTCAGAAGAAGCGCCGGAGGCAGGAAAAAGAGAGATAATAGAAGCCATTCGTTTTTCGCCATCAAGTCTGCCACCCATTAGTAATCCCGATGACCCCCAAAAGGGAAGGTTTGGAGGCGACCCTCATAAAAATAATAGAACTCTATCGGCGGAATATGAAAACTATCCCATTCCGTTTTTCTTAAATATAAAGATTAAGGTATCTGCTGATGCAGAATCCCCAATGTTGAATGGCGAAGTCTATTTGTTTTTGCACGACAGTTTTGCAAAATCGGTGGTTGTCTTATCTGCCAACAATACAGATTATGTGGAATACAACGTGCCTTCCTATGGTGCTTTTACCATTGGGGCAGTTTGCGACAATGGAAGCACTTTGCTGGAATTAGATTTGGCAGAAGTAAGAAGTCTTCCAGAAGATTTTAGAAAAAGATAAACGAAAACCCTGAATCCAAAAAAGGGACATTAATAACAATCACTATAAACCATTTTATCATGACAAAGCCACTGAACCCGCTGGAAAAGAAAGTACTTGCTAAAAAAGCCAAAAGAAAAAGGCCGGTAGCCAGAAAGAAAAAACCTACTAGAAAAAACCTAAATACAATTCAGCGTGATGCCGATAATAGCATAATAGTACACATAGATTTTATTGAAAGCCTGGGAAACTTGAGAGCAACCCAATCCAGAAATGGCAAAACAATTGCCCAAGGCAAACTAACAGCGGTAGGCTCAGGTGATATCATTCTGGAACCAGGAGAATCTGGAGATGTGATTGGCATTACAGGAGAGACCGAAGGCAAAGATGCTGATCTGAGCATTCTGAACGCAAGGGTTTCTCCTGAACCTGATAAGTTTAGTGATGGGGACAGTTTATCTTTTGATGTGTTGTAATAGTAAATACCATATTCATGAAAAAGACATTCGTTATAGCTTTAATATTGGTTCAGCTTTTCAGCCCGATTGACACTTATTCGCAGGAAAAAGATTCAACGATCATTACAGCCAATTCTTTAAAATCGGGCAATTATAAGGACGTATTTACCAGTTTTTTTCAATTGGCTTTGCAAAACCTAACTGGCCCAAATAAGGAATTAAAATTCAACTCCAACCCCTATGCAATTATGGCCCGTGGCAATCCGGATCTGTTGAAAGGGGATAGTTGGTATAAGTACCGAAATTTAAGAGCCCTCAATTTTAGTTTTGCCCTTAATGCCGACAGTAGTTTTAAAATAAATGGATTTACAGGAGGTATAAAATATGCCATAATTAACCAAAGAGACTTAAGCATCAATAAAAGTTTTTTTAAGAAGGCTGCCAAATTATGGGGAACTAAGTTTTGGGATAAACTGAATACTGAGATTGGAAACATTCGTAGTACCATACCATTAAAAGATCGTGATAATTTTGGTAAGGCTATGTCTCAATTAGTAGGAAAAGACAGCACCAGAAATATAGGTTTTAATGATTTGGAAACATCATTCCAAAATATAATTAAGAAATTCCTTTCCGGACTTTCAGAAACCGAAAGGGATAACTCTGCATTACAATACCTGATGGATAATCCAGATTTGATACCTTATAAAATTTATCGTCAGCCTTATAACTCTTTGAGAGATGAATTTCTTTCAAAGCCTTTGTGGACAATAGGTGCAGACGGCAGGTCCAATACAGGTAACCTGTCATTTTCCAACGTTAATATCAGCTCACAATTTCTTTGGGGCATTATCAAAAACAATCAAAGAACTTTTACGGGAGAGTTTGATATTAAGGCACTATACACATTTAACAGGGATAGTTTACAATTGAGAAACAATCTGGATAGGCAAATTTTTAGTATTGAACCCGGAGTGAATTTTTCATTAAGATCACCAAATGAAAATAAATCCTATTTAGAATTTAAATTGAGCGGCAGCTATTACCATTCATTTTCAGGCTTACAAAAAGGCGCAAGAGCAGATAGTTCTACATTAAATGCTGAAATCAGACTTAGAGTTTTTGACGATATATGGATTCCTATTGTCATAAAATACGATCCTGAAAACAGAAACTTGTTTGGCCTCTTGAACATATCTACAAATTTTATTGGACTAAGAAATTTACTTAATAGAAAACTTGAATAAGTTTCTACATCAAGCATCCTAGTCCTGTTGAACTATATAAAACTCAATTTCACCGCAATGAAAAATTTTCTGAAAGGGACACTATATTAAAAAACATTAACGCTATGAACGAAAAACCATACTGTGGAAAAGCTAATATGGCAGATGACTATACCATTATGTATTTCAGAATTCGCCAGGGCATTGGCGTATTAGGTATGCTGCTTCCTTTTCTGTGCCCTCTGGCCGTATTGCTCTTTGGCAAATCGGGGGTTTGGCAACCTACCATCAGTCACTATTATTTTAGTGTAGCTCATATTGCATTTGTCGGGATTCTAGTAGTGATTGGGGCTCTTTTGGTAGCCTACCGGGGTAGAAGTAGTAGAGAAAACTGGTTGAGCAATTTTCTTGGATTGTTGGCTTTTTTAGTAGCCATATTTCCAACCACTACAACCGAATTTATAGAGCAGGATCAATTGTATATATCTGTAAACAGTTATCCAACCGGGACTAGTACCGTACATAATTCCAGTGCCGCTATGCTTTTATTCGGTTTTGCTATTTATTGTCTTAGCTTTTTTCAATGTCAGGATCCTAAAGTGGAAAGAGCCCCTGCGGACAAACCGGCTAAAAAGAAATTTAGAAATCGATTGTACAAAATTTGCGGATGGGCCATCATCATCAGCCTAGCATTAGCGGCCTATTATCATAATTTTGGGAATAACAGGTTATTGGGTCTTAAAATCCATCCAGTCTATTTTTTTGAAACTACCTCCCTTCTTGCCTTTGGATTTGCCTGGTTGGTGAAAGGAAGTGTGTTGTGGTTTGAATCCAAATCAAAATTTGTTCGAAAAATGTATTACTGGTTTCGTTAAAAACATATTGTACTCCAACGAATAGATACCCCCAATTCAAGAGACCGATTAGCACATACATAAAATATTCTTTTTTATTACTGTCCGGCAAACTCAAAATTAAGGGCATAAAATAGGGGTGCTATTTTTTTGTTTGAAAAATGCACCCCTTTGGTTTATTTTGTAGTTACGACACAAACAAAATTTACCGTGAGCAAAAATATACATTTTACCGGACAGCCGCTTTTTACCCAGCTATTAAGTTTAGCAGATAAGCAAGAAATAATCAGCATCAGCCGACAAGGAGGGTTTGACCGTTATGTAAAGAAGCTAGATGGCTATTCTCACCTAGTAGTAATGCTTTATGGAGTGTTGATGCGCTACGACTCTTTGAGAGAAATAGTGATTGGCATGCTTTCCGAAGCACATAAATTACAGCATTTGGGTATTGACTACATGGTTAAGCGCAGCACCTTGTCAGAGGCCAATAATCGACGAGACAACGACTTCTTTGCCCAAGTCTATTTTTCATTGTATCAACGTCATAAATCAGTTTTAGCGGACAGCCGACCCGACAGGAGCTGGGAACACCTGTTGCATATCTTGGACGCTACTACCATTTCCTTGTTTTCCAATGTTTTGAAAGGCGTAGGTCGCAATCCTAAGCATGGAAAGAAGAAAGGAGGCATCAAGGTTCATACTGTACTTCGTGCTCATGAAGGCGTACCCTATTCCATTCATTACACCTCAGCAGCTACACATGACCATGTGATGCTCAAGAAGCTAGAACTTAGTAATGGTGCATTTTTGGCAATGGACAGAGCCTATATCGACTATAAGTTCTTCGAGCAACTGACACAAGATGGCGTGTTTTATGTCACCAAAATGAAGAAGAATCAGCAGTTTCAG
>Ga0073900_10000035_pt1 | contig 111788 bp, 100 predicted proteins | sample KloWWTmetKNB5Kit_FD_66666 | JGI IMG/M metagenome (GOLD analysis project Ga0073900, IMG submission 66666) | Active sludge microbial communities from Klosterneuburg, Austria, studying microevolution and ecology of nitrifiers - Klosterneuburg... | ecosystem: Engineered > WWTP > Aerobic digester...
AAACCTGATACTTGCCGTAAAGTATCAGGAAGATAGTAACGGGAAATTAATTGGCGGACACAATTTTTTCAAAACGGACTCGTCGCTTTTTGGCTTTGTCAACTTTCCTTATAATTCTGAAGCTGAATCTATTAGATATTACTATCCTTTTAAAAAAGACGCTCATGACCAACATAACATACTACCCTCCTTTACCTCAGCTATATTAAAATTATATGACAGCAATGCTTACAAAAGGGTAGAGAAAATGGTGGACAAAAAAGTTACAATCGTTTACTCACGAAAGGTTACAGAAAAGAAAAAACAATATCTGGTAGTAGAACCGGAAACCCTGATGTCCGATGGAGTGGATTCTAGTGCTTTGAATGGAAAAATTGTGCTGTTTGCCTATGCAACTCCATTTAATCCAATGGATATTGAGGATAAAAAATTTACACCCATGAATGAAAAATATGCTGGCAAATCTATCCCCGATATGAATGGAATTATTGTTCATGCCAATATCATTTCTATGGTAATGGAGGACAATTTTATTAAAAAAGTGCCTGCCTGGGGCAACCTATTACTGGCTATTCTTGTCTGCTGGTTACATATGTCTTTCTTTATTCATTATTATCTCGAAAGCCATATATGGTTTCATCTGGCTGCCAAAATTGCACAGGTACTTTCGGCTATATTTTTTATCTGGCTGGGTATTGAAATCTACACCCGTTACCACGTAAAGGTGGACATGAAATTGAGTCTGGTTACCATTGCCTTAGCTGTAGATGTCATCTATTTTTATGAAGCCTGGGCCGTTTGGTTTCACCGAAAATCGGGATATAAAACTGTTTTTAAACCTCATCATCATTAATTATATCTTTGTAGTATAAACCTTTAAACCTATAAATTTTAAAAGATGAAAAAATTATCAATTCTCTTTTTCCTTGTAATGTTTTCTTCACTTAGTTATGCACAGTCTCAGTTTATGCTATACAGTATGAAGGGAAATGTGTCAGTTGTAGAAAACAATGTTACCAGTAAAGCAAAAGTGGGTAAAATGTTAGACAGTAAGGCTATCCTTAAAATTGCAAACGGTGGTTCTGTTACATTAGTATGCAATGAAGCCGCAATGTTTTCCATTGTAAAAGCCGGCAACTACCCACTAAGCAAATTCAATGACTCTTGTCAGGCCGGTCGTAGTTCCGTAAGTGCGAATTATGTAAAATATGTATGGGCACAAATGACTAAAGCAAGTGTAGATGCCGGAAGTAACCGTAAAGCATACATGAATACAGTTGGTGCTGTTACCAGAAACGTAAACAATATATGGATAGATTCTAAATTGGATACAGTGAATTATGCAGGGGGCGATTTTCCACTATCCTGGAAATGCTATTCTGAAGCTAAAGAATTTGAAGTGCAATTATATACTCAAGACAATATTGCTACCCCATTCTTTTCTACGTATGTTACAAAGTTGAAGATTAACATACCTGATCTGGTTGCTAAAATGAAACCCGGCAATTCCTATTTCTGGAATGCAGCAGTTAAAGGCGAAATGAATGATGATTTAAAAGTTTTGAACTATGTATCAAAAGAAAAGTTCGATGAAGTAATAAACATCATTAATAATCAAAAGCCAGGTGGAGAAGCCCCGGCCGAAGAAGCCTACCGCACAGCATTTATGCTTGAAGATGCTCACTATCTTGCTGACGCTTTAAAATATTATAGCAAAGCAGCCCAACTTGAGCCAAACAGTATTTTGTATCGTTCTACTTTAATGTCTTTTAAAAAAGACTATGAAATAAAATAATTGCCCATTAAAAGTTTAAAAGCTGCTGCAGTTACAGCAGCTTTTTTATTTTCATATCTTGAAACATTTAATAACAAATGAAACTTTCCTTCTGGTCGATTGGTAAAGCGCATGAGTCTTTTGCAATAAAAGGAATTGAAGATTTTTCAAACCGAATTTCAAAGTATTATAAACTGGAATGGCATATTATTCCTACTCCAAAAAATGCAGGCTCATTAACTAATCATGAATTAAAAGAAAAAGAAGGTGAAGAAATCTTAAAAAGGCTAAACAAAGATGACTTTTTAGTAGCATTGGATGAGAGAGGAAAACAACTTCATTCTGAAGAACTGGCAGCCTTCATTCAAAAAAGAGCAAACGAAAGTTGCCGTCATTTAATTTTTCTAATTGGAGGTGCCTATGGGTTAGATGAGGCTGTTCTCAAAAAAGCCAATTTTAGATGGAGCCTCTCCTCCTTGGTTTTCCCGCATCAACTGGTTCGACTTATTTTAGCCGAGCAGATTTACCGTGCTTGCACTATATTGCGCAACGAAAAATATCATCATAGTTGAAATATAAAACATGAACGATTTTACGAACTATCCGATTACAATTGCGTTGATTGCCATTAATATTATTGTATCCTTATTGGCTTTTAATAATCAGGATATCTATTCAAAAACGATTATGTGGCCTTATGGTGTAAAAAAATATGGCCAGTACTACCGCTTTATAACAAGCGGCTTTATACATGCCGATTATGTGCATTTGTTTTTTAACATGTTCACCCTGTTCTTTTTTGGCCAGGTTGTGGAGCAATATTTAAAAGGATTTGAACTAGGTGGCACCATTGCGTATCTTGCTTTGTATTTTCTGGGGCTTATCGCATCCGATATTCCTACTTATCTGAAACAAAAAGATAATTACAACTATCATTGCCTTGGTGCATCGGGTGCAGTATCAGCAGTTGTATTTGCAGCCATTGTTTTCAATCCATGGGGGCGAATTTATTTATATGGTGCTTTAGGAATTTCATCAGCGCTTTATGCTGTATTATATATCGTTTATTGTGTTATGATGTCAAAACGAGGTGGAGACAATATTAATCATGATGCCCATCTTTGGGGGTCATTATTTGGTCTAGGTTTTACTATAGCACTTATTGCAGCCATTCAACCCGGTTTATTTGAATATATTCTGGAGCAATTGAAAAATCCCAGTTTATTTGGCAGGTAGAAATTTGAATTGAATGACGGCTGTCGTAGTTGGAGTTAATTTAAACCGTTCATCAATTCTATGTCCCAAAACCCAAACGATTCGTTTGTTAGTTTCCAACACCCAGGCGTTTTCTTTTTGAAGTTTTGATAATTTATTGTCAATAAAAAAACGGGAAAGCTTCTTTTTCTTTTTCATGCCCAATGGATAGAAATAATCTCCGGTTTTCCACTTGCGAAGCAATAAAGGAAATTTGAACTCTTTTGCATCCATACTTACTTCAAAAGCAGACGCAGAAAAATTTTCTGGTACATCGTTAGAAATTTTAAAACTCAATTTGCCTGCATCAAAGTCAATATTACAATCATTTTCATCTATCACCACTGTGGCCGATTGAATATGCTGTAGAGACGAAATAATTAGCCAGTTTCGGTTTTTTAATACACGATGTGTGGATGAGTTTACATATTTACCTGTAGCACTATCAAGCAAAGCAGCTACTTCAGCAGTTTGGCTTGCGGTAAAATTGAATGTTTTTAATAGCTCAAAAAGAATCGTTTCAACAGGTTTAGATTTTTTCAATTTTAATACCGGAATTTGAAATGACTTATCTTTTTGCTCAATCAATTTCTTTTTATGTTGTTCAACTGACTGCTTGTACAACATGGCTGCCTCACTTAATCGTTCTGCATTAGCAATCAGGTTTTGTGAAGTAGCAGGATAAACAGTTTCTATTAAGGGCAATACTTTGTTTCTAAAAAAATTTCGTGTAAACCGATTATCATCATTTGTATAATCTGATACGTATGTTAATTGATTGTATTTTGCCTCAGCTAACAATGCTTCTTTTCTTGCAAATAATAACGGTCTTACAACTTTTCCGTTTTTAGCAAGCATACCACGAAGCCCGTTAATACCAGTTCCCCTGAAAAAATTCATGGCTATCGTTTCTGCATTATCATCTGCATGATGTGCTGTAAGGATATATTGAAAGCCATTGCTCTCCAATAATTCATGAAACCATTGATACCTAATTTCTCTTGCAGTTTCTTCAATTCCTTTTTTTTGTTGTACCGCAATATTTTCAGTATCAAAAGTTTTGGAAAAAAATTTTACACCCAAGTTTTCAGCTAATTGTCTTACAAAGTTTTCATCTCTGTTACTATCTGCTCCCCTCAGTTGAAAATTGCAATGTGCAATGGCAAAATCATATCCGGCATTTTTACAAAGGGCGCATAATACTACAGAGTCCACACCTCCGCTTACAGTTAATAATAGTTTATCCTTTTTATTAAAAAGCTGATGCTTCTTTATATAATCCTGAAATGGTAATGCTAAATTCATTTTTAAAAAGTTAGTTCTTCATAAGCGCTTCTTAGCTCGCCATAAGCATGCTTATCACCAGCCAGCAGTGTTATCTCCATCCCTTTTTCATACCAGAAGATGGCAGCTTCAGTTTCTCCGTTTCGTTCTTTTAATTTTGCTATATGATAATAGCTGCCAACGTATCCGGGCTCATTTGCCAATAAGGCTTCAAATAAAATCCCAGCCTGCTGATCATCTCCCAGTTTGATATATTCAAGTGCTAATGCGTGGTTTAAAAAACTATCATTGGGGCTTGTTCTCAGCATTTCTCTTAATTTCTCTATTCTGTTCACTCCAAAAAAAATTATTAATTATTAATTGTTCATTATTATTTCAGCAGCCTTATCTTTGCATAGTTGCATAAACAACCATTCTTAAATCTTAGATTCAATTTAATATTATGAAGATACTTGTCTGCATTAGTAAAACGCCGGATACTACGGCAAAAATAGCCTTCACCGATAACAACACGAAATTTGACACTAATGGTGTACAATGGATTATTAACCCTTACGATGAGTGGTATGCGCTTGTAAGAGCCATAGAATTAAAAGAAGCAGATGCTGCTACTTCCATTCATCTGGTAACTGTGGGCGGTGCAGATGCTGAACCAATCATTCGCAAGGCACTTGCCTTGGGCGGTGATGAGGCAATAAGAGTTAACGCCGACAGTCATGATAGTTTTTTTATTGCTTCTCAAATTGCAGCAATAGCAAAACAAGGCGCCTACGATCTTATTATGGCCGGAAAAGAAACGATAGATTATAATGGTTCCTCTATTGGTGGAATGGTGGCTGAATTGCTTGACCTCCCTTTTATTTCATTAGCTACAAAATTAGATGTAGCCAGTAATCAGGCTACACTTGTTTGTGAAATTGAAGGTGGAGAAGAAACCTGTGAAGCTTCATTACCCCTGGTAGTAAGTTGTCAGAAAGGTATGGCAGAAGCAAGAATACCCAATATGCGGGGCATCATGGCTGCACGTACTAAACCTTTGAAAGTAGCAGAGCCAGTGGCTGCTGATGTATTAACTACAGTAGCAGGATTTGGATTACCTCCTGCAAAAGCTGGTGTAAAACTGGTGGACTCCGAAAATGTGGGCGAACTGGTAAGATTACTTCATGAAGAAGCAAAAGCTATTTAATAAAATTTAAACAATTTATATGTCAGTATTAATTTTTATAGATCAGGCAGAAGGTCATATAAAAAAAGCCTCTCTGGAAGCACTCACTTATGGTGCAGATCTGGCTGCAAACACAGGTACAACGGCTGAAGCAGTTATTTTAGGAACAGTAAACGATGATTTAGCAGATCTTGGTAAATACGGTGTAAAAAAAATTCATCAAATAACTGGCGATGCTTTTAATCAATTTGATACACAGGTGTACACTAATGCAATTGCTCAGGTTGCTACAACAACTGGCGCTACTGTACTTGTATTTTCAAATAATGTAAACGGGAAAGCTCTGGCTCCCCGCCTTTCAGCAAAAATAAAAGCAGGACTTGTATCTGGCGCAGTGGCATTACCCGATACCTCCAACGGATTCGTGGTTAAGAAAAATGTTTTCTCAGGTAAAGCTTTTGCAAATATTGCTGTCAATACTTCTGTAAAAATAATTGCATTAAGTCCCAATGCATATAAAACAACAGCAACTAATGGCATAGCAGATGTAGTACCATTTCAGGCAAATGCGGCAACACCCAAAGTAAAAATTTTAAGTGTAAATAAAGCAAGTGGCGAAGTACCGCTTACCGAGGCTGAGATAGTAGTAAGCGCAGGTCGCGGTCTCAAAGGCCCCGAGAACTGGGGTATGGTAGAAGAGTTGGCGAAATTATTACATGCAGCCACAGCCTGTAGCCGCCCGGTAGCTGATGCTCATTGGCGTCCACATAATGAACACGTAGGACAAACAGGTATTGCCATAGCACCCAATCTTTATATTGCTATTGGTATTTCCGGTGCTATTCAGCATTTAGCAGGCGTAAACAGGAGTAAAGTGATTGTTGTTATCAATAAAGATCCTGAAGCCCCATTCTTCAAAGCGGCAGATTTTGGAATTGTAGGCGATGCATTTGAAGTAATGCCAAAATTTATAGAAGCAGTGAAAAAACTAAAAGGAGTTGCGTAATACTCCTTATTCAATAAAAGACAACCACAAACATTTTCGTTTGTGGTTTTTTATTGCCAACTTAGAAAAATAATTTATTGATAAATGAAACCACTGCTCCTGTTATTACTTAGTTGTGCTTTTGCCGCGACTACTTTTGCTCAAAAAAATAAAAAAACAAAATCGGAGAATTATGATTCTACAGGAGTAGCCATCCCATCCCCTTCAAAAAAAGGAAAATCCAAGACAGTAAATTTTGATTCTACCGGTGCTCGCACTTCTTCCAAAAACAAGTCAAAAGCAAAAAGTAAAGGAAAACTGCATCCTTCACAGGTCATCACTGATTATGTTTTGCCTGAAGCAAAACCGGACACTACAAAGAACTTTACAGGCATCATCAAGTACCGTATGACTTCAGATGATCCATCTTCCAATGATTCCATCTTTATTATTTTTGGTCGAAATAAAATAAGAGTACGAATTTTTATACCTGGCTACCGCGAAGATCAATTTTTTGAAAACTCAATGATTGCCAATTTTTCCGACAGCAGTTTTATTGAATTAGACACTCGTCAACATACCTATACTATAGAAAAACTAACGGATCGCAACAACAACAGCGAACTCAATCTGATGCCTGATAAGAATTTTATAAACATTTTAAATAACAAATGTGCCGAATACAAGGGTACAATTGCTTCAGCGGATTTAGGCGAATCTGAAACTGCCTGTTTGCTCAGTCCCAATCATTATTTTAATTCTGTTATGGATTATAATTTTATGGGGATTCATCCCATTGTTGTTCGATATCAGATAACACTTGGATTTCGTTCAAAAGATAATGAGAATGAGAGTACCTATATCATGGCATATAAAATTGAGCCAGGAAATACAGATGTATGGTTTGATTTAAGCCAATATAAACCTAAAAAATAAAGCAGATTAAATGCAATGGCTTAAATTCGTGGCGGTATGAAGAAGATAGAATTGGAAATTGTAGCCCTATCGCACAGCATTACACAAACGCACTCTTACGCTGTTGTTTTAGGTGAAGTAAACGGCCTTCGCAGGCTGCCCATTGTTATTGGTGGCTTTGAAGCGCAAGCTATCGCTGTTGCTTTGGAAAAAATGCAACCCAGTCGTCCACTCACACACGATTTGATGAAAAATTTCATGAATGCATTCGCTGTTGAATTGCATGAAATCATCATCAACGATTTGCAGGAAGGCATTTTTTACTCCAAATTAGTATGCTCAACAGAAAATGATACTGTTGAAATAGATTCCAGAACTTCTGATGCTATTGCACTGGCTGTACGTTTCGGTTGCCCTATTTATACTTTCGAAAACATACTGGAAAGCGCAGGCATATTAATGGAAGACAGTAGCACAGGTAAAAAGAAGAAAGGTAAAAAAGAAGTCATTGTAGAAGACGATTCTCCTACCGGAAAAGAAGACCTTAAAACCATGTCTCTTCCAGAACTTAATAATATGCTGGATCAGGTGCTGGAAAGTGAAGATTATATACGAGCTATTGCGATAAGAGATGAAATAAACAGCCGAAGTAAAGGCAAATAATCGTTACGAATTAATTTCATTCCATTGATAGTATTTCCCAACTGTAAAATCAATATCGGGCTTCAGATTTTAAGCAAAAGAAATGATGGCTATCATAATCTGGAGTCAGTGTTTATGCCAGTTCCACTTACTGATGTATTGGAAGTTATACCCGCACCACCTCAACAGCCTTTTTCTTTTTCACAATCAGGGTTAAAAATTCATGGAGCCGTCAATGATAATATTTGCATTAAAGCTTACGGGCTTTTGGCAGAAAAATTGAATATCCCACCAGTTCATATTCACTTGCATAAAATAATTCCAACCGGAGGCGGATTAGGTGGCGGCAGTTCAAATGGCGCTTTCACTTTACTGGCGCTTAATTATATTTTTAATCTGAATCTATCTGAAGATAAATTATTAGCATTCGCATTACAACTTGGCAGCGACTGCCCATTCTTTATTAAAAACAAAACATGTTTCGTTTCGGGGCGAGGCGAACTTTTGGAACCCATCCTTCTGGATTTAAGTCAATATAAAATAGTTATTGTCAACCCTGGAGTTTCTGTAAGTACTGCGGGTATGTTTGGCAAAATAAATTCTTACAAAAAAGGAAATCACTTAAAAGATGCGATCCAACTTTCACCTGAGCACTGGCAGAAAAGCATCACCAATGATTTTGAAGATGTAGTATTCTCTTTATATCCTTCATTAAAAATGATAAAAGAAAAACTATATTCCACTGGTGCGACGTATGCATCTTTAAGCGGCAGTGGTAGTACTGTTTATGGAATTTTTGAGAAGAGAATTAATACCGATAAAATATTTTTCTCTGATTGCTTTGTTTATCAATTTTGAGATAGAAAAAGGCTGCAATATTACTGGCAGCCATTAAAAATATTTTATATCATCCATTACCTTGTAAGTCATCGTCCCATTTCGGCACCGCTTTCGCTGACTCCGGTGCATTAGACACCTCATTGATGACAATAGTTTCTACAACCAACGTTTCTTCTGGTGTTGAATAAACTTCCTCAGTTCTGCTGACAACTACAGGCTTTGGCACTATCATTTTGGGTTTTTGCGCAGCAACAGGCTTTGACTTCTTAGGCGCAACTCTAGTTATTTTCTTCTTCTTTGCTGCGACTTTTTTGCCTACAGTTGCTTTCTTTTTTACAAGTTTAGATTTCTTAACTGCTTTTTTCTTAGATGCTTTTTTCTTTGTCATCGGTCTTGCTCCAGGTTTGACTTTTTTCTTTACAGATCTTTGCACTGATTTTTTTCCCTTAGAGGCGGGCTTTGGTTTTGCCTTAATCATTTTTTTCTTAGATGATTTTGCGGCTTTTTTTAATTTTTTCTTAATTGCCATAGCTGTAGATTTAATTGTACAAGAATGAGGTTATTAAACTTAATGGGGACAATAAAATTAGCGTATCATACATTCATATCAAATACAAAAACAGGTTTCTGACTAAAATCATCTTTAGAAATTCTTAAAGCACTCTCCTAACTTTGCTTTATGTCAGAAGACTTAACTATCATTTCGGGACAAAAGTCCGAGAAATACGAATCATTAATTCCACAAATAAAAGGACTGTTAGAAGGTGAAAATGACCTGATTGCCAATCTTGGAAATATAACAGCCGCACTCAAAGAACAGTTCGGCTGGTTATGGGTTGGTTTTTACCTGGTAAAAGGTGATGAATTGGTATTGGGGCCGTTTCAGGGGCCGGTAGCCTGTACCCGCATCAAAAAAGGAAGAGGCGTTTGTGGCAGTTGCTGGTCGCAAGGGCAAACAGTAATAGTACCTGATGTAGAAAAATTTCCCGGGCATATTGCTTGCAGCAGCCTGTCTAAATCTGAAATTGTAATCCCTTTATTTAAGAATGATGAAATAGCTGGTGTATTGGATGTCGACAGTCTTGAATTAAACAAATTTGACCTCACAGATCAAAAATACCTTGAACAAATTGTTAGCCTGATTCAATTTTAGTCTGGTTGAAAAAAACATTTTCCATAATAGTGAGCGGAAAAGTACAAGGCGTGTATTATCGCCAAAGTACAAAATCAAAAGCTATAGAATTTGGCATAGTGGGTGTTGTACAAAATCTCAAAAATGGGGATGTACACATCTTTGCTACTGGAACAGATATTCAGTTGACTCAATTAACATCGTGGTGCCGGCAAGGCCCAGCTGCTGCCATTGTTAAACATGTGGAAGTAACAGAAATTCCCTTACAGGAATTTGACAATTTTAAAATAATACGATTTTGATTTAAGACATCTTTGGAAGATTCTCCAGCATATCCTTAGTCATGGCTGCCAAATCATATTCTTCCTTCCAGTTCCAGTCTCTTCTTGCTACGCTGTCATCTATACTTTGTGGCCAGCTATCGGCTATAGCCTGACGATAATCAGGCTTATAAGAAATACTAAAATCAGGAATATGTTTTTTGATCTCTGCTCCTATTTCTTTTGGAGAAAAACTCATGCCGGAAATATTGTAAGAGGTGCGTATTGAAATATTATCGGCGGGGGCTTCCATTAACTCAATCGTAGCACGAATGGCATCCGGCATATACATCATAGGCAAGTAAGTGCCCTCGTTTAAGAAACATTCATATTTTTTTTCATCCAGTGATTCATGAAAAATTTCAACAGCATAATCGGTAGTGCCACCACCGGGAGGTGATTTATACGAAATCAAACCGGGATAACGAAGACTTCTAACATCAACACCAAAACGCTGATGAAAATAATGACACCAAAATTCCCCCGCATATTTACTGATTCCATAAACAGTTGTTGGTTCTATAATGGTTTGCTGAGGGCAATTTTGTTTGGGTGATGTGTGACCAAAAACTGCAATAGATGATGGCCAATAAACCTTATGTAGTTTTTCTTCACGAGCTATGTCCAATACATTCAACAAACCTGTCATGTTGAGGTTCCAGGCCAGTGAAGGATTTTTTTCGCCAGTGGCTGAAAGAATAGCAGCCAGCAAATAAATTTGCGTAATGCCCTGCCTGATGACCTGTACATGCAACATTTCTTTATTCATTACATCCAGACTTACATAAGGCCCTGTACCTTCCAAAAGAGGGTTTTGTTCCCTCAAATCAGAAGCAATCACATTTGCATTTCCATAAATCTTACGCAGCGCCATAGTAAGTTCAACACCTATCTGGCCGCTGGCACCTATTACCAAAACTTTTTCCTTTTGCATATAAAATATAAAAGTGCAAGATACAGTAATCAATGAATAAACAGCAGCCTTCAAGCATCCGGCTTCTCTCCTATCTTTGCCAATATGAAGCAGTTTTTAAAAGAGATATTTACCAGCCAGCAATATGATGAAAAAAATTTCTTTCTTATGGCCGGACCCTGTGTGGTTGAAAATGAAACATTGATTTTTGAAGTAGCAGAAAAGGTTTCACAAATCTGCAAACGATTACAAATTCCCTTTATTTTTAAAGCCTCTTATCGCAAAGCCAATCGTACCAGTGGCAATTCTTTTACCGGCATTGGTGATAAGGATGCACTTGAAATACTGAAAAAAGTAAAAGAAAAATTATCCATCCCAGTAGTTACTGATATTCATACTGCTGATGAAGCAGCAAGAGCCGCTGAATATGTGGATGTATTACAAATTCCTGCTTTTTTATGTCGACAATCAGATTTACTGATTGCTGCTGCACAAACCGGGAAAATTATTAATGTAAAAAAAGGACAATTTGTAAGTGGTGAAGCCATGCGGTTTGCTGTCAAAAAAATAAAAAATGCGGGAAATGAAAAAGTGTTGCTAACAGAAAGAGGAACTACTTTTGGCTATCAGGATTTAGTGGTGGATTATCGCAATCTGCCTATTATGCAACAATATGCACCAGTGGTGATGGATGTTACTCATTCATTACAACAACCCAATCAAACAAGCGGTGTAACAGGAGGCAATCCTCAAATGATAAGTACCATTGCAAAAGCTGCCATTGCTGTAGGGGCTGACGGATTGTTTATTGAAACGCATCCACAACCGGCCAAAGCGCTGAGTGATGGTGCGAATATGTTGCAATTGGATTTGCTTGAGCCCTTGCTGGCGCAATTGATTACTTTAAGAAGAGCGGTTTTATAATCGGTTTTAATCTGTAAGACACTGCAACACCAACCACATTCATTTTTTATTGCATGAGACCTATTCATTTTTCTTTATTTGTTTTGTTTTTATTTTCTGTATTAAGTGTAAAATCGCAAATAAGCAACGACTCCATTCCGAGGCATGATTCTTTTACCATTACATCTCACCAATTATCCGAAATCAGAAAAATCAATATCTGGACACCTGCTAATTATAAAACAAACTACGACTCCCTTCCAGTATTATATATGTTAGATGGCGGCATACAGGAAGATTTTCCACATATTGCCAATACCATTGCGAAGTTGATCGAAGAGAAAAAAATAAACCCACTCATTTTGGTGGGAATTGAAAATACACAAAGAAGAAAAGACCTGACCGGACCCACCAGCGTAAAGCGTGATAAAAAAATTGCCCCTGTAGTGTGCGGTTCTGCATCTTTTAGAAATTTTATAAAGGACGAATTGATTCCGGAAATAAATAAACGTTATCATACCAAAGAAAAAAAAGGAATTATTGGAGAATCTTTAGCCGGGCTGTTTATTACCGAAACTTTTCTTTTAACACCCGACTTATTTGATACCTATATTGCTTTTGACCCTTCGCTTTGGTGGAATAATGAATATCTCGTTAAACATACAAAAGCAATTTTAAAATCATTTACAACCAAAAGAAAAATATTTTGGTTTGCAGCATCCGGTGAGGAAACGATTGCTGACAATGTGAAGCAGTTATCAGAAATATTAAAAACAAGCAACAAAGAAAATATTCTCTGGAATTATTTGCCACAACCCAATGAGAAGCACAGTACTATTTTCAGAGCAACTAAAGAGAAAGCATTAACCTGGGCTTTGAATCAATTATAAAAAAAGGGTCAACCATTTTGATTGACCCCATTTATGAACGATCACAATTAATATTATTTCAAATCCTTCATTACTTTACGGCAACCTTCCTGCAAGGCTTCTCCTGTAGCAGTATCAATTTTACCATTATACTTTCCGCTTACAGTTGGCTGCGATTTTATTGAACCATCACCTAATGCACGAAGAGTAAAATTTGCATCAATATTATATGACTGCGATGCAGATGGATCTGCATTTTTTATTACTTTCAGCAAACCGCCAACTTTACTGGCAGCTTTAGCTTTGGTTATCTCGCTACTCAAAGTATAATCACAATTATATTTTCTAGCCTCCGCTTCATCCACTACCGCAATGGCTTCAGTTTTACTACTCATCAAGGAACTCAGCATCTGTTTTTGTAATACAGAAGCCTGTATCTCTTCGTTGCCGGCAGGAGCAAAAACACCAATACGAATGATACCTTCTTTTTTTTGTTCACTTGTAATGGAAACAGGATTGGGATTATCATTCATGCCTTTCATCGCATCATTCATCATATCCATTACATTTATTTTATCCATCAGGTCATCTTCATTTTTGGTTTCAGTATAGCCTGGCGGAATTTCAAATAACATAGAATCCAGTTTGGCTGTAGAAAACTCAATGGTATTCACCGTAGTTGTCATTTCTTGCCCTCCCATACTACCCATGATGATGGTCGTTTTTTCTTCTAATGGAAAGCCCAGCTTTCCTTTTCCTTTACGATGTGTAATCATCCTGTCTTTACAATCAGGTTTTATCATTTCACGATCGCCTTGTGGCTTGTTATACTGTGAATAATGAACAGGACAGTTGAACTGAGGCAGGTCAATATACCAACCATCTGTTTTAATGATCATACTATCCTTCATATAACAGGCATTGGCAGATGGTTTCATTTTTTGATAGGTCCACACATGACGAGCGGTAAAGCCATACATTTTTTTTCTTTCGCCTGTGTCCGTTATGGTGTACCACATTTCAATCACTCCTCCGGTTTGTGTCGGCGCTGTCTTCGTTTTAGGTGCAGGTTGTTTTGCCGGCTTTGGTGCATCTTCATCTATTATTTCTTCCTGCTGCTTCGCAAATGGCTCAATTAAATAAAGCTTCTTTTTATCGTTTATCTTAATTGTTCTTTGCAAATCACATTGCTCAATGGTGGTCGGCTGCTGCATACCCATCATTTTACCAGGCTCCGTTCTTTTACGCATACCCTTTACATAGATAGTAGGCTCACTGTTCATCCCCATCATCCCAGAAGATTGACGGATTTTATACTGTTGTGCCAATGATGTTTCAGAAAAAAACAAAGACATAAACAGTACAAATACAGAAAGCCGAAATGTGGTTTTTTGAATCATAAATTAAGGTTTTAAAATATAAAGATATTACAGCGGTTTTACTGACGGCAAGAAATATTTATCAGTTGGCTGTTGATGCCAAAATCAAAAAATAAACTTACAAACCCTTCCTTATACGACCAATGATTTAAATCAATAATCAACTATCAGCCCTTTAAAATTCTTCCGCTCAAGTCCAGATTATTTTCCTTTGCTGTTTCTATTGCAAGATCATAACCCGCATCGGCATGTCGAATAACTCCCATTCCCGGGTCATTGCGAAGTACACATTGTAATCTTTTGGCTGCATCCTCCGTTCCATCGGCTACAATCACCATTCCGGCATGAATGCTGTAGCCCATGCCTACCCCACCACCATGGTGCAATGAAACCCAACTGGCACCACCTGCCGTACTTACCAGCGCATTTAACAAAGGCCAATCGGCCACCGCATCGCTGCCATCCAACATAGATTCGGTTTCTCTGTTTGGCGAAGCTACTGAGCCTGTATCTAAATGATCTCGCCCAATTACAATGGGTGCTTTTACTTTTCCTGTTTTCACCAATTCATTAAAGGCAAGTCCTGCTTTTTCCCTTTCACCCTGTCCCAGCCAGCATATACGTGCTGGCAATCCCTGAAAAGCAATTTTTTCTTTTGCCATTTTCATCCAACGTATCATGCCTTTGTTTTCTGGAAACATATTCATGATGAGTTCATCAGTTACTGCAATATCAGCAGGATCACCACTCAATGCTGCCCAGCGGAAAGGACCTTTACCCTCACAAAACAATGGACGAATATATGCAGGTACAAAACCCGGAAACAAACTTCCGGTTTCTCCTTTTGGCGACCTTGCTTTTAGTGTTTTAAAATCTCCATTTACACCTACATGCTGTGCTTCATACTCTAGTGCTCTTGCTCTAATGTTGTTTCCATAATCAAATGCGATGGCACCCTTATCCATCAACACTAGCATGAGTTGAACGTGCAGGTACATACTTTCATAACTCAGTTTAATGTATTCATCTGCATTTTTTTCGCGAAGGACATTTGCCTGTGCATTGTCCAATGTATGTGGTACATATCCAATCAATGGGTCGTGTGCCGATGTTTGATCGGTAAGCGTATCAGGAATAATATTTCTGGCTATCAATCTTTCTAATAAATGAACAGCATTGCATAAAACACCAATGCTTTTTGCTATGCCAGCTTTTTTATATGCCAGTGCTTTGTCAATTGCCTCATCAATTTCATTATATTTTTCGTCAAGGTAGCGGGTTTCAATTCTTTTATCAATCCGCCATTCTTCTACTTCAGCTATCAATGCAACGCCCTCGTTCATGGTAATGGCCAATGGTTGTGCGCCACCCATGCCACCCAATCCGGCAGTTACGTTTAAAGTTCCTTTCAGGCTTCCGCCAAAATGTTTATCAGCTGCGGCTGCATAAGTTTCATAAGTGCCTTGTACAATGCCCTGAGATCCGATGTATATCCAGCTTCCGGCAGTCATTTGTCCATACATCATCAACCCCTTCTTTTCCAACTCTTCAAAATGCTTCCAGTTGGCCCAGTTAGGCACAAGCTGACTGTTGCTTATAAGCACCCTTGGTGCATCTTTATGAGTTTTCAAAATACCAACCGGCTTGCCTGATTGTATTAAAAGTGATTCATCATTTTCAAGCACCTTCAATGCGTTGATAATATTATCGAGTGCTTCAAAGTTTCTGGCAGCTTTCCCCCTTCCACCATATACAATTAAATCTTCAGGTCTTTCAGCAACATCAGGATCCAGATTATTCAACAACATGCGCAGTGCGGCCTCCTGTATCCACCCTTTACAGGTTCGTTGCACTCCGGTAGGTGTTTTATATTTTACAGGATCGTATTTCGCTTTTGTAGTAGTTGACATAAAGTTTCAATTTCAGCGTTAATAAAAATTTGAAAACTGAATTTATTAGTTTTCGGTGTTTCTGCAAAAGTCGCAAATATTGTATAAATAAATTATCTTGTCGTCAAAACCAACTTATTTATGAGTGTTCACATAAGTGCCAAGCCCGGTGAAATCGCCAAGCACATTCTGATGCCAGGAGATCCGTTGAGAGCAAAATATATTGCCGATAATTTTCTTGAAAATGCAAAGCTGGTAAGTAGTACAAGAAATATTTTTATGTACACAGGCGACTATAAAGGGAAACAAGTATCAGTTGGCGCAAGTGGAATGGGCTGCCCCAGTATTGGAATTTATTCTTTTGAATTGTTTACCGAATATGAAGCAGATTGTATCATTCGTATTGGCACCTGTGGTGCTTATACTTCAAAAATGAAACTTTTTGACCTTATAAATGCCGAATACGCCTGCAGCGAATCAACTTATGCCGAATGTGCTTTTGGATGGAAAAAGAAAGACCGTTATAAATATCAGGGTAATGCCTTTGAAATAATAAATACTACCGCAAAAGAATTAAATCAGCCTTTGATTGAAGCTCCTATACATTCAAGTGATGTTTTTTACAGACAAGGAAAAGGCAAACCTGAAATTGTAAAAAAGCACAAAGCTGTTGCCGTAGAAATGGAATCCTTTGCACTTTTTTCAAACGCAAGATTTCTTAAGAAAACAGCTGCTTGTTTGCTCACTGTTTCAGACATTATACCTACACATGAAAAAATTTCGGCTGACCAAAGAGAGAAAGCCCTGGCACCAATGATGAAGCTGGCACTTGAAAGTGTTTTGAAGATGTAATAGAAATACTGTTTATAAATCAGCACCTGCAAACTCATTTACTTTAGATACAAAACTGAAGTCTTTTATTAAATTTGCCACCCTGTTTATATCTTTAGCAAAAATGCGATCTTCTTCTGCAAAGCTCACAAAATCACGTACATAGTCATGTGCAAATTCCAAAATTTTGGAGCTTTTCAATGGCCTTCTAAATTCAATTGCCTGGCAGGCGCTCAGTAATTCAATAGCCAGAATATATTCTAAATTATCCAATACTCTGTTCAACTTTCTGCCGCTGATGCTGCCCATACTTACATGATCCTCCTGCCCCAGAGAAGTAGGAATACTATCGGCACTGGCAGGAAAACAAAGTGTTTTATTTTCTGATACTAAAGCCGCCGTCGTGTATTGCGGAATCATAAAACCACTGTTCAGCCCTACATTTTTCATCAGCAAAACAGGAAGCCCCCATTTGCCTTCAAGCAATAAATAAGATCGTCTATCTGAAATATTTCCCAGCTCAGCGGCAGCAAAACAAGCATAATCTAGCGGTAATGCTAAAGGCTGACCATGAAAATTACCACCACTTATGGTATCATTGGCCGATAAAATGATAGGATTATCTGTTACCGCATTAAGCTCAATTTCTGTAAGCTCTCTCAAATGCTGCCATGCATTGCGACTGGCGCCATGCACCTGCGGCATACACCTAAGTGAATAAGGATCTTGTACACGACCACAATCCACATGACTTTGCATAATTTCAGAATCCTTTAGCAATAGCCTCAGTCTTTTTGCTACTATAATATTTCCTGCAAATGGCCTTAAATCATGCAGTCGCTCATCAAAAGGTGCTTTTGTTCCGGTAAGCGCTTCCAGACTCATTGCACCAATAATATCTGCTGCATCTAAACAGTTATGCATTCGCTGCACTGCTTTTACAGAAAATGACAAAATAAATTGTGTACCATTTATTAAGGCCAATCCTTCCTTGGCACCCAATTGAACCGGTGCAATTTGAAAAATAGTAAATACTTCAGAAGTCTGTATTTTTTGCCCCTTGTAAAAAACTTCTCCCAGACCAATCAATGGTAAAAATAAATGAGCTAAAGGTGCAAGGTCACCACTCGCTCCCACACTCCCTTTTTCAGGCACAACCGGAATTACATTGTTTTCAATATGCCAGATAATACGCTCAATGGTGGATAATTGAACACCACTATAACCCTGCGCCAGAGACTGCACCTTGGTTATTAGCATGAGCCTTGCCACTTCAACAGGAATGGCATCGCCCACTCCCACACTATGGCTTTGTAAAATTTTATATTGAAGTGTTGCGGTATCTTCCTTTGAAATTCCGGTATTGGCCAAAATTCCAAAGCCGGTATTCACACCATAAACAGTGCGACCTCCTTCAACAATTTCACGAACCTGAGCAGCCGATTGATTGATTTTAGAAATAGCCTCGGGACATAAAATGCCTTTCAGTTTTCCATTGGCAATTTCCAAAGCAGTTGATACTGTCAGTTTATCAATACCATATTTAAATTGTGATACCATGCTTCCTATTTTAAACCGGTGCAAGTTAAAATTTTTAACGCTGCAAACTCTTCCGATTTTTTTGCACCTTTGCAACGGTTTAGGGCGACGATTTATCATAATAAAAACTACCCATGAAATTATTTGCAGCATTCTTGTCTTTTATCCTTCTGACAGGAACTACAAACGCACAGACGCTTAAAAAGCAATCAGTAGATAATACAGGCTGCTCAGTTTATTCCTATTGTGAATTAAAGTTTGATAAATCTTTTAGCCCCGATTCATCTGCTATATATGTTGCTGAATGTGCTTCCGGAGAAATGAACTATGGCGTTATATGTGTAAAGTTGAGTTTGCCAACAGATAGTCTGGATATTGCAGAAAACACTTTGATATCCTATTTAGATTATTTAAAATCCAATCTCAATATAACAGAAGCTGCCGGATATGGTAAAGGTCACAGGCTTAATAATAATGAGAAAACCCGTGGTGTATTAGATTATTGGGAAGACACTGAAAAAAACAACTGGAAAATAAAAGCCTGGACAGATGGAAAGTTTTTTGGGGTGCTTTACGGATATTCTTTAAAGGAATTGCCAGAAGCAAAACTCAATGTGTTTTTAGAAGGATTTCGCTTTCCGGGGATGAAGTGAGTTTTTAGAATTGGATAGACTAAAGAATTTCAGTTATTCTCAAACTTAAAATAATCCTTAAGATTTTAAAATAACAAGCGTTCAACCCCATTCTTGTTTAGTTCATTATACCAATGCTTCCTTTTTTTTTCACCTTAGAAGATTCAAATAAAAAAGGGCGAAACCTTAAGTATTTGCCCTTTTTTGTGATCCGGATTGGATTCAAACCAATGACCTACTGCTTAGAAGGCAGTTGCTCTATTCAACTGAGCTACCGGACCATTCCCAAATTGAACGGGGGTGCAAATGTAATTTTTTTTAGCTTGCAGGCAAAGTAAAAATTGAATGGAAGTTAAGATTGAACCAGGATGGAAGAAATTGCTAAAAAAAGAGTTTGGTCAACCCTATTTTGAACAACTGGTACTACACCTCAAAACCGAAAAACAACAAGGCAAAATTATCTATCCTCCAGGTGCCTTTATCTTTAATGCATTTAATTCAACTCCTATTGATAAAGTAAAAGTGGTGATACTTGGCCAGGATCCTTATCATGGTGCAGGACAGGCACATGGTTTTTGTTTTTCAGTACAAAACGGAATTCAGCCTCCCCCTTCTTTAATAAATATTTTCAAAGAATTGAATACTGATATTGGAATGCCGGTTCCCGATCACGGCAATCTTTCGGCCTGGACTAATCAAGGTGTATTTTTACTTAATTCATCACTCACAGTAAGGGCTGCAGAGCCAATGAGCCATTCAAAAATAGGCTGGTCCAATTTTACTGATGCAGTTATCAAAAAAATTTCATCAGAAAAACAACATATCGTTTTCTTACTTTGGGGAAAATTTGCACAGGAAAAAAAAATATTGATTGATGAATCAAGACATTGTATTCTTAAGGCAGCCCATCCTTCTCCCCTTTCAGCACATGCTGGATTTTTTGGTTGCCGTCATTTTTCAAAAACGAATGAATATCTTGTTTCAAAAGGAATTGATCCTGTAAATTGGAGTATATGATGGCAACTATAAAAAAAATATTAGGCCCAATATTGGCTTTTTGGGCGCTGCTTACTTTTATCATTACATTTCTGATTATTTATATCCCTTCTATGCTTTGCTGGTTGATACCCGAGCCAGCAGGACAAAAAATTTTTATTGGCATTGCAAGAGTATGGATGTCTGTCTGGCTTTTTCTTACCGGTTGTCGTTTTAGCGTTAAAGGCCGCCATCATTTTAAAAAAGGAGAAGCCTATGTGGTAACCTGCAATCATAATTCATTACTAGATGTACCACTATCATCCCCTTTTATTCCGAGTGGAAACAAAACAATTGCCAAAGCAAATTTTGCAAAAATTCCTTTATTTGGTTTTTACTATATGAAAGGTGCAGTTCTGGTTGACAGAAATAATGAAACCAGCCGTCGTCAGAGTTTTGAGAAAATGAAAACAGTTTTAAAAAAAGGTATGCATATGTGCATTTATCCTGAAGGCACGAGAAACCGCACTACTGAACCATTGAAAAAATTTTATGACGGTGCATTCAAACTTGCTGTGGACTCGGGTCATTCAATTATTCCTGCTGTAATTTTCAATACTAAAAAGGTATTGCCACCACATAAATCATTTTGGTTTTGGCCAGGTCGTATTGAAATTCATTTTCTTCCAGCAGTTGCTTCGCAAAATGAAACAACAGACTCTCTGAAAGAAAAAGTTTTTGAAATAATGAAAAATTATTATGTGCAACTTTCCCGTTAGAAATTCTGAAACGACCTTGAACGATTAATCTTTAAATCCTGCAAAAGTGGAGACTTGGGGCTGATTGAAAAACTGAAAAACCGATACAACCCAACCGGCGTTACACTTATTGACAATTGCCAGCAATGCATATCTCGATTGATGGACATTTGAAAACTTTGTAATTTTTTGGTGTCAATATCAAAAAAACCATTAGCACTAAAATTCCATTTTGAGGTAAGATTAAAACTGCCATTAAAGTTGATATTGGAAGTAAAGTCTTTTGTAAATCCACTGTAATCGTCTTTAGGCCTCTCATAAAATGATAACGAATATCCCAAATTCAATTGCCAGGGGATATTAAAGTCAACAAAGTCACCGGGATTTTGTTGCATATAGTTTAACAGATTTCGCTGGTCATTTACAAGATTGGGATCATTTAGTCTTTGTTCAACCATTTTTTTTCTAGTCTCGGCTTTCTTAGCATCTTTTGGTTTGCTGCTAAAGTTGCTGCTGATGGAAATACTTCCGGAGGTAAGCCGGCCCAGTTTGAATTTGCCCCCGCCCTGCCACATATATTTATTTATACTTCTTCCATATTTATCGCTTTGGTAAGGATTCAGTACACTACTGGCTGTTATACTTATTTTGTCAAACAAAGTAGATCTTAGGTATAGATTTATCAAATCAAGTTTTAAGGAATCTCTTAAAAAATTATATCCGGTACTAAGGCCATATCCATCAATGAGTTTTTTGGGTTGAATTTTTTCCTGAGTGGTGTCATTCTTTTTTCTCCATTTATATTCCAGATTGTTATCAATCTGTAAACCGATTCCTCCTGTTCTACCCTTTCCAAATCCCGAATACAAAGCCCCTTCAAATTCCGAAAATTCAACTTCATATGCTGTTGTGTCAATATGTGTTTTATAAAAATGATTTTTGGACAAATCAGGTTTATAATTGATACTTAAAGACGGACGGATAACATGACGCAATGCCTGTAAGCCTTTTTTATTTTTAAATTGTAATGTGCCAAATAAGGCTGTATTAAAACTGATGCCAAATGCCAGGCTATGATCGGTAAAAAATCCTTTGGTGATACTGGTGTCCATTTTTTTTGTAACAGGGTTCCAGCTGCGTTGAAATTTCTGTGCAATCCACACCTGCTGATAAGAAATATTGGGCGATACAATAACGGCGCCTCCTAATATTGGGGGCAATGCAACCGACAGTGGGAAATTGTGCATGGCTCCCCATTGCAAAGTATCAATGAGCTTGCTTAATTGAAATGCGGTATCATAAAATGAAACCTGATTTCTGAAATTGCCATAATAACCCACACCCAGTTTCTCATACCATTTAGTACTACCCATACTGTTTTTTCTTTCAAATGGGTAAAGTGTATTCACAGTAAACCCTACATCTGGCAAATTCAAATTGATTAAATGATTATAGTTATTCTGACTATGATTGGCACTCAACGTAAGATTATAGGGCTTGCCAGCCCACGATTTTGCGTAGGTAATAGAGGATGTTTGAATGTTTTGAAAATTTAATTGAGGGCTATTCGGAACATAACGGTTAAACCTGGTAGAACTTGCATTTACAAAAGCAGAAAAAGAAGTTCCCGGTCTTGCTCTACTATCCACTGTATGGCTCCAGCTAACCGAAAAAGTTTTAGTTTTTTCATAATCCGGATCGCCCTTAAAATTCAACTTATTGTTTTGCATACTCAAAGTAAATGCGCCACTATACCGGTATCGTTTACGATAAGTTGGATTAAAATTGATCGACCAGCCACCATAAGAATAAATATTTCCATAAACCCGTGCATCCCAATAAGGGCTAAGCACTTTGTAATAACCCAATCCTTCTAAACCCAATCCAAATGATTCATTCGTTGTAAACTGGGGTGGCAAAAAACCTGAATGTCTTCCTTTACTTAATGGGAAAAAACCAAAAGGTAATGGAATAGGTACAGGCACTCCTTCAAATTCTAATTGCGTAGGGCCTGCAACAGCCACTTTATTATTAACCACTTTCATTTTCCCGGTTACAAAATCAAAATGTGGCTCATCGAGCATACAAGTCGTAAATCTTGCTTTTTTTACAAAGGTCACATCAGCACTTACTTTCTTTGCCACTTCACCTATTATCAAAATACCATCCTGCTCAGTATAAGTGTTTTTTGTTTGCCCTATTTGTGTTTTAAAATTATACCGGATGGTATCGCTTGTAAACTCACTGCCATTTCCTTTAAAATGAGCTGTTTCAATAACTAAACCTGTACTGTCTTTTCTGTTTACGGCAGTTACAATCTGTGTTGACTGATCTACTTCAACCTTTGGTGCTTCCAGTACTATATCATTATATTCAGTTTTTGTTTTACCATAAAGAATTATTTTCTTATCCTCTATCATTATAACTGCAGAGTCAGCCGCTTTGTAATGCAATGGAGCATCTAAAGTATCTTTTGAAATTTTCAGCGTAAAGGTGTCTGTTTTAGCAATTAAACCTGAGGAATCAATACCTGGCAATGGCAAAGTATCATTAGCATGAAGAGGTTTTTTGAAAAGAGTATCCTTAATTAATAGCGGTTTGCTAGTGTCTGCAACTGGTGTTAATGAATTATTAAATTTTTTGGATTCAATTTGCTGAGCCGTTGTTTTCCACGTCATTGTGCAAAAGATAAGGGCAGACAAAATCCCTTTCAGCAAGTCGTTTGGTGTAAATTTGTAAAGTTGCCTCATCTTATCGGGCAAATGTAAATCTTTATCCAAAGGCTTCCTATCGGGCTGCCTCAATTATTTGTGAAGATTTAAGAAACAAAAATTTCTGGAAAGCCATGCTAAAACGGACATTGATTGTATTATTATTAAGTGTTATTGGAATTGGAATTTTTTCTTTCACCCAAAATATCAGGAAAAGCCCATCCAAACAAAAAATCGTACGCACTATTATTGTTGATGCCGGTCATGGCATTATGGCCAACGGAGGACATAACGGTGCAAAGGGAGCCTACTCGTATGAAGATGAAATATGCTTGGCTGTTTCCAAAGAACTGGTAAAAATGTTCAAAGAGGAAATGCCTGAAATTAAAATTGTAGAAAGCCGACCTACTGAGAAAATTACGGCTATTCATCGTCGTGCAGAAATTGCTAATGAAAATAAAGGAGATTTATTTATCTGTATCCATGTTAATGCCGCTGTACCCAAAAAGCATACTGAAATCAGCGGATACAAAACAGTAACTTATTATGAAGGCAAAGGAAAGAACCGAAAGAAAAAAACCAAACGGGTTCCGGTTTATAGAACCTGGACAACACCCAATCCAGCCAAAGGCGCTGAAACATACATCTGTGGTGCACATAAAAACGATGACAAGGAACTGGCAGTAAGAGAAAACGCACCAATGATGCAGGAAGAAAATTATAAAAAAAATTATGGAGATATTGACCCGAATACTCCTGAATTTATTGCGCTATCACTTTTAAAAACAAAACAATACTTCAAAAGAAGCACTGCGTTGGCAGGATATGTTCAGGATGAATTTGCAAAAGTGGGTCGTGTGGACAGAGATGTAAGACAAAGACAAGTGGGAATATGGGTACTGCAGGCAACAGCCATGCCCAGCATTTTGGTAGAGACTGGATATATTACCAATAGAGAAGAAGAAGATTATTTAAATAGTAAAAAAGGTCAGGAAGAAACGGCTGCTTGTATTATCAAAGCAGTGAAAACCTATGTTTCGTGGTTAGAAAAACAGCAGAAAGAATCTGGTAATACCGACAACACATCAATTCAAACAAATAAAAGTTCACTCAACACTTTTCTGCAAACAATTGAAGACCGTGAACAATTGAAAGCCGTAAAATAAAATACATTTTATAACTTGCATTAATCAGTTACTAATCAATAACATTCCTATGAAAAAAATTGCAATTGTTGTATTCTTTTCATTTTTAGCGATTGGCCTTTTCACTTTTGCAAAAAAGAAAACCAGATATGTCGATGCTGCATACAAGCCCCTTAAAACCCTGATAATCGATCCGGGTCATGGAGGAATGGATCCTGGAGCCACAGGTACATTTTCAACTGAAGCCAATGTAAGTCTGGCCGTTTCTTTAAAATTAGGAGATGCCATCCAAAAAGAATTTCCAGATATAAAAGTTATTTATACACGTACAACAGATATAGTACCAGGCAATAAAAACTCTATTGAAGGAGGCCTGTTTTACAGGGCTGATCTTGCCAATCAATCAAATGGCGATTTGTTTATGGCCATTCATTGTAACAGTGCGGGTAAAGCTCCCGGCGGATGGTACGGCAAAAGAGTTTCACATTATACCACGGCCACCAAAAAAGTAAAAGTGAAAAAGAAATGGGTAACTAAAACCATTAAAGTACCTGTTTATGAAAATTATTGGATTGAGAATACTCCAAAAGGAACTGAAACTTATGTTTGGGCTATCAGCAAAAATGATTCTAAAATAAAATCAGTTGCAAAAAATGGAGAATATTATGGTGAGATGGATTCCACTTTAAATATTCAATTACCTGACCCATCCGACCCGGCAGAAAAAGCCAGAATGTTGATCTATGCACAAAATTATTTCAGAAAAAGCCTTTCTCTGGCAGATCTGATTCAAAAGGAATTTGCCGTAACGGGAAGAGTAGATCGGGGAGTAAAACAACGGAACGATAAGGGAATATGGGTGCTACAGGCTACAGGTATGCCCAGCGTATTGGTAGAAATTGGTTTTATTTCAAATAAAGCCGAAGAAGAATATCTAAACAGTGAAAAAGGACAGAATGAAATAGTAAAAAATATCCTGGACGCTTTTCGTTCTTACAAACATAAACTTGATGAAAAAGCAGCATCCTCTGACAAACAGTAGCATTATCCTTTTAAAAATAATTAGCTAACTTGGCATTTTGAAACCGGTACTCTCCAACAAAACTTTTTTAGATGAAAGTCAGCAATGAAACCAAAGTCGGCATCCTTACCATTTTTGCACTCACCGTGCTGGTGCTGGGTTTCAATTTTTTGAAAAATAAAGATCTATTCAAAAAAAGAAAACTCATATATGCTGTTTTCCCAAATCTTGGTGGGCTTTCACGTTCTAATGAAGTTAAAGTAAACGGCTATTTGATTGGCACAGTTTATAAAATGACAAAAAAGGATATGAATGCTGATCAATTTATTGTTAGCATAAATTTGAACGAGGAAGTCAATATCCCGAAAGATTCAAAAGCCATCATCTCCTCTCCTTTAGTTGGCTCCTGGTACATTAACATTGAAAAAGGGAAAGACTCTGATTTTTTAAAAATTGGCGATACACTGCAATCCAAATTAGACATGGGCATTTTGGATGATGTAAAAGCGCAATTAACACCCACGTTGGAAAAAGTTCGTGGATCATTAGATACATTAAATATTTTATTGAATAATGTAAACGGGCTACTCAGTTCTGAAGCTAAAGCCAACTTGCATCAGGCAGTTGCCAATTTAAATCAATCAAGCAGTGCCTTAAAAACTTTATTGGATGCAGAAACAGGATTAATTGCCAAAACAATTAATAATGCCAATGAGTTTATTAATGGCATAAAAAAGAATTCGGATAACATCAATGCCACTATTTCTAATGTAAAAAGTGCCAGCGATAAATTAGCCAACCTTGAAATACAGCCAGTAATAGATTCTTTGCAAGCCACTATTTCATTGTTGAAATCATCTGCTGAAAAAATAACCAATAAAAATGGCTCACTTGGAGCACTCATGAACGACAAATCACTTTACGACAATTTAAACAGGACCATTATCAAAGCGCAAACCTTAATTGATGATTTAAGGGTACACCCCAAACGTTACGTTAATTTGTCGATCTTTGGAAAAAAAGATAAAGGCGACTATTTAAATTTGCCAATCGGCGATTCTGCCTTTATAGAGAATAAACAATAACAGCTCTGAAAAGGTTTTACATATTTGTATTTTCAGTTTTCATAATTGCACCATTTACTTTATGGGCGCAGCCAGTACCTGTGCCCCTAAGCCCTACTACAGATAGTATGCTTACAGTTGAAATATTAGAAGGTGTTAGAAAATTGGAAATCAGAAAAGTTAATGACTCTACAACACTTCAGATACTTGCAGGTAACGTTAAGCTTAAACAAGGCACCGCACGATTCTGGTGCGACAGTTGTGTGATTAATAATAATACCAAAACTTTTGAAGCCTGGGGTCATGTACGCATCAACGATGCAGACACTGCAAATTTATACGCTAGTCATCTTCGTTACCTTATTGACAAGCGACTGGCCTATATGGATGGTGGTGTACGTCTGAATGACGGCAAAGGAGAACTTACAACACCCGATTTGGAATATGATATGACAACCAATATCGGCATTTACAAACATGGCGGCAAGGTTGTTAATAAAAAAACGGTACTCACCAGTCGTGAAGGTTATTACTATGCCGACTTAAAAGATGTTTACTTTAAAAAAAATGTAGAACTGCGTGATCCAAATTATTATTTAAAAACAGATTCTCTACTTTATAATACGGAACAAGGGTTGGCTCGTTTTATAGCAGAAACATTTATTAAAGACAGTAGCGGCAGAACGATTGAGACAAAAGAAGGTTATTACAATCTTACAACAGGCAAAGCAGAATTTGGTCGACGACCAATCATTCGCGACCCAAAATCAAAACTATTTATTACTGCTGATTTTATTGAACGCAATGACAGTTTACAGGTTTCACATGCCCGCGGAAATGTCATCATAAGAGATTCGATTAATAATAATACCATAATAGCTGGCGATGTATATAAAGATGATAAGCGAGACATTATGCTAGCTACAAATAAGCCGTTGATGATTATAAAACAAGATGCTGACTCTATTTATATAACTGCCGATACATTATTTTCTGCACGGCTTTCAGATCTATATAATAAAAAAGACACGATTGTAAAAGAAAAAATTGCTGGGACCAAGGTAGTTAATGTTGAAAACAAAGACAGCACAAACAGGTATTTTGAAGCCTACAGACATGTAAGAATTTTTTCTGATTCACTTCAGGCAATAAGCGATAGTCTGTTTTATTCTTTTAAAGATTCTGTTTTTCGTTTATTTCAAAACCCGGTAATCTGGTCAAAAGAAAGCCAGATAACAGGAGACACTGTTTATGTATTTACAAAAAATAAGAAAGCTGACAAGATAAAAGTATTTGAAAATAGCTTTATGATTAACAAGGTTGCTCCCGGCATCTTCAATCAGATAAAATCATCAAGAATGGATGGCTATTTTCGTGAAGGAAATATTGATTCTGTAAGAGCAGCAGGCTTTGCGGAATGTATTTATTATATACAGGATGATGACAGCGCTTTTACAGGAGTTAATGAATCAAAATCGGATATACTGGATATTTATTTTGGCAATCAAACATTACAAAAAGTTGTTTTTAGAAGTGAAGTTACCGGCACCGTTTGGCCCATGAGAATGAAGAAACCGGATGAAATGCGCTTACCGAAATTTCAATGGCTGGAAGCACGCAGACCTAAAACCAAGTATGAACTTTTTGAATAACTATTTATAAAATCTGATGTTGTAAAATATAAAAAGCAGCACCGGCCAAATATCCAATCAAGGCCAGCCAGCCAATCTTTTTTAGATACCAGATAAAATCAATTTTCTCAATTCCCATAGCGGCTACACCTGCAGCCGAACCAATAATTAAAATACTGCCACCGGTTCCGGTTGTATAAGCAAGCAATTCCCAGAAATAATGATCGGTAGGATAAACATCAAGGCCATACATTCCTTGTGTGGCTGCTACCAAAGGCACATTATCCACTACCGCTGAGAGTAATCCAATAGAAAGTCCAATAGTGTTTTGATTTTTTAAATGATCGTCCATCCAACTGGCTGCATGATGAAGCTGCCCGGTAGCTTCTAATGCTGAAATAGCCAATAGTATGCCCAGAAAAAATAGAATACTGGGCGTATCAATTTTTCGTAATGCATAAGACACCGTAAATTGTTTTCTATCCTCTTCATCTTTATTACTGTGAATAGTTTCTGTTATCATCCACATCAATCCAAGCCCCATCAATATGCCCATAAAAGGTGGTAAATGCGTTATCGTTTTAAATACCGGAACCATTAACAGCACCATCACACCCGTTACAAAAACGATGATTCTTTCTTTGTTGTTACTGGGTGATTCGCCTCCCATTTCTTGCACAGCAACAGGTTTTGCAAATTGTCCTTTAAATGTAAAACGAAGAATAATTATTGGAACCAAAAGGCAAATAACTCCGGGAATAAAAAGTTTCAATATAATGTTTGCCGCAGTTATTTGGTTGCCTATCCAAAGCATTGTTGTAGTAACATCACCAATAGGCGACCATACACCTCCTGCATTTGCTGCAATAATAATAGCCCCGGCCAAAATCCACCTGTCATTTTTATCTGCCACTAATTTTCTTACCAAAGAAACCATTACAATGGTAGTTGTAAGATTATCCAATATTGCAGAAAGGAAAAAAGCAAGTATAGAAACTATCCAAAGTATCTTCCGTTTCTGTGTTGTTTTGATACGGCTGGTAATGATTTCAAACCCATCGTGTGCATCTATCAGTTCCACAATTGTCATAGCTCCCAAAAGGAAAAATAAAATTTGTGATAAATCGCCCAGGTGGATGCTCAATTGCTCCCCTACCATTTCTTTATCTGGAACAAATAAGATATAGACCGTCCAGCATAGTACACCGGTTACCAATGCTGTAGCCGCTTTATTAATGTGTAGCTTATGCTCAAATGCAATACCGGCGTACCCTATTACAAAGATGCAAAGTATCAAAATGCTCATGCCCTAAAAATACAGCAAATGCTTAAAGGAACTTTTGCATTTTGTTTACAGTCGATTGGCACCATTTTTCGTTTAGATAGTTACTAAAATTTATACTCATGAAAAAGAAATTGCTTTTTGCAACAATTTTACTCAGTACCATATTTGCGAATAGTCTAAATGCACAGGATTATAAAACAGCACTGGGTGTGCGGCTTAGTAGTGCAGCGCCGATGATCAACAATTCCATTTCGCTTAAGCAATTTATAAGCGATAAAACAGCCATTGAAGGTCTTTTCTCATTTGGAGATCCACTGGCTTTAGGTGCTTTGGTTGAATTTCATAAACCACTTGCATCAGCAGGTCTTACTTACTATTATGGAGGCGGCGGTTATGTTGGTTTTGTTAAAAAGACGAACGCAAATACTCAAAAAACTTCCACTGAGCCCAATTTTGGTGCACAAGGTGTGATAGGGCTTGATTATAAATTTGCAAATGTGCCTCTCAATCTTTCGCTTGACTGGAAACCAGAACTCAATATTGTAAGCGATATTAATTTTGAACCTGCAGCAATTGGTTTTACAGCCAGGTTTACTTTTGGCAAATAAATATTTAACTCATCTCTATAATATTATCGCTCTGCATTAGAATATAATGCGGGGCGATTTTATTTTAAGTCGTTGATACTTATTCAGTAGTAATCCACATTTTGCAATTTTTATCCAGATTGTGCAATATTTTGCGGCAATTACTATATATTTAGCACACCAAAACAAACACATGCTAAAGAAGGAAAGACAAGCATATATCCTTCATCAGGTAAACTTGCATAACAAAGTGTTATCATCTACACTTTGCACAGAGATTAATGTCTCGGAAGATACTATACGCCGCGACCTGCAGGAACTTGCCGATGAAGGAAAAGTAATAAAAGTACATGGCGGTGCTTTGTCCCAGTCATTTAATGAGGTGCATTTTCCTATAAATGGGGTTTATTCCCAAAATCAAAAAATAACAATTGCCAAAAAAGCTGCTAATCTTATCAGCAATGGGATGTTTATTTTAACAAGTGGTGGTACTACAATTATTGAGCTAGCCCGTTCGTTGCCACCACAATTAAAAGCAACATTTATTTCCGGAAGTATTCCTGCCATTTTGGAATATATGCACCATCCAAATATTGAAGTGATTTTAGTAGGCGACAGAATTTCAAAAAATTCAAAAATTACAGTGGGGCCTGAAGCTATTGCAAAAATAAAACAGGTAAAAGCAGATATATGTTTTCTTGGCACAAATGCAATTGACGCCGAAAGCGGCGTTACTGATAGTGACTGGGAAGTAGTACAATTAAAAAAAGCAATGATTGCTTCTTGCAAAAGAGTAGTTTGTCTGGCTATCTCTGAAAAAGTGAATACGGTTCAGCCAATACAAATTTGTGGATTATCTGAAATTGATACCTTAATTACTGAATTAGATGCAGGTAACCCCTTATTGAAACCATATGCGGATGCCGGTATTGAAATTTTATAAACTTTGAAACTGCTTATTAATTAACATAAAAAAACAGCTATGAGAAAAATTCTCCGATTGTTTTATGCATGCTTGCTGATTTTTCTTTTGATACCTGCTGCTGTGCAGGCACAGGAGAAAACTATCACCGGTACTATCGTATCGGATGATAACAAAACTCCACTACAGGGAGTTACCATAAGAGTAAAAGGAACCAGGCGCACCGCACAAACGGACGCCAACGGTAAGTTTTCGCTTAAAGTTAACCCTGGTGAGACTTTGTTAGTTACATACGTAGGTTATCAAACCTATGAAGTAAAAGCTGATGGAAATACCGTTGGCATCAATCTAAAAGTTGCTGATAATACCATGAATGAAGTAGTGGTAACAGCAATGGACCAAAAAAGAAATCCAAGAGAGTTAGGGTTCTCAACACAGGGAGTTTCTGGAAAAGATATTGCAGAAACTCAAAGAGAGAATTTTATGAACAGTCTTCAGGGTCGTGTTGCAGGTTTAACAATCACACCTACAACAGGACAGGCCGGAGCTTCTTCTACAATTGTATTAAGAGGTTTTAACTCTTTGACTGGTAGTAACCAGCCCTTGTTTATTGTAGATGGAATCATATTGGATAACTCTACTATTGATGAAACTTCAAATGGTGGATCTTCATTAGGTCTTGCATCAGACAGGCCCAACAGAAACAACGATTATTCTAATCGTATTTCTGACCTTAACCCAAGTGATATTGAATCAGTAACCGTATTGAAAGGACCCGAAGCAACTGCATTGTACGGAAGTCAGGCAAGCTCCGGTGCTATAGTTATTACAACTAAAAAAGCAACAGCTGGAAAAGTAAGCTTCTCCTACGATAATAGTTTCCGTGTTCAAAGTGTATCCAGATATGCAGACCTTAATAATGATTTTGGACCTGGTGCTAATGGTGTACCCAGCGCAAGCTACAGCACTGTTTCCTTTACTTACTACGGACCTAAATATCCAGATGGGACACAGAAGTATAATAACATAAAAAAATTCTTCCGTACCGGTTTCTCTCAAACGCATAATGTGGGCGCCGATATCGGATTTAAAAATGTTGGCTTTAAAGTAACAGGCTCCTATTTCAACAATAAAGGAGTTGTCCCTGGTAATGATTTTAAAAAATATAATGCCAGAATTACTAATACTACTAAAATTGGAAAATGGATAGAGATTCAACCTTCCTTCCAATATATTTATCAAAATAATGATAAGCCTATTAGAAGCGCCGGTGGATATTTGTTGGGCCTTTACTCCTGGCCAGTAACACGTGATGTAATGACTTTTGAAGACGCTGATGGGAATAAATTAAATGTGTTCCAGTCTGACCCTACTTTAGAAATTGATAACCCAATGTATAATACACTTCGTAATCATAGCTATGACAAAACTAAACGTATGATAACAAGTGGTGGTATCAATTTAACTCCATTTAAATGGCTGACAGTGGCTGGTCGTTTTGGATACGACACTTATAAGAGTGAAGGTTACACTTTTTACCATCCCCTGTCAAGTTTGACCTCCAAATCGCAAAGAGGTGCTTTGGATAATTACTGGAGGAAATATGAAGGATACAATCACACAATTACTGCAACAGTAAAAAAGAATATTGGAAAATTTTCTGCAAGATTAATGGTGGGAACAATGTGGCAGGATTATAAAACAATGATGTACTCTATTTATGGAACTGGCTTAGTCGATTCTGTTAGCGGTACTGATGGCAGAATGTATATGACATTTGACAGAACTACTGGTATTCGTCTTCCCTCACCTGTTTTAGTTACAGAACAAAATTTTGAGCAAGTAGTTGGCCCCAAGAATGATAGTAGCATTACATCTCAAGGAACCAGAGTAAGATTACTTAGAAATAATTTCGGCCTTTACAACAAATCAGAATACCGTCAGGTAGCCTATTTTGGTGAGGCTGCAATCAGCTATAAAAATTTAGTCTTCCTAAGCTATACGCATCGTTTTGAAGAATCATCACTATTCCCCAAAGCGAATAGACAATATGATTATCCAAGTTATAGTTTGAGTGTAATTATGTCCGACATTTTTCCAAAACTTAAAACAAAAGTGTTGAACTACTGGAAACTAAGAGCCAGTCGTGCAAGCACTGCCAGGGCTCCTTTACCTTACAAAAACCAATCTGTTTTTGTAAATAACTTTACAAGTAGCAATGTAGGTCTTATTTATTCTTATGGTTTTGATAACAACAACCCTAACCTAAGACCAGAAAGACAAAAAACTTATGAACTAGGAACTGAAATCCGGTTATTCAAAAGCAGATTATCATTTGACATTTCATATTATAACACACTCTGTACTGATCAGATTCAAAATGGTTTCAGAGCAAGCTATGCAACAGGCTTCATCCTGAATACTCAAAATGCTGCCAGTTCAAGAAATGAAGGTGTTGAAGTAGTAGTAGATGTAAATCCGGTTAAACAAAAAGATTTTAACTGGAATATCCGTTTCAACTTCAACCATATGTGGAGCAAAATTTTGACATTGCCTGATGCCATTGCTTATGAATCTTATATCGCAGATACATGGCTTTATGGAAATGCCCGTGGCGGTATGATTAGAAATATGCCAGCTACCACAATTACAGGATATGGATACCTTAGAAACAACAATAACCAAATCTTAATCAGTCCTACTACAGGTTTGCCACTCAATAATGGACAGTTTAGAGTAATAGGAGACAGAATGCCCGACTTTACTTTGGGTATGCTGAATAGTTTCCGTTACAAAGCCTGGAGTTTGAACTTCCTTTGGGATTTAAAAGTAGGTGGCGATGTCTTTAATGCAACAGATATGTACCTCACCCTTGCAGGTAAAAGCCAGCGTACTGCTGACAGAATGACTCCGAGAGTAGTACAAGGAGTATTGCAGGATGGAAAAGAGAATACAGCAACACCTACTATTAATACCATAAGTGTTGTTCCTTACTTCCAGCAAACCTTTTTTACAGCTATGCCAGAAGAAGAGTTTATTGAGCATAATGTAAACTGGTTCCGCTTAAGAGATATTTCTTTGAACTATACATTACCACAACGCATGTTGAATGGCATGAAGTTCTTTAAATCTCTAAGTGTATTTGTAACTGCAAATGACCTGGTATTGATGACCAATTATCGTGGTGCCGATCCCTCTACAAGTGGTAATACCGCTTCAGCAGGTGGTGTAGGTGGTATGGGTTTTGACTACGGTAACCTGCCTACCCCAATGGGTGTAAATTTTGGTTTCAAAGCAACTTTTAAATAATAATCTTTAAAAGAAAACTTAATAAGATGAAAAATAAATTAAAATATATAACAGGAAGTTTGCTTTGTGGAGCTTTGTTTTTTAGTTCCTGCAGCAAAAAAATTGACGAGGCTTATGCCAATCCAAATGCCAACGTTAGGCAGCCTGTGGAAGTAATATTTCCTAGTCTGATTGGCAGTATTGTTGGTAGTTCTTCTGCAGCAGGCAGTGCATATGGCTTAGCAGGTGATGCATTGCTTATAGGCAGGTATATTCAGTTTTGGGGAACCTACTCCACTACTTCATCACCTGTTTCTCCCACTTCTTCAAATACTTCTAATTACGACAGAATGGGTGGAACAGTAGGAACCAGTGATAACCTGGGTTCTATGTGGGCATCTCATTATTATGGAATGGGTCAAAACTTAAACCGTATAATACAATGGGGTGAAGAAGAGCAAAAATGGGACTTTGTTGGTGCTGCATGGGCACTTAGAGCCTGGAGTATGATGGAAGCTACCAATGAATATGGCGAAATAATACTTCGTCAGGCATTTAATAGTAGCTTACAACAATTCAATTATGATCCCCAATCGGAGGTCTATGATTCAATTCGTGTTATTTGTTTCAGGGCTTTAGACTATTTAAACAGAACGGGTGGAAATATGAATCCTGCCAACTTTGCAAACAGTGATTTTTATTTCAATCAGGGCGATCTGGGTCGTTGGAAAAAATTTGTATATGGAATATTAGCCCGCTCTTATGCTTATGTTAGCAATAAAGGCTCCTATGATGCAGATCTTGTAATACAATATGCTGACCTGTCCTGTACTTCAAATGCTGATAACATAACTTGTAAGTTCGCAAGTGCAGGTACATCTGGAACAAACAACTACTTTGGACCATTCAGAGGTAATGTCAATGCTTCTACAACTGGTATTCGTCAAAGTGCATTTATTGCAGATTTGATGAGTGGCGCAAATGCTGAAGCATTTACTGGAGTATTTGATCCAAGAGCATGGTATATGTTAAGACCAAACCCAAATGGAACTTTTAAAGGTATTACACCCTGGCTGGGTTCAAGTGGTTTGGCTACTAATGACAGACCAGAAAGTTTTATGGGAACATCTTTCCTTACTTCTGGTTATCCAACAAATCCAGAACTAGGCAGATATATCTTTAGAGATGCAGCAGAATGGCCGGTAATGACAGCTTCTGAAATGCAGTTTATTAAAGCGGAGGCATTGTTAAGAAAAGGTCTAAAGCCAGCTGCATTAATTGCTTATACAAATGGTATCAGTTTAAATTTTGATATGCTTACTTCAAAGTATAATGTCAATATTCCAATAGGAATGGAAATAACCCCGATTAACAAAACAGCTTATCTCACAGATCCTAATATTGTTCCTCCCTTAGCTTCAGGATTGACCAGAACGAAAATTATGTTGCAAAAATATATTGCAATGTATGCATGGGGTGTGCAAAATGTATGGGCTGATATGCGTCGTTATCATTATATAGATATTGATCCGGATACTGGTTCTCAGGTATATGCTGGTTTTACACCACCTCCAACTGTAGATCTACATGCATCTAATCTGGGGAAATTAGTTTATCGCTGCCGCCCCCGTTATAACTCGGAGTATCTTTATAATATTCCTTCTTTAACGGCTATTGGTGCATATCCAACTAATAACGATTATCACACATTAGAGTGCTGGTTTTCCAAGCCATAAACAAACCCCATTCTTAACAGAAAAAGATTATTAATATGAAAAATATTTTAAAAATAACAACAGGCTGTTTCGTTTTGGGTTTGATTATGCTTGTTTCATGTAAAAAAGAAACAGGACGTGAACATTCGCCTGATGATTCAGACTTCACAAACAAATCATTTGTACAGGTGTATAATGGTATTGTAAACAGTACCAGGAATTATGTATATGTAGATGCAAGCCAGTTGACAGGTTCATTGCTTGCGTTTAATTCTACATTCCCATCTACACCGTCAAATGCCGCAATCACTTCTGGATATAAAACTTTTCTTGTAAAAGACACACTTCCTACATCCACTCAAGTGCCTTTAAGTTTTGCTGAAGTATTGCAGCCAAAGAGCTACTATACCATTTTTCTTTATGACTCTCTAAATAGTCCAAAGAAAAAGATAGTGCAGAACAATATCGTAATCCCCGATGATACTACTGCGAGAGTGCGATTTGCCAACTTTATTTACAGCTCAACCGCTGTACCAAACGTTGACATCTTCTCTTTGAAAAGAGGTGCAAATGTGTTTACAGATATACCGGTTACAGGCGTTACCGATTATCTTCCTTATGCATCTTCACTAAACGATACTTTGTATGTTAGAGAAGCGGGTACCATGACACAGCTCGCTGTTTTAAATGGTTTTAACCCCACAAGACTCAGAAGTTATACATTAGTATTCAGAGGTCGTTATCAGACCACAGGAACAACGGGTATTGCAAGATTGCTCACATCGTTTTCAAGTAACTAAGACAATACGTTATTTGTAATTTAAGAGGCTGAACATTCAGCCTCTTTTTTATTGCCACAAATTCAAGCAATCATAAGTATAATAATGCTATCCGAAGAACAGATATGCTAATGCTATTGAAGTAAGTATTCCTACAAGATCCGCCAATAACATAATTCCAATTGTATAACGGGTATTCTTTACTCCTACTGCTCCAAAATAAACAGCAATTACATAAAATGTTGTTTCACTACTGCCATTGAGGATACAACTGAGTCTTCCTGCAAAACTATCGGGGCCATAGGCCTTCATGGTATCAACCATCATACCTCTCGCACCACTGCCACTCATTGGTTTTACTAATGCTGTGGGCAATCCATCTACAAATCGGGTATCAGTTCCTAAAGCTGCAAAAAGATTTTTTATCCCATCAATAATTACATCAAAAGTACCACTTGTACGCAGCAGACTAATGGCAACTAGCATTCCAACTAAGTATGGAATAATTTTAACAGCCGTTTCAAAACCACCCTTTGCCCCTTCAGCAAAGGCTGAAAAAATATCAATCTTTTTATAAACACCACCCAATACAATTATTAAAAAAACAAAAAGAATTAAACCAGTGCTCAATTGTTCAGAAAACATATTGACTCCTATTGTATTTAACGACACAATAAAAGTTACTAACCCCGCAATAATAGCTGAGATACCCAGTAGCCAGGCAAGAATAACGGGTTGCAATAATTTAATCCGCTGCTTGAATGATACTATAATCATTGCCGCCACAGTAGCAACAAAGGTGGCAATTAAACTGGGTAGAAAAATATCAGTCGGATTTGCTGCCCGTAGCATCTGTCCATCTATAGTCGCAGTAGTACTTGCTCTTATCGCAATAATGGAAGTAGGGATCAACGCAAGCCCTGCAGCATGCAAACACAAAAACATGATTTGTGCATTACTGGCTCTGTTCTTATCTACATTTAGCTCCTGCAAACTCTCCATAGCTTTTAATCCAAATGGAGTAGCAGCATTATCTAGTCCCAGCATATTGGCACTAAAATTCATCATCATGTGGCCATGTGCCGGATGCCCTTTAGGAACATCGGGGAATAGTTTTGAAAAAAATGGTCCAACAATTCTTGATAAAAAACGAATACCACCGGCCTTTTCTGCTATACCCATAAAACCCATAAACAAAGCCATGATACCTATTAAACCAATACAGATTTCTACTGCCACTTTACAGGTGGCAATTACGCCATCAACCGGCTTATGTTTTCTGCCCAAAATATAATCAAATGGAACAGCTCGTAATGCAGGAAATTCGCTCTGTAATTTATTTAAAGTATCTGCTTGTAAATTGTCGGTTACAATGTACTTTGTTTCTTTATCAGCCTTTGACTGCCGGGTATATGCAAAATTTTTCATTGCACTCTCCAACTGTGCACCCTTTGTACTATCGCTAATGGTAATATATTTGAACTCATCTTTTGAGGTTCCCGTCACCATTCTTCCAAAAATATCATCCTGACTATTGCTAAAAAAGAAACGAAAAGCGGCTACTAAAATGGCAGTAAGAATAAATGCCGACCAAATCCTGCTTAATGACATAGACTTTAATTAATTGTAGTTTATATTTCCCAATGTGAAAGATAAGTTATTCTGATTATTTGATGAGTGCCAACTTTGAATGGCTTACCTTTGCGGCTCTCAAAAATTGAGTCATCATTCAAAAATTATAAATTAATCATGGCTTTACAGGCAGGTATCGTAGGTCTTCCTAATGTAGGTAAATCAACGCTCTTTAATGCGGTAAGTAATAGCGCCAAAGCACAGGCAAGTAACTATCGTTTTTGTACTATTGACCCAAATGTTGGTCTGGTAGATGTTCCCGATCCACGATTGAATAAACTGGCCGCATTGGTAATTCCTGACCGTATTGTACCTACACAAATTGAAATTGTTGATATTGCTGGCCTGGTAAGAGGAGCTAGTAAAGGCGAAGGTTTGGGTAATAAATTTTTAGGCAATATCCGCGAAGTCGATGCTATCATTCATGTCATTCGTTGTTTTGAAGATGAAAATATTTTGAGAGATGAAGGTGCTATTAATCCCGTAAGTGATAAAGAAATTATTGACACTGAACTTCAGCTGAAGGATTTAGAAAGTGTAGAGAAAAAAATTCAACGTTCAGAAAAACTAGCAAAGACTGATCCCAAAATAAAAACAGAACTTGAAACACTGAATCGTTGCAAAGATCATCTTGAAAAAGGAAAAAGCATTCGTGAATTAAATCTATCAAAAGAAGATATGCCTGCCATTGCAGATTTATTCCTGCTTACTATCAAACCGGTGTTATATGTTGCCAATGTTGATGAAGCTTCCATGCATACCGGAAATAAATTTTCTGAAGCATTAAAAGAATCAGTAAAAAACGAAAAGGCGGAAGTTATTATAATGAATAATTCCATTGAAGCGCAGATTTCAGAAATGGAGAATCAGGAAGACAAACAACTCTTTATGGATGAATATAAAATGAAAGAACCTGCATTGGATCGTTTGATTCACGCTACTTACAAATTATTGAATCTCTACACCTATTTCACAGCTGGTGTGCAGGAAGTAAGAGCATGGACAATACAACAAGGCTGGAAAGCTCCTCAGGCTGCTAGTGTCATTCATACCGATTTTGAAAAAGGCTTTATTAAAGCCGAAGTAATAGGCTACGATGATTTTATTAATTTTGGTACTGAAGCCGCCTGTCGCGAAGCTGGCAAATTAAGAATTGAGGGAAAAGAATACATTGTAAAAGATGGCGACGTAATGCACTTTCGATTCAATGTTTAAAAAAACTGTTTTTCAAAATAAAACATTTGCTCCTACAGTTCCAATATGAACTGTTCTTGAAGAGCCCGATTTTCGACCATTGTATTGAATTGTCAAATCCAAATTATTCATTAATCGTTTTCTTATTTCCAAAGACCACAAATAATTTGTGCCAGGCAATAATCCATTAAGCATAATATAGGCAACAGTGGTATTAGCAGCATTAATTGGAGTAGTATTTGCATCACGGTATTTAATACCATTTACGGTAAACTTGCCTCTTAATGAAAATCGTTGCAAAGAAGAATAAACTGATTCAAGCGTCAAAGAATGCGAGGTAGATTTTTGATCGCCAAATTGTGGATCATTTTTCCGGCTATCAAATTTATATGAAGCAGTAACTCCAAACTTTGTCATTTTATTATAGACAAATGCAGGTTCCAGAGTATATACTGTAAGCTGATAATTACGATTATTAAACTGAGGTGTAATCAATGCTGTTAATCCGCGTTTGGCATTCAGAGAAATTGATATGGTTCTTCCCATATTCATCCGCCACTTGAGAAGCCAGTCATTCAATCTGTTACTTTCATAACCATAAGTCAGTAATGATTTCCCATTTCGCCTGTGATTACTGAAATCGAAAAACCATTTGCTGCTCCCACGATTAAAAGAAAAATTGTTAAACAAATCTGTAAAAACAGTAATCAATGCTGCATTATTGATACCGTACTTAAATGGATTAAACTCAAAACTTCCAGTTGATAAAGATTTTTTACTGGTTTGCAAAGAGGTTGTCAACATTATTCTTGATATAAATTTTTGAAAAGGTTTTATATCCTTCATTTTTAAAACAGCTTTGGGGCTGATATCAAATCTATAGCTGAATGTTATATAATTGGCTTTTAAAAATTCATTTGTAGGAGTAAATATGCGAATGAATTTTGCCTGATCGGGAAATGCCGCTAGCTCAAACTCATTTAGCTGTTGAACACCATCGCTATTATAATCTATCCAGGCATACTGTCCTGTACCTGCAGGAACTTCCAGATAAGCAAAATCTCTTCGCTGCTCCTGCCCTGCTCCTGTTTCATATAAAAGATTTCCAACTACTAATCCTTTCCATTCATTCATACTGTATTCGGCTCTCCCCAAAATTGTTTCATCTCCTTTTTGTAACGAAATGGTTGAATCAAAAATTTTCAACTTACGGAAAGTGGCATTCAGATAAAACTGTCTTTTGGGATTTGCCAGCAATTCTGTTTGTAAGTTCAGATTCAGACTGCGATCACCTTTTTTAAACGATTGATAAACCGGGTATCTGTCAGTACGGGTAAAGAAAGTAATTCCATATTTATTTCTTTTGGCATCATCAGATTTTATGTAAACCGAATAACTATCAAAATAAAATGATAAAGGAGTTAATGTATCAGTTTGTTTAAATCTGGGCGCATTTTGCTCCAGTGCATATCGGAACCCCATACGCCAGTTCTTTAATTGCTTAAACTGTCTGTTAACATCCAACACAGGCCGAAAAACAAATCCTTTGTCATTGCTATTATTAAACTGGGTAAGTACTATCTGGTTATTCATTTGCCATCCTTTTATATTTCCGCTTTGTAGTACTGAATTTTGTACGCCATTATAATTGTCACTTCTATTATAATTTATAAACTGATAGGTAAATGTATTTTTTGAGCGAGAGGTCAATATGGCTGCAACTTTGATGATGTTTTCATCAGCAGGTAGTTGAATCAATGGCAAACCCCAGTCTCTAGAAAATTCTACTGATCGCAAACGCTCTAATGGCTTAAACTTCTTTTGTACATACTCATAATCTAAAGAAGTACTTAACTGATTTCCTTTTTCTGATTTTAAAATTTTATTGTTGTTGTACTGAAACTTGGCAGCCCACCCTCTGTCATCACCATTATCTTTAACAGAAAAAGTATTCACATCATTATTACTACTTGCCAGTTCGGCTTTTACGGTTGAATTATTATTGATAGCATACTCCAATCCGAGGTTAATGATTTGTTGTTTCTTAGGAGTTACTAAAATTTGAGCAGGCTCATAACTGCCTTGTTTTTGTGTACCAATGGGTGGTACATATTTATACACTTTTCCATTGGCGCCGTTAAAATCAGGAATATAATTTCCATTTCCAGTTCCAAAGTTTACAAAAGACAGGTTATATTTTGCCGCCGCAGGATCAGTTGAATAACTATAGAAAGAATCAACACCAGGAACTACGATTATCTTTTCATATAATATTTTGTTGGCAGAAAAGGTGTCCGTTGTTACTGAAGGATAAAGTGCCAACTGAATGCTATCGCCGATACTGGAAAGAAACTGTCTTTGTTTATCATCCAGCGTTTGTTGAATGGTTGAATTTTTTGCATCAGAGTTATTAAAAAAGCCCAGTCTTAGCTTTAGTCTTTTATCTATTTCAAACTCCTGTGATAAATATAGATTTGAGTTCAGATAACTTCTGTCAGCATATTCAAATTCAATTTGAATTCTACTGTCCTTTGTAATCATGCGTTTGGGAGTGAAGCTTACCTCTGCTGTATTATAGTTAATTACATAATCCTGATCCTCTCCCCTTTGCAGCAACTGTCCGTCAATAAAAACCCGTTCAGTATTTGCCAGTACAATAAAGAAAAACTCATTGTTGGCACCTGTAAGCCTGTATGGACCCTGATTGCCTTCCAAACCCTGAAAGACATTACGTGTAAACTTTCCTTTTGCAATGGAACCGCTTATTAATGTAGCAGCATCAACATTCTTGCTCAGCCTGTTCTTTGTTTGAAAAGAAACGCCCTGCATTCTTTTATAAAAATTCAGAAAATAATCTTTGTTTTGCCGAATGTCAATATCACCCAAGTTCAGTTGCCAGTTTTTCTTTTTAAACTGAAGATATACCTGATCAAATTCATTTAATTGCTGTGTAGTGCCATCAGGTTGTATAGGAATATTATTATCAGTAATGGCAGCCTGTATTTCTATACTATCACCCAGCATGCCACTCAACTGCATATTGAGTGATGAATTTAAAACAGGATCCTGACTGTTCCCAAATCCAATTTGTCGACCCAGACTGCCTTCGGCCTTCAGTTCCCCAAAATTGAAAATACCTTTTTGGGCAGCACTTGCACCATCATTAAATACAAAGGGCTTAGAATAAAAAAAATTAACCACACTGTCATAACTGATGCGTTGTTTGGATGCATTTAAATTAAAAGGGAATACCCGATACTGTACTTCTACACTATCAGTCGTAGGTTTTTTTTTCCAGTACAGCTTGGCATTAACAAAATCTAAACGGTAATAAGAACTGTCAACTTTTTTGATAAAAAATGTAGTTGGCAGAATGCTGACAGAATCGAGCTTTATACTATCAATAAGTGTAGAAACAGACTTTATCTTCAAATTGGATTGGGGGGAAACAGGAATTTGTGCCCTGCTCATGAAAGAAAGCAGCAACAAACTAACTGATACAAAAAATTTTGCCGATAAACTCAAAAGCAACTGGTTTTAATAAAGTCGGAAACAAGTTCGTAAAGTTCGCAAATATGTAAAGATGAAAGTTATTCAACACTGTTAATTCCGAAAAATGACGCAATTTTATTGCTTAATAAAGAAACCCGCAACATATGAGAAACGGATTGATGCTTTTTGCTTTAGTTTCTTGCTTTTCTATAACGCTTCAAAGCCAGACGAATACTGTTGTCAAAAAAGGGGCAACTAAAAAAGCAAGGCTTGTTGTTTCCACCTTTATTAATCTTCCTATTGGAATATTTGCAGAAACACATTTTGCAGGTGCAGGGTTTGAAGTAACAAAAGCAAATACTTTACTACCGAAACCAAATAAAAAAATTTCATTTTCTTACAATGGAGGATTCGATTATTTTATCGGCAAAAAGGAATCCACAAGCAATTATTCTTATAAATACCCCGGTTTCACTGTTGTACATCTGGCAGCTGGAGTGAATTACTTTTCACATCCCCGCTTCTCAATTGGAATGAACGGCGGTACTGGCCTCCGTATTTATAACGGCAATACTCGTTTTTGTATCGTTGGAAAAATTGCAACAAGGTTTGATGCAAAGAAAAAACTAAGCCTTTTGGCGGGCTTTAAAATGAATTCAGAATTTACTACTCGCAGTTTGTGGAATCTATATGCAGGGGTTTCATTTAAGTTGTAAGTTCAAAAACAAAAGACCCCTTGGAGATCCAAGAGGTCTAAAGTATAGCCATGAAAAACAAAACCTGAAGCTTTCACTTCAAGCTCTGCACAATATAATAATTTTATTATTTTTTTGCGTACTTCTTTTTATACTTGTCGATACGGCCAGCTGTATCTACCAATACATTCTTACCTGTAAAGAAAGGATGTGAGGTGCTTGAAATCTCCAGCTTTACCAGTGGATATTCATTACCATCTTCCCACTTCAAAGTTTCTCTTGAATCAGCAGTTGAACGGCTCAAAAATGTATGGCCATTACTCATGTCTTTAAAAACTACTAACCGATATTTATCGGGGTGAATTCCATTTTTCATAATAAGCGATGTTTTAAAACCTACTGCCCGTCTATTCCCTTTATTTTTTTATACTAGGGAAAGAGATGAACCGTATCAATTTCACTATTTTTTACCCGGTATTAACTCCGGAGGGCGGCAAAGATAGGCCGAAATATTTATCTGAACAAGTGCAAAATTTCAAAAAAGAGAAAGCGCCAAGTGAACTTATTTCAGGCCTAAACCCTATTTCCGCTTACCCGACGCTTTCAGGAGTCAATTTCCACCTTTTGAGGGGCTTCTTTGCTCCATGAGCATAGTTTCCTTTTAAGGGGATTCTTTAGCTCTAGCACTTAGTTTTATTTCTAAAACCAGTGCAGTTGTATGTCAAATATAAATTATAGAAATACCCATTTCCAAATTTCTATGCCAATTGATTTACACCCCTTTCGCACAGAATTTTCCACATAAAAACGTTGAATTTTGAGGTTTATCAACCATTTAGTCCCTCATATTCACATACTGGAGTGGGAATCCTAAATTTCCATTTCGGCAAATTGCAATTACCTCCTGCAAATCGTCAATCTTTTTACCCGTAACTCTTACCAAATCATCATTTATGGATGCCTGCACTTTTAAGCCAGCATCCTTTATCAACTTTACAACCTTTTTGGCGTCTTCCTGTGCAAGACCATTTCTCACTTTTACTGATTTTTTCCAGGTTTTTCCGCTTTGTGCCCCTTCCTTACTCAAATCAAAAGCTTCTGGTGCTATGCCTTGCTTATGAGCACGACTAATTAAAACATCAACCAACTGCCGCATCTTCATATCATCTTCGGTTTCGAGTTTGATTACAAACTCTTTTTTGTCCAGTTCAATAAGTACGTGTGAGCCTTTAAAATCAAAACGGTTGGTAATTTCTTTTGAAGTTACATTCACAGCATTATCCAATGCCTGTGCTTCTACTTTGCTTACAATATCAAAAGATGGCATAATATTTTGGTTTGGTGTTCAACAAATATAAATAACACCAGCCAAAAAATAAAAGACCCTGCATTTGCAAGGTCTTTTACTGATGAGGATATCGCAAATATTAATTTCCGGTATTTACTCTGTTTTGTTCATCTGAAGCACCACCCTCTCTTCTGCCACCATTAGCTTTCAATTTTCCTTTATTAAATCTCCAGTTAAAACTTAGTATGAATGATTGTTGAAAATTAGTGTTTGTAAAATCAGCATCTACCGCTCCATATTTAATATATCCGCTATAAACAGAGCCTTTAAAAATATCTTTGAAATTAAGTTTGATATTTGCTTTTCCTTTTAGAATCTGCTTACCAATACCTGCATCTGTCTGAAAAATATTCTGAATAAAAATTACACCTTCTAATGCTTTGGTTCTGAACATTGCCGATACTTCTGCTTCCCATCCCTTACCCCATTTAAACTGTTGTTGCGTTTGAGAAGTAAGCGAGGTTACGCCTATAGAGATTTGATCATTATTTACAATGCCTTTAAAATGATTGTTGGCAACATTTGCATAAATACTACCACTCCACCATTTTGTGAATTGCTTAAATGCGGTAACAGAAAATCCATACTGTGTTTGTGAAGCTATATTTGCTTTCTTGATGTATGTTTCATTGGTTGCTTCATTTTGCTCCATCACTTGTTGAATAATGTCTGTTGTTTTGCTAAAATTCAAAGTGCTGGTAAGAAAACTATTATAGGTATGGCTCAGCTCAATGTTATGACTGAACTGTGGTTTCAAATCAGGATTGCCTTTTTCAAAAGTATAACGATCAAGAAATTCAATAAAAGGATTGAGATCTTCATAATCGGGCCGCTCAATTCTTCTGCCATAATTAATTACAAACTGATTTTTTTCATTTGCAGCATACTGAAAATATACTGTGGGAAAAAGTTGAAGATAATTTCTATTAAAAGAAATTCCGGTGGTTAATTGATTGCCTTCTGCATGTGTGTTTTCGGCACGCAAACCAAACTGGCTTGTCCATTTTTTGCCCAAAGGCATGCTTAGATTTACATAAGCTGCACTCACATTTTCTTCATAAACAAAGTGATTGCTACGGATATAATCATGATATTGCTGACCGTTTCTAAGCGTATCATAATTTGCATTATTATCTGTTTTTACAAAACTGAATTTTAACCCTGCCTCCAGTTTAGCACCATTCTTAAATGGTTTTGTATAATCCGTTTTGGCACTATAGATTGTTATATCCTGTGGCAAATTGCCATTTAAGGTGTCAGGTGTTTTAGTAAGCTGTCCATTGTTATCGTAATAGAAACTAATCAATGGCTGTATGTTGGTTGAGCGATATTGAATATAATCAAAGTCTGCCGAAATTTCCTGACCGGTTGAATCCAGCACAGTTTTAAAATATCCATTCGCACTAAAGTTTCTCCATTTTGAATTAATGTTAGACAAGGCTGCCGTCTTTTTCAACAAAACATTTTGAGGATCAAAAATATCAGTATACGTTTTATTTTCATTCAACCTGTTATTGCTAAATCCGCTTAATACAAATCCTAAAGTCGTTTTCTTGCTGGCATAAAAATCTAAACCTGCTTTTGCACTGAAGAATTTACCATTTCTTTTCATTATAGCATTTTGGTCAAAAACAGAAAGTATTGCTTTTGTATTTTGATCAAGAAACTTTCTGCTAATATCTAATCCTTCTCTTTTATTATTTGTGCTATAGTTCAAACTGGTAAATAAATTAAATTTACCGTTGCGATAATTAAAATTGGCACTCTCCTTTACACTTGCAAAATATGCTTGCCTGAATGCTGATGTAAGATTTCCATTAAATCCAAACTGTTTTGTCTTCTTTGTTTTAATATTGATGATTCCGGAATTTCCTGCCGCATCATATTTCGCAGGAGGGTTAGTCATTATTTCAATCTGATCAAGTTGGCTTGCACTCATACTACTTAATAAATTGGCAAGATCTGCTCCGCTTAAATAACTGGGACGACCATCCAGCATTATTACCACACCCTGCTTTCCTTTCAAACTTATGTTTCCATCTTTATCAACAGTAACACCAGGCGATTTTTCCAATACTTCTAATGCCGTATTTCCAACAGCGGTAACAGATGCGGCAACATTTACAATGGTACGATCAACCTTTTGCTCTATTAAAGGCTTACGAGTAGTTACTGTTACTGCATCTAGTGACTTTACAGTTGGCTTAAGTTCAATCACCGGCAAAACAACAGACAGGTTATTTTGGTTTATTTCAAACACTTTGGAAAAAGCTTGTGTGTGGCCTACTGCCGAAATAGCAACTAAGTAATTGCCATCCACAACTCCTTCAAATAAAAATTGTCCGGTTTTTGAGGCAACAGAAATTTTTGCAACTGAGGAATCCTTACTTCTAAGCAAGGTAATTGTAGCAGATTCAATTGTCTTACTATTTCCATCAATCACTGAACCAGAAACTGTTCCGGGTCTTGTCTGTGCCTGACTATCAATGGATAACACTGAAATCATGAGGATAATTAAGGTTAAAGTCTTTTTCATTTTTGTTATAGTTTGTACTTGTTGTTAAATATTACAGGTCAAAATTCAGTACTTTGCATTACATAGAACATTGTTTTAAAATAAACGGCCAAAATCCGTGATAAACGGTGGCCGTTTAAAACTTATATATACTTGGGACGCTTAGGCTATAATGAGGTTACAGCTTTAATAAAACCATTGATAAATGGAAAATTTCAGTGATAAAAGGAGTATAGATTAAAACTTAAATCCGAATTCTTCTTTAATAGATTCATTATAAGTTCTGCCTGAAGTAATTTGAGTCGCATTCTTATCGTTCATAACAAATAAAAACCGGCCATTAAAATGCTTATGCATTTCTTTTATCAATTCTTTGTTGATGATAAATGATTTTTGTACTCTGTAAAACTGTTCAGGAAGTTTTTCCTCAAGATAACTTAACGTATGATCGGTAAGAATACGCTGACCATCCATTGTGTGTATGTACACATATTTATCGTTTGCTTCGAGAAAGCAAATATTTTCAAACCTTATTAAGTTAATTCGATCACCAGTCTTTATTGGAAGCGCAGTTGATTTTTTAGGAGCTCTTAACTGTTCTATCACATCTTGAAGACCTTTCAAATCAATAATAGAATTCAATTTCCCAAATTGTTTTAATTTTTCAATGCTGATTGCAAGTCGTTCTTCCCTTATAGGCTTCAATAAATAATCAATGGAGAATGTTTCGAATGCTTTCATAGCATATTGTTCGTAGGCAGTAGTAAAGACAATATTTGGTTTTTTACCCAGCTTTTCTATTACTTCGAAACCAGTCATATCCGGCATCTGAATATCCAGAAAAATAATATCAGGCTGCAAGGTTTCAATTTTCTGCACGGCCTCTCTCCCATTTGAAGCTTCACCTATTACTTCTATTACATCTTTATACTCGCTTAATAAGCTAAGCATTAACCGACGGGCTGCTGGTTCATCATCTATTACTATTGCCTTAAATAGCTGGCTCATGCTTCATTAATTTATTTATGAAAATGACAACCTGTTTTGTTGGCTCATTTAAAAATCTTACCGAATACTGATCAGGAAAAAGTAAGTCCAATTTATCAAAAATACTTTTCACACCGTATCCTGGATTAATTTCGTCTGGAAAAGAAGGTCCATTATCTGAAACAATTATTTCCAGTCCTGTTTCGTATAAATTCACAGAAATTTCAATCTCTGTTATAATTCCGGTTTTTTTCAACCCATGCTTTACAGCATTTTCAACTATAGGTTGAAGTAAAAACCTTGGAATTAAGAAATGAGTTGCATCTGCTAGTGCATGTATCTGATAGTTAAGCTGGTCTTCAAAACGAATTTTTTCAATTTGCAGATATACTTCAGCCATGCCCAGCTCTTCTTTAACAGTTGAAAAATTATTATCACTGTAATTAATACTGTATCTGAACAAATCAGCAAGTGCAATGGTCATTTTGCGTGCCTTTTTCCCATCGGTAACGGACAAGTCGGCTATTGAGTTGAGTGAGTTATAAAGAAAATGTGGATTAATTTTTGAATGTAGGGCATCCAGTTCTGCTTTTGTTTTTAGCTCACGAAGTCTGCTCAATTCCAATTCTTTTTCATCAAACTTGCGCTGTCGTTCAATATCAAGATAACTTAATACAGAATATATCAACCCTGTGGTGGCTCCAATGTAAATCGCCGATACATACGAAAACTTTATATAGGCTTTCATCGTATCATCATAAATCATATATGCAAAAGGTACTGTTACCAATAAAGTAGTAATGGTAACAACAAGTACAACAAGGAGCTTATGCTTAAAAAATGTTAATTGCTTTATTCGTTTATGTTCTATTACATAACGGGCTGCATTATATGTAATTAATGTGCTTACAGAAGTAGAAATAATGTGCCCCACAATAACACCCACCCATCCATATTTAAACAGCAGATAGAAAAGATTGCCACTTATAGGCATTAATGCTCCTGAAAGGCAAAAAATAATCAGCCAAACCAAAACATTTCGGCGAAGCCAGTCATCTTTTATTGTTTGTTTGAAAAGTGTTTTGAATCTGACTAAAAAATAGCCCCCTGCTACTACCAATAAGAGGCAGATAACGATAAGGACAGAATAAAAAAGAAAACCCGGTTCTTTCATAGTATGCAATTTATTTGCATGGTCAAAAATATAAGTATATCATTCGCAAACTGCCAAAAAAAAGGTATGAACAGACTATATTGCATAAAATAGAAAAAATGAAGATTATAGATTTCAGGTCAGATACTGTTACTAAGCCAGGCAAGGAAATGCTCGAGGCTATGATGAGTGCTAAAGTGGGTGATGATGTTTTTGGAGAAGATGAAAGTATAAATGAATTGGAACAAATGACTGCCGGCATGTTTGGAATGGAAGCCGCTTTATTTTGTCCTTCTGGCACAATGACAAATCAAATAGCCATTAAATGCCACACACAACCTGGTGATGAGGTAATCTGTGACGAAAGCTCTCATATTTATCAATATGAAGGTGGTGGTATTGCTTTTAATTCAGGAGCTTCAGTTAAACTCCTCAATGGCGACAGGGGCAGAATATCAGCTACTCAGGTTCAATCCGCCATACAGCCCAATGATCCGCACCGACCAAATAGCAGTTTAGTTTCTTTAGAAAATACCAGCAATCGAGGCGGTGGCAGTTGTTATGATTTTGAAGAGATAAAGAAAATTCAGAATGTATGTAAAGCAAATGAACTGGCCTTTCATTTAGATGGGGCAAGACTTTGGAATGCCTTAGTTGCAAAAAAGGAATCGCCTTTACAATATGGGCAGACATTTGACAGTATATCTGTTTGTTTAAGCAAAAGTCTGGGCTGCCCTGTAGGAAGCTTGCTCTTAGGCAAAAAATTGTTTATAAAAAAAGCAAGGAGAATCAGAAAAGTATTTGGTGGTGGAATGCGTCAGGCTGGTTTTTTGGCAGCAGCAGGTATTTATGCTATTAAAAATAATATTGAGAGATTAGAAGAAGATCATCAACATTCAAATCAAATTGCAGATACTTTGATTTCTTCAAAATATGTAAAACACCTATTGCCTGTAGCTACCAATATCATCATATTTGAAACTAATGAAAACATTACAGCACCAGAATTGGTTGCCCGTTTGAAAGAAAAAGGAATATTGTGTTATGCAATTGCTGCCAATCGGGTTCGTTTAGTGCTACACTTAGACATAAGTCAGCAAATGGTAGATCAAACCATAGAAACCTTTAAACTTTTATTGTAACTTAGGATTATGCTTCCTAAAATAAACCCTACCGGCACAACAGCCTGGAAAGCCCTCCTTCAACATTTTGAAGAAATGAAAGAAGTACACATGAGGGACTTGTTTCGTAACACTAAAAATCGTTTCCAAAAATTTTCAATAATTGAAAAGGATTTTGTTTTTGATTATTCCAAAAACAGAATTACTGAGCAAACCATACAGCTACTACTACAACTGGCAAAAGAATGTAAAGTAAAAGAATCCATTTCTGCAATGTTTAATGGCGATCTGATAAATGAAACAGAACATCGATCGGTACTACATACAGCATTGAGAAATTTTTCGGGCAATCCAGTTTACTCAGAAGGAATAGATGTGATGCCTGAAGTAAAAAAAGTATTGCGAAAGATGAAAGCTTTTTGCAATGCAGTACATACAGGTAAAACAAGGGGATATAACCGGAAAAAAATAAAATATATCGTCAATATTGGAATTGGCGGCAGCGATTTAGGCCCGGTAATGGTTACTGAAGCTTTAAAGCCCTATTGGATTGATAATATACAACCTTATTTTGTTTCCAATGTGGATGGCACACATATAACAGAAACACTAAAAAAAGTTACTCCCGAAGAAACTTTATTTCTGATAGCCTCAAAAACATTTACTACACAGGAAACCATGACTAATGCGCATACAGCAAGAGATTGGTTTCTGAAAAAAGCAAAAGATAAAAAACATATTGCAAAACATTTCGTGGCACTCAGCACCAACGAAATGGAAGTTGTAAAGTTTGGTATAGATAAAAACAACATGTTTGAATTTTGGGACTGGGTAGGTGGTCGTTATTCACTGTGGAGTGCGATTGGTCTTTCTATATCACTGTCAATCGGATATAAAAATTTTGAGCAGCTACTTAAAGGCGCCCATCAAACAGATTTACATTTTCAAAATACAGATATCGATAAAAATATTCCTGTATTAATGGCTTTGATAGGTATTTGGTACACAAATTTTTTTGGTGCACAAACAGAAGCTATTTTACCATACGATCAATATATGCACCGGTTCCCTGCTTATTTTCAACAGGGTAACATGGAAAGTAATGGCAAATTTTGTGATAGAAACGGAGAAAGAGTAACTTATGCGACAGGCCCTGTCATTTGGGGTGAGCCTGGTACAAATGGACAACATGCATTTTATCAATTAATACATCAAGGCTCCATATTAATTCCCTGCGATTTTATTGCGCCAGCAAAAACACACAATCCGTCTGGCGATCATCACAAAAAATTACTAAGTAATTTCTTTGCACAAACGGAAGCTTTAATGAACGGGAAAACTGAAGAAGAAGTAGAGAAGGAACTGGAAGAAAATGGTATGAGCAAAGAAGCCATTGCCCAACTGATGCCTTTTAAATTATTTGAAGGGAATAAACCTACCAATTCATTTTTGGTAAAGAAAATCACACCTGCTACTCTTGGGCAATTAATTGCGCTTTATGAACATAAAATATTTGTTCAAGGTGTTATATGGAACATCTTTAGTTTTGACCAATGGGGTGTAGAGTTAGGGAAACAGCTCGCCAATAAAATTTTACCTGAGCTGTTACATAATCAGTCTATCAATTCGCATGACACTTCAACAAATGAACTTATTAATCTCTGGAAAAAAATGAAATAACAGGAAAGCCATTCTATCCTCAATCCTGCAATTTTCTTTGAACATGCTAACAGGTGAAATTGTAATTCATCTAATGTATTAACCATTTTATTTTTTTTAAAACAGTATCAAAATATTATAAAACAATTCCAACAAAAAAATGCCGCCCCATAAATGAGGCGGCATTGATATTATTTTGAAAACTACTTTTCTTATTGAACTACAACAAGACCTGAAGTAATTACTTTCGAATGAGCATCAACAACTTTTACAACGTAAGTAGCTGCTGAATTACGGCTAAGATCGAAGTCCATTCTCATATAAGGGTAAGTGGTAGTAACCATATCAAACTCCTTCTGAGCAACCAACTGACCGCCAATTGTATAGATGCGTACAATTCGTCTTTCAGCCATTACACCATTGTAATACAAGCGTACTTGGAATTGTCCATTGTTTGGATTTGGATATATCCACAGACGATCTGATGCTTGAGCACCCAGTGTTAAAGTATTAGAACTGTTTACACAACCGTTAACATCAGTAACAGTTGCTTGATATGTACCCAAACCATCAATGTTAGCAGTAACACTATTTCCAGTTGCACCGGCTATTGTAGAACCATTTAAAGTCCATGAATAGCTAGTTGCATTCAATGCAGCAGGAGTACTAGTAGCAGTAAAGCTAGCTGTGCCACCAGGAACTAACTGTAAAGTACTTGCTGCGATTGTAACAACAGGAAGCGGGTTTACTGTAAGTTTTCCAGAAGTAGTAACTACACTTCCACAAGGAGCAGCAGTGATAGTACAACGATAAAGGTTATTGTTCATAACCTGAGTTACGGCATTCAAATTCAAAGTAGAAGCAGTACCAGCAGCACCGCCAATGTTAGTATAAGTAACACCACCATCTACACTAACAGACCACTGATAAGTCAAAGGACCACCAGAAGCACTTGTTGTAAATGAAGTATTGCCACCTACGCAAACTGATTTGTTTGTAGGAGCAACCACTGCAGTTACAGGGTTTGTAACATTTACAGGAACTGTAGTAGTAGCTGAAGTACATGGTGTAGATGTAGTAAAGCTAACTTGATAGTTACTAGTAGCAGTTGGGTTTACATAAATAGTGGTTGCAGGTGTACCAGTATATGCAATTGTAGCACCAGCGTTTGTCCACATTGTACCAGCAGGGCCAGTCCAGATACCTTGAGCAGGACCACCAGATGATGTGTATGTAACATTATCAATTCCGATATAATCAGAGTTTGAGCCAGCAGGACCACCGTTTGTTACAAAATATCTGAATGCAATACGGCCAGGAGTAATACCTGCGGGTAGGCCAGATAAAGTAGCTGTGTATTTAGTCCATACTGTAGGATATACTCCAGTAACCAGAGTTGGGTTAACAGACAACAACAATGTTGTAAAATCTCCAACACTTGTTCCAGAACCGCCAGCATTTACACTAGCACCATTTGTACTTAATCTAACTTCTAAACGATCTGGGAAGGCGTCTGGATCAACTTTTCTTGTCCAGAAAGAGAACATATCACCATTCTTCATATTTGTTTGAGGAGCAAACAACCAGTTACTGATTGTACCAGCACCTGAAGTATTATTAAAGTTTGCACCAATATAAGAATCATCTGGACCGCTTTGTGCATTAAATACAGTTGTATTTCCCTGGAACCATGCAGTAGTACCAGCAGGAGCACTCAAATTTTGAGAAGCCCAGCCAGCAGGTAAAGGAGATACAGTATTGAAACCTTCATTATAAATATCAGTATTACCTAATGTATTGGTAAGTGTAAGAGACTGTACAGTACCTACACAAATAGTAGCAGAAGATGGTGTAACAACCGGAACAATAGGATTAACAGTAAGTGTTGCAGCAGCAGAGAAATCAACAGCTGAACAACCACCCGTTACTAATGCACGAAATTGATAACCACTGTAAGCTACAGAAACATTAGTTAAAGTTAATGTTGCAGTATTCACGCCTGAGTATGGTGCTGCATTTGGTACCATTTGCCATACACCAGCCGAGCTTGTTCTGTATTCCCATGAATATGATGGTAAGCTTCCGGCAGTTGCTACGGTGAAGCTTGCATTACCACCACAAACAGTTGAAGTGCTTGAGGGGCTTGTCGTAATCGTTACAGGAACGCAAGGTTGAATATTTACTGCATAATCTTCTGTTTCACCAAATCCCAATCCAGTGCAAGGATCGGTAGGGAAACCAGCAAATCTAATTCTTACTCTCATTCTGGTAGTACCAGTTAATGCACTGCCAGGTATATTAATAGTTCCAGAAACTGAAGGCAAATTATTAACTAAGCCAATAGCTGTTCTTTCAGAAGCCTCAAACTGACCATTTTGGTTATAATCAATCCATACTGCGACTCCTTCAGTCCATGATGTAGGTTTCTCAACTGTCATAAAATTACCAGCACCAGAGAATAAATTAGCAGCAGGAACAGATGAGGTAAAGTCAGAATAACCAGCAGGAGGACCTGCACTGCAAGTAGATGAATTATCCAAATTGCTGATTAAAACTCTTGTAATCACATCATCATCTGTACAATCAGATGCAGGAGGAATACAATAGCAAGCGGAAGGAGGATTAATATCTATTTGAATAGGATTAGATGCAGTTGTAGAAGGACCGGCAGAGCAGGTTACATTACATCTGTATGCAGTAGAAGTTGCAATATTTGTTGTATATGTAGAACCTGTAGCACCGCCAATATTTGACCATGGACCAGCTGTTGTTGCAGCACTTTGCCATTGATAAGTAACACCAGAACCTGTTGTTGCATTTTGCAAAGACAATGTAAAGTTTGTTCCTGGGCAAACCGGATCGGCAGTACTGTTTGTATTTCCCGGATTTGGTGTGCCAGCACAAGGAGCTGAGGAACATAATGGGAAATCAATAGTGATTGACCATGCTGAAGCAGGTGTACCTAAATCAAATACTGCAATTGCAATTGTTGCACCAGAAGCAATTGTAGCCTGACAAGTAAGTACATTAGTTGCTACATTACTAACACCAGGATCTGCTAAATAATTGGTTGCAAGATTAGCAGGGTTAAAACTGTTGCTATAAATTGCGAACTGTGCATTAGAGCCTGCACTGGTAGGAGCCATTGTAAAAGTTCCACATTGTGTTAACCCGGTATTGTTTGTATAAGTTACAACACGGTAAGGAACAGTTTGTGCAATTGTACCTGGGAAAGTATAAGGAACTGTACAACTTGAAGTGGCACCTGGTCTAAACAAACGGTTAGACATTGTAGGCGCACCTGCAAAATCTCCATTAAATGTCTGACACACGGCATTGGGGCTCTGTGTTCTTAAATTAGACTTTGATGTAGGAAGTCCTGCATCATTGTTAGCATTGGGGTCATTTGTACCTCTGTGACGTTGTTCATAGTTTTTCAACTTAAGTTGAACACGTTGATCCTGTGTAAGTCTGCTAGACTTAGCAGGACTCTGTTGGGCAAAAGTCATAAACGGCACTGAAAGAAACAGTGCAATTGCCATGATACCCGTACAGAAGAACCTTAAATTCTTTCGAGTAAAGTTTGGTTGCATAATAGATTTTTTAAATGATTGATTATTACCGGATAACCCGGCAAAGTCCAAAAACCGATGGCTAAGGTAGATATTTTATGATATTTTTAAAAAAAAATAATCCCCCAAATAAGAAAAAGGGGGATAAATAGTTTTTTCTGGTAAAAAAAGAGAAAGTCGGTAATAAATCAGTCTTACCATTTATCAACGTCTTCATCCAATTTCGCTTCGATAGGTACCGCAACATCCGCAGCAATTGCAGGATTTTCAGATGCTGAAACCTCATTTTCAGTAACAGCCACTGCTTCACTCTCCTGACGTACTCCTTCTTCTTGTTCATCATGATTGAATGCATCGAAGTCAAAGTCGGGCATTAATTCTGTTTTTACATAGTCAACAGCTTCATTTAATGCTTTTACAAACTTATTAAAGTCTTCTTTGTAAAGAAATACCTTATGCCTGTCATATCCATTGTCGTCAAATCTTTTACGACTTTCAGTAATTGTAAGGTAGTAGTCATTTCCACGGGTAGCTCTTACATCAAAAAAATAAGTCCTTCTTTTACCAGCACGAATTCTTTTGCTGTAAATGCTTTCCATTTTTTTCTCATTGTTCTCGTAAGCCACTTTAGTAGGTTTTAACGGTTAATTAATTTCAACAAATGGGAGTCAGTTTTTCCCTGCAAGCTCACAAATATAGAGATGTTTTTGACACAGCCAAATGTCATTTCCATTGTTTTACTTTCAAAATTTTCTATACAGCATCATGACTATTAGAATTGGTTTCCATTTTTTGTTGTCTGGCAAATAAACCAGCATAATAGCCTTGCTTCGCAATTAACTGCTTGTGAGTTCCTTCTTCTATTATTTCGCCTTCGTCTAAAACCAATATCCTGTCAAATTGCAAAATTGAAAAAATTCTATGGGTAATGATGATTGCTGTTTTTCCTATCAAATATTCATTTAAACTCTGTGTAATTTTCTTTTCAGTGCGGGCATCTACTGCACTAAGGCAGTCATCTAAAATAAGCAACCCGGGATTTTTTATTAATGCTCTTGCAATCGTTACCCGTTGTTTTTGTCCTCCACTAAGCGTAACCCCTCTCTCTCCTATTGTCGTTTCATACTGCAGCGGAAATCCATCAATTTCCATGGCCACATTGGCTTTTTGTGCGGCATTTTTTACTTGTTCCAAACTGGCATCCGTATTGAATGAAATATTATTTTTTATTGTATCACTAAAAAGAAAAACATCTTGTGGTACATAGCTGATTTGCTCCCGCAGCGTTTTTAAATCTTTCTTTTTAATATTTGTTCCGTCAATTAATATTTCACCATTGGAAACGTCGTACATTCTTAAAATAAGTTGAGCAATGGTAGATTTGCCCGAACCTGATTTGCCAAGAATTGCAATTCTTTCGCCTTTTTTTATTTCCAGGTTAAAGTTTTTCAATGCCTCAATGCCTGTATGCGGATAAGTAAATCCAACTGCCCGAAAACTTATATTACCTTCTATTTTTCCTTTATCGGCGTTTTCAGCATTTTTTATAGCAGGTGCTATGTCTAAAAATTCATTGATTCTTTTTTGAGATGCAGAAGCTCTCTGTATCAAACTTGCTGTCAATCCAATGGCACTAACCGGAAAAGTGAGCATGTTTACATACATTACAAATTCAACAATTGTATCTAATCCAATATGATGTCGATTATTGAGGTAATAAAGACCACCTATCATTATAGTAAGCAGTGTACTCAGTCCTATTAAAAAAGTAATAGAGGGAAAATAAATGGCTTCCACTTTGGCAAGCCCTATTGCATTTCTTTTATAATCTTCACTATTCTTTTTAAAAAAACCCAACATGGCATTTTCCTGAACATAGGATTTAATAACCCTGATACCAGAATAAGATTCCTGTGCATTGGCAGTAAGTCTTGAAAGTGATTCTTGTATTTTTTCACTTTTCTTATTGATGGTATTGTTTACAAAATAAATGGTAATTGCCAATACAGGTAACGGGAGCAATACATATAATGTCAGCTCCGGACTTCTTTTCCACATAAAGAAAACGCTAAGTGAAATCACCGTAATCAGATTCACCAAATACATGATAGCCGGGCCTGTAAACATTCTTACACGGCTTACATCTTCGGTAATGCGGTTCATTAAATCGCCGGTGCTTGCCGTTTTAAAGAAAGCGCTGTCAAGTTTTTGGTAATGGTCAAATATTTCATTCTTTTGATCGTATTCAATAAAGCGGCTCATAACTATTATCGTCTGCCGCATAAGAAAAAGAAAGAAGCCCCTTAATAAAGCCAAAACAAGGATGGTAATACCACAAAGTGCAACCACTTTTAGCCAATTATCAGCATAATTATTGAACCATTGTGTAAGTGCTGTAACCAAGCGGTCATAGTTAGCCTGACTGTTTGAAGCATTGCCGGCATTAGAAGTAATTCTCTGTACATAATCAATTACAAAGCCGGTAACCTGTGGTGCCAGTACATTAAAATAGTTGGAAAGAAAAATAAAGGCAATGCCCATTAACAGGCGGAATCTATATTTCCAGAAATATTTATTAAGTGCATTTAAGTGCTTCAACAAAAAAATATTTTTACGAAGATAAATGATAGGTTATGAATAGTTTGGGTAGAAACTTTTGCATCCTTACATTTGCGCCGGAGAGATGGCAGAGCGGTCGAATGCGGCGGTCTTGAAAACCGTTGACCCAAAAGGTCCGGGGGTTCGAATCCCTCTCTCTCCGCACAGTGCCGGCAAAAATTACCGGCATTTTTTTATGCCCTTTTTTACCTACATATTATACAGCCAGCAGCACAAAAAACATTATTATGGCTCTTGTAGCAATCTAGAAATTAGACTAAAAAATCATAATGCGGGAAAGGTAAGATCAACTAAACCTTACAGACCTTATGCAGTAAAATATTTTGAGCAATACGAAACCAAAACCGAAGCATTACAGAGAGAAAAATTTTTTAAATCCATTGATGGTTATCGCTTTTTAAAAGAGAAAGGAATAATCTGATTCACAAAATAGGTTTTGCATCGCAGTGATGGCAGAGCGGTCGAATGCGGCGGTCTTGTCCCATAGGGATCCCTTGGGGGAAAAATCGTTGACCCAAAAGGTCCGGGGGTTCTGCCAAAGGCATCCGAAGGAGAATCCCTGTTCCCACTTTATGGGTCCCCACTTTGTGGGTTCCCACTTTGTGGGCTCCCACTTTGTGGCTCTCTCCGCACAGTGCCGGCAAAAATTACCGGCATTTTTTTATGCCCTTTTTTACCCGCACTAAGAAAGCTTCAACTAAAACTTAAACGCTATTATGTAAGCTAAAAACCTTTAAGAACGATTAAAAAGGGAAGTTGAAAGCGAAGCAAGATCCATTCAAAAAAAAATCAGAAAAGAAATAGGAAATAAGTTCAGGTATTTACAATTACCCTGCTTTCCAAAACAATTTTTTTAGGGCTTTGTTCGCTATCCTCCTGATTAATTATACCAAGCAACAAGTTTACTGCCTCTTCCGCCTGTTGTGTCGGGAACTGCTCAACTGATGCTACAGGTGGGTTTTGCATATAAGTTGTTATAGGCAGGTTTGCATAACTAACAAAGAAAATATCTTTATTAATCTTCACTTCCTCCTCTCTGGCAAACTTGATCGCATCCAATGCCACATAATCATTAAAAGAAATAATTGCGTCTGGAAGATTTTTTAACGCAATTAATTTTTGGATTGCTTCTTTTGTTTTTTCAGATGTCAGGTCAGTACTTACTATCAAAACATTGTCAACTTTTATTTTATGTTTTTTTAGACCTTCCAGATAACCTTCTAATCTTTGATTAGAGTGTATAATTGCATCAGGCCCTTTAATAAATGCAATACGCTTGCGTCCCTGCCCCACCAGCCAATCTACCAATTCTTCAGAGCTTTTCTCTAAGTCACAAGAAACAGTATTGAAATTTTCTCCATTCGGAATTCTGTCAAAAAACACAACCGGAATTTTAAACTTTCCCAATTGTTCAAAATGTTCGTAGGATTTGGTTGTTTTGGCTAGTGAAACAATAATTCCATCTACACGATGCCGGCGCATAGTATCGGCTATTTGTTTCTCTCTTTCTACATCATCATGCGACTGGCCAATAAACACAGTATAGCCATTCTTAATTGCTATTTCTTCAATGGCGCTTATTGCTGTTACAAAAAAATCCTCATACAAGCTGGGTAAAATAACTCCTAGAGTATGTGTTTTACCCAGTTTAAATGATATAGCAGCCTGATTGGGTTCATAATTAAGTTCTTCAGCAAGTTTCTTTACCTGCATTTTAGTTCTTAATCCAATACTGGGATGATCGTGAAGAGCCCGTGAAACAGTAGAAACTGAAACATTTAATTGCCGGGCAATTTCTTTTATAGTAGCTGGTTTTTGACTCATTTATATACTTAGGAAAGATAATAAAAAAGAAAATCAAATAAAAAAGATAAATAAATTGAATTCCAGAACTTCTGAATATATATTTTTTGAACAGGAATTTATAAAACGTAACTTTCAAAAAACCAAAGAACGATGACCACCGTTGCTGCATTACTTAAAAGAAAAAACAGATCGCTGATATTTGTTTCTCCGCAAACGCCTGTTGCTGAGGCTTTACGTATAATGGCAGAAAACAATATTGGTTCAATCATTATTTCGGAAGATGATAAATTTAAAGGTATTGTAACCGAAAGAGATTATTCAAGGAAAGTGGCACTTATGGGCAAAAATTCTGCGACTACTCCGGTTTCAGAAATAATGTCAAAAGGGCTTGAGGCTGCTTCACTTTCCGATTCTATTGAAAAATGTATGCAAGTAATGACAGATCAAAACATCCGGTATATGCCCGTATTTGAAAATGGAAAACTTTGTGGAATTGTATCAATGAGTGATGTGGTTAAGGAAACTATTCTTGCTCAAAAAAATACGATTGACCATCTACAGACTTATATTCAAAGTTAATAAACAACATTTCGTTTTTCTCCTTAATGCCCATTGCCCGTTTATTCTTTCCTAACGTTTCGCAATTCCAATAAATTCAAAGCATTTGTACTAAAATTTTTTACATTGGGCTGTACCAGTCTAATTACTTTATCGTACCATAACGGAATGACAGGCGCATCATTCACAATAAGCTGGTCGGCCTGTTGATATAAAAGATACCTTAGCGAATCATTGGTTTCCATCATCGCTTTTTCATATAAAGCATCAAAAGTGGGATTGTTGTATCTGGTATAATTGGGTGGAGCGGGATTTTTCGAATAAAAAACGGATAAATAATTTTCAGCATCAGGATAATCGGCAATCCAGCTGCCTCTGAAAAAAATGGCTTTAGAACCAGCTGTCATTTCCAGTAATAATGACTTCTGAACAACCTCTACCTGTACTTTTATTCCGGAAGCTTCTAATTGCTTAGCAATAAAATTGGCAATCTCAGCATAAACAGCAATCGTAGTTAATTTTATTTGAGGTAATCCCCTCCCTTCCGGATAGCCGGCTTCTTCTAAAAGTTGTCTTGTCTTTTCTGGATTATAATAGTAGCCTTTTACTTTTGAAGAATCAAAAGATGGAAGCCCTAGTGGAATAAAGCCAGATTCTGCAGCGGTGCCTAATGAATTGCGGAGATATAGCACCATTTTTCTCCTGTCAAATCCATAATTAATTGCCTGTCTTATTTTTAAAATACGCAAAGGAGATGTTTTGACCAATTCATTGTGTAGGTCAACCAAAATTCCAAAATATTCTGTATTGAGATATGGGCCTGTTTGGAGTTCAATACGTCCCTCCCAATCTTTTTTTAATGTTCCCCTTTTGGTCAGAACTTCATCTTTAAATGAAGCTTCTATATCATTTATAAAATCAACTTTTTTCTGACGATAAAGTAAAAATTCTGTTGCACGACTGTCGTAAAATGAAATATGGACACCGTCCAGATATGGCAACCTATTTCCTAAACTGTCTTTTTCAAAATATAGTGCGTTCTTTTTCAAAATCAAAGCCTGGCCTTCCTCCCATTCTACAAAACTGAAAGGTCCCGTACCAACCGGATGACGACGAAAATCGATCCCATAATTTTTAACTGCTTCCTGAGGTACAATTGAGCAATATTGCATAGAAAGAATTCCTAAAATTGGATGAAAAGGCTTTAATAATTTTAATTGAAATGTAGAATCATTCAAAGCAATAAACGGAGCAATGGTATCAACTCTTCTATTAAATATCCAGGCACCGGGACTAGATGTTTGTTTGTCTATGATTCTGTTTAAACTAAAAGCTACATCAGCAGCTACCATTTTTCTGCCTTTCCCATTAACAAAACATTTATCATCATGAAAAAAAACATCATTTCTGAGATGAAAAATAAAAATTTTACGGTCTTCAGATATATCCCATCGTTGAGCAAGCGCCGGTTTTATGTTCAGTTGATCATCCACTTCTACCAATGTATTGTAAAACTGATGTGCTGCCCACATTGTGGACTGACTTTTGGCAAAAGCAGGATCTAAGGAGGCAATGCCATTATATTCATTATAACGAAATATTTTTTTCTCCGTCTTATCAGGCCTATAACAGGCTGAATGCAGTAGGATTACCGCTGATAAAATTAATGTTATTGTAAACAGGTTTTTAACGTTCATCTTCATTTGCAGGCCTTAAATTTACAGCAACAATTCTTACTATGTCAAAATACATTTCCGAAAAATCAATAGCCCTCTTTTTTGCTTGTGTTGCACAATTCACATTAAAGGCACAACCATTAAATCATAAAAAAGATTTTACGCATCAGGACACTTTAAGAGGCAGCATAGGTGCCGGCAGAGACTGGTGGAATGTGGTAAAGTATCATATCAACACTTTACCCGATTATACAAAAAAGACAATTCAGGGTAATGTGGAAATTGAGTTTGATATCGTAAAACCAGGTGCTAATAAAAAGATGCAGATTGATTTACAACAACCTCTTGAAATTGATAGTATTCTTTTTTTTGGCAAAAAAATTCAGACTTACGTTAGAGACGGGAATGCTTTTTTTATAGATTTCGGATCATTTGATTTTCAGATCGCTGCAGATGATACCAAAGTTGAAAAAGGAAAGCAAGCAGGTTTTTCGTTATACATTTATTATCATGGTAAGCCAAGAGAGGCCGTCATGCCACCATGGGATGGAGGTTGGATTTTTACAAAAGACGCAAAGGGTCGTCCGTGGATGACAGTAGCCTGTCAGGGACTTGGAGCCAGTGTATGGTATCCCTGCAAAGACCATCAAAGCGATGAACCGGATGCGGGCGCCACACTTACTATTACGGTAGCTGATTCATTAACTGGTGTAAGTAATGGACGGCTAAAAAATAAAACCAATAATCACAACGGCACAACAAGCTGGGAGTGGGAAGTAAAATGCCCTATCAACAATTATACAATTGTTCCATATATTGGAAAATATGTAAACTTTACAGATACCTTACTGGGCGAAAAAGGAAAACTGGATATTAGTTATTGGGTACTGGATTACAACTTGGAAAAAGCCAAAAAACAATTTGGAAGAGATGTGAAAAGAATGTTACATGCTTTTGAATATTGGTTTGGCCCCTATCCTTTTTATGAAGACAGTTATAAACTTGTTGAATCTCCTCATCTGGGAATGGAACATCAAAGCGCCATTGCATATGGAAATAAATATCTGGACGGATATCTCAACTCAGATTTATCTGGTACAGGCTGGGGACTGAAATGGGATTATATCATCGTACATGAAAGCGGGCACGAATGGTTTGGTAATAATATTACTACCAAAGATATAGCCGATATGTGGGTACATGAGGGATTTACTATGTATTCAGAAGCTTTATTTATAGAATATTATTATGCCAAAAAAGCCGCTGACGAATATGTGGCGGGTCTTAGAAAAAATATTAGTAATGATACCCCATTAATAGGGCTTTATGGAATAAATAGAGAAGGTAGTGGTGATATGTATAATAAGGGTGCCAACTTAATTCATACCATTCGGCAGATTATTAATAATGATTCAATTTTCAGGGAAATACTTCGTGGGTTAAACAAACATTTTTATCACACTACTACCACCACAAAAGAGGTTGAAGCATATATCTCCAAACATTCAGGAAAAGATTTTAGCAAAATATTTGATCAGTACCTTAGAACAACTCAAATACCAGAATTAATAATAATTGGCAACAAAAATAATATCACTTATAAATGGGCTAATTGTATCAAAGACTTTGAAATGCCAGTTAAATTAAACAACGGTCAGTGGATATATCCTTCGGAGAATACTAAAAATCTGAAATTATCTTCAGGAAATTTTGAAAGCATTTTACCAGATAATAATTTTTACATCAAGTTTCAAAAAAGCAAATCATAATAGTACCGTGGTAATTCCTATTTTTAGGTTATGGCCAACATAAGAAGACAAAGCATTATCTCCTCTCTGGTAATTTATGCAGGCTTTGCAGTAGGCTTACTCAATACCTATTTTTTTACAAAACAAGGGCTTTTTACAGAAACCGAATATGGCCTCACCACCATCTTTTTGGCAATAGCCACGATGATGATGGCACTGGCATCTTTGGCAATGCCCTCTTTTATTTTTAAATTTCATCCATATTATCAGGACAATCTGGAGCCAAAAAAGAATGACATGATTACCTGGGCTTTAGTAGTCAGTACTATTGGGTTTCTTTTTGTAATTATTTCAGGCCTTGCTTTAAAATTTCTGGTCATTAGAAAATTCGGCGCCAATTCTCCACAACTCGTACAATATTTTTACTGGGTTTTTCCAATGGGATTTGGTCTTACCATCTATACTGTGTTAGAGGCTTATGCATGGAGCAAACACGCTTCCGTATTTACAACTTTTTTGAAAGAAGTTCAATGGCGGTTGTTTACAACTATCTTAATCTTACTGCTGTCATTTGGTATTATAAATGACTTTGATCTCTTTATTAAGTTATATGTATTTGGGTTCCCTTTTATCGCACTTACACTCTTAATCTGGTTAATAATTAAAAGAAAAATTCACTTCACTTTAAATGCAAGTAAAGTAAGTCGCCGTTATTTTAAACACATTGTAACGCTTTGCACTTTTTTTTATGGAGGAACTCTCATATTTACACTATCCCAGGTATTTGACACTTTTGTGATTGCTGCTGTGTTGGAAAAAGGAATTGATCTGGCAGGAGTTTTTGGTTTTGCTACAGTGATAACCAGCATCATTCAGGCACCTCAACGTGGTATTGTGGCAGCATCCCTCCCACACCTATCAAAAGCATGGAAGGATAAAAACTTTCCACTACTTCAGCGCATTTATCAACGATCTTCTATAAATCAATTGATTTTTGCCTGTGGAATTTTTTTGTTGATTTGGATGAATTTTTCAGAAGCTATAAAAACATTTGGCATCAAAGCTACTTATTTGGAAGGGGCCTGGGTATTCTTCCTGCTTGGGCTTACAAAAATTGTTGATATGGGAACAGGTGTTAATGCGCAGATTATTGCGACATCAACAAAATGGCGTTTTGAACTAGTTAGTGGCATTATCCTTTTACTCATCATGCTGCCGCTTACCTATTTCTTTACAAAAAGTTTTGGGTTAACAGGGCCCGCTATTGCAACATTAATTTCAATTACGATTTATAATTTCTTACGTATTATTTTCTTGTGGAAAAAATTCAAACTATTCCCTTTCACACTTCAAACACTCATTACGCTACTACTCGCCATTGTTTGTTATGGAATATGTTATTATGCATTTAATCACCTGCAAGGGTTTACAGGAATGATTCTTCGCAGTCTGGTGTTTATTGCACTGTATGCAACGGGTACAATTTTATTAAACCTTACACCGGATATAAAACCAGTATTAAATGCGGTTTTGGAAAGAATTGGGAAAAAGAAAACTTAATCGTTAGAAACTAATTGCTTGTCATCAATGCGGCCGGCTCCCAAAAAACGTTTTGCATAATAGGATTCAAAAAGGTCGTTTACCATCACTCCTCTTGAAACAGATGCATGTATGAATTTATTGTTGCCCAAATAAACGCCGACATGTGATACCCCCGAACCTCTTGTATTAAAAAATACAAGATCTCCTTCCTGTAGTTCAGCCGTAGAAATTTTGCGGCTAATTCTATATTGTTCTCTTGATACACGAGGTAAGCTCAAACCATAGGCAGCCGCAAAAACTGCAACAGTAAAACCAGAACAGTCAACACCGGTTTTAGTATTGCCTCCTGTGCGATAGCGAACACCATACCATTGATCTACTACATCAAGCAATGATTTACTTGGAAGATTTTCTACTTCAGTTTTTAATAACACTGAATATTTAAACTGCACAGCAGCAGCAGACTCAATTGCACTTTTTGATTCTGTTTTTGTTTTATTTTCAACCTTAACAACAGGTGCCGCAACAGTTGATTTCACTTCATACGTCATCGTTTGCTCATCAATGCGAGGACCACTTACTGTCTTTTTTGGCTTTTGAGAAGGTTCAGTTCTTACAATAGTTTTTTCTGTGGTTGTGGTTGCCGTCACCGAAATATCATTAATAAACTTCGATGACTGTATATCAGTCTCAGCAGGCGCATTTAAGGTCTGTTTATTATTGCTAAAATTCAATGACTTTAACGCTGAACAACTGCTCAGGAATAAAACAACAGCAATAGCTGGAAAAAAATTTTTAACCATCGGCTTCTTCTTTAGGATGACTTCAAAGGGGGTGGTTAATTTTATTCGTCAGATTACTAGCTTGAGCTTTGCAACTATTGACAAATAAACCTTCCAAAATGGAAGCGGGCAAATATAAACATATAAACCCAAAAAAAACCACCGATTTAACGCTAAAAAGTGACAATAATTGCACCAAATTGCATTTAACTGACTGAACACAATTTTTTTTTCTTTGAAAAAATATAAATACTAAGAAAAACCTTCAGTGTTCTTACTTAATTTTATTTTTTTCAAATACTATTTTACCAACTATGCAAACTTTAATTTCACTTATCACCATTTTCTTTTTAGCTACCAGTTGCCAAAATTCAAGCGGAACAAAAAAAGAGAAATCAGATACATTGGCGCAGGTTATTCAAAAAAAAGATTCCATTCCCATTGCGCTTCCTCTAAAACCTTATAATGAGATTGTATATGAAAAAAAAGAAATTTTGCTGGCCGCACCAGGCACCAAATCAGTCTTATTCAATGCCACAGGTTCAAAGCTGTATGCTATGAATCTGGAAGGAATGAGTGTGTATGAGTTTGAACAATCCAGCAGAAAAATAAGCCGTGAATTTAAATTCACACCTACAAAAGGGACAGGATGGGATTATAATAAAAGCCGTCCTATTGCATCTTTTCAGGAAAAGCCTGTTGAGGCCTGTTTTAGTCATGGCGATTCTATTCTTTGGGTTTCATTGCACAATGCTGATGGTATTGTACCCATTTGGATAAATGATTTTTCAAAGAATAATGCCGTAACAACCACCACTCAAAAAACAAAACCGGTAACCGTTATTTATCCGCAAACCAATAAAAAAGATTCCTTCAGAGTACCGCTTATAGAAACCGGAAAAACTCCCAAAGTAATAGCCCGTACTGCGGACAGTAAATATTTACTGGTAAGTAACTGGCATAGCAGAAACAACAGTGTTTTGGAAATGAATACAACGGTATCGCCTTATGGAAAAGTAATCAGCACGATTCCTGTTTCTGCAATACCACGTGGCATTGCTGTGGACGATGAACATGGTAAATCCTATATCGCTATCATGGGTGGCAGCTCAATTGTAAGAGTGGACAACCATACATGGAAGGCAGACAGCACCTTACAAGTATGGAGCAGCCCCAGACATATTGTAATGGACACCAGTGGACATCTTTTTGTATCGTACAATAGTCTGGGTACCATTGCATGTTTAGATGCTATTTCAGGAAAACAATTATTTACTGCAAAAACACACTCACAGCCAAGAACAGTTGTGTTGTCAAAAAATCACAAATTTATTTTTGTAACCTGCTATACAAGCGACTATGTTGATGTTTATAAAATCAATGCCGATAATTTTGAAAAGGTGGCATCTTTGCACTGTCCTGGTCACCCTGTAGGTGTAGATATTTTTGAAGATGATCAAAAATTAGAAGCTTGGGTGTGCAGTTATAGTAATGGGGCGATAAACGTTTATACTTTTAAAAAGAAATAGTGATTAAGTCCACATGAAATTCTCTCATCTCCACGTTCATACACAGTATTCATTACTGGATGGTGCTGCTTCCATCAAAGGGCTATATAAAAAAGCAATTAAAGACGAAATGCCTGCATTGGCCATCAGCGACCACGGCAATATGTTTGGTGTTTTTGAATTTGTAGCAGAAGCCTATAAAAACAAAGATGAAAACGGAAATGTAAAAGTTAAACCTATTGTGGGATGCGAGTTTTATATAACTGCCGACCGACACCAAAAAACTTTTAGCAAAGAACAAAGAGACCCACGCCATCATCAAATTTTGCTTGCAAAAAATGAAGAAGGTTATCGGAACCTTATTAAACTTACTTCACTTGGGTACATTGAAGGCTTGTATAGCAAATATCCACGTATTGATAAAGAACTGATACTGCGATATCACAAAGGATTAATTGCCACCACTTGTTGTCTGGGCGCACTGGTACCGCAAGCCATTTTAAAAAAAGGGGAAGAAGAAGGAGAAAATGAATTTAAATGGTGGCTCAATATTTTTCAACAGGATTATTATGTAGAACTGCAGCGGCATGGCATGGCCGAACAGGACAAAGTGAATGAGGTGCTTATAAAATTGGCCCGTAAATACAATGTGAAAATAATTGCCAGCAATGATTCGCATTACGTAGAGCAGGATGACTTTAATGCTCACGATATTTTACTTTGTATTAATACAGGCGAAAAAATCAACACTCCCGCTCTTCGAGAGTTTACTGATGATGATGTACATATAAAAAATAAACGTTTCGCATTTCCCAACGATCAGTTTTTTTTAAAAACAACCGATGAAATGGGAAAGGTTTTTCCCGATTTACCCGAAGCGTTGGATAATACCAATGAAATTGTAGATAAAGTTGAACTGCTTAATTTAACCCGTGATATTTTACTTCCCAATTTTCCCATAGAAAAAAAATACCAGATTTATTCCAAAGATGAAATTATAGGTAAAAATGTGATCAGTGCAGAATCGCTCAACCAATGGGAATATCTAAAGCATTTAACTTACGAAGGGGCAAACAAACGATACAGCGAACTGACAGCAGAGATAAACGAACGAATAGAATTTGAATTGTTCACCATCAAAACAATGGGCTTTGCGGGGTATTTTTTAATTGTAGGAGATTTTATAAAACATGGCAGAGATAATGGTGTGTTTATAGGTCCTGGTCGTGGTTCTGCAGCCGGCTCAGTAGTGGCATATTGCATTGGCATTACCAATATAGATCCTATCAAATATAACTTGCTGTTTGAAAGATTTTTGAACCCCGATAGAAAATCAATGCCGGATATTGATACCGATTTTGATGACGAAGGCAGGCAAAAGGTAATTGACTATGTGGTTGAAAAATATGGCAAAAATCAGGTTGCACAAATAATTACCTACGGCACAATGGCGGCCAAAATGAGCATTAAAGATGTAGCCCGTGTAATGGATTTGCCCATTGCAGATTCCAATGCACTCACCAAACTGGTGCCCGAAAGACCCGGAATTGAATTGAAAAGATTATTACACGCACCACTGAAAAAAAACAAAGACAACGACGATTCTCTTGAAAGTAAAGACAACCTGAATTCCGACGATTTAGAAAATGTAAAAAAATTGCGGAATTTTTATAAAGACGAAAATACTATTACAGGGAAAATTTTGCATGAAGCCGAGAGGCTTGAAGGCTCCGTAAGAAATGTAGGAATACATGCGGCAGGCATCATCATTGCGCCAAAAGATTTAACAGACTTGATACCGGTTTCCATTTCTAAGGAATCGACATTGTGGGTAACACAAATAGTAGGAAACGATATTGAAAGTGCCGGCATTCTCAAGATGGACTTTCTGGGATTGAAAACCCTTTCCATTATCAAAAATGCTTTAGTTTTAATTAAACTGAATTATGATATTGATATTGACATTGATCAAATACCATTGAATGATACGAAAACTTTCGAGTTATATCAGAACGCTGCTACGATAGGTACTTTTCAGTTTGAAAGCCCCGGTATGCAAAAATATCTGCGTGATTTAAAACCGGATAAGTTTGATGATTTAATTGCGATGAATGCTTTGTTTCGTCCCGGCCCCATGGCTTATATTCCCAAATTTATTGATCGAAAGTTTGGACGGGAAGCTATAGCATACGATTTGCCAGAAATGCAGGAATATCTGGAAGAAACTTATGGCATTACTGTATATCAGGAGCAAGTAATGCTGGTGGCACAGAAAATAGCAGGCTTTAGCAAAGGAGATGCAGATATGTTGCGAAAAGCAATGGGTAAAAAGCAGATACAGGTGTTGGATAAGATGAAAGAGAAGTTCATGATCGGAGCTTCTGAAAAAAATCATCCGGCTGATAAATTAGAGAAAATTTGGTCCGACTGGGAAGCATTTGCACAATATGCTTTCAATAAATCTCATTCCACCTGCTATGCTTATGTAGCATATCAAACAGCCTATTTAAAAGCACACTATCCATCTGAATACATGGCATCAGTACTCAACAATGCTGGCAGTACTGATAAAATTACCTTCTTTATGGAAGAGTGTAAACGAATGGGTTTAAAAGTACTGGGGGCTGATATTAATGAATCATTAAAAGGCTTTGCCGTAAACAAAAAAGGTGAAATCCGTTTTGGACTCAATGCTCCTAAAGGTGTAGGCGAAGCTGCTGTTGAAAACATAATAGAAGAAAGAAGAAAAAACGGACCTTATCAGAATATTTTTGATTTTATAAAAAGAGTAAATCAGCGATCTGTAAATAAAAGAACTTTGGAAAGTCTGATTTATGCAGGTGCATTTGATTGTTTTCCAGAATATCATCGGGCACAATATTTTGCAATTGCACCTGGCGACACTTATTCAGGGATCGAAAAAATAATCAAGTACGGACAAAATCTTAATACACACAACGCCGCCACAACCAATACACTTTTTGGCAATCTAGCAGACGCAATTAAAATACCTCATCCAAGGTTAATTGATTGTGAGCCTATGTCTCTTATTGAAAAATTGGGACATGAAAAGGAATTGACTGGTATGTACCTTAGTGGACATCCTTTAGATCACTATCAATTTGAAATTAAAAATTATGGCATTACGCCTATCAGCGATTTGCTGGAGTTTAAAGAATCAATCAAAAGTCAGCCCAACCCAGGCAGAGCATTTAAAATAATAGCGCTGATTGTAGAAGCAAATCATAAAATAGCAAAGAACGGAAATAAATATGGCAGCTTTGTTATTGAAGATTTTACCGGCCGAACAGAATTTCCTCTTTTCAGCGAAGATTTCCTTCGCCTCTCACCCATGCTTGTAAAAGGTGCATCAGTGATGATCAACTGCTATTTTAGACAGCAGTACAACAAAGATGAATTTGTTCTTAAAATTACTTCGGTAATGCTGGCAGAAACAATAAAGAAAACCCTAACCCGACAACTTACAATTCATTTGCAGCCAGCACATATTAACAAAGAAATGTTATGGTTTGTTGAAAATTATTTAAAGAAAAACAAAGGCAAAACCAGCTTTAAAATAATGTTAACTGATTTCCCTCAAAGACTGAAAATCAGCTTAGTAACAACCGGGACTGGAATTGAACTAAACGATGATCTTATTCTTTTTCTTGAGTCTAACGTACAATTTGATTATCAGGTGACTACTATTTAATTTGATATTGAAAACAAAAGATTATTATTTGATATAGTTGAAAAATATACAGAGCCTGACAATGTAGTTCATTTGATGACAAGTTTTACACAAATCCACGACAAGTCTGCATGTTAACTGTAGCGGTCTTAAATTTGCAATCCCCTTACAACAAAAAAAAGGAGAAAACAATGGCAAAAGAATTTACAGATGCAAACTTCCAATCAGATGTACTGTCTTCTGATAAACTAACTCTAGTCGATTTTTGGGCAGAATGGTGTGGCCCTTGTCGTGCTATCGGCCCAGTTATTGAAGAACTAAGTAAAGAATATGACGGAAAAGTGAATGTAGGTAAGTTGAACGTGGACAACAACCCTGAGGTTTCTATGAATTTTGGTATCACCTCTATTCCTGCAATACTTTTTATTAAAGATGGTAAAGTGGTTGACAAATTAGTGGGTGCACAACCAAAAGGAAATTTTGTTAAGAAAATTGAAGCACATATTTAAGCTTTAATTCATTGCATAACTAAAAGGCCGTGTCATTATTTAATTTGACACGGCCTTTTATATTTATTGACAACTTCTAAATAATTACTTCACCGTAAACTCAACCTTTCTATCACCCCAAAGCAAGGTTACCACACCTGCCTCAGAAATATTGATGGTAAATTTTTCAGCATAAGGATCAGCTTTAGTAGCCTTTACATTTACACGCAATACATCATCATCGCTTTTATAACTAAACGCTCCCCACTGGTTCCAGTTTTTATTAAAGATAATTGTCCAGTCGTCGCCATTTACAATTGTAAATAATCCATATTTTCCTTCTTCCAAGGATTTACCTTCTACTGTTACATCTTTGTCAACCTCAAAAATTGTCGCTTCATTTGCTCCGGTTCTCCACACTTGACCATCCATTGGTTCCAAATCTTTACCAATGGTGCGACCTTTTATTGAAGGTTGGCTATAATCAATAGTAATGATAACATCACCCACTTTTTGCTTAGCCAAAGCTGGCGGGCTGGGTCTTGTGGACTTATCAGTCTGGGCATGTGTGGTTGTTGCCAGCATTAATACAGTAGCCAGCGTAGCCAATTTTAATAATGTTTTCATATTGCAATACTTTTTTAAATTTTATTAATAAAAATTTCAATTTAAAGCTACACCAAAAAAACGTAGATGGCTTTCCGTTGGTGTAAAATTGGATAAAAGAAAACTCCAAAGGTGGATTGGGTAAATGACCTGTATCTTAGTATGTTAAACCAAAAATCTTAAGAAATGAAGCAGCAATTATTAAACCAAAAATCATTTTTCTAGAATATACCCGCTTTTGGTGCCACCATTAATCAGGTAAATGCTTTTCCAAAAATGAAATCATCTCACCCAACTCATCTGGCTGAAACCAGCTGATAGATTTGTCTCTTTTAAACCAAGTCGTTTGACGCTTGGCATATTGGCGGGTATGTGTTTTTATTAATTCAACAGCTGTGGATTCATTTAATTTTCCCTCCAAGTATTCAAAAAGTTCGGAATAGCCAACAGTTTGCAAGGCATTTACTTGCTTGTATTTTACCAGACTTTTCACTTCTTCCAGCAAACCTAGCTGCATCATTTTATCTACTCTTAAATTGATACGTTCATTCAAGATTTCTTTTGGCACTTCAAGCCCTATTTTAAGAATATTAAACCCCCTTACCGCCTTCTCTCCTTTTCGAAAACTAAAGATACTTTTACCCGTACCAATAACTACTTCTAATGCACGCATCATACGTTGCGGGTTTTGAGTTTCTCCTTCATTATAAAATTTCGGGTCCTTTTCTTTTATTTCTTTTTGCAACCAACTGATTCCATTTTTTTCATAATTAGAGATAATTTCATTTCGTATAGCAGGATTGATTTCTGGAATCATATCCAATCCTACTTCGAAAGCTTTGATGTATAATCCAGTGCCACCCACAATCACAACGATATCTTTTTTATTAAAAAGAATTTCAAGCTTTTCTAAAGCATACTGCTCAAAAGTGGCGGCTGTTACATCTTCCTGTATGGAATGGGATGCAATAAAATGATGCGGAACTGATTGCAATTCTTCATTGGACGGTCTTGCTACGCCAATATTTAATTCCATAAAACATTGACGGCTGTCTGCAGAAATAATTTCGATACCAAAATGATTTGCAATTTGAATCGCCACAGCTGTTTTACCTACTGCAGTAGGACCACAAATAATAATTACCGTTTTTTTATGGGGGACAATCAAGAAAGAAAAATTAAAAATCAAAAAATTGATCAGGCTTCTTCTTCTTCGCTGCTTATTCCTTCTTCTCCTAAACCAATATCCTCACCATCTGCATCTTTTTCTGCAAACCCTTCACTGGCCTTTGTGAGGTCATATTTTTCTTCGATATCTGCAAACTTATCACCCAGCAATCCTTTGGTGCCATATTGGCTGGGGGCTATACCTTCCACTCTGGATGTAGCAGGATAGGCTATTTTTGGATTTTCTTCTTTTGATACATTTATCAACTCAATAAGGAAACTCCAGTTTTTATTAAAATCGTAATGATAAATAAATCGTTGGCTGGTATCTTTTATTTCGGAACCAATAGTTGTATCGGCCATTAACAAAGGTGGTACTTTGTAAACCTTATCATATACTTCAAGAGAAATTTCTCTTCCCATTTGCCAGGCTTCATTGCTTCTAAAAAAAGTTGCCTGATGTTTATTGTCAAATTCATATGCTTTTAAGATTGCATCATGCAAATCTTTAAAATTTTGAGTATGTTTAATCACTACATCACGATAAACCGTATCGTCAACTTCAAAATAAATCCTGAATTTTAATATTGCCATAAGCGAATTTACGAATAAGATTTAAGTATCAAGATTTTACAGGTTCAATTCCCAGTTGTTTGCCTTTCTCAAGCATAAACTGATAAGCCGCATCAATATCGTTTGGAATAATTCCATCCAGCATGGCATCTTTCACAGCATCTTTTATTTCACCTACCTGTTTTGATGGAGCGAGCCCAAAGGTTTCCATTATGATTTCACCAGTTATGGGTGGCTGCCAGTTTCGTAGATGATCTTTTTCTTCCACTTCCTTGCACCGGCTACGTACCAATTGAAAATTTTCTAAAAATCGTTTTACTTTTTGTTTGTTTTTGGAAGTAATGTCAGCTTCACATAGCATCATCAACGATTCAAAATCGTCACCGGCATCAAATAATAATCTGCGAATGGCAGAGTCTGTAATATTTTCCTTTGTAAGACTGATTGGCCGCAAATGCAACTCAACCATTTTTTTGACAAACCGCATTTTTTCATTTTGCGGCAGCTTCAGCTTCGCAAATATTTTAGGTACCATTCTGCCTCCTACTGCTTCATGACCATGAAAGGTCCAGCCATGGCCTTCTTCAAATTTTTTAGTTGCAGGCTTGGCAATATCATGAAGAATGGCTGCCCACCTTAGCCAAAGATCAACTGATTTTTCTGCAAGATTATCCAGCACCTGTAGGGTGTGGTAAAAATTATCTTTATGACCATAGCCATCAATATATTCGGCCCCTGCCAGTTCGGTCATTTTAGGAAAAATAATATGCAGCAAACCGCTTTTATATAATAAATCAAATCCAATAGAAGGCTTTGCTGTTGCAATAATCTTATTTAATTCTTCCGTAATTCTCTCCTGTGAAATAATTGAAATACGATTTGCAGTGTCAACAATTCCCTGCCAGGTACATTCTTCAATTGTAAATCCCAACTGTGTTGCAAACCTGATAGCCCGCATCATCCGCAGCGGATCGTCGCTAAAAGTTTGTGCAGGCGCTAATGGTGTTCTAATTATTTTATCTTTTAAATCCTGAATACCATTGAATGGATCTATCAGTTTCCCAAAATCTTCTTTGTTCAAACTGATGGCCATGGCATTGATAGTAAAATCTCTGCGGTTATGATCATCAGCCACAGTTCCAGGCTCTACTTCCGGTTTGCGAGACTGTCGGCTATAGCTTTCTTTACGGGCACCCACAAATTCCAAATCAAAATGCTTACTTATTTTTATATGCGCCGTTCCAAAATTCTTAAAATATTCAACTGATGGTGTAGGTGAAAATTTATCGGCAGTCAGTTGTGCAAGTTCCAATGCATCTCCCACACAAACAAAATCTGCATCCGTAGTAGGACGGTTCAAAATTTTATCTCGCACAAAACCACCTATCAGATAAGTTTCTCTGTTTAACCCTGCTGCAGCTTCCGCTACTTTATTAATAATTGCAAGTTCCTCTTTTGATAACTGAATTTCCATTGCGACAAAGATAATTGGTACTGTGTGAAGCATTAAAACTTTAAGGTCTTAAAATTTCAACTTTTCCATTGTTCCATTTAATGACTGAGGATGGTGTTGCAATAGCATAATCGCTTTGACGGTATTGTACAATGTAATCTATACCACTTTTTATTTGTTGATCTATTTCAGAGAAAGTTTTTGCCGTTGGCCTCCCTGCCAGATTTGCTGAAGTAGAAACAATGGGTTTTCTAAACCTTTTTATGAGATGTTTGCAAAAAGGCTCTTTGCAAATACGAATGGCAACGCTACCATCTTTTGCAATTAGGTTTCCGGCCAGACCAATGGCACCATCATAAATCACGGTTGTAGGTTTTGAATCGCCTGCCAAGTAATCAAAAACAGCCAAATCAGGCGCAGCAGTGTACTGTAAAATGGCGGCCTCATCGGCTACCAATACTATCATCGCTTTTTCATCGGGTCTTTGTTTTAAAGCAAAAATTTTCTCAACCGCTTTTGTATTGGTGGCATCGCATCCAATGCCCCAAACGGTATCTGTTGGATACAAAATCAATCCGCCCTGCTTCAACACTTGAAGACATTGTTCAATATCGTTTTCAAATCCCTTCATTCAATTAAAATAAAGATACAATCTGGCTTTTTTAAATATTTAGATAAATTGATTGCCCAAAAAAATCAAATAACAGAATCGTAAACCTGCATTACCGATTCCGCATGTTTTTGGGGCATAAAGTTTTGAGCATACTGCCAACCTTTTTCTTTTATCTCCTTCCCAAAATCATTTTCATAAAGAATCCTTTTCATTCCCACAGCTATTTCTTCAGGGCTTGCAGGGTTTATATAATAAGCACCAGGTCCACCGGCCTCAGGCAAGCAGGATACATTAGAAGTAATAACCGGCAACCGGCTCCACAATGCTTCCAAAACCGGAATGCCAAATCCTTCAAAATAAGATGGATAAATCATCGCTATTGCCGACTGATAGATTGCAGGAAAATCAGCAGCCGAACGATAAGAAGGCAATGATGCAATTTCTGGATCATCAGACAGGAATATCACCTGTTGCTGTATGCCGTTTTGCAGAATATATTTTTTTACTTCGTCTTTATATTTTTTTCCATCACCGATAACAACCAAAGGAATCTTCAAATCATCTTTCAAAATTTTTATTGCTTTACAGATGTTGAGCAGGTTTTTCCTTTCAATTAATGAACCTACATATAAAAAGAAATGATCCGGCAAATTGTATCTTTTCTTTATTATTTGTTTTGCTTCTTCGCTGATGGTTTTTGCAAAAATCGGGTTACAACTTTGATAGCATACGGTTATTTTATCTTCTGGTATTTTATAAAAATCAACAATATCTTTTTTTGTTTGCATGCTGATGGCGATTATTCGATCGGCATGAAGGCAAGCATATCTGATTTTTTTTGAATAAATTTTTACATCTATAGGATTGTATTGCTCTGGATATCGTTCATGTATCAAGTCGTGAATGGTTACAACCGATTTTATTCCAGAAGCTGCTATTCCAACAGGTATCTCATGACTGAGACCGTGATACAAGTTTATATTTTTTTGCTTTAAATCTTTTACAACATTTCGGCTACGCCAAAGTGAGCTGAATGTTTTATTGATTAAACCCGAGGGCAATATTTCATGAATATTTTCTCCTTTTATTGAAAATGAATGGGAAGGCCGCGGGTTAAATAACCAATATTGATGCTGAGGATAATTTTCCGCAAGAGCATGTATTAAACTTCGGCTGTAATGCCCCAGTCCGGTTCCATTGTGAAATGCCCTTTTAGCATCAAAGCCGATATTCATAAAACAAAAATAATCAACCCGCATCAATACTATACATAAACAAGACAATCATTATTTTCGCAACTCAACTAGTAAAAATGAAAGAACTGATACTGGATGCCTGGTCAAACCGTGAGTTACTTAAAGAAGCTAAATATGCTGATGCAGTAAGAGCTGTAATAGAAGAAGTGGATAAAGGAAGATTAAGAGTTGCATCTCCCGAAGTAAGCTCGGATGAAAAAAGCAAATGGCAGGTAAACGAATGGGTAAAGCAGGCCATACTTTTATACTTTGGTATTCAGCAAATGCAAACCTGGGATGTAGCCCCTTTTGAATTTTATGATAAAATGCTGCTGAAGAAAAACTATGCTTCATTGGGTGTAAGAGCTGTACCACATGCTGTTGCCCGCTATGGTGCTTATCTTGCAAAGAATGTTGTACTCATGCCCAGTTATGTAAATATTGGCGCCTATGTAGATGAAGGCACTATGGTAGATACTTGGGCAACTGTGGGAAGTTGTGCGCAAATAGGCAAAGGTGTACACTTGAGTGGCGGTGTTGGTATTGGCGGTGTATTGGAACCATTGCAAGCTTCGCCGGTAATTGTTGAAGATGGTTGTTTTATAGGTAGTCGCTGTATAGTTGTTGAAGGTGTGATAGTGGAAAAGGAAGCAGTGCTGGGCGCCAATGTGGTGCTGACGCAATCAACCAAAATAATTGATGTAAGTGGCAGTGAGCCGATAGAAATGAAAGGCAGAGTGCCTGCCCGCAGCGTTGTTATTCCAGGTTCATATTCTAAAAAATTTCCTGCAGGAGAATATGGAGTGGGTTGTGCACTCATTATAGGTAAACGCAAACCCAGTACCGATTTAAAAACCAGTCTGAATGATGCACTGAGAGATTTTAACGTAAGTGCTTAAATAAAATTTTCTTCTAAAAACAAAGCCCCGAACTAATTGCCGGGGCTTTGCTGTTTTTACAAGATCCGCTTATTGTTTGATAATCTTAATCGCAATTTCCTGCTCTGCATTTTTAACTCTTACAATATAAACTCCTGAAGTAAGTTTTGAAACATTCAACTGTGTCAATTGCTGACTGCTGTTTTGCTGCATTACCATTCTGCCATACATATCAAATACTTTGATGTTGGCATTGCTTTGCAGATCAGGGATTTTTACAGTTACTACATCTTTCACCGGATTGGGGAATACTGATATTTTCTGTGTTATCAGTTCCTCGCCTTTGCTGGCTGTACCCAGTTGTACTTTTAAAGTATAGCAGTTGGTAGCATTCATGGCACCGCTGTAACCATACACACGAGCATAGTAGGTACCTGCTGCCGCAGTGTAGCTGATGGTTTCGCTGGTAGTACCTCCATTTTGAGATGTTTTCACAGATTTGCTTCCTTTATATAAGCGTAAATCATAATCGGCTGGCAGGTTGGTGAGTGTAAGGGTTATGGTGCCCGAACTTGAAATTACAAATATGTAATAATCGGCTATCTGCAATATTTACAGGCTTGATATTTTGCCACAAAGGCACGAAGGCACAAAAGTTCGCTAAGGTTTTTTCTCTTTTATTTTTTAGGGCTAAGGGAGCACTTTCCAGTTTTAAACATCATATTACAATACCTTTAAATGCTTACAAATTTACAAGATACATGAGGAAAAATTATTAAAACCAAAAATTCCTTTTTTAATTTCATTGTTCAATTCTAAAATAATAAAACCAAATGCAGAAACTAGTGATTTCAATTTTGTTTATTTTTTTTCAAACAAATATTTTTTGTCAACCCGAAAACGCTAAACTCAAAATAACACCCCTAACCGGTGATTTTTATATTTATACCACTTACAGCATTTATGAAGGCAGTCCAGTGCCAGCCAATGGAATGTACTTAGTAACCAATGATGGCGTTGTCATTTTTGATACACCATGGGACACTACACAGTTTCAACCTTTACTTGACAGTATAAAACTGAAACACCATAAAGATGTAAAAAATTGTATTGCTACGCATTGGCATAGCGACAGAACCGAAGGTCTTGAATATTACAAACAAAAAGGAATTAAGACCTACACAACATCGCTTACAGATGAATGGAGTAAAAAGAACAATAAAAAAAGAGCCGAATATTTAATGACGAAGGACACTGTTTTTAATATGGGTCAATATACATTTAAAACTTTTTACCCCGGCGAAGGGCATACAATAGACAATATTATTGTGTGGTTTAAAAATGAAAAGATATTATATGGCGGTTGTCTCATAAAAGGTGCCGATGCAGAAAATCTGGGATTTTTGGGCGATGCTAATAAAACGGCTTATTATGCTACTTTAAAAAACGTACAGAAGAAATGCCGCCATCCAAAATATATTATAGTTTCGCATAGCGATTGGAACAATAACCATTCACTTATCCATTCCATAAAATTGGCTAAAGCTTTAAAAAAAGAAAAAGAACAGTAAAAGACAGATCATTTAAAAATATAAATTCACATTAATGAATAGTAACCTCTCCTACTCTTCTATTTCTGCAAACAGTCGTGTCAGAACTTTGTGTTTTACTGTTCTTGTCATTTGTATTTTCGGAACCTTGGGTTTAGACTGGCTAACCGCTCGGCTCAACCAATCTTCCTTTTATATTTCTGAGTCGTTTATGTTCAGCTCCTTTTGGTGGTTGTTTGTACCTGGGCTGTTGCTGCAATTTAGGCTGGCTCATCGTTTTAAATCAATTGTTGCGTTAATTATACTCATTGCCCTGCCTGCATTATTGCATCTGTTCGCTTATCCGGCATTGGTTTGGATGCTTTCATCAGCATTTTATAACCATAGTTTTGCCTACCGGCAAACATTGCATTTTGAGCTACAGGCTTATTCCTTCGTTTTATTATTTGCCTATACACTTCCCTTTATTTTTTTCAAATTATGGAACAAGAAAAATCAAGTACCGGAAAAAGCCGAAGCTCCCGTATTGGTGCCAGATGCTGTTGTTTCCATTACATCGCTTTGGGTAAATGATGGCAAAAGAAAAATACAAATTCAAACCCAGGATATTTTTTATATCTCCAGCAGCTCTCCCTATATCCACCTTCATTTGCATCAAAAAAAATACCTACACAGCCAATCGCTCAAATCTATTTTGCAGCAATTAGATGAAAAACAATTTGTACAAATTCATAAATCATGTCTGGTAAACATAAATACGATTGCTTCCCGTAGTTCCAGGCTTAATGGCGATTATGATCTTACGTTAAACAATGGTATTGTGTTAAGACTTAGCCGAAATTATGTTCCCGTTTTTCGTCAAAGAATGGAGCAAGCACATCGGGTTGCAATATAAACTCATCGGGTAAACCTATTTTATTTGTAAAACAGGCCTTTGGGCTCCGAATTTTGTAAATAAAAAAATGATGAAGTCTCAAGCCTTACTATTTCCAATACTGCTCATGCTGCTACTCATTAGTTGTAATGGTCAGCAAAAAAACAATCCATCGCCAACGCCCATCCCCACTGGTAAAGTAGGTGGCGATTGCGAAGTTGGCTATTGTGAGCTTATTTATAATGGAATACCCGATCAAATAAAGGCTACTGATACCAGTGCCGGCTGGTACGAAGCAGGAAGAAAACTGCTGGTAACCGGAATTGTATATCAGTTAGACGGGAAAACACCGGCTCCCTATGTCATTGTTTATTATCATCATACTGATAACAAGGGCTACTATTCCCCTGGTGATGGCACACCACATAACAGCACAAGACATGGACACATCAGGGGTTGGGTAAAAACGGATGCAGAAGGTCGTTACAGCATCTATACCATTCGTCCCGGTGCATATCCGGGTGTTGAAGACCCTGAACATATTCATATCATCATTAAAGAACCGGATATTGCAAATGAATATTGGATTGATGATTTGGTATTTGATGATGATCCCCGTTTGCTTCCTTATCGTAAAACACATCCCCAAAAAAATCCCCGATGTGGCAGTGGCACTCTACGAGTATTGCTAAGCGATAGCTTGCAGGTAGCTGAGCATAATATTATTTTAGGGTTAAATATTCCCAACTATCCAAAAAAGAATGAAAATAAAATTTCATCAGGCTTAAATATTGGTGATGAACAACCTTCCTTTGGCCCCTATCATGTCTATGGCCCCGATAAAGGTTCTACCACCTGCCCGGTATGTAAGTACGGACGTTATCAAGGTATTATTTATTATACAGGTAACAATCCAAACTGGGATGAAATAAAAAAATGGCTGCAATTTTTAGAATCTGAAAGCATTCGCCAGGGAAAATATTTAAAAGTTTATTTTGTGTATGGCAGCCAAAAAACAGCCAACCGCAATGAACAACAAGCTACATTAGAAAAAATAGGCGAAGAGTTAAACATTCAGCACACAGCATTAACATCTGTACCATCCTGGGATGATAAAGCATCGGATATGTATCTCAATAAAATAAATCCGGATGTTGAAAACACTTTTATCGTTTATAAGCAAAGAAATATTGTTGACAAATTCATAAACCTGAAACCAACAACACAAAATTTTGATGCAATCATTGCTACATTAAACCGTACCAAAAGCTCATTTTTAAATTTACTGGAGCCAGCACATGAGTAAAAAAAGTTTAATGAGTTTACAAAATATGAAATGTAGCCAGGAGATCGTTTATTTCAAAACCAGCTGTACTGGCTAAAGTAGAAAAAATGAAGCCTCAAAAGTTTGTTCTTTTAAGGCTTCAATGTGCCCGAAACTGGATTCGAACCAGCACACCTTGCGGCGCCGCCACCTGAAGACGGTGCGTCTACCAATTTCGCCATCCGGGCATTTTTTGGCAGGGCTGCAAATGTATTACTTCAGGTTGTACTTATAAAATTTTTCAGATAGTCATCAGACTACAACCTCTCAAATCACTGCCATCTACCCTTCCTCTTACTTCAAAACTTCCATTCGCATTTAATATACCTGCATCATCCGTAGCAATAAAGGAGCAGGAATATAGATTTGCTAAATCAATAACATTAATTATTCCAGATCCTTCTTGCTTTATGAAAAAGGGATCTTCATCATCTCTTATTAAAATACGCATCCACACTGGTGGAACAAAAATACCTTCACCCACTGAGTAAGCCTGCGATAATAATTCCGTCATTCCATATTCCGAATGAATGGATTGTAGTCCCCAGGCTTCTTTTAAAACTTGATGTACCTCTTCTCTTATTATTTCCTTTCTTCTCCCCTTCATTCCTCCAGTTTCCATAACAACGGTATGTTGCAATTGAAAGCGGAATTTTTCAGCCAAATCCAATAAGGCAAAGGTTACACCTATAAGCATTGTTTTTTTTCTTTTCTTTTCCAAAGCTTTTAAAGTGGTAACTAACTTTTCGAAATCATCTAAATAAAAGTCGCTTTCGGAATTTTTAGATTCGTCTATTAGTTTTTGAACCATATAAACCAGTGAAGCGTTTTTTCTTTCCAGATAAGATGGCAACAAACCTATGATACACCAATCTGAGATTTTGCCATAGAATTGCTCAAATCCTTTTAAAAAACTTTCTTCATACAATGAAATGTCTTTAATAAAATGCCGACTATTTAAAGTTCCGGTAGTGCCGCTACTCTCAAAGAAAAGTTCGGTATTAAAAGTAGTCGTTTTTATTTCATGTGATTTAAAAAAGCGAATGGGCATAAATGGGATATCGATCAATGCTGTAACCTGATCAGGAGTTTTGTTCACCTTTTTTGCATAATCGGCATATAGCGGGTTATTTTCATACTGAAAACGGAATACTTCCAGTGCTGTTTTTTCGAAATCAACCTTCTTTAAACCAAAAATTTTATGATTCCATTGCAGCGGCACGATATTTTGTGTTGTCAAATTAATTAAATTTGTTACCAATCAAACTCATAATATGAAGGCCGGAATTTTGATGCTGTCAGTCCTTATCTTCATTTTTGCTTGCAACAAAGATAAGTTTACAACCATACCACAAGTAAAGGTCAGTTCTATCTCACCATCGATTGTGAATAATGGTAATATTATTACACTCAAAGGCTCCTATACAGATGATGAAGGTGATATGGATTCCGTACTCATTGTGTATAAATGGTACAATGGATTGACTGTAGTTAAAAATGATACTTTTAGATACAATTTCACCAGTTTGGGTGTACCCGATAAAACACGTGAAGCAGACATCAAAATTACTTATCAATATAACACAGCCAACCCCGGACCACCTACCCTGCCCGGAGTGATAAAGGATACAACTGCTACATTTGGTCTGATTCTAAAAGATAAAAAAGAAAACCGTAGTGACTACAAAGAATCAGATCCAATACGGCTTAAAAAAATTTAATGCTTGAAGCTTAAGACCATTCTTCATTTTTTAATATTCAGCAATATTTTTATCGCTTGCTGCGCATTAGCACTTACCTATTCCACCTTTTATCTTTTAAATATTCCGGCCGCATTAAACTGGTACCTGCTACTCATTTTCCTTTGTACACTTTTTGTTTACAATCTTCATTATTATATTAAAGGCTTGAGTAAAACTGACCTCCGGCTAGATTGGTGTAAACGCCATAGCCGGTATGTAGTTATTTCAATATTTGCCTGCGCCTTTTTTATTTTGGGGGGAGTTGCATGGCATTATAAAGCAATCTTTATACATCAGGGAGGTTTCAACTACCGCAATCTTTTCTGGTTTATTATCATTCCATTTGTTTCATTAGCCTACTCACATCCACTCAATCCCTGGAGCCATAAAAGTATTCGTGATATCGGATTGCTCAAATCAGTTTCTCTCAGTTTTGTTTGGGCTTTTACAACAGTGGCACTTCCTGTTATTATGTGGAGTGAAGCTCCTGCAGCAATTCATAGTCGGGTTTTCTTTTTATTTCTGCATCATTTTTTCTTCATCATGGCCTTATGTGTATTATTTAATATAAAAGATTTTGAAGAAGATAAAAGAGATGGTGTTAATACATTAGCAGTAATGGCAGGCCCCGCAGCTACTTTAAAAACAGGTAAATGGATTTTCATAGTATTGATTGCAATTACCGGTTCGTTGCTTTTACATTCATTTCAAATGTTGAATATTTATGGCTGTGCAGCCATATTGATTCCGCTGTTTCTTGTTTTTCTTTTATTTCAAAGGTTTAAGCCTGGAATGGACAGTGGGCTGTTTGTATTCCTTCACGATGGGATGATGATAGTTCAGGCGCTGCTGCTTATCTTCGCCTTAGCATTAATCAATACTTAAAAACTATTCAGATGGCAAAAGCAGCAAAAGCAAAAAAATCTATTATTACAGATCAGGCTTTCGAGTTTTTTAAATCATATATCAATAATGCATCACCAGTAGGATTTGAAACCTGGGGGCAAAAACTCTGGATTGAATATATCAAACCTTATGTGGACTCTCATTTTTTAGACCCATATGGAACTGCTGTAGGAGTAATAAATGCCGAACATCCATTTAAAGTAGTGATTGAAGCTCATGCAGATGAAATCAGTTGGTTTGTAAATTATATTACTACCGATGGATTGCTATATCTTAAAAGAAATGGCGGTGTAGATCATCAAACCGCTCCGGCTTCAAGGGTAATAATACACGGGAAGAAAGGTCCTGTAAAAGCGGTTTTTGGCTGGCCTGCCATACACACCCGTATGAGTGCCGATAAAGAAACACAACCCAAAACAGACAACCTTTGGCTCGACTGTGGTGCCCGCAGCAAAAAAGAAGTAGAAGCACTGGGTATTCATATTGGTGCAGTAGTTACTTATCAGGATGGATTTGATGAATTGGCCAATGACAATTACATAGGCCGGGCATTTGATAATCGCATCGGAGGATTTATGATTACACAAGTAGCAAGATTGCTCAAAGAAAATAAAAAGAAACTGCCTTTTGGTTTATATGTCGTCAATGCAGTGCAGGAAGAAATAGGACTCAGAGGAGCCGAAATGATTGCGAGAAGAATAAAACCCAATATTGCAATAGTAACAGATGTAACGCATGATACCACTACTCCCTTAATTAATAAAAATATTGAAGGCGATGTAGCTACCGGCAAAGGGCCTTCACTATCTTATGCTCCTGCTGTACACAATAAACTGCTGGGCATTGTAGAAAAAGTGGCGGCTGATAAAAAAATACCTGTACAATGGCGGGCACTCAGCCGAAGCACAGGAACCGATACTGATTCATTTGCATATTCAAACGATGGTTGTCCCTCAGTTTTAATATCCATTCCTTTGCGCTATATGCACACAACCGTAGAAATGTTGCATCGTGATGATATTGAAAACACCATCAAATTGATGTATGAAACTTTGTTGACATTGACACCTAAGACTAATCTGAGATATTTATAATGCTTCACCATCTTTTATATATTGATCCGGGTAGCGGAAGCTATTTAGTGCAGGTATTAGTAGCAGCAGTGCTGGGTGTAGCCTTTTTTTTCAGAAATATTAAAAATGCGGTGATTGCATTTTTTACCCGCAACAGAAATAAACAGGATGATAATACCAAAGCCTGATGTCAAATCCAATCAAACGGAACCCCTCATCATATCGTGACCCATCAGGGTATATTTTTGAAAAAGATGGTGTGCTTTTTCGTCAGGTAAATAAATGTTTTAAGGAAGATTTTGAATTTTTCATACAGTCTGGACTGTATGACAGCCTTGTAAATCAAGAATTGTTGTTACCCCATCAAACAATTGAAGAATGTATTACTGGTGATGAAAATGGATATCTTACACTATTACCAGAAAGAATTAATTTTATCAGTTATGCATGGGAATGGAGTTTTGATATGCTAAAAGATGCAGCATTGCTCACACTCCGTCTGGCGAAAGAATCCATTCAATACGGTTTATCATTAAAAGATGCTACGCCACACAATATTCAATGGCACAATGGAAAATTAATTTTTATAGATACTTTATCATTTGAAAAATATAATGAAGCAACACCCTGGATTGCATATAGACAATTTTGTGAAAGTTTCTTAGCGCCATTGCTTTTAATGCATTATAATAAGCAAACATTAAATCAACTACACCTAGCATGGCCTGATGGAATTCCCTTATCGGTGACAGCAAAACTGCTCCCCACAAAAACAAAATATTCTTTACACACCTATTTGCATATTCATTTACACGCAAAAATTTCAAAAAAGACAGCTGGAAAAAGTGAAAGAGAAGTGCGATTTTCTAAAAATAAATTTCTTAATCTGATTCAAAGTCTTGAATTATTGATTCGTAGATTGAAAACACCAACAATTCCTACACAATGGTCTGCTTATTATGATGAAGCAATAAACAGAAACGGTTACCTGGAACAAAAAAAGAAGATAATCACCAACTGGTTAAGTCTTAATCCGCAAATAAAATCGGCTGCTGATATTGGTGCAAATCAAGGTGTGTTTTCTTTATTATTATCCGAAAAAAAAATTAATACACTGGCAGCAGATTTTGATCCTTCATGTATTAATAATCTTTATCAGCAAATAAAAAAACAAACATTACAATTTATTCAACCTATAATTTTTGACTTATCAAATCCCTCACCGGCAATTGGAGTTCAAAATAACGAAAGAGAAAGCTTTACTGAAAGATTAAAAGTAGATTTAGTGATGGTGCTGGCAATTTTGCACCATCTTGCAATCGGCAAAAATATACCCTTTGCACAACTTGCATCCTACTTCTCCACTATTGCCCCGCTACTCATAATTGAATTTATTCCAAAAGAAGATGAGAAAGTTAAATTAATACTGAGTCAGAAAAAAGATATATTTTCAAATTATTCTCAAACAGCATTTGAAAAAGAATTTTCATTTTTTTTCAGACAAATTGAAAAACAAGAGATAGGTACATCCGGTCGTACACTTTATTTCATGAAAAGAAATGAAGAATAAGTTCATACATATAATATCAAAACCGTTTTTCCTGGCTTTACTGCCATTATTCTATTTTCAACATGCGATGTTTGAAAACTATGCGCCTTCTTTAGTCCCCGATTTTTTGAAATTAACGCTATTGTATTCAGGTATCACTATTTTGTTAGCAGGTGTTATATTTCTTTTCTTCAGAAATTTTACAAAAGCTGCACTGGCATCATTGACAATAATAGCCTTAAACTTTTTTTATACCAGCATACAAAACTTGCTGACAAAAATTTCAGGCGGCCCTATTTTTTCCAAATTAAGCATACTGCTACCCATTTCCACTCTATTTGTGCTGATAATTATATATATAATTGCGAAATCAAATAAAAGCCTTTTTACATTTTGCAGGTACTTGAATTTTTTATTATTTCTACTGATTATTATAGATTTTGTGCAAATCATTCAGGCAAAAGATCAATTCCAATCCAGACTGAAAAAACATACTTTCCAAAATCAAAATTTTGCAAAATGTGACACATGCAGCCACCCCGACATTTATCTGATTGTGGCGGATGAATATGCCGGAAATCAGGAATTAAAAGATATTTTCAATTATGACAATTACAAGTTTGATTCAGCGCTGACGCAAAAAGGGTTCAATGTTATCAAAAACACGAATGCAAATTATAATTCCACCGTTTATTCAATGGGGTCATTCTTCAGTATGAATTATCTTAACGGGCTTAATAAAAACTTAACTGAAAATTATAAAGACATATTATTTTGCAGGGAGCTCATCAAAGAAAATGCGCTTACTAAATTTTTAGAAATCGAAAATGGATATGAAATTCACAACCTCTCATTCTTTGATCTTTCAGATCATAAAAGTTCAGTTCAAAATATTTTAACGACCAACACCAATATTCTTGCAGGCGCTACTTTGTTTAATAAATTAAGAAATATTTTTGGTGCCAGACTGGTTTCCAAGCAAAAACTTGAAAAGATTAAATTAACGGAGTTGGCCGAAAATTTAAAAACTGAATTATTACTTAAAGAAACCATATACACAGTCAACGGAAAACCAAAACTTGTATATGCTCATTTCAATATGCCACATTGGCCTTATTTTTTTGATTCAGCAGGCAATAAAACTCCTGTTGACAGTCTTACCGAAGCTTATAAAGCAAACAAACAGGCTTATATCCAATATCTGAATTACACAAATAATAAAATACTCGGATTAATTGATGATGTAAAACTAAAATCAAATAAACCTCCAGTTATCATGCTCATCAGCGATCATGGATTTCGGCAATTAACCCCGGGAACTGACAAGAAATATTACTTCATGAATCTAAATGCAATACTTCTTCCAACCACCCGTTATGCTGGCTTTTATGAGGGCATGAGTAATGTAAATTTTCTAAGAATGTTTATGAATACCCAATTCAAGCAATCCTGGCCATTATTGCCAGATTCATCTATATTTATTAAAGATTAATCTTGTCACAGACTATTTTAATATCTGCTTTTAGAAAAAAATCAATGCAATTGCTATCAGGCAAGTCTGCAACAGTTATAATCATTTTGCTAGTAATATTAAGCAGGATATTACAACAATTGTATTTTTTCAATACAAGGAGTGATATGACTTTTCAGATTTTGGGAGTTGAACATTTTTTTCACGGAAATGGATTAAGTTTTGCTCAAATTAACGAGGGCAATCTTTCCACAATTCAATATTTACCAATTTCCAAATGGCCTCCCGTTTTCTCTTTATTATACATCCCTTTTTACATCCTCCTTGGTAAAAATTATATTGCTGCTGCCATTGCACTCGGTATTGTAGCAGCCATTGGATTCATTTTTGTAACAAGAGCAATTCTAAAAATACTGGATATACCCATTGCATATATAAATCTATTCACACTCCTTACCGGATTTTTTGGATATTATTTTTATACCATTCCAAATACAGATCCTGTTGGTATAACGATATTCCTGTTCGCATTTTATTTATGCCTCAAAATCATTAAGAATGGCAAAGCCATCACTGCAAGTTTATTTTTTTTCATTCTAGTACTATTAGCATGCGGCTTATTTAAATACCTTTTTTTGTTACCTGCAATGGCCATCCCTTTCTTTTTAATTTTAAAAGGCCATTTCTTAAAAAACAAAAACCTGTTAAAGGGTGGAATAATTTCATTTACAGTTTTATTATTCGTATTCGGAAGTTTCCTTCTTTTTCAAAAATTAAATACAGGTGATGCCGCCTACATTCAATCAACCGCAAGAGGTTTTTTTCCGGAAAACCTTAACGCCTTCTTCCCTTTTCTAAGTGGCTCGTTTATAAGACCCGATACAGTTGATTATTTTATAAGCAGCCATTCAAATATCTCAAACCAAATTTTTAAAGGTTTTCAAATCATTAGTCTAATAGGGTTTATCATCATCATTGTACTTTTACTTCGTAGCAGACCTTTAAAAACAATAAAAAAAACAAACATTCCATCAGACTATTTTCTCCTGTCATTTTTAATTTCAATTTCGCTGATCGCAATACTTATTTATCTGTCCTTAACTGTAGGCAAAGAGAACTATGATTTTAGCAAATGGACTTATGTGCAGGAAGCAAGATATTATGGTATCATTATTGTTTTGGCACAAATAGCTGGTTTCGTTGCATTGTATCATTTTCAAAAACACAAACAAAAACTTCAAACTACTATTATTTCTTTACTTATTCTTCTAATGGTTCCTGATTTTGTCAGGGGCATTGCATTTACCTCTAACCGAATATTGAAAATAGGAAAGGAAACCTACGGCTGGCAATACGAACTGGCATTTCAAAAAACAACAGACAACATACTTCATCATTTGAAAACTAAAAACCCCGGCGACAAAATCATTCTTACCGGCACATCTGATTGGATGACTCTACGAGCAAGTTTGTACAGCCACTACCCCATATTTACTGATGTGGTTAAATTAAACAGTCACGAAACATTAAAAACTTCATTACCAGTTACACTATTTGCCATAATCCGAGATACGGATTTAAAAGCCTACAATAGTTTTATATCTTTAAACGGCGTCAACAAGGAAGGAGGCGGATATGGATATCATTTTTACAGTTACCGTATATTGCCATAGCATATTTTTAAATTCATGTGGAAAATAATTTTATCCGATAAGAAAACCTCATTCGTCATTGTAACATTGGCAATTGTTGCAAGGCTAATTCAGATTGTGTTCTTTTATAACATTCGGGTAGATGGTATGTATCAAATGATGGCCATGCAAAATTTTGTAGCCGGTCATGGATTTTCTGCTTCTTATGTGCTGCCAACTGATTTGTCAACCATTATTTATGAACCACAAATAAACTGGCCTCCTGGATACTCATTACTACTAGCGCCGTTTTATTTGTTAATGAATCAAAATTTCATCTATGCAGGTATCGCTTTGGAATTGCTGGGTGCCATTGGCTTTATCTTCATCACACGCAGAATCTTGAAACAGTTAAGTGTACCTGACTACCTCAACAATATTTTTACTATCATTTCCGGCTTTTTTATTTATCCGTTTTATTTCATCTGTTCTTCCGATGCTGTTGCGGTTACCTTTTTATTATTCGCAATATCAATCAGTATCAAACTTATACAATCTCAAAAACGTAATTTGTCTTTATCATTAGGCATAGCCTTTTTTCTATTTCAGGCAGCTACCATTAAATATCTAGTCATCCCCATAATTTTCATTGTTCCAATATTGATGTATCTAAAAGCCAATGCTGACAAGAATATGAGGCTTAAAAAAAGCAGTACATACATTTTTAGCTTCCTGGTATTCGCCATTGGCGGGTTACTGCTTTGGCAAAAAATAAACAGTGGTGCTGCCACCTATATCAGCTCAGGAGAAAGAGGCTTTTTCCCTGAAAATATTTTAGGTAGCTATCCGGCAATTCCTGCATCATTTCTAAATCCAGATACAGTAAGCATGGTAATGGGAAATACCCCTAAAATTCAAAATTCTATATTTAGGCTTTTTCAAATATTGAATTTTGCAGCTTTTCTTTTTGCCTGCATAGTCTTCATCCGATACATATTAAAATATGGATTTAAAAACCTGAGTATAATAAAGTATTTTTTTTCAACCACATTTTTAATGTCGACAGCCATCATCGGTTTACTTTCTTTTCTTTCACTTTTTGTAGGCAAGGAAGAAAATTTTCCCGGACATTGGTGGAGCTATGTGGACGAACCACGCTACTATGGCCCGCTTATGATCTTGTTTCAGCTTTCATTCTTCGTTTTTTGTGCTGCCAAAACGAATATGAAAAAAATATATCGCATTGCTATCATTGTAGCTTTTCTTTTACTATCAGTTGAGGCCTTACGTGGTTTTATATTTACTTTCCGTAGGGCAATGAATGCTGGCAATGAAACTTATAGCTGGCAACAGGAAAAAGAAATTCAGGATTATGCAGAAGCGGTTATCAAGTTTCAATTGCAAAAAAATCCGGGTTACAAAGCTGCTGTTACTGGCTCCTCCTATTATATATATTACAGAGTGGGAATGAACAGCAAAATTCCGGTAATGAATGAAACGATACCATTAATTCAGAAGTCCAATCTCACAACAAAAAAACCAATGCTATTATTTATCATTACCAATGATGGTGATGAAATTGATTTTGCTATGCAGCATCAGGCAACAATAGTTGGCAAATCCGGAGGCTACAATTTTTATATGCAAAAAATAGACGCAGCTCATTAAAACTATTAACTGAAATAAACTTGCAAGATTCTTTACCGCAATCTACATTTACAAAATAAATGTCGACCACTTTCAATCATAAAGAAATTTTTGTAGTAGTTCCTGCCTTTAACGAGCAAACTGTAATAAGAGATGTTGTAAGCGAGATAGTTGCCATTGGCTACACTGTAGTGGTGGTTGATGATGGTTCAAAAACATCTCCAGCGCCTTATTTAAAAGACCTCCCCTGTTATTTTCTGCAACATGAAATTAACCTGGGCCAGGGTGCAGCCCTGCAAACGGGAATTGAATTTGCAAGAGAGCATAATGCCAGATATATTATCACTTTTGATGGCGACGGTCAGCACAATGCAAATGATATTGAAAAATTATTAACCCCATTGCAAACAAACGAAGCTGACTTTACATTAGGCTCAAGGTTTTTAAAAGGTGCAGCGCAAAATATGACAGGTGCACGAAAACAAACTTTACAAATTGCCAAATTGATAAATTATATCTTCACCGGTATGAGGCTAACGGATGCGTATAATGGTATGCGTGCATTAAACCCAAAAGCAGCGGCCTTAGTAAAAATCAGCGAAAACGGTATGGCACACGCCACCGAATTGTTGACTTTCATTAAAAAGAATAAATTGCGCTTTCAAGAAGTACCGGTGAATATTCGTTATACTGAATATTCTAAAAACAAAGGACTAACGGTGTGGAATGGATTTAGAATTTTTTTTGATATACTCTTAAATAAAATTTTTGGATGAGCGGAATTCAACTTCTTTTAATTGGCGGCGTAGCAGCCATATTCATTTATTATATTGCCCGCTTTCGCAATGCGCTGGCCGACTTGATTATACTTGGTATATTTTCTGCAGCCGCTATATTTTTTATTATATATCCCGATGAAACTACTGTAATCGCCAATAAACTTGGCGTACAAAGAGGTGCTGACCTATTATTTTACATTTGTATCTTATTTTTCATTTTTATAATTGTCAAATTGTATGCACGCATTCGAAGGCTGGAAACTAAGCTGACAGAAATCATTAGACAGCGAGCCAAAGATGAAGCAAAAAAGACCGAATAAACTTATTTGAAATTTTCTTTGAGAGTGCCGCATTAACTTTTATTTTTACTGCTTATTCAATAAAATTGTTTAACCCGAAGAAAATATTAATTCTCGCACCCCATACCGATGATGGAGAACTGGGCTGTGGTGGCAGCATTGCAAAATTTTGTGCAGAAGGAAAAGAAGTTTACTATGCCGCATTCTGTCTTTGCTCCGCTTCATTACCACCAAATTTACCATCCAATACTTTGGAGCTGGAGTGTAAAAAAGCTACTGCAACATTAGGGATGCCTGCATCAAATCTTATCTTATTTAATTATGAAGTGAGGCATCTCCCGGCAGTACGACAACAAATACTTGAAGAACTATTACAATTGAATAAAAGAATAAACCCCGATTTAGTTTTTCTTCCGGCCGCTTCAGATGTGCATCAAGATCATCATGTAATACATCAGGAAGGATTAAGAGCATTTAAAAATACAACGCTTGCTGGTTATGAACTTCCCTGGAACAATTATAGTTTTCATACCCATTTTTTTATTCCCCTTTCTGAAGAAGACTTAAATAAAAAAATAACATCTTTAAAGGCATACCATTCTCAGGCACATCGCAGTTATATGTGCGAATCTTTTACCAGGTCGCTGGCTACAGTTCGAGGTGTTCAATGCAATACAACTTTTGCTGAAGCATTTGAAATTTATCGATTGATGGGTTCTTGATTTTTTTACCAGCCCATTTTTTCTCCCCATTTGCCCAAACCAAAATATTGGTTCAATTGTATATTTAAACCAATCTGATTAAGTGCTGTATTAGATTGAAAATAAGATCTGGCATACCTAAACCACAATTTACCCAACTTAACTCCTGCACCCAATGAAAATCCATTGAGCCCATTTCCGGAATTGCCAATATTCAGTTCTCTCCTTCTTAAAAAATTATATCCGGCCATCGCTTCAATGTTACTATTAATAAAAACGGTAGCAGCAAATACAAGATGATCGGTTAACTTTCCGAAAGAAAATTTTTGTTGATTACTATTTGTAAAGTTGTTCTCAATATTAAACAATGTATCCTCGTAACGAATATTAAAACGGTTGGATCTTTGAGAAGTTAGCGAGAAAGCAAGAGGGGCATTCCGAAGCTTTATGGTAGCTCCCAGTTGCAAATCAAAAGGTAATTCTTCAGCCTGAGCGTCTGCGTATTTCTTTATTTGAAAGCCAAGATTCTTAACCAAAACGCCTGCGGAAAATAATTTAGAAGAATCGGTATAAATAACTCCCGCATCAAAAGCAATCCCATTGGACTTGTATTGTGAATAACTTGAATTAATAAATTTAACTGTCATCCCATAATTCCATCTTTCCAGGTATTGTCTTGAAGCTGAAAGCTGGATTGCCCAATCACGAGGGCTAAAGCGGCCTAAAATATTTCCGGATGCATCCGTTTCAGAAACATTTCCATAATCAAAATAACTAATGCCTCCGCCAAAGCTGGTATTGATTTTTTTATGATGAAATCCACAGGAAAGATGGTACACCTTTATTCCTGCATAATAATCATTGAACACTACGTTTAGCTGTGTATGCATCTCCGGCCTTAATTGTGCCGGGTTGTTAAATGCAAGACCGATGTCGTTAGAAGTTTGAGAAACGTTTACTCCACCCAATGCAGTCAACTGTGGTGTATTTGAAAGTTTTAAAAAATTAAAAACGGATTGTCCACCCAGGGTTTGAGCTGTTAAAAGACCTGCACTAAACAGAAACAATATTGTGAAGTAGAGACGCATTGCTACGAAAGTAGTTTATTCTGCAACCAGCACCTACTATACCAAAGCCATTTCTAATACCTGGTTCATGGTCTTTACATAGTGAAACTTTATACCTTTTATAAACCCTGAATCTATTTCCTGTACATCCTTTTCATTTTGCCAGCAAAGAATTATTTCTTTTAATCCTGCACGTTTAGCAGCCAACACTTTTTCTTTGATGCCACCCACAGGCAATACCTGACCTCTAAGCGTAATTTCTCCGGTCATTGCCAAAAATGGTTTCACTCTTTTTCCAGTCAAAGCTGAAACAATTGCGGTCATCATAGTGATACCTGCACTTGGTCCATCTTTGGGTACAGCACCTTCGGGTACGTGAATATGAATACTTTTTTTTGCAAATAAAGAAGTATCGATTCCGTATTTCTTTGCATTGGATTGAATGTAAGTAAGTGCAGTGCTTGCGCTTTCTTTCATTACATTTCCCAAATTTCCAGTTAACTTAAGCTCACCTTTCCCTTCACTAAGGCTGGTTTCAATAAATAATATATCGCCACCTACATACGTCCATGCAAGACCCACCGCCACACCGGGCATGTTGGCTGTTTTATATAAGTCATTGCTGTATTTTGGTTTGCCCAAAATCTTTTCTATGTCATTAGGCATGACTGTTGGCTTTAATTTTTCATGAAGTACCAACTGTTTAGCCTGATAGCGCATCAGAGAAGCCAACTGACGATCTAATTCTCTGACTCCACTTTCTCTTGTGTAATTCTGAATAATTTTCTCCAAGATCTTTTCATTAATCTTAAAAGGGGTATTCTTTAATCCATGTAATTCTTTTTGCTTGGGCAATAAATGTCTTTTTGCAATTTCAATTTTTTCTTCGACTGCATAACCGCTCAAATCAATTATCTCTAATCTGTCACGCAAAGCCGGTTGAATATTCTGCAAATTATTTGCGGTAGCGATAAATAACACTTTGCTCAAATCATATTCTAATTCCAGATAATTATCATAGAAGGTATGATTTTGTTCAGGATCCAAAACTTCAAGTAATGCAGATGAGGGGTCGCCTCTAAAATCATTTCCTACTTTATCAATTTCATCCAGTATCATTACGGGATTAGAATATTTTATTTTGCGAAGTGATTGTAAAATCCGGCCAGGCATAGCGCCAATATAAGTTTTGCGATGACCTCTTATCTCACTTTCATCATGCAAACCTCCCAAACTTAATCTTACATATTTTCTTCCAATAGCATTGGCAATGCTTCTTCCTAATGAAGTTTTGCCAATTCCAGGAGGGCCAACAAAACATAATATCGGGCTTTTCATATCGCCCTTTAATTTTAAGACTGCGATATACTCCAGTATTCTTTCCTTTATTTTATGCATACCATAGTGATCAGCATCTAAAGTATTCGCTGCTTTCTTTAAATCATAAATATCAGTGGTACACTCACCCCAGGGTAATTCAAGCATTAAATCTAGATGATTATAAGCCACAGAATAATCGGGTGTGCTGGGATGCATTCTTTCCAATTTTTCAATGCCTTTTTTAAACATCTCTTTAGCAGCTTCTGTCCATTTTTTGTTCTCAGCCTTTTTCTGCATTTCCTTCAGCTCTTGCTGATTGCTGTCGCCGCCCAATTCTTCTTTTATACTCTTCATCTGCTGTTGCAGAAAATATTCCCGTTGTTGTTTATCTAACTCAGATCGGGTTTTCGTAGTTACTTTATTCTTTAGTTCTGCAAACTGCAATTCTTTTTGCAGTAGTTTCATCAACATATCTGCTCGGTCTCTAATCTTATTTAACTCCAGTAGTTTTTGCTTATCCCGTATGTCTGTGTTCAGATTACTGGAAACAAAATGAATAAGAAAAGAAGGATTCTCAATATTGCGAAGTATGATTGAAGCTTCCGAAGGTATATTAGGAGAGAGTTGTACGATATCTGCCGCCAGATCTTTGATATTGGCTACATAGGCATTAAAATCTTCGTCTGTGGGTGATTCTTCTTCTTCTAATTTTTTAATTTTTGCCTTAAAATAGGGGTCTTCTTCAAATACTGACTCAATAACAAACCGGCTTTTTCCTTGTATGATAATAGTGGTGCCCCCATCAGGCATTTTTATCAGTTTTACAATTTTGGCTATTGTACCTATATTTTCAAGATCACTGATAATGGGGTCTTCTATATTACTGTCTTTTTGTGCTATTACGCCTATCAGTTTGTCGCCCCTATATGCATCTGTAACGGCTTTTACACTTTTATCTCTACCAACAGTAATTGGCAGCACTACACCGGGAAATAAAACTGTATTTCTTAAGGGTAAAATGCCTATTTCGTCAGGTACCACAATGCCATTCATGTCATTCTCCTCATTCTCATTTAATGGAATAATAGGCAGAAAATCCATATCTTCTTCAGGCTTCATAATTAACTCGTTCAAATTCATAATCTTTGTTCTTTTTGTATCCCTCAGCTTGGGCAGGGCAGTAAAAATATAAAGTGAACCCTGAATTGTCAAGTTTTATGCCTGATGAAAAATTTTGCCAAAAATGGCAGCGGTTTTTTTAATAAAAAAACCTCCCGAATATTGGGAGGTTGTAGTCATAGGGATCATAATATTATTAAAGTGCCAGCCCCAGCGATAACTGGAATCCCTGGTTTTTCCATTTACTTTGATTGTCTATATCATTCAAATTGTTCAAACCAATTACATATCGGCCATTGATGCGAAGTGAACTCAACTTCAATTGCACGCCTCCAACCATTGAAAAATCGCCATCTTTAAATGCATTGCCACCGTTTTGAAACAAGTTTTTGTCTTTGTTGATTAAGACTCCAAACTGTGGCCCTGCCTGTACTGAAAGAAAGTTGCCAAACAGTTTATAATTAAGCAATATGGGAATCGACAGATAATTGAGCTTTACATTGTTGTTGCTAAATGCATGTTGATATATATGACTGAAGTTGCTATCCACAGTTGTATTGTACTGGTTAAAAAGTACCTCAGGCTGTACACCCAACTTGTTGCCAAAACCAATTTCAACAAAACCTCCTACATGATAGCCATATTTAAACTGGTCTTTAAACGACTTGCCATCAATTTTGGTAATATTAGCTCCGGCTTTCGCACCGATATGAAACTGAGCTATTGCCAGCTGACTTAAGCCCATTAAAAAAAACAATGCATAAATTTTAGTTTTCATATTAATACATTTTTGTTTAAACAATTTAATGACTCAGTAAAATTTCAAGTTTAGTGCCACTAATTATCTGCGGCTGTTAATTTTTGTTAACGACGATTTCAAGCCTTAAACAGAAAACAGTAAAAGTTATTGTACAAGTAAATACAAGAAATTGTGAAATCAAAAAATCAATCCCATATTCAAGGAGAACAAGCCTGATAGTTTTTTTTCATTGCCAGGGAAATAGTAACTCAACGCATACTGAGGCTGAATAAAAAAACGACCAATTGAATATTCAGGCCTGATAGTAAACTGAATTGATAAAGGCTGAAAATCCAATTGATCATCCAGATACAATGCATCTGTACTGTACAGAACATTATTTCTGCTACGAACTATTGTAGCATAGGTGCTTGATGACTGATTAAATCCAAATTTTTGGGTACCTGCTGTAAAATTAATTCCGGGGCTCAATCTGATATAATCATTTGAGGCCAGAACATCCAACCAGTAAAAATCGTGTCGTAAAGTTGCAGATACAGAAAAATCACGGATAGACTCTGTTGAATTAATATAGGTATAACCTAATCTTCGCAATCTGATATCCTGTATTATTTCCTCCCGTTTTTGATATTCATCACGGCTACCCCAACCATAACAGGCAGCCACTGTTGGTTTAAACCATGACTGACGCCAGGTAAAATAGCCATAGATTTCATTTTGTAATGGGGAATTATAAAAAGATAAATCCCCCTTTGAAAAATATTTTGTAATAGATATGCCAGTGGCAAACTTTTTATTTTTTAAAAAATCAAATGAAGGAGTTAAAGCCAGTTGATAAAAATTTGCTTTGCTATTCTCGTTTAATATATAACCGGTCATTCCAAAACCAAAGCCGCTATGATGATAATATGCAAGCATTGGTGAATAAGTAAGCCGCTTAGAAGCTTCAACAGTATTATTTGTTTTAGAATCGAAATTATAATACCCATTGCTTAGGGATAGGTTCGCCATAAAATAACTATGAGGCGTAAGTATTGAGTCCATGAAATAATCAAAGTCTTGAAACAATTCATCATAGTTAATACTGCTGTCCAAATATTGCTGATCCCTTGCTTTTGATTGTGTAGAGTCCGTGCCGGTATACTGGGAAAAAGTATAAATCCCTGAAGACATTAACAGTAATATCAAAATTCCCTTTTTTATCATCGGCAGCTGGTATGGAATTAGAAAAATTGGTTTTGTATCTGCTTGCTTTTACGACCTGATAAATGCAGCAAAGTTTAAGCCATTGCCCATAACGAATAAGATTAATTATATAAGAAGCGGAATAATTAAGTCAATTCAAATACCGTAATTTCTGGTAAAATACCAACCCTGCCAGGATAGCCCAGAAACCCAAATCCTCTGTTTACATATAGCTTTTGTGCTCCTTCTTCATAAAGACCTGCCCACTCATGATACATATATTGGATGGGGCTCCATTTGAATCCGGGAAGTTCAACTCCAAACTGCATACCATGTGTATGTCCGGAGAGCATAAAAGAAATATCGGGATAATTTTTCAATACTTCTGCTTTCCAATGTGAGGGATCATGGCTCATCAAAATTTTAAAACTTTCTGGTTGACTGCCTTCGTATGCTTTTGCCAAATCACCATATTTGGGAAACCTTGCCTTGGCACTCCAGTTTTCGACACCCAAAATCAAAATATGCTCACCATTCTTTTCTAATTTTATATTTTCATTCATCATCAAACGCCAACCCAATGTAGCGTGTACCTGTTTCAATTTTTCAAGATTAGCGATTTTTTGTTCTGCTGTTTTCCATTGTACATAATCTCCATAGTCATGATTGCCCAGTATGGAATATACTCCCATTGGCGCTTTTAGCTTTGCAAAAATTTCCAGATAGTCATCCATTTCAGTGGCTATATTGTTTACTAAATCGCCGGTAAATAATAAAAGATCAGGTTTCTCTTTTAATATTTTTTCCACACCTTTCATTACAGCATTCTTGTTATTAAAACTACCCGAATGAATATCAGAAATCTGAATCACCTTTAGTCCTTTAAAAGCCGATGGAAGATTGTCAAATTTTAATTTTTGTTTTACAATCTGATATTTGTATTTATTTCCAAAACCATAAACAAGATTGCCAAAAAGTCCTCCTCCAGCTATCATACCCGCCCAGCTTAAAAAAGCAGAACGGCTGATTCCTTTTGGCTCAACAACAGACTCAGTAGTAGCAGTTGAAAATTTTGATACCATCCATTGTACTACTCTTCTCAAATCGTCAATAAGAAAAAACAATGAAGCAACCAGTTTGGCAAAAAATAAACCCGCAATAATGGCAAATACCGAACTTTTAAAAATCCTGAACTGTTTATCGCCCTGCATATAGGGCAACAAAAGCAGCACTACAATTGCAGCTATGGAAAGGGCCCAATAACTTATATAAATAATTGCCATTGTTCGTTGAGAAGCCCCATGAGAGACTGATTTTAACGCCTGAAAGAAATAAATATCCAACAGGACCATAAAACCAATCAATATCCACCAAAACGGGCTGTTTCGCATAAAATAATTGTCAAATAGAGGTGGGTAATAAGAGCAGGTTTTCTTTAGCGTAACACTTAAATTTGCCACTCAGCATTCCCCCAATTGTGCAAAATATCTATTTTGTTTACAAAATAAGGAATGGCAATTTTACTTAAATCATTTAATTACTACAAAGGCAATCGGTAAATGGCAAGAATAATCGGTGTAGCAAATCAAAAAGGCGGTGTAGGCAAAACAACCACGGCAATCAATCTGGCAGCCAGTTTTGCAGTATTGGAATATAAAACACTAATGGTAGATGGCGATCCGCAGGCAAATAGTACCACAGGTGTGGGATTTGACTTGCATAATGTAACGCAAAGTCTTTACGATTGTATGGTAAACGGCTCCAAGGCAAAGGAAGTAATTCTGAAAACAGAAATCCCCTATCTCGACCTCATCCCCTCTCATATTGACCTGGTGGGTGCCGAAATAGAAATGATTAATTACCCCAACAGAGAGATGGTTTTAAAAAATACTTTAGATGCCATCAGAGATGAATATGATTTTATAATAATTGACTGCTCACCTTCTCTTGGTCTTATAACGGTTAATGCTTTAACAGCTGCCGATGCAGTTGTTATTCCCGTACAATGTGAATTTTTTGCATTGGAAGGTTTGGGCAAACTGCTCAATACAATTAAGATTGTACAAGGCCGCTTAAATACTGCTTTGCAAATTGAAGGTATATTGATGACGATGTATGATGGCCGATTAAGATTATGCAATCAGGTAGTAAGCGAAGTAAGAAGACATTTTGAAGATATGGTTTTCAGTACCATTGTACACCGAAACTCAAGACTGGCGGAAGCACCCAGTGCCGGAAAGCCGGTTGTGTTGTATGATGCTACCAGCAAAGGCTCGGTTAATTATCTTAATCTTGCAAAAGAAATACTCCAGAAAAATAATATGACGAAAATGAAAAACGAAGAAAAAATTCTGGAACTGTAAATTTTATCCTTTTTTAATAATGAGTACACCCAAACAAAATAAAGACCTGCTGGGAAAAGGAATTCGTTCCCTGTTGCAAAATATTGATGCCGATCTCAAATCTGCCAGTGGTGGTTTAAAAACATCGGTTGTTGAAAATGCAACAGGTGTAAACCGTATAGCTGTTGATGAAATAGAAACAAATCCCAAACAACCCCGAAGAGATTTTAATGAACAAACGCTGCAAGAACTTTCTCATTCAATAAAGCTGCATGATATTATTCAACCCATTACCGTTTCAAGAATGGCAAACGGTAAATACAGGTTGATTTCCGGAGAAAGAAGGCTAAGGGCTTCCAAACTGGCAGGGCTTAAAGATATTCCCGCTTACATCAGACAAAGTAATGATGCAGAACTACTGGAACTGGCTTTATTAGAAAACCTGCAAAGGGAAGACTTAAACGCAATGGAAGTATCGCTGAGTTATAAACGAATGATGGACGAACTGGATTACACTCAAGAGCAGGTGGCAGAAAGAATGGGAAAAGACAGAAGTACTGTAGCCAATTTCATCCGGCTGCTCAAACTACCACCAGATATACAACTTGCCGTAAGAAGTGGCGAGCTCAGCATGGGACATGCCAGGGCATTAATTAATGTAGATACAGTAGATAAACAACTTTATATTTTTAAAGAAATTAAGGAAAAAGGTTTGTCGGTAAGACAAACAGAAGCACTGGTAAGAAATATTTACAGAGAAACCGGTGCTGTTAAAAAACCGACAAAAAGCAATATGTCTCCTGCTTTTCAGCGAATAGAAGATAAATTAGCATCACATTTCAGTACCCGGGTAAAACTAAGACATGGCAGAAACGGAAGCGGACAAATTACTATTGAATATTATTCTACTGAAGAACTCAATAATATTCTTCGGCAAATGAATGCAGAACTTTAATCACCCAACGTGAAGTACAAATCAGGCAAGTTTCATTTTCTAAAATTCTTCTCAAATAAAATTTGTGTTGCTGTTTTTTTATTGAGTGTTTTGCCTGTTAGTGTTTTTTCACAAGCTCAAAAAAAAATTACACCTGTAGAAACTGACTCTATTGCCCCACCACAAAAGAAGGCTTACAAAAACAGATATGATTCTGCAACTAAAGCCCACAGTCCAAAAGTAGCAGCTATCAGATCAGCACTATTGCCCGGTTTGGGTCAGATTTATAATAAAAAATACTGGAAACTGCCAATTGTATATGGCGCACTGGGCACCACAGCCGGTATCTTTATTTATAACCTGGGGTATTATAAAGACACCCGTTTTGCATATAAAGTAAAGTATAACATGAGAGTTTACCATACAGATTCTACTTTATATAATCAGATTAAAAACGAATTAAAACCAATTGATGAGGAGTCACTTCGCTCTTACCGAAACCAGTTTCGTCGTGACCTTGATTATACAGCCATTTTCTTTCTCGTTTTTTGGGGATTGAATGTGGTGGATGCTGCCGTTGATGCTCATCTGAAATCATTTGATGTAAGCCCCGACCTTAGTCTGCAAATAAAACCCGGTTATAGTGATCTTGCTCAAACTACAGGCATCAGCCTTGTTCTGAAAATCGGAAAATAATTTGTTCTAACTTTCAGTCACAAAACTAGTAAATGAAAATTGCATTAATCGGCTATGGTAAAATGGGAAAAGCAATTGAACAAATTGCGCTAAAAAAAGGACATGAAATTGTATTGGCAATTCATCGTGAAAACATTGCTGAATTTACAAAAGAGAAACTGGCTAATGCAGATGTTGCAATTGAATTTACAAATCCACACAGCGCATTTGAAAATATAAAGAAACTACTGGAATTCGGTGTGCCCGTTGTTTGCGGCTCTACCGGATGGACAGATCAATTTTCAGAAGCAAAAAAAATCTGTAAAGAAAATAACGGCAGTTTTATCTATGCCAGCAATTTTAGTGTGGGGGTCAATCTTTTTTTTGAATTAAATAAAAAACTTGCCGACCTCATGTCACCACATAATGAGTATGAAGTGTTGCTTGAGGAAATTCACCATACCCAAAAAAAAGATGCTCCCAGTGGTACTGCCATTACGCTGGCCGAACAAGTACTGGGAAGAATCAAAAGAAAAAAGCAATGGGTGAATGAACTGAGTGACAATCCTGAAGACCTTGAAATTATCAGTCAGCGTATAGACCCTGCGCCCGGTACACATCATGTAAAATATGCATCCACAATTGATACAATAGAAATAACCCATATCGCCCACAGCCGTACAGGCTTCGCTTCGGGTGCAGTTACAGCTGCCGAGTTTTTAAATGGTAAGAAAGGTGTCTATGAAATGAAAGATGTTTTGGGATTATAGTTTTTTCTATCTTCATAATACCAAAACCTAAGATTATGAAAATTCAACTACTTTCAAAGGCTTTCGTCTTTGTACTTCTCTCCTCAACAGCAATTTTCTTTTATGCCTGTAACAACAAAAACGATAAAGCAAAAGTTACTGATGTAAATTTAAGAGACGTAACCAACGAACCTGAACCTCCCCTCCCACCGCATGTATTGCCCGTAGAAAACAAAACAGTAAAAAAATGCTTTGAGAATGACGGACTCAAGTATCATGTAAGTATTGAATGGGAAGCAAAAGGAAAAGAAATAAATGGAAAAGTAATTTCAACAGAATTAGAAAACGACAAAAGTACTGAAGCCATTTTTTCGGCTACTATTGAAGAGGGGGACTTAGTAGTCGCTTTTAAAACCCCTCCACCGGTTGTTGGCGATGCTTCATTATGGACATCAAAACCCTGGAAGCTGGAAAAAAAGGGAAAACAGCAAAAATTACTCATCCTGTTCAATGCAAAAAACTACAAATCCCAAAAATGGCAGGAAATGGAATATACATTTGAATCCTGTGAGAAATAATTGAAATCATCTTATAAAACAATAAAGCCATCCTTAACAGATGGCTTTATCTATTTTGTTCTTTAGAAAATTAAACTCTGAAGTGAGCAAAAGCCTTGTTGGCTTCAGCCATACGGTGTGTATCTTCTTTTTTCTTAAAAGCAGAGCCTTCACCCTTACTTGCTGCTACAATTTCATTTGCAAGCTTATCGGCCATGCTACGACCATTTCTTTCACGGCTGTAACGAATTAGCCATTTAATACTCAAAGATATTTTTCTGTCGGCACGTACTTCAGCAGGAATCTGAAATGTAGCACCACCAATTCTGCGACTACGAACTTCAACAGCCGGAGTAACATTGGCTAAAGCTCTTTTCCAAACTTCATAGCCATCTTCATTGGTTTGCTTAGCCACTTTATCAAGTGCATTATAGAAAATGGTAAAGGCGCCGCTTTTCTTGCCTTCCCACATCAGGTTGTTTACAAAACGGGTTACCAGTTTATCACTAAACTTAGGATCGGGTGCCAGCGGCAGTTTCTTTGCTTGTGCTTTACGCATGATTTATTATTACTTTATCCGTGATTATTTTTTTGCTTTCTCTTTTTTAGTACCATATTTAGAACGGCTCTTCTTTCTGTCCTTTACACCGGCAGTGTCTAATGAACCACGTACAATATGGTAACGTACACCTGGAAGGTCTTTAACCCTGCCACCGCGAATCAAAACAATAGAGTGTTCCTGAAGATTGTGTCCTTCACCGGGAATATAGGCTATCACCTCTATTTTATTAGTTAAACGAACTTTAGCAACTTTACGAAGTGCAGAGTTAGGCTTCTTTGGAGTTGTTGTATAAACTCTTGTACAAACACCACGGCGTTGTGGACACTCATCCAGTGCTCTGGATTTACTTTTAGCCCTGATGATTTCTCTTCCTTTTCTTACTAATTGTTGAATAGTAGGCATTTTGACCTTTTAATTTATCCCGATTTTTGGGACGGCAAAGGTAAAGGTGAAAGGCCTATTACCCAAAAATTATAAGCGTTTTTTTCGGGTTGTGGATATGAGAGGGAAAACGAACCCTATTTTTGAGGAATCAATACTAACAATAATAAAAATTAATTGCTTTTTGCACTCTTTCAGCGCAAATAATTTTTACAGAAAACTAAATTTAATTTACTGATTATCAGCATTTAGCCGATTTTTTGCATCCAACCATATTTATCCACTCTCCTGCCTTCTCGTATATCTGTCAACCAGCTTTTAAGCAAGGGTGCCGTTTTCCATTTTTCCACATCAAACTTTATTTCAAAGTTTTTATACTTCAATTCTTTGATAAGGGATATTGTAGCAGCCGTGCCGGTTCCAAATACTTCATATAACTGGCCGGATTTATATGCGGCTGTAATTTCATCAATACCTAAATCTCTTTCTTCAACTATAAAGCCCATTTCCTGTAAAAGCGTAATTGCGCTTTGACGGGTAACGCCATCAAGTATAGTACCTTGTTCAAGACCCGGAGTGATCGCTTTATTTCCAATAATAAAAAAAACATTCATCGTACCACATTCCTGAACATATTTATGTTCAATTGCATCCATCCATAAAACTTGGTCGTAACCCAATGTTTTAGCCTGTGCCGTTGCATACATTGCCGCACCATAGTTGCCAGCAGCTTTTGCATAACCTACACCACCGGGTGATGCTCTTACAAATTGCTCTTCCACATAGATGCGCATGGGTGCACTGTAATAAGGACCAGTAGGACTAAGGATAATCATAAATTTATAAGTCTCCGAAGGACGAACACCAATAACCGGATCGGCCGAAAACATAAACGGACGGATGTATAAAGAATGATCAAATTTTGCAGGTATCCAGTTTTTATCAAGCGCAATCAGTTTATTCATGCCCTCCATAAATATTTCTTCGGGCACAGCCGGCATCTGCATTCTTTCTGCAGAAATATTAAACCTTCTAAAATTATCCTGAGGTCTGAAAATATAAGCATCGCCTTCACTGTTTTTGTATGCTTTAATACCTTCAAATATTGCCTGACCATAATGCAATGATGCTAACGAAGGTTCTAGGAGCAATGGCTGATAAGGTTTTATCTCTACATTCTTCCATTCACCATTTTCATAATCAGCTTCCAACATGTGATCAGTAAAATAGCGCCCAAATGGAAGATTTTCCAGATTAATGTCTTTTAATTTACTTGCTGATGCTTTTCTGATTGTAATATCCATAGCTGCTGTCATATACCTTATTTTTACAGGCCAAAGAAACGAAAAAAACTAACACCTGTTATTATAATTACCCACAGAAAAATGAGTATAAATAAAATTGAACTTTCTGATGCAATTATCGCTGGTTTATTCAACAATAAGTTGATTATTGATGATGAAAAAAATATAAATTTCATTGAAAAAGATAATCCTACTTCAGAAAATTCAAATTCAAAGATTGATAATGATAATAGCTTCAAATTTTTAGGTAATAACAATGAGCATATATTAATCGCTTTACAATATGATGACATTCGTTTTTTGCCTGATAAAGATTTGAAATTTTTGAGTGACATTTTATCTGCATGCAAACTAAGTTTAAATGATGTAGCCATTTTAAATATTAAAAACTATCCAGGAACCAGCTACAAAATTTTTACAACTCACCTGAAATCAAAAATTGTTTTACTTTTCGATATAACGCCAGATGCTTTTGGTTTGCCACTCAATTTTCCTACATTTCAATTACAGGCTTTTGATGGCGCCACTTATTTACATGCACCAGCTTTGGCACAAATTGAAAATGACAAAAACATAAAAACAAAACTCTGGACCAGTTTGAAAAGATTATTTAATATTTAAATAAGCAACAGTTGAAACTCATTTTTGCAACCAACAATCAGCACAAAGTGGATGAAATAAGAACCACTGTTGGAAATGATTTTGAAATTATCACATTAAAAGAAGCCGGAATTGAAATAGATATTCCAGAGCCATTTGATACATTAGCAGAAAATGCTACTGCAAAATCTCAAACAATATTTAAAATGACAGGAATCAACTGCTTTTCAGAAGATACGGGGCTCGAGGTTTTTGCATTGAATGGAGAGCCAGGGGTAAAAAGTGCCCGTTATGCAGGTGAAGAAAAATCATTTGATGCAAATATTGATAAGCTTTTGATTAATTTGGCCGAAAAATCAGACCGCAAAGCTCAATTTAAAACTATTATATCATTGATAATTAACGGCGAAGAACATAAGTTTGAGGGAATTTGTAAAGGGACTATTACAAAAGAAAGATTGGGAGAAAAAGGCTTTGGTTATGATCCTGTTTTTATGCCCGCTGGTTTTAAAACCACTTTTGCAGAAATGACTTTGAATGAAAAAGGAAAAATAAGTCATAGAGCAAGGGCAACAGAAAAACTGGTAAAATTTTTGGAAACCTTAAAAACAAATAACTGATTTTGATACCTGAACGCAACCAAAATATTACTGAAAGCGACTTAATAAGAGGATGTTTGAAAGATGACCGGCGTATGCAGGAAGAACTCTACCGCCGATTTTCTCCAAGAATGTATGCAGTATGCCTCCGCTACGCAGGCAATGCCGAAGAAGCGCAGGATATACTTCAAGAAGGATTTATAAAGGTCTTTAAAAAGCTCGATAGTTTTCGCAGCGAAGGCTCGTTTGAAGGTTGGGTACGTCGCATTTTTGTAAACACAGCCATTGAGCATTTTCGCCGCAAAAAATACCTGATGCCGGTAACAGAAAGAGAGGAAAACACCATTGAAGGTAAATACCTCTCAGTTCTCGATAATCTTGCTGCTGCCGACATTATGGCCTTAGTGCAAGAACTATCGCCAGGCTATCGCACCGTATTTAATTTGTATGTGGTAGAAGGTTATAGCCACAAAGAAATTGGAGACATATTGGGAATAAGCGAAGGCACCAGTAAATCGCAACTATCAAGAGCAAAAGTTATTTTGCAGGATATGGTAAAAAAATATATTGATAAACAGGCAGGCGCAAGAGCAAAATCATGAGTAACAACGTTCAAAATAAAATGCTGGAATTTGAAGTTACTCCTCCCCCATCAGCGTGGAGTAATATCGCCAATGCATTGGATGATGCTGCTTTAACTTCCTCTCTTTCACATAAATTGCAAACAGCAATCGCTGTACCTCCAGCATCCGTCTGGCATGCAATTTCTTCCGCATTAACAGTTGATGAATTAACACCTTTACTTGCGTCTAAGTTAAAAAATGCTGAAGCCGTTCCACCTGTTGCTGCCTGGTCATTTATTGCAGCTTCACTAAATAAAACCAAAGAAACCATTATTTCTCAAAAAAGAGTTTTATCGCCACTTTTGAAATATGCCGCTGCTGCAGCCGTAGCCGGACTTATGGTTTTTGGCGGATATAGTTTATTAAAAAATAAAAACAACGATAATCCAACTGATACAATTGTAAAAATTAATACTGGTACTTCTATAACAGATGAAAAAGCTACTGTCGCAGATGGAAATCCCGACACATTAAGCGAATCTTCCGAGATAGCCGCAACCGATAATGCCATTATTATTGCCGAAGAAAAAAGAAATGATGCAGCACTGGAAGCGAGCAAACATACCTTTGCTAAACTGGAACCACCGGCCGTCAATAAAATAAAACGCATTGCTGCTGCTTATCAGTTTTCAAGTGCATTGGAAGATAATGCTGCCGGTCTTAATAATTTGAAATCAGGAATTGCCCCCACCCATGCTGAAAATAATAACCGGTACATTACTGTAATGACGCCCGATTGTAACCTGATACGTATCTCAAAAAAATTCGAACATCTTACCTGTTGTATTACCGGCGAAGTGGTGGACAAAAGTTGCCAACTCAAATTGGAAAAATGGAGAAAACAAATGGCAAGCGCTGCTGCTCATCCGGCAAATTTTATTGACATTATGGAACTGGTAGATGCCCTGGGCGACGATCAATAAAAGTTTTAATCTTCACCAATATCTTTACCTATATCAAAACTGTACATGGCCCGAATAAAAATCAATCTACCTGATCAATTTCAGTTTCAATGTACACTTACTGTAAGAATAACGGATATTAATTATGGTAACCATGTTGGCAATGATGCCATACTTTCCATTATACATGAAGCAAGAATGCAATACCTGCACCATCTTGGCTATTCAGAAATGAATATAGATGGTGTGGGCATGATTATGTCTGATGCGGCTCTTGAATTTAAGACTGAATTGTTTTATGGAGAAGAGGTGCTTATCTCCATTACCGCAGGAGAATTTTCAAAAATAGGATTTGACCTTTATTACAAACTGGAAAAAAGAAAAGACGACAAATTAATTGCAGTTGCCTTTGCAAAAACAGGAATGATTTGCTTTGACTATGGCGCAAAAAAAATTGCAGCGATACCGGCGGCTGCGTTAAATAAGCTAAGGAATAATTCTGAAAATAGTTTAGTAAATTTCTCTTGATTATTTAATAGCGTTTTTTGGCCAAGAGGAGCTCCCATTAAATTTTCATTCATCCCTTTTTGGATATTATGAATGAAAAATTTCATACAAGTTTAATTAGTCACATTAAACTTGCTCATCTTACATTCCTCTTTTGAAGTTGGTGTGTGGATGATTAAGAAAGGGAGAAAAGGAATTAATGGAAATGGGAAAAGTGGATGGTTGTAAAAAAATAATAATAGTGTATGGCTTTAAGGAATAGAAAATATGTAGTGCTTCGTAGTAGCCCAATGTTCCATTGCTTGCTCACATAGTATGACATGGATAAATAGAGGGGAAGGTGGTGAGAGAGGGAGACTATGGTCGGGGGCAGTTTATTTGATAATAAATTTTGTTCCATCAGTTGATATTTTCGCATTATTCTCCTTTTCCCATATAATAAACTTTCTAGAAATAAAATTAGCAGACGAAGTAGGAGATTTTGTCAAAAATTTTCTCTTAAAACTATTTATAATGTTTTCTGCCCATCTAATAAACTCTTTATCTTTTTGAAGCAATTTCCCTTTTTCATAATACTTAAGAACGTAATATAGTCTAC
>Ga0073900_10000053_pt1 | contig 88866 bp, 81 predicted proteins | sample KloWWTmetKNB5Kit_FD_66666 | JGI IMG/M metagenome (GOLD analysis project Ga0073900, IMG submission 66666) | Active sludge microbial communities from Klosterneuburg, Austria, studying microevolution and ecology of nitrifiers - Klosterneuburg... | ecosystem: Engineered > WWTP > Aerobic digester >...
TGCCCGGGCCAAAACCCACTGCTGCATTATCTTTTATCATTCTTGCCCCGGCTACCCAGCGATAAAAACGTTCTGCAGTGGAAACATCTTTCAGCTTGTAGGTGGCAATTATGTGTTCAGAAAAATTTTTATGAAAAATGGTTGTTTTAAAATCATTTGCATATTTCAGATAATGATCATTTTGGCGAAGCCAGAAAACAGAAGCGAGCACAATTAGGATAGCAGCAATATAGGAAGCTATCAGTAATTTTTTTTTGATTAACCAATAGCTCAATACTCCGGCCAGCAAGGCAAGCCAGGCACCTCTTGAATATGAAAAAAACAATGCTGTTAATACAATGAGAAGGCTAATGCTTATCAATAATTTTTGTTTTTGTGTTTTTGAAAGTTGAAAACTTCCCAGCAACAAGGGCACTGAGCATACCAGTAAGGCCGCATAGTTTACATGATTTCTAAAGAATGGCTGCAATGCATCATTGATAAATGCAAAACGAAATTGATATGGATAATGCCTTACCAATGCAATAAAAGCGGCTGCCACAATACCGACAGTTAAATAGACCGAGGCCTTGCGTATTTTATTTTCATTCTTAAATAGGATGAGTGGTGCTATAAGAAAGGCTCCGATATACCATGTTTTAGCATGCAAATATTTAAACGAGATTAATGTATGTGATGAAAACAATGCAGCAATAACTGACCAGCCAACACAAAGCAGGAGCAAAAGGAAAATGGGATGTTGCCACAACTTTTTTGAAATAGCTGAGGGATAATAAAGCCAGTAAGCCAGAAAAATAAATGAAACTAACAGCATGAGTGGTTCATCAGGAATATCGGTACCCAGCGATGTTGAAAACTGAAATTCAATAGAAAATGAAATGGAGAAAAGCAGGAGATATAAAGAAACAGCACTTTGCTGCCATGCGGCATAGCAAATTAAAACGATGAAAGGAATGGCGGCTATCAGGTATGCTTCAGTATAAAGGGCGAAAACTCCAGTACATAAAAAGAGCAGACAAAAAAATGAAAATAAATTACTGCTATATTTTAAATCATTCGTCAACTTAGTTTGATTTCTTTCTATCAATTATAACAACAGCCAGTAAAGCAAATAAGAAAGATAATACTGAGGTAACTACCAGTGTAAGCAGAATTTTTGGCTGGTCGTAATACTGTGCCGGTCTGGCATTTTCTATAATAATTAATGCCGGTGGTTTGTTTTCCACCATTAGCTGGTACTCATTTATCAGCTTATCGTATTGAAGCATTTGTGGTTTGCTGCTTTCATCAGGAGCAAGATTCAGGCTATCAACTTTATTAAGCATCTCTTTTTTCTTAGCCAGCAGGCCATCTAATATTGCAATATTTCCAGAACTTTGAATTTGTTGATACATGTTTTGCAACTGTGACATAATTTCATTTGCCATTTTAGCCGCCATGTCTTTATCCTTATCCCATACTTTTACTTTGAGGTTGTCATATTCACTTTTATAAACTTTAGAATTTTTTTTCAGATAGTCGGCTGCTTTTTGGCGGCCATCAGCTCCGTTTAATTTGTAATATTGAACAAGTAAAAGTTTATCGCTAACGATAAGGTAAAGCGTGTCCAAAGCACCCAGCCCGGTTACTGCATCCAGATCATCGGGTGAACCCAGTGCTGAATAAAGCTCCTGAATATTTTCATTGAAAATATTTCCCTTATCACTTGCAAATGCGCTGGCAGGAACTGCAGTAGCTATTGATAAATATTTTTTTGGTTTTAATAAAGCAACTGTTGCTGCAAGCAAAAGGGATGCAATAACTATGAATGTTATTTTTTTCCACCAACGGGTAATTAAATCAAACAGGTCGGGCATATATTTTTTTTGTGACGAAGAGATTTCGTTTGTCTAATATACTCAAACCCCTTCTTTTGTTTTAATATAAAATTTTGACTGAGCGGTTCAAGCTTTCTTCCAGTGAAATTAGGGTTTCAGTTCTTTCTATTCCTTTTACTTTTTGCAGTTCATCGTGCAATACATGGCGTAGTTCCGCAATATCCTTACACACAATTTCTGCAAACATGCTATAGTTACCTGTTGTATAATTTAAGCGTACGATTTGTGGTATTTTCTGAAGTTCTTTGGCAACAGCATCATACAAAGAACTTTCTTTCAGATAAATTCCAATAAATGCAATAACATCAAATCCCAGTTTCTTAAAATCTACATTAAATCTTGTTCCTTTTACTATTCCTGCATCTTGCAATTTTTTAATACGAACATGAATGGTTCCTGCCGAAACAAAGAATTTTTTTCCCAGTTCAGCATAAGAAATATTTGCATCGCTCATCATGTGATGAATGATCTGATGATCCAATTTGTCAAGATTTATTTTTGTCGTCATTTTAATAAGCGAATTTTGATATTTTCAAATAATATTCAAATTTATTAGATATTGTCTAAATATTTAAAATAATTATTGAATAATTTGGAACAAATTAGAAATGACTTCTATATTTGTGTTATCAAAGTTCTTATTAAAGATTGTGGGGTGATGAAATGGCGAATGCCTGGCAGACATGCCCTCTTGTCTCGGGGGTGAGGATAATAGGAAAAACGTAAGGTAATGGGTTGACCACTAATGCATGCAGTGCCTTACAGCTAACTACCTCGTGGAGGTTCGAACCCTCCCCCTACAGCATTAAACCATCGTGCAAACACGATGGTTTTTTTATTTTCATCTACACATCACTTTGCAATTTCGGTTCTTAAATATTATTGCCGCTTACTAGTTTGAATTTATTTTTTGTAAAGAACTATTTCTATTGAAGATTAGTTTTAAGACTTTTTTTATATCAATTTCTAATGTTTTTCGTTTTTCGAATAGATTTAATTTAGTGAACAACCGTTAGCATTGTAAATTCATTTACTGTTTTATCATTGGTATTTTAATACTATTAAAATACTTTTGCAAAAAAATTCGAAGTATGAAGCTATTGATATTTTTTGTTTTTACACTTATATGCAGCACCGTTACAGGTCAAGATGCGAGTATTCAAAAAATAAGATTAGAAGCACAACGCACAATTAAAAAGCCAGTAGATACGTCCAATAAGCTATGGAAGCGAGGTGGTTTGTATGGTATCAACATCTCGCAAGGTTCGTTGAGTAACTGGGCAGCCGGCGGAGATAATTTTTCACTCTCAGTCAATTCTATACTTAGCACATATGCTTTTTACAAAAAAGGGAAACTAAGTTGGGATAATACATTTGATTTTAATCTGGGGTATGTAAATACAACAAGCATTGGTGGCCGAAAAAATGACGACCGTTTCGACTTTCTATCTAAAGTGGGACATGCTATAAGCCCAAAACTCAGTCTGGCTGAATTATTTAATTTCCGTTCTCAGGTTTTTAAAGGATATACATTTACCAATAATATTAAAACCTATGCTTCAAATTTTTTAGCCCCTGGTTATTTATTGCTCAGTGCAGGGTTGGACTATAAGCCTACGAAAAATTTGTCTATTTACTTTTCTCCTGCCAGTGCCCGTTGGGTAATTGTAAGAGACACGGCATTAGCAAATAAAGGTTTATATGGAGTAACCCCGGGTAAAACTTCTATCCTTGAGTTTGGTGGCTTTGCAACAATCAACTATTTGAAAGAGTTCAACAAGTTTGTTTCTTATAAAGGAAGATTGGATTTGTTCTCCAATTACAACAAGAATCCACAAAACGTGGATGTCTTTCTTTCCAATACACTTAATGCTAAATTGGGAAAACTGTTTGCCATTACCTGGAGTGTAGATATGATATATGATGATGATGTTAAGCTGTTTGGTGTCAATAAAACATCGCCAGCCTTACAATTAAAATCTTTAGTCGGCATTGGTTTTCAGGTAAAGTTTTAAGGCCTGAATTTTTCTGCCATTATCTTTGTTTTATGGGTCAGAAAAAACTGGAACGCTTTGCAGAACTTAATACGTTTAAGAATGTTTTGCAATTCCCCACTGATATTGCTGGTAACTGGAATACACATTTTCAAAATACGAACCCCATTACACTGGAACTGGCTTGTGGAAAAGGTGAGTATGCTGTAGGATTGGGGCGTTTATTTCCAAACCACAATTTTATTGGTGTTGATTTAAAAGGAAACAGATTATGGGTAGGTGCTAAAAATGCATTGAAGGAAAATCTTACTAACGTTTCTTTTTTGAGAACACAGATTGATCAGATTGCCACTTATTTTGCAAGTTGTGAAGTTGCAGAAATATGGGTTACATTTCCTGATCCGCAACTACGTACCTCAAAAGCAAAAAAAAGATTGACGCATCCTAAGTTTCTAAGATGCTATCAGCAATTTTTGAAACCGGGTGGCAAGATTCATTTAAAAACCGATAGCCCACATTTATACAATTTTACAAAAACGGTAATAGAAAAATACCATTGTATCTTGCATGAAGACATTGATAATGTGTTTGCACAGGAAAATGTAAAAGATGAATTGAAGATAAAAACACATTATGAATCGCTGGATATTGCTGGTAGCAACCGTATTCACTATTTATGTTTTTCATTGCCAGCACAGCTGCCCGGATTAGAATTGGATGAAGCACTAAAAATTTATCTTAAAGAACATGAGCAACCTGATTGAAAATTTTCATTTCTATATTAATGAGGAAGGGCTGTTTGTTTTTACGGCTCAGTATCATTTAGAAAAAGGATATTGCTGTGGAAATGGTTGTCTTCATTGCCCCTATAACTATGAAAATGTACCCGAGCCAAGAAAATCATTATTGATAAAAGAAAGAGAGCAATCAAATAGTTAAATTCATTTTTTTAAAAATGGCTACTCCTAAGAAATCATCAAACCGCATACAAACTATAAAACCGTCGGGTAAAAACGATTCAGGCTTTTTTGAATTGGTATATGAGGTGGCCCGACAAATACCCAAAGGAAGAGTTACCTCTTACGGAGCCATTGCCAATTGTTTAGGTACCAAACTTTCGGCACGCATGGTGGGCTGGGCGATGAATGGAGCACACCTCGTAAAACCAAAAGTGCCCGCACATCGTGTGGTGAACCGATTGGGAATACTCTCTGGCAAGCATCATTTTACACCTGCAGGCGAAATGGAACGTCTTTTAAAAAAAGAAAGAATAAAAATTAAAAACGACACCGTTGTGGATTTCAAAAAAAGATTTTGGGATCCGGCTGTCGAGCTGGGTTTATAAAATTAACTACATGTCCACACCACAAAAAAATCAAATACTTACCAACTGGCAAAAAAACATTTGCGAATGGGGTGGAATTTTAGGTGCATTGTTAGCTCTTACCTGTTTGATTCAACATATCTCTGTTGCAATTCCCAATAGCGTTACCTATCCTATGATTCCCGGATATCTGCTGGCAATCACTTCCTTTATTTTATTAACCTTACAAAAGCCAGTTGCAATTGTGTTTTTGATTATCAGTGCTGTTTACGCAGCCATTATAGAATTTTTATGGATGAGCAATTATGCTTTTTCATTAGTGGTTTTGTTGCTTTTTATTTTTCATATTATTGTTCTAGTGGCATTATTTACCGAACAAATTCCACAGCGACTGAAAGCAATGCGACAGGCAGAAAAAGAAGAAGCGGCAAACTGGGAAGGGAAAATTTAATATTAAAATAAGCTTAGTTGTTGTTTTGTTTTCTTCATTGATGATTTTTCGCTACCAGCTTCTAGACTAAATACCGGACTTGCTTGATTTCTTGATGCAATATGTAGTATTATCTTATTTATATGTGGCAAGAAAAGTTTTTCTACTTTATCTGGATGGTTATTGTTTTTGGAAAGATGCCCTAGTATTAATAACTGTAAGGCGGGAGAACGGTAATGCCGCAATATTTCCAATGCCTGTGAATTACTAAGGTGACCATCATCTCCGCTTATTCTTTTTTGTAAATGATAAGGATAATTTCCACTTGCAAGCATTTCAGAACAATAGTTAGACTCTAAAATAGCAACATCGCAGCTTGAAAAATGTTTTATCACCTGTTTGCAGGCATAACCAAGATCCGTTAACACCAGCACATTTATTTCATGGCTACTTATAACAAAACTATGAGGATCTGCCGCATCATGATGTTTGGGAAAAGGTAATACAGAGAGATTGCCAATTTTTACAGGCTTACTCTTAGAAAAATTGTTAACCAGATGTGCCTCAACCGGCACTTTGCAGTTTTGTAATGTAGCCTGTGTTATATAAACCGGAATTTGATATTTCTTACTTATGGCGGGCAGCCCGGTTATATGATCAATATGCTCATGAGAAATGAAAATGGCTTTTATTTTTTCCATAGACAATCCTGAAACACGCATTCTTTTTTCAGTTTCTCTTAAACTGAGTCCGGCATCAATCAGTATTGCTTCGCTTTCATTACCTACATAATAGCAGTTGGCATTGCTTCCGGAGTTGAGTGAACAAATATGAACTGGCATATTGAGCAAAAATAAGTATCAGACCCTTACATTAAAATAATTGTGGTAATTGACCAATGGTGACTGTCTTTTCCGGCTCAATTTTAAAAAAGCTGCAAACTTTTTCAACAAGACTTTCTCTTACAACAAAAAGCATTTTTTCATTCCTGTTTTTGAAAATGTGAATGAGGCTTGAATAGAAACCATTGATATTTAATTCTAGTGGGCCAATTTCATCAAGTATTAACCATCCTTTACAATCAGTTGCTGATTTAATAATACCATTCGCCTTTTCAAAATTTTTTTTGCTAAATGCAAATCTGCCGATGGTAATTTCCGCTTCACCGTCAATAGCTTCCATATGAAAATACTCGCTATTGGCTAAATTTAAAAATTGACGTTTGCCATTTAAATCAGGAGTTAAAATACCGCTAACATCTTTTAAAGATGATGCCCACTGCATCAGTGCAGTGGTTTTTCCTGATCGTATGGGTCCGGTAAGCAGATATATCATACAGATGAACCGGGTGTATTAAATGTGTTTACTAAAAGAATTTGAAAAAATAAAAACAACCTTTTAAAGTATTTTTTTTCTGCAGAATAAGCCCAACTTTTAACAATCATATTTTGCATGGTTGGCAATAAGTTAACCACCTGTTGCACCTGCCTGGCCGATTGTTGTTTTTTGTACAAAAGCCATTTGTGTAACAATTTTTTTAAAATTGGACTTACAAAAAAATTCCAGCTTAGAATGATTATTAATGAACGGATGATAATCTTTAACAATTGGTTTTCGGGCAAAATTGGCTCGCCAAGTTGGAAAAATGTTTGAATATACAATAGTAAAAGAATGACTAAAATGATAAGTAAAACCATTTTTCCCTTGCGCCTTCTTTTTATTTGAGAAATGGCAGTATTTGAAATTGAGGTAGGTGCTACTGAATATTTTTTCAGCAAATTATTCATGCCACTTAATTTTTGAGGCAAACGCCCCATTGTTAGTCCAACAAAAATTGCAGTGACAACATGCAACAATAAATATGCAAGAATTAAAATATAGCTATAGTTTGTTAATGAAGTATCCCCAGTAAGTTTTTGAACAAACTTGTTGAAAACCGTCCATATATCATTGCCATAAACAATAGTAAGAATCAAGATTCGCTGAAATGCTGATTCTAATAAAGCAAGCACTGCCAAAGTGATGCAAGCCAGCTTGTAATTTTTCCGATTCCAAAAAAGTAACTCACCCATTAATCCCTGAAAAAAAACTGCAATATAAGCTGTTGGCAATGCCTGAGGTGTCAACATCATTTTAAAAATGGCAACTATGATAGTCGCTTTTAAAATAGAACCTTTTGAAGGATGATACCATCCAATTAGCGCAATACAGGTTACAGCACAACTACCAATAACCAATCCGGATACAGGAATGCGAAATGTAAAAATAATACTGCCCAGCAATGCTTCGCAAAGAATCCAAAGTGCAATGAGTCGATAATAAATGGCCTCATGAATGTTGGGATTAGTATCTCCCTTACTAAAAGTTGAAGTATCGTTTGTCGTTGCATGCAATTCGAAACAGATTTAGTTTTATCTTTAAAGATAAAATTAAGAACTACGGCTTTAAAATTTATACTAAACGATCAGGAGGTTTCTCCACATCCTTCAGAAGCAGAAACTTTACTGGATTATGTACGTCAGGTAAAGCAGTTGAAAGGCACTAAAATTGGCTGCCGTGAAGGAGACTGTGGAGCTTGTACCATTTTGGTGGGCGAATTGAAGGATGGTAAGCTTCGATATCGCAGCATGACCAGTTGCCTGATGCCGCTTACCAATGCACATGGAAAACATATTGTAACAATTGAAGGGGTCAATTTTCCGAATAAGCTGAATGTAGTACAACAAGCGATGGCTGATAACGGCGCCACACAATGTGGTTTTTGTACTCCAGGTTTTGTAATGTCGCTTGCTGGTTATTGTTTAAATATTCCTTCCACATCTTCAGAAGGTGTTATAGCTGCTATTGATGGCAATATTTGCAGATGTACAGGATATAAGTCCATTGAACGTGCAGCCATAGCTGTTCATGATCAATTACAAGCAACGAGTGACCCGGTTGCTTATGTTGCAGGCAATGAAATGTTGCCCGCCTATTTTAAAAATATTAAAATCCGATTAGAAAATTTATTTACTGAAAAATCTAAAGAAGCAAATTCATTTGAAATTATATCCGGCTCCTTTGTAGGTGGCGGCACCGATCTCTATGTGCAAAGACATGGAGAAATGGGACACGATAATAGTTTTTTGTTTGACAAACCTGAATTGAATTTTATCAAAAAAGAACAAAACACCTGCCTGATGGGGCCTGCGGTTACTATTACGGATTTAAGAGATAGCGATATAATTATTAAACACATTCCACATTTTTATAAATTTTCAAAACTAGTCTCATCCACACCCATTAGAAATATGGCAACCGTGGCAGGAAATTTTGTGAACGCATCACCCATTGGTGATTTCTCTATTTTCTTTTTGGCTTTAGATGCCTCCATTTCTTTAAAACAAAAAAATGAGGAAAGAACATTGCCGTTAAGAGATTTCTATAAAGGCTATAAACAGTTAAATAAAGAACCAGATGAATATATCAGCGGCATTTCATTTTTATTACCGAAGGAAAACAGTTTTTTCAATTTTGAAAAAGTAAGTAAAAGAACACATTTAGATATTGCCAGTGTAAACACAGCACTTTATTTGGAGTTAAATAATAAGGAGATTAAAAAAGCTGGAATAGCTGCCGGAGGTGTGGGTCCGGTTCCTCTATTTTTAAGAAATACTTCCGCTTTTTTAGAAGGGAAGCTTATTAATGATATGCTGATTGATGAAGCTATTGCGGTTATGAAAACCGAAATTGCTCCCATCAGCGATGCAAGAGGAACAAAAGAATACAAAACTTTATTATTAAGTCAGCTATTGAAAGCCCATTTTATAAACTTAAACAAAAAGTAATTTCTTCCTATCCATTTTTTGAATTGGAGCACTGATAAAATGAAGAATATAGATTCATACACACATGTAAGAGGCGAATCGGTTTATTTAGATGATATTCCGCTTCAGGCAGGAACTTTGTTTGCAGCATTGCTTGACGCAAAAGTCGCTCATGGAAAAATAAAATCACTCAATCTGGCAGAAGCACAAGCAATGCCTGATGTGGTTAAAATTTATACGGCCAAAGATATTCCCGGAGAAAATCAGATTGGCGGAATCATAAAAGATGAAGAACTACTGGCCGACACACATTTACATTTTTGTGGAATGCCTGTTGCATTGGTTATTGCCAATACTGAAGCAGCCGCAAACGCTGCGGTAAAAAAAATTAAGCTGGATGTAGAGCCACTGGAAATTATTACTGATCCCAGAGTTGCAAAGGGAAAAAATGAACTCATCATTCCTCCAAGAACCTTTCAGCTGGGCGACACTGCTAATGCATGGAAAAACTGTGACTATATTTTTGAAGGCCGCACCGAAACCAATGGTCAGGAGCATTTATATATTGAAACACAAGGTGCTTATGTTTTGCCACAAGAAAACGGTGCATTAAAAGTTTTTTCATCCACACAAGGACCCACGGCCGTTCAAAGAACCATTGCGGGAGTATTGGGCATTGCTATGAACAAAATTGAAGTTGATACAACCAGATTGGGCGGTGGTTTTGGTGGCAAAGAAGATCAGGCATCTGCATGGGCTGCATTATGTGCACTGGCCGCTTACGATTTAAAGCGACCTGTTAAATATACATTGCATCGCATGGAAGATATGCGGATGACAGGGAAGCGACATCCTTATTCTTCCGATTTTAAAATTGGATTAAATAAGAATTTAAAAATTATTGCATACGAAGCTACATTTTATCAAAATGCAGGAGCCGCGGCCGATCTTTCACCCGCTGTAATGGAACGTACCTTGTTCCATTGCACCAATACTTATTTTATTCCAAATGTAAAAGCAACGGCCTACAGTTGCCGTACACACCTGCCGCCCAATACCGCCTTTCGTGGTTTTGGTGGTCCACAGGGAATGTTTGTAATAGAGGCAGCCATTGCAAAAGCTGCTGCATATTTAAAAATTCCAGCTACTGAAATACAACAAAAAAATTTATTAAAGACTGGCGATGAATTTCCTTATGGTCAACTTGCCGAAAGTGAAGCGAATGAATGTTGGAATAAAGCTGAAGCGGTTTTTCAAATTTCAAAAATGCAGCAAGCGGTAGCCGACTTTAATTCAAGGAATACTTTATACAAAAAAGGGATAGCCGTAATGCCTATTTGTTTTGGAATTTCGTTTACCAAAACTTTTATGAATCAGGCAAGATCGCTGGTAAATGTATATACTGATGGTAGTGTAAACATCAGCACAGCGGCAGTTGAAATGGGGCAAGGTGTAAATACTAAAATGCTTCAGGTGGCAGCAAAAATATTTTCCATTTCGCCTGACAGTATTAAAGTAAACAGTACAAACACATATCGTATTGCAAATACCTCGCCCACTGCTGCCAGCGCTGCTGCCGATCTTAATGGAAAAGCAACCGCACTTGCCTGCGAAGCCATTTTGCAAAGAATGAAGCAGGTAGCAGCTACTGAGTTAAAGACAAGTATAAATGATATAAAAATAAAAGATGGATTTGTTTATTCCAATGGAGTTAAAACCGAAATGAGTTGGGAAAAACTGGCCATGCTTACGCATGTAAATAAAATAAGCTTATCGGAGCTGGCACATTACACGCCTCCCGGAATTTATTTTGACGCAACCATTGAGAAAGGTCATCCATTTTCTTATCATGTATATGGTACATCTGTTATTACAACTACGGTGGATTGTCTTCGCGGCACTTATGAAATAGATACCGTGAAGGTGGTACACGATTTTGGACAAAGTATGAATAAAATGGTGGATATGGGACAGTGCGAAGGCGGCATAGTACAAGGAATAGGATGGATGACAATGGAGGAGTTATTATATAATAAGGAAGGTAAATTGATGAGCAATGCCTTGAGCACTTACAAAGTGCCGGATATTTATGCTGCGCCTAAAGAAATTATTGTGGAAGCATTGGAAACACAAAAAGAAAATGAAGCAATTTTTCAAAGCAAGGCAGTAGGCGAGCCACCGTTGATGTATGGCATAGGCGCATACTTTGCGCTTCGCAATGCTGTAATTGCATTTAACCCTGCAGCTAATCTTGCCTTTGATGCTCCCATGACTCCTGAAAAAGTATTGATGGGATTGTATGCGAAAAAAGAATAATGCAGCGGACGAAAAGTGGATATTATGCAAAAATCATTTCAAGTCTGGCAATTTATTTACAACAACTTACAACAAGCTGCTCCTGTTATTTTATTGTATGTTGTAGAAAGCAAAGGCAGTAGCCCGGGCAGGCAGGGTTTTTTTATGGCAGTAAACAGAAATGGGGATATGGAAGGCTCCATTGGCGGGGGAATAATGGAACACAAATTTGTGGAGATGGCAAAAGAGCAATTGAAGCAAATGGGTGAGCATACAAATGAAGGAAAAATTAAAAAACAAATTCACGATAAATCAGCGGGAAACAATCAAAGTGGTATGATCTGTTCTGGAGAACAGACAATCATATTGATACCTATAACAGAAAAAGATGAAACGGTTGTTAAATCAATCATTTCATCAATGCTGCAAAATAAAAATGGAACACTCACATTGGCACCAGGGTTATTTTCATTTGATGAAAAAATTCCTGTTGGGAACTATGCATTTCAATTTCAATCGGAACAGGAATGGCTGTACCGTGAAAAAACCGGATATAAGCAGCAATTGTTTATTGTAGGTGGTGGTCATTGTGCATTGGCTTTTTCAAAGCTGATGAAGAATATGGATTTTTACATTACGCTTTATGAAGAAAGAGAAAACCTGAATACATTAATTAAAAATGAATTTGTGCATGAAAAATTGATTGTAGATGATTATTCGGCACTGGGCAATCTCATTCCTTCTGGGCCGGATTGTTTTATTGTGATCATGACTTTTGGATACAGAACAGATGCTATTGCACTTCGCACTCTTTTGCAAAAACAATATCGCTATTTGGGCGTATTGGGCAGCAAAACAAAAATGGATAAACTGTTTGATGAGTTTAGAAGTGAAGGAATAGATGAAGGCAGGCTACAAAAAATTTATACGCCAATTGGTATTTCTATCAACAGTCATACACCCGAGGAAATAGCAGTAAGTATAGCGGCACAGATTATTCAGGTTAAAAATGGTGTGGCATGAGTAAAGCGTCGTTGCTATTATATGTAGTTGTTTTTTGTAATTGTGCTGTCAGTAAAAATCCACTGCGAAATGAAATAAAACTTTTGCAAAAAGGGAAAATAACGGATGATACCAGTTATGTGTATGCGCTTCCATATCAGAAAAGCGCCAGCCATTTTATTATTCAGGGATATTTTAGTTCTCTTTCACATAAAGAACGGGCTGCACTGGATTTTACAATGAAAAAGGGAACAAAAATTACAGCTGCCAGAGAGGGTGTAGTGTTACGGGTTAAAGAAGATGGCAAACGAGGCGGTATCCGGAAAAAATTCAGAAAAGAAGGTAACAATATTATCATTCAACATGCTGATGGAAGCCGTGCCGGTTATTGGCATTTGCAACATGAAGGCGTACTGGTAAATATAGGTGATACAGTAAAACAAGGACAAGTAATCGGGCTAAGTGGCAAAACAGGATATGCTGCATTGCCGCATCTGCATTTTATTGTATGGAAGTTTGACAAAGACGGAAAATGGAATCAGGTGCCCACAAGATTTCTTACTACAAAGGGAATAAAATACCTGCGTGGCTGGAAAAAATATAAGCGACCTGATGATTAATTTAATTTTGAAAAAATTTTTCTCTTGATTTTACTCAGCATCTGGCAACAATTTTTGGATGGCATGAAGGCTACTATCTGGCCCGAGTACATTGCAGTGTTTTCGGGCATTATCAGTGTTTGGTTTTCGAGAAAGGAGAATATACTTGTATATCCCACCGGGCTTATTAATACAATTATTTACACCTGGTTAAGTTTTCATAATCATTTATTGGGCGAAGCCAGTGTTAATTTCTATTACACCTTTATGAGTATTTATGGCTGGATACTTTGGTCAAAGCGAAATGCGCAACAAGAACAATTGGTGCAAATAAGTTTTTCTAATAAAAAATGGTGGCGATGGCAGTTGCTGTTTTTTGTGGGCTTTTATCTTACCATTTATTTTTTATTGACCTATTTGAAAAAAGATTTTGCACCTGGGGCAATACCCTGGGCGGATGCAATAGCTTCGGCTACTGCATTTACAGGTATGTGGCTGATGACGAAGAAAAAAGTAGAGAGCTGGTATTGGTGGATAGCTACTAATATTGCATCCATACCATTGTACTTTGTAAAAGGATTGGTATTTACCAGTGTTTATTATTTTGTATTATTGATAATGGCGATTGCCGGATTAGTTGAATGGAAAAAACGAGCCAAATCTCATGCTTAAAAAAATTGTAGTAATAGGGCCCGAAAGTACAGGTAAAAGCACTTTGTGCGAAGAGCTGGCTCGATATTTTGAAACAAACTGGTGCCCTGAGTTTGCAAGAGAATACTTGCTGACGAATGGTACTGATTATAATTTTGATGACTTACTCACAATTGCCCGTGGACAAATTGCCATGGAGGATGAATATATTGAACGAATAGAAAACCAATCACTCCCCTTACTGGAGGCTGGTGGCCATATTCCGCTTTTTATAGATACGGATATGTATGTAATGAAGGTTTGGTGCGAATTTGTATTTGGCAAATGCCATCGATATGTATTGGATCAGATAGTAAAAAGAAAATATGATTTGTATTTGTTATGCAATACTGATTTGCCCTGGGAAAAGGATGAGCTGCGTGAATATCCCGACCTAAAAACCAGAGAAAAGTTATTTTATATATACAAGGACATTATGGTCAATCAAAATGTGCCTTGGGTTGAAATAAAGGGCAGCCATGAAGAACGTACCCAACAAGCGATAGAATCGGTACGGCTACTGATGAAAAAGGAATAGTTGTTACTTTCGCAAACGAATGAAAGGCTTCTTTCAAAAAAACCACCGTTATATTTTTTATGGCTTGTTGCTGCTGCTGGGCATATTACAAGCCGCCAGCACCGAATTGCAGGATGATGAAGCCTATTATTGGGTTTACTCCCACTATCCGGCCTGGGGCTATTTTGATCATCCGCCACTGATTGCAATTTTGATAAAAGCAGGATATGCCATTTTCCCAAATGGACTGGGCGTTAGACTATTTCCATTGCTTTTGAATATTGCAACAATATTTGTAATTGAAAAATTGTTAGTAAGAAAAAACCCGTTTCTGTTTTATGCAATTGTTTTGTCGATTGCAGTTATTCAGATTGTTGGTTTTTTAGCCATTCCCGATATTCCGTTATTGTTTTTTACTGCGTTGTTTTTTTTGTGGTACAGGCGTTTTTTAAATCAACCAACATTTGTCAATACTTTTCTATTGGGATTGGTAATGGCTTTGTTGATGTATAGTAAGTATCATGGTGTTTTAATTATTCTGTTTACATTATTGTCAAATTTTTCTTTGCTAAAAAAAAGACAGGCATGGATGGCTGCGGGCATTGCTATTTTGCTATTTCTTCCGCATCTGTGGTGGCAGTATCAGCACAACTGGATCAGTATTCGTTATCATTTATTTGAAAGCAATACTTCGGCTTACAAACTCTCTTATACACTTGACTATTTGTGGCCGCAGATTTTATTGATAGGGCCGCTGGCGGGCTTCCTGTTACTCCCTGCTTCTTTTATGTACAAGCCAAAAAATGAAATCGAGAAAGCCATGAGGTTTACTATGATGGGTGTATTTGTATTTTTCTTTATCAGCAGTTTTAAAGGTAAAGTAGAAGCAAACTGGACACTGCCTGCATTTGTTTGCATCATGGTATTATCGCATCAATGGTTGGTTGAAAATATTAGGTTTCAAAAATGGATTAAGATTTTTGCACTGCTTACAACTATTATTGTAATGATTGGAAGGATTGGAATGATCAAAGATTTTTTACCTCTTAGGGCAGTGAAGCTTCGCTATCACATGTGGAAATACTGGCCGCAGGAGATGAAAGAAAAACTTAAAGGATTGCCGGTTGTATTTAACTCATCCTATCAACGGGCCAGTAAGTTTTGGTTTTATTCGGGACAAATGACTTATTCGCTCAACTTATACAAGGAGAGAGAAAACAACTATAATTTCTGGCCAGTGGAGGACTCGCTACTTGGAAAGCCGGTTTATATTTTAGATAAATACGATTTATGGAGGTTTGCAGATTCTGTAAAAACACCCATGGGCTATGTAGGTTATAAATATGATTCATCATTTGCTTCATTTGCAAAAGTAAACATTGAGGTTGCTCCATCTGAAATCAATTGTAAAGCAGGAGATTCCATTTCTGTTTCTTATCAATTTCAGATTACGCCATATTATGCCCGTTTTATTGAGGCTACAAAAAATTTGAAAGACACAACGAGAGTAGGAATTTTCAATTCCAAAGGATGGGTGAAAGATGTTTATACTTCTATTTCATTGAAGCAGGCAGTTCAACACCCTGCAGGAAGTATTGCGCTGAAGCCACAGTTACCTCCGGGAGTTTATTTCTGCTTATTTGCTATAAACAATGGCCCTTATTATCCTACGCATAACAGCAGAAAAATAAAATTGATTGTAAAATAAAATTTCAGGGGCTTTGAAACCCTGCTATCCTTTGTACATCAGGATCGCCTCGCAGGTTGTTCATTTGGCGCTGCACCCACTGTGCCCTTTGAGCAACGTAGGATGATAATGGTTTTACTGTATAACGTTTTGGATTGGGCAGACAGGCAGCTATCATTGCAGCCTCAGCCTGCGTTAAATTTTTTGCAGGTTTTTTAAAATATTTTTGTGAAGCCATTTCAATACCAAAAATACCTTCACCCATTTCAATTACATTTAGATAAACTTCAAGGATTCTTTTCTTTCCCCATATCAATTCAATCATAAATGTAAAATACACCTCAAGCCCTTTGCGAAAAAAACCACCACCTTGCCATAAAAAAACATTTTTTGCCACCTGCTGGCTGATGGTACTTGCACCTCTTCTTTTATTTTCATTTTCTTCATTATACTTCATCGCTTTTTTGATGCTTTGCCAGTCGAACCCACTATGATCAGGAAAGGTTTGATCTTCTGCAGCGATAGCCGCCAGCTTTGCATTGGGAGAAATTTGACTTCTTCCTACATAATCACGCTGCAAACCATGCCCGCCTATCCAGCTGGATAATTGCGTAATGGTAATGGGTGGGTTTACCCATTTAAACAAGATGATACAAAACAACTGGAAGATGAAAAGCCAGAGAAAAATCTTTTTGCTCCATTTCCAGATTTTTTGCAAAACCCTTTTTGTTTTACTATTTTCAGATGCGGTGGCCATAAAATAATAATCCCCAAATTAATGCGATACCAAAAATGATAAGAATAAATCCATTAATGCGATTTAATATATGAATATTGTGTGGCGTAAGACGATTACGAATTTTTCCTGCCAAAAAAACCTTTAAAATATCAGTACCCAGCATCCATGCTAAGCAGGTTACAAAAGCAACCACTCTTTTTTCTAAGCTATGATTGATAACAGCCGTTGATGCATAAATCCAGAAAATAAAAACAGAAGGATTCAGTGTGTTCATAAAATAGCCCGAAAGAAAGACTTTTGCAAAATCTCGTTTGCGCATTCGCATTACTTGATTGCCCTGCTCATCTACTTTTATCTTTTTAAAGAATAAATAATATAAGCCCATTACTACCAAAAATATACAACCCACTATCCCTACAACGTTTTTATGTTCTTTAAGTTCGGCAAATAATTCTGTAAAAAGATTGACAAGCAATACCATTGAAATATCGCTGGCCGAAACACCAAAAACAAATGCAAGTCCGCCTTTGTGACCGTTGTTCAGGCTTTGTTTAATAATGGTAAATAGCACAGGCCCTACCGAAATGCTCAGCACTAATCCTAATGTAAGCCCTTTGATGATTGCTTCTATCATGAATAAATGTACCTAAAAGTAAAAAACCCATTCCAGAAATCAGGATGGGTTGAAAGAAAGTTTTATACTGCCCCTGTTTCCAAAAAACGATTCCAGTCTTCCAGCATCTTGCCTTTCATCACTCTGGGAAATTTATGCTGACTCCCCAGTTTCCCTTTTAATGCCATAAACTTCAAAAACTTTTCTTCAGGCAATACTTCTAAAAAAATTTCTTTTAAAGCACTGTCCCTTTCTGTGGCATAATCGTCATTGAGTACCCTCAGGTTCTCGTCAATTTTTTTACGAATTTTTTCTGCATCTACATAATCATCAGTTGCAATGTACCAACGATGTGCAAAATAATTTTCATAAGGAAAGCCAACAACTGTGTATTCAGGAATGCTGATATTAAACTCATCACTTACCAGTTGAATGGCTTTGTTCATATTTTCAACACTTAAATGCTCGCCGGTAAGGCTCAAAAAATGTTTGATTCTTCCGGTTATCTGTACTTCACATCTATCAAGGTCAACAAACTTAACTGTATCTCCCAGCAGGTATCTCCAGGTACCTGCATTGGTACTCATCAGCAGCGCATATTCTCTCCCCAATTCTACTTCATGTATCATTTTTGCATCAGGCTTAGCTACTACATTGCCATCTGCATCAAAATTTTTTTCATCAAATGGAATGAATTCAAAAAAGATATTGTTGTTTAATATTAATTGCATTCCCCTGGCTTGCTCACGGGTTTTGTAACCAATAAAGCCTTCGCTGGAAAGATAATTTTCAATATACACAATGGGCTTGCCCAGTAGTTTTTCAAATCCCTTTTTATAAGGTTCAAAAGCTACACCGCCATGTACAAAAAAACTGAAGTTGGGCCAGATCTCATGTATATTTTTTACTTTGTAATGTTCAATAACCATTTCCATACACATTTGACACCAGGCCGGTACGCCTACAATATATCCAATGTCCCATTCCTTTGCATGTTCTACAATCTCATTAAGCTTCTGACTCCAGTCGCCAATAGCAGCAATACGTCCACCCGGTTTATAAAAACTTTGAAACCAAAAGGGTCGCTTCTTTGCCAATATACCACTCAGGTCTCCGGCATACCAACCTGCATTATCCTTTCTTAAATCAGTAGTGCCGCCAATCATTAAAAAACCTTTGGCCATAGCCCGCTTATTGGCTTCCTGATAGCTGAGTAGGCTAAACAATTGTCGCAGGTAGTTAACTGTATTGCTTCGTAACAGTTCTTTAGTAATTGGAATATACTTGCTGGCAGCATCAGATGTGCCAGAGCTTAATGCGTAGTATTTGATTTTTCCCGGCCAGGTAACATCGGGCACACCATCAAGTGTCTTCTTCCACCATTCTTCATATATTTTATTATAATCGTGTACAGGTACCAGCTCTTGAAACTTTTTTCCCGGATGCTTACTAAGCAAAGCATCGTCAAATCGATAACATTGGCCAAACTCGGTGAATCTTGCTTTACGTAAAAGTTTTTTCAAAACCTTTATTTGTTGCCTTCGAGGATCATTAGGTGGCAACCGCAGTGCGGCAGCTATGGCACGGGGCAACTTAATATCAATAATGGTGGCCATGTAGAAATTTGGTACTGGTGAAGTTACGAAGATATAAATTTGATAGACTTGATTATACGCCTAATTGCCGGTACATTTTCCAGATAATTTTTAGATCGCTTGAAGGCTCATAGTCGCGGGCATACCAGTAATCAATCATTTTCAAGCTTTCAATAGAAAATGATGAAGGAGTTAAAAGTTTAGTGCCATTGCAGCCAATAATACCCGGTCTTAGTGGTGGCAAGTTTTTTTCTGGTGTTGCATAGCCAATCCATGTTTTAGAAGCACCCAATACCGCAAAACAATTTGAGAAAAATGAAATTGGTTTTTTTACAATAAACAATTGCAAGGGGAAAGTTAAAAGCCCTGCAAGTGAAACTACGATATCGATCAGCCTTTTTAATCTTAGTTGATAAGGATTGCTGAGTTTAAAACCATTTTCCTTTGAAACCGACTCACCGGAACTGTCTTTTGAATCGCTGCCTACTATACTTTGACTTCCTGATGCATGCAACATAGCAATAACGCCTTTTGGTAATTGAGGTAGCGTATTGATAATTGCTGAAAAACTTATTTTTCCCTGACAAAATATCAACTCCCGAAAAGGAATAGAATTTGACAACGATAATAAATCTGAAAGAGAGCCAGTGGTGCCAGAGTCTTCTGCATTAACCGATACTCGTCCTAATATTTTTTCTTTAAGTCCGGCTTGTTTTATCAAATCGGTTACGGTTATATATTCATTTTCGGTAGCTACTATCATTGTAGTACCTCCTTCATCTTTTTCTTTCTGGTTTTGTAAAACTCCGGTTTGAATTAATATCCATCTGAATAAACTAATAAATACAAAAGCCAATAGGGAGCCAAACAGTAATATGCCTCTTGAAAAACGTAAATGCTCGGGCAATAAAGCGTAACCGGCCAATAGAATGATTGTTGCAATTAACATAGAGCTGATCAATTCTTTTCGCCTGAACCAACGGTCATAAAGACCAGCATAATATGCGGTAAGCAGAAAAAGCAAGGTATATACAGGAAAAGCAATGAGTAATAGTCTTTGTTCAAATTCCGTTTCAGGTCTTACCCATTTTACCCAAATCCATTTCATGGTAATAAAGGAAAGTAATATTAACCCGGCATCCATTAATGGTAATCCAATGCGGCGGATAAAATGGCCAATGGCCGAAAAGCCTGCTCGGATCCAGATAGCAGTATAAATTAAAAAATTAAAAAAACCAGCTCGGGTTCCGGTGTAATGTTTACGTACAAACAAACGCATGGCATTATAAAACATGCGTACATAATTCATGCTGCCTTTTCTGGTGCTTTCACCTTTAAAATGCAAAATCTGTGTTTCGGGGAAATAATAATTTTTGTATCCAGCTTTTTGAATTCGATAACTAAGGTCCACATCTTCGCCATACATAAAAAAGATTTCATCAAAACTGCCCACTTTGTCCAGCACCTCTTTTTTTATCATCATAAAGGCCCCTGCGAGTACATCTATTTCGTTGATTTTATTTTCGTCCAAATGGCCTAGATGATATCTTGAAAATGTTTTTGATCTAGGAAATAATCGTGAAAATCCAAACAATTTATATAAAGAAGTAAGGGGTGAAGGAAAAGCTCTTTTTGATTCTTTTAAAAATTTTCCACTTCCATCAATCATTTTTACTCCTATGGCTCCTGCATTTGAATGTTGTTCTAAAAAAGAAATACACTTTATAAAGCAATCTTCTGGAACGATAGTATCCGGATTTAAAAATAAAATATACTTACCTGTTGCCATCGCCAATCCCATATTACAACCTTTGGCAAAACCCAAATTCTCAATATTGGTTATAAATTTTACTGATGGAAATTTTGGCTGCAAATAAACAATGCTGTTGTCGGATGAGTTATTATCAACAACAATCACTTCCGCCTGCATATCTTCAATTGCCTTCTGTACTGAAAAAAGACATTGTTCTAAAAAATGCTTGACATTATAATTTACTATGATAACCGATAACTGCATCCTAAAGTGATTGTTCCTTAATGGCAGCAAAATTAGTGGATTGATATCTGCCTTATAAAATTGGCTAAGGGTTTACAATCCTATCTTTGCGCATGCTTAAAAAGACCCTTCTGGAAGCCTGCAAAGCGGGAGCGGCAGAAATACTTCGTTTTTATAATCGGGATTTTACGGTAAGTAATAAAGAAGGCATCAATAACCTGGTTACAGAAGCCGACCATGCTTCGGAAGCGGCCATTTTTAAGGTAATTAAAGCGGCATATCCTGAGCATCAGATTTTAAGTGAAGAAGCAGGAGAAATGAAACAAGAGTCGGCTTATAAATGGATTATCGATCCTATTGATGGCACAATCAATTTTGCACATGGTATTCCACTTAACTGTGTTTCGATTGCTATTGAATATGAAAATGAAATAACAATGGCAGCTGTTTATAATCCGCATTTGAACGAAATGTTTTTTGCTGAAAAAGGACAAGGCGCTATGCTGAATGATCAACCCATTGCAGTAAGCAGGCAAGCACAAACAATCAAAGCATGTTTGGTAACCGGTTTTCCATATACTTATATTAATTTGCCAAATGGGCCGCTAGAAATTTTTGAAAGATTTATTCGCAAAGGTGTGCCGGTGCGCCGTCTGGGATCGGCTGCTATTGATCTTTGCTGGGTAGCCTGCGGCCGTTTTGATGGATTTTATGAACACAAATTAGAAGCCTGGGATAGTGCAGCCGGTTATTTAATAGTTGAAGAAGCCGGAGGAAAAGTAACCGACTTTAATGGAGATAAATTTTCACCTTATCAGCACCGTGTATTGGCTACTAATGGAAAAATACACAAAGAAATGCTGGGAGTGATTAATAATACGATTGAATTGCAATAAAGCACTTAGAAATAACCCGAACTGTAAACCTGAATATTATTTATTAATTTGTATTGAATACATGAACCAGCGAACAGAAATATCCACTCTTGGAGAGTTTGGTCTTATTGATCATCTAACAAAAAATATTGAACTGCAAAATGCTTCAACTATTTTGGGTGTTGGTGATGATGCAGCAGTGATCGATCATTTTGGAAGACAAACAGTAATAGCAACCGATTTACTTCTCGAAGGCGTTCACTTTGATTTGGCCTATACACCACTCAAACATCTGGGATATAAATCGGTAATTGTAAACCTTAGCGATGTTTATGCAATGAATGCAGCACCCACTCAAATAACTTTGAGTATTGGCATTAGCAACCGGTTTAGTGTAGAAGCGCTGGATGAATTTTATGAAGGCGTATATGCAGCCTGTAATAAATACGGTGTAGACCTCATTGGCGGCGATACAACTTCTTCGAAAACAGGATTGATCATTTCTATCACAGCCATCGGTGAAGTAGCCCCGGATAAATTTGTAAAAAGGAATACAGCTCAGAAAGGAGACCTGATATGTGTAAGCGGCGATTTGGGCGGGGCATATATCGGATTACTATTTTTAGAAAGAGAAAAGAAAATTTTTTTAGAAAGTCCGGGTGTTCAACCCGACCTTGAAGGAGAGTCGTATGTAATAGGCAGACTGTTGAAACCTGAAGCCAGAAAGGATATTATAGAATTTTTTGCGCAGCAGGAATTAATGCCTACCGCAATGATGGATATCAGCGATGGACTTAGTTCCGAAATCTTACATATTTGTAAAGACAGCAATCTGGGTTGTGTGTTGTACGAAGAAAAAATTCCGATACACGAAGAAATGAAGAAGGCCGCTTTTAAGTTTGATATAGATCCTACAGCCTGTGCTTTAAGTGGTGGCGAAGACTATGAATTGTTATTTACGATTTCACAAAACGACCATGATAAATTAGTATTGAACGAACAAATAAGTGTAGTGGGTTATATGACTGAGCCCGAATTGGGATCATATATATTAACCAAAGGAGGCGGGAAGCATCCGGTAACAGCTCAAGGGTGGGATCATATTAAATAATAAATTGTGGTGTAGCGGTATATGCGTATAACTATGATAACAAAAATGGCTGGGTTGTTTTTCTTATTGACAATTTTGCTTGCAGGATGCAGTGTTGGTAAAAACACCTATTCACCGGACAGAAAATTTTCATTGAAGCAGGTTGAAAAAGATTATTCCCTTTATCAAAGTATTTTAGAAGCCCACCATCCCAGCTTGTATTGGTATACATCGAAAGATAGCATGAACTATTATTTTAAGTATGGTAAATCGCTTTTGAAAGATTCCATGACTGAAATAGGTTTTCGAAAAATATTAAATTACGTAACGGCACAAATTGGTTGTGGACATACAACCACCCGTGCTTCCCAAAAGTTTACAAAGTTTGCAGATAATGCCCCATTAACAAAACTTTTTCCATTGAGTGTAAAAATCTGGCCACAGGCAACGGTGGTTACAGTAAATCTTAACAGGAAGGATAGTCTTTTAAAGCGAGGAACAGTTATCAAGTCAATCAATGGCAGAACAATAGACGAAATTACAGATACTTTGTTCCGATATATTTCAACTGATGGATACAATAACACACATCGGTATCAACGATTAAGTTCATTTGGCGCATTTGGTTCCGCTTATTCTTCTTTGTTTGGACTGTCTGATAAATATGCTATAGCTTATGTAGCGGTGGATGGAACTATCAAGAAAGACAGTATTTCGGTTTACAATATTGCAGCCGATACTGCAGATCGCAAATCGGTAAGACCGACTGTAAACCCTCCGCCACGCCCATCAAGACACGACAGGAAAGAGGCTATGCTAAACCGAAGCAGGTTGTTACAATTAGATACTGTTAACAAAACTGCGATGATGAATTTGGCAACTTTTACAAAAAACTATGGATTGAGAAGATTCTTCAAAAATTCATTTAATGAATTAAGAAAAAATAAAATCAATTACCTCATCATTGATTTGCGCAGCAATGGAGGAGGTAGTGTTTCCAATTCCACTATTTTAAGCCGTTATATTGCCGACAATCGTTTTAAAATTTGTGATACCCTGTTTTCAATAAGAAGAAAAAGCCCATATCATAAATACATCAAAGGCTATTTCTGGAATCATTTATTTATGAACTTGTTTACAGCTCGTAAACGTGATGGAAATTTTCATTTTGGTTATTTTGAAAGACATTATTTTAAACCAAAAAAGGCAAACCATTTTAATGGAAAAGTATATGTGCTAACGGGTGGAAATTCTTTTTCTGCTACTACATTATTTTTAAGCTCGGTAATCAAACAGGATAATGTAACAGTTATTGGCGAAGAAACTGGTGGTGGTGCTTATGGCAACTCGGCCTGGCTGATACCTGATGTTACCTTGCCTGTAACGGGAGTTAGATTTAGGCTTCCATTGTTTCGCCTGGTAGTTGATAAAGATGTACCTAAAAACGGGAGAGGAGTTCAACCCGAAATAGAAGTGGGGCCTACCGTAGATGATGTAAGAAAGGGGAATGACTATAAGCTTGATAAAGCAATGGAGTTGATTAAGAAAGATAAGTCATCACAATAACCAATACCCATTTTTTTGATGCTTTATAATCGCTGTCTGGCTTTTCTGTTGATATGCAGCTTGTCATAAATATTTTTTACTTGCTTTCGCACCGTATCATAAATGATGAACAGCTCATTGGCAATTTGGTGATTAGAAACCCCCTTGGCCAGCAATTTTAAAATCTATGTTTCTCTTTCACTCGGGTTACAACCCTTAGGTAGTTGTTTTATTTTCTTAATAACTCCTGCGTTTTAGCTGCTAGATGCTGGCACAAGGGCTCTCCACCTTATAGCACACCTTCAAAAAGAATCTTGCTCCTATATTTCCTTTTCATCTCAGTACAAAAATGTGACAGCAGGGTATGCCTGTTCAGAAAACTGCTAAAACAAACCATTAAACCATTTTTTTCCTATGTTGATGATTTGGTTGGTTTACAAACTGAGGACAGGCCTACTATAGCTTCCTGCTGGTGAATTTGGATGGCAAAATCAGCTCCATTTTAATATTTTTTGTGAAGCAAAATGCAACTTTGGAGAAAATAAATCCTACATTGTTTTCAATATTGGTTACAATAAAAACTAATACCGAAGACAAACTTTTACATAGTCAGTTAATCCTCCTTGGCGTGGATATAGTTAATTTTGTAAGCAGTTATACTGGTGTGCTTTTTTAAAAATTGAATATATACTACAATATGCTATTAACAGGCAGGTTAAAAAATCAATAATTAATTATCAAATGGTCTACAGAATTGGATTCTTTTTTATCTTTCTTCTTATAAATACTATTACCCAAGGTCAGTTTATTACCAGTACAAAACTGGATAGTATTTTGAATACAATACAAGAAAACAAACTTATAAGCTTTAAGGATAAGAACTTAAAGGGAACTTCAAAAAAGACATTTACAAGTTTGCCAAAGACTGGGCCGCAAAACGCTTTTCCGGTTTACTATGAGACCGATGGAAAGGGATTGTTTATTACTTATATAACCTTGAGCCATGCTGCAAAAGATTATAATGCAGTACAAGAAAACCTGAAAAGAATATACAGCCAACTAAAAAGCCCCTTGATCGTTGGCCGACAAAATGTAATGCGTGTGATAAAAGAAGGAGACACTACTGTCATTGAGTTTAGTAGAAGAAATAAAGACAAGCATTATATGTCCTGGTACCTGTTGAACCATAAGCAAAACGATAATAGTAGTTATGTTGCATTGGCAATCAAAACTCAGTCCTATGATATTTTAGATAAGGATCAAGAGCAGAAGATAAAGGCTGCTATTAAAAAGAATCCTAAAGATTATGAAGAGGTTTTAAAAATTACAGAATCAGCCAAAAACGGATTTTTAGGCAATAGATTTTATCCTTCAATGGATCTTTTTAAAAGATGGAATTTTGAAACTGATCTTCGGTTGACTGATTTTGATGAATTTGAAATTAATACAAATCGCTCTTTAGTTAACAATTTTCGGAACCCAACTTTTAAAGCTACAAATAATAGTAATAGTCAGCAGGTTTTTGAAAAGTATATAAACCTGGTTGAATCTGGTTTAATGATAATTGTAAAAGAAAAAACAAACACAGGATATGCATACTTAGTAAAAGGGAAAGATGAGATTATAATCAATGTAAAAAAATCTGAGGGTGTGGTGAGCTTTGAAGTAGCCAATACTGATAATGATGTAATAATTGGCAATCCGGATTCGCCATTTGGCATTTCCAATTTGGAGAAAGACAAATTGGTTAAGGATATAGCTGCGAAATTACAGGCTGTTGTTTTGGAAGGTATTACTACTGGTAAAGGTTTTTTGCATTATCCAAAAGGCGAAAAGAAACTAAATGCCGGCACTTATGAAAGTTATCTTACTCAAAAAATTAACCTTCCATATATAGATGATGTCATCTATTTTGAATCCGCTACGAATAAGTCAAAAGGGTTGAGTATTGAACTTAAAGATATGGCTTATGAATTATACAATCCAGCTTTGCAAATAGTGCATGATAACTTTAAAACGAAGGGGCTAAGTGTCGCAATGCTCAATTTAAAAAATAATAATAAAAACACAACGGCATTAACACTCAACAAAGAGGCGGTAGCAGCTGTTGCATCTGCTTCTCAAAATCTATTTATTTATGAAACACCAATGCTTGCTGCCGAAAAAAATGAAGTGAAACCGCCGATTGTAAAGGATAATAAAAACAATAGCACAAAAACAATAGAAAAACCCATTGTTAAAACACATTCTTTTTCAAAGCCACAGGTGGCTGCAGTAAAAACAAGAATGCTAAACATATTAAAAAGCGTTCCGGGTGATTTTAAATCTATAATCAGTGAAATTAATTACCAATCAGAAGAAAAAACTGAGTGCAGCACAAAAACCTGCCTTTTCCCCAATAAAGAAAATTTGGCCTATCCAAATTTAAATGCAACGGTTTTTGATGAGAAGGATTATCTGGGTAAAAAAATAATTTTTTATTTTGAGAAAATAGAAAATAAGTATGATGAAATACGACTCTTGTTGACTGAAGTTTTAGATAAAAAAGAATGGCAAGAAATACCTGTGAAAAGAATGAACGGTGTAGTGGCAACTGCATTTAAATCAAGGAATGTGGTGATTGAAGTGGTTAACACCACGCTGGATTGCAATATCAGAGTAGGCAAATTTTATTATTACTTTGAATAAAATGATGAACTTTGACACAAACATATTTTACTGATGCAGTTAATATTTATTAAAATTTGATCAATATAAACGAATAACAAATTCTTCAAATTCGTTTGAAACAATTCTTAATGTTTTAGAAAAATGGTTCCCTTAAAATTTAATACAATGAAATCGTTTAATTTTTTTTTACTCTTAAATATCATTGCAATTTTTTCTTTTTCACAGCCTTGTATTGTAACCCAAAAATGGGGAGATACAAAACCTGTTTACAGCACAGTTACTGGCAAACCTGACACAGGTTATTATAAAGTGTGGAATGAAAATGGGCAATATGGTTTGGTGACTTATAGTGCAGAACTTGTCGTGCCCATGTTATATGATGATGATTTTGAAACAACCGGCAATCTTCTTGTAGTAAAGAATAGGAATAAAAAACTGATTGATCTTTGGGATTTGGTCAAAAAGTCAAAAGTGAAATTACCGGGTGTAAATGGAAATATGCAAGTTGGAAACAATGGATTAATAGCTGTGGAGGCTGCCAATCGTAAATGGGGATACTGTGATACAAAAGGGAAAATGGTTATTCCTTTTAAATACGACTATGCATTGGCTTTTGTGAACGGCAATGCTGTTATAATGATTGGAGAGAATTTTGGGGTAATTAATGATAAAGGAGTTGTCGTTATTCCCAGCAAGTACAGCGATCTTTTACCTGTAGGTCAGCATTTATTGATAACAAGGGTAGATAGTAAAGATGGTGCCACCAGCAATTATGGATTGATAGATTATAAAATGAAACCGTTGGTGCCTGAAATTTACAAGAAGGCTACTCAAAGAGATGGAGTTATAGAATTTGAAAAACATAAAAGAGCAAATATTTTATATAATAATAACGGTAATGTACTAACTGAAGCCAACGTTTATGTTCCTACAAATGGAAATAAAATGCTACGGGTTGAAGACGGTAGAATTGTCGTAGTTGGGGAAGATAAAAAATGGTTTGTAATAGACACTACCGGAAAAAAATACTTAACAGATAAATACTATTTTTTATATACACCGCAAAGCCGGCTAACAAAACAATCTACCGATGTTTATCTTTTCGCTTCTCAACCAGGCGAAAATGTAAACTATGGAGTAGTGAAATTAGATGGTACTGTTTTATTGCAGGATGTATATGCTGATATTATAGCTGCTACCGAAAATCGCTTTTATACAAAATTACCTGGCAGCAATATAAAATATTCATTAATGGATGGTGGTGGAAAATCAATTATTACCGATTTGTGTGATGAATGTTTGGACTTTTCGGATGTGTATCTTATTGCAAAAAAGAATAATAAAATAGGCGTAATAAACTCATTGACTGGGGAGATTGTCGTCCCATTCATTTACGACAAATTTAATTCTCCCAATAATTGTTATACAATTATGAGTGATGAAAAAGCTCAGGTAACTTATAATCAAAATTTTATAAAACAATAAACCGGATAGGTCGAACTGCCAACTGTTCTAAAAACAAGAATTTAAGGAGATTAAATATTTTACCTATCTGTACTACAAAATAATGTGAATATGCTAGAACAGCTTTTTCATTTTTTCAGGCTTCCATCTCACTTTTTACAAATCGCATTAGCTTGCTGATGTATTCCGGTGAGAAATTGAACTCAAGCCCTGCAGCGTTAAAAAGTTTGGGTAAAGTAGTTGTAGCACCCAACGATAATGCATTGATGTAATGATTCAATGCAGCTTCTTTGTCTTTTTTAAACTGTTGCCACATGCCAATTGCCCCTAATTGTGCAATACCATACTCAATATAATAAAAGGGTACTTCGTAAAGATGCAATTGACGTTGCCATCCATAGCTGCGATAATCATCCAGCCCATCATAATTTAATACAGGAGAAGTAAACTCATCTGAAATTTCTATCCACGCATTGGCTCTTTCTGCTACACTGTGATTTGGATTTTTATAAATCCAATGTTGAAATTTATCAATAATAGCTATCCATGGAAAAATGGTAATTACTCTTTCTAATTGCTGTTCTTTTGCACGATGTAATTCTTCAGGCGTTTTAAAAAACACATTCCAGTATTCCATGCTAAACAACTCCATACTCATGCTGGCAACTTCTGCAATCTCCATGGGATAATCTTTAAAGCCATTTAACTCCAATGGATGTGACAGAAAAGAATGAATAGCATGACCTCCTTCGTGTACCATTGTAGTTACATCATCCAACTGGCCTGCAGCATTCATAAAAATAAAGGGAGCACCACTTTCTGCCAACGGGCAATTATAACCACCGGGGGCTTTGCCTTTTCTACTATCAAGATCAAGATGACCTAGAGTTTTCATCTTCTGCAGGCAATCACCAAAAAACGGCTTCAACTGATTGAAACAATTAATTGCTTTTTCTGTTAGCTCCGTTCCGCTTTCAAACGGATGCAAGGGTTTTACGCCTTTGGGTTCGGCATCTATATCCCAGGGGCGAAGTGTATCAAGTCCCAGTTTTTTCTTCTTGGCTTCATAAAGCTCATTTACCAATGGCATTACATGCACCTTTACTGCTTCGTGAAATTGAAAGCAATCTTCGGGTGTATAGTCAAAGCGACCAAGTTCTAAAAAACGAAATTCAGTATAGGATTTAAATCCTGCATTAAGCGCTACTTCATTACGCTTGGCAAGTAGTGTAGAAAACAATTCGTTGAGTGCTACTTTATCTTCTAATCTTCTTTTATTTATTTTATGATATACTTCTTCTCTTAAGTTTCTGTCGGGGTCTTCTAAAAACCGGGCGGCTTGTTGTAATGTATATTCCTGGCCGTTTACATTTACTGTCATTTTTCCAGCGATGACACCAAATTGTTGTTGCAGCACATTTAGCTCAGCAATCAACGGAATATTTTTTTCTTCAAATAAATCAATATTCTTTTTTACGTTTCTGAGGTAGGTAAAATATTTATTTGTGTCCAGTTCGTTTATAAACGGGCTATCTAAAAGTTTTTTATTCAACCTGTCGGAGTAGGGCTGCATCTTAGGCTGAATTTCCATCATGAAATATGTGAATGATGCTTCCAGATCTTTGTTCTCGGTATCACAGGTCATTTTTATCTGCCGCCAACACACTTCTTCGCTGATTGCTGCTTCCAATTCGCTGGCATCTTTTAGCCATTGTTCCAACGCAGTTACCGATTCAATTTCTCTTTCTTCCAATTCCTGAAAAAAAGGCAATAAACCTTCCCAGTCTTTTATTTCAAAATCGACAGGCAGATAATGCCGAGGCAGCTTTTTTATATCAGCAGAATAAATCATATAAAAATGTTGTAAATAATGCTAATGAGAAAATGTATGATTGATAGCGAGATCAATCACCGAAAAAAATTTTGACTAAAGAAAATATTTATTCAGTCTTTTTCTTTCTTGTTGCTTTTTTCTTTGGAGCTTCTTCAACTGCAGGTGTTTCTTCAACAGGGGCGGCCTCTGGCTCTTCTACTTCCGGTTCTTCACTAAGCTTTATTTCAACCTCATTTTTTTTCAGAATGTCAAACCATTTAATCATTTTCTTCATATCACTGGCATACACTCTTTCAAAATCCATTTCAGGATATGCTTTTTCAAAATATTTTTTTACAGCAGCTGAATCTTTATCGTCAGGCAGCTGGCCACCTGCTTTTTCCATTGCTTGAAAAATGCCAACCAGATTTACATTATCTGTCGTGGTATAAACTTCAATACTCTCCAATTGTGAAAACTGATGAATACGGCTGGAAACAAACCTTGTGGTTTTATCGTCAACCGAACGCACAATGGCGCCATCTGTTTTACTGTTGATCACTTCAAATACTCCAGGCAGGCCGCTAATGGCCACTAGTTTACTGTATTCCATATAAATGTTTAAACTGTTTTACCCAATAATTCCTTGGGGAGCTGCAAGATAATTGAGTTGAGCCAAATAGAGATAAGTTTTGGGCATCTTTGGAATTTTTTTGCCATTCTGTGAATGGTTTTTTACAAAAGAAGCGTCTAAATCAGGTTACCCCTTTTTTTTTCAATAAAATCAATGTATGAAAAAATTAGTTTTATCAATATCAGCGCTAATCTTTGTTGCAGCCGCTTTGCAGGCTCAGCCCGGTGGTTTTACTCGCCGCACACCAGAGGAAAGAGCAGCCCGTATTCATCAAAAATTTGATAGCGCTTTTAAACTTGATGTTTCCAAACTGGCAACACTTGACACCGCACTTACTGTTCTTTTCAAAACACAGGATACACGTATGAAAGAAATTTTTGAAAATGCAAGTGACGACCGCGAAGCTATGCGGGAAACTATGAAGACTGAAAGAAAGAAATTTTCAGACGCTGAAGATGAAATTATTAAAATGATGTTGACCGCAGAACAGTTTACTATCTGGAAGGAAAAAATAGTGCCTGCTATGCGCCCTCAAAGGCCTGGAAGCTTTGGTGGCCCGGTAGGAAGTGGTAATTAAACGGAAATAGTAAATACGAAAATCTCAGGCACTCGTTTTAATACCAAGTGCCTGTTTTTATTAAAAGGCCTCTTTCACAATTTTTTCATCTGATACTTTTAGTACAGCTAAATGTTTTTCTACTGCATCCATCATCGGTGGCGGACCACATAGATAATAAAAACCCAAACTGTTTTCTTGGTATTTCTGAATCATTTCTGCGGAAATAAATCCATGTTCATATCCGTCTAAATTTTCATTGGACAATACATTGATAAAATTTTTTTCCAACAGGCTTTGAAATGATGATTCCAATATGATGTCAGACTTCGTTTTATTTGCAAATATTAATTTGTTGTTGCCTATTTTTTTCTCTTTCTCCAATTGTTTTAATATGGCAATAAACGGAGTAACACCAGCGCCGCCTGCAATAAACAACCCTTCTCCTTTATACGCTATATCGCCAAAAACATCATGAATGATTAATGAATCACCGGTTTTAGAAGACAGCAATTCATTGGTTACTCCATTGTGATCTGGATATGTTTTGATTGTGAATTCAATAAATTGATCAGAAGGCAAAGAAGTAAAGGTGAAGGCTCTCAGTTCTTTCTCCCATCCAGCTTTGTTTAGCGATATATCAACAGCCTGACCCGGATGATAAAATAAATCAGCAGGTTTTTCTGCTACAATTCGTAATACATCATGTGTGAGATTTTGTTTTTCTAATATTTTTACTGACTGTTCCATCGTATTATTATTTATGATTCCGAACTTGTGATAGAAATTCCTGTTGTAAAGTTTCATTCTCAAACTGACCTGAATAGCTTACGGTAATTGTTTTACTTCCTGTGTCATTGATTCCTCTGGAAGCTACACATAAATGATCGGCTTCAATCATTACTGCAATATCTTCATGTTGCAATATTTCACTCAACCCCGCTGCTATTTGAATTGTAAGTCGCTCCTGCACTTGTGGTCGTTTGGCATAGTATTGCACTATGCGATTAATTTTTGAAAGACCAATTACATGCTCGCCTGGAATATAGGCTACATGTGCTTTTCCTATAATGGGTACAAAATGATGCTCACAATTAGAATAAAGTGTAATATCTTTTTCAACCAACATTCTTTTGTATCCATATTTGTTTTCAAAAAGACTGATTGAAGATTTGTTTTTTGGATTTAGGCCACTAAAAATTTCTTCCACATACATCTTTGCAACACGGTTTGGGGTTTTGTTCAGGCTGTCATCGCTTAAATCCAGACCGAGTGTATTCAGTATTTGCGAAAAATGAAACTCGATTTTCTTTACTTTCTCCTCATCACTAAGATCAAATGCCTGATCGAGTAGTGGGGTATCAATATTTTTTTCAAACAATTCCGATTTGCGAACAGGATGTAACATTATGGTAATTTATTAATTTCATTCATCACCCGATTTACTATTGTGCTGCAATAAACCAGATTAAATTCAAAAAGCGATTCTCCGATATATTCGTTTTCTATGTTTTTGCGAAGCATAGCTTTAGCTCTGTTGAACCGCACTTTTACATTGGCTTCGCTAATATTTAGCAAACTGGCGGTTTCCAATACACTGCAACTATTTATTTCACGTAAAGAAAAGACCATTCTGTAATCAAGAGGCAATTGTGACACCGCCTTTTCAATGATGGAGTTTAACTCACGGCGATTCATGAAAGTTGTTGTATCGTTCCCCGACTGCGAAAACAGCGGTTCGGCACTATCACTTATATCTTTCATTATTTCATTTTTAAAACTTGATTTAGATTTTTTTCTAAAGCAATTATTTAACATGATGCGTATAATCCAGGTTTTAAAACTGGAATGTGCTTCAAACTGGGATAAATGTTTGTATGCATCTACAAAACTGTCCTGCATCAGGTCTTCGGTATCTTCATGAGTATAGTTGTATGAACGGCCAATTTTATATAGGTACGGATTAAATCGTCTAACTATAATTTCATAAAGCCTTTTTTCGCCGTTTAATATCCTCTCAATCAGTTCTTGATCAGAAAAAGTTTCTTCACGCACCATTTTTATACTATTTGTTGAAGAGTAAAACAAGTTAATCTATTTTTAAACGTCAAGAAAATCACCTGTTTATATATTAGAGTAAACGAAAGATTGAAAGGTTACAAAAAAGGTATTTATTTATTTGACAATTGGATAGGTTCTGAATAGAAATAGCTGTAATTTGGTTTTCCAAAAACTTCAGAAATGAGAACCGCCTTGCCATTGCTGGCAATAGTGCTATTTTTTGCCTGCCAACAAAAGCAGGCAGCTTCAAATGTGGCTTCAACATTTAATTTAGACTCAGTAAAAGCACATATTGTAAATATGAGTCAAAGCTATAGTCAGAGATTTTTGACTAATGATTCTTTGTTTTATGTGGAAAGGTATTGTGCCGATGCCGAAGTACTTGCACCTAATGCGCCGGCAATAAAGGGGAGAGATTCTATAAGGAAATATTTTTTTGGCGAAGGTAGCAATACAGATGCTAAAATTGAATTGCCAACCGGTAAAATTTATGGCAATGAAAACCTTGTCGTGGAAGAGGGTTATTATAATTTTCCGGATGGTAAGGGCGGAAGTTTTGATAAAGGGAAATTTATTGCCCTTTGGAAAAACGAGGGCGGAAAATGGAAATTGTATCGTGAAATCTGGAATACGGATATAGCAATCCCTGTAAAATAATTTTTAACCATAAATATTTTTAATATGATAGTTCTCTACATTATTTTGGGTCTTATCGTTTTATTGTTACTGTCCGGTCTATTTATTTCGAAAGACTTACAAGCGAATAAAGAAATTATAATAAATAAACCGGTTGACGAGGTTTTTGAGTTTGTAAAGTATTTAAAGAACCAACAGTTGTATAGTAAATGGGCCACTATGGACCCAAATATTAAAAATGAATTTCGAGGTACAGATGGAAAACCGGGTTTTATCAACCATTGGGTAGGGAATAAAAAAGTTGGAGAAGGGGAGCAGGAAATTACAGCGATTGAAGAGGGGAAAGCCATCTATGCTGATCTGCGATTTATAAAACCTTTTAAGTCTTTTGCAAAAGCAAAAATGACTACCGAAGCAGCTGCACCCGGTGTTACAAAAGTTACCTGGGGTTTTGAAAGCAAAATGAATTATCCTATGAACATTATGAAACTGTTTATGAATATGAATGAAATGGTAGGAAAAGATTTTAGTACAGGGCTTGCAAATTTGAAAAACTTGTTAGAAAAATGAAGTTTGAATTATTTCAGGCATTAGTTATTTTGGACCGCACACCTGGAACAATTAAAAGCTTGCTTGAAAACTTAGATGAAATTTGGACGAACACAAATGAAGGGCCAGAAACCTTTTCGCCTTTTGATGTAGTAGGTCATTTAATTTATGGCGAAAAAACAGATTGGGTTGTTCGAGCAAAAATAATTTTGCAAGAAAGCAATCAGAAAATTTTTGAGCAATTTGATCGTTTTGCTCATGAAAGAGAAAGTAAAGGGAAGTCGCTAAATCAATTGTTGGAGGAATTTGAGTATTTAAGGAAAGAAAATATAAATTGGGTGAAAGTTCAAAAACTGACAACACAAGATTTAGATAAAACAGGAAGACATCCAACGTTGGGAGAGGTTTCACTTAAGCATTTGTTGGCCTGTTGGGTAGTTCACGATTTAACGCATATTGCACAAATAACGAGAGTAATGGCTAAGCAGTATAAGAATGAAATTGGCCCATGGACTGAGTTTTTTAGAATACTAAAGTTTTAATTTGTTTTTTTATGCAATCTAAAGCAGAAACGGTTGAACAATATATATCTGAATTGCCTGCTGACAGACAAACTACCATCAATGAGTTAAGAAAAGTGATTAAGAAAAATTTGCCCAAGGGTTTTCAGGAGTGTATGGGGTATGGTATGTTGGGTTATGTGGTTCCCCATTCACTTTATCCGCCAGGTTATCATTGCAATCCAAAAGATCCACTTCCATTTATGGGACTGGCCTCTCAAAAAAATTCAATCAATTTATATCATATGGGTATTTATGCTGATCCAAAATTGTATAAATGGTTTACGGAAGCACATGCTAAACTTTCTTCAAAAAAATTGGATATGGGCAAAAGCTGTATCCGGTATAAAAAGCCGGAAGACATTCCATTCAAATTAATTGGCGAATTGGCATCAAAGATGACACCTCAGGAGTGGATTGTTTTATATGAAACTGCATTTAGAAAAGGGGGGAAATAATAGTATTCAAAAATTCTATTTGCACCATTATCTCTTTTCTAAATAGTATAACTCGGATTGATATGGTTTTTGAGTTGTGTATTTATCATTCATAACGAAGTATCCATTCTTGTAATAGGCAATACACTCCCAGTTGTAACCACGAAAGGCTAAAGGAAACTCCCAAATAGGTTGCCAACTAATTCCAGTTTCATTTATATAAATATCTACCAGTCTTGAATAGCTCTTAAAGTTGCCATCCGTTTTTACCAGTTTATTATTTATACTGTCATTTTCAGCTGGGCGGTAAACAGCATCGCGGCCACCACCCTGAAAAAAATAATTGATAGCAGTGAAATGATGATTGCCCGTGGCGGTAATATCCGTTATGCGAAAAGGTAAACGCTGCATGGGAAACAAATGCTGACATTGATTACCACCGAACGAAAACTTGTCTAGCACTCTTACATAGTTGGCTGACATAAAATAATTGTATTCATAAAATGCAAACAAGTAGTCGCCCTCTTTTATCATTGCTTCAAATCCGGCATTGTAAATAGGCTTACCATCAGCTCCGGTAAATTTGGGCATTGCTATTAATATAGTTGTGTCTAAAATGACTTGCTGATTTTGCAAAACTCCTTTTATGATATAACAATCAGGTGATGCTGTTTCCGTTTCAATGGAAAAGTAAACATTCCCATTTTCTATGATGGTGGCTTCAATGCCTTCATATTCGCCACCGGCTGCACTTATTTTATTGCGAAGGATGTCAAGATTTTTAATACTGTATTTTGAAAATGGAAGTACACGATTCGTGTCATTCAGATATTTTTTATACTTTGAAATGTCTGCTACATAGATTTTAGCCTCGGCTTTATCCTGAAGTCTTGATTCGGATATCAGGTAAAGTTTATTCTGATAAATCTGAATGGATGAAAACTGATTATCATAAAATGAAACTTCCTCTGGTAATTTTATTTTGTTGAGCTTATAGGATGGCTGCGCAATTGCATTTGTGCTTAACAACAACAGTGTGCATAGTAAAACAAAATTTAACTTGAGATACAACAAAGCTCGCAGCATAAATAAAAATTTGTTATAGGTGGATTGATGACGAAGATAGTTCATAGGTTTTGCATATCACGGTAACCCCTGCTGCAATATCTTAATACGCATAACAGTCGCAATACTGGTTGCCCTTTCTTTTATAAGAAATGCTTTTTCTCCAGCGAAGTAGTGGTCAACAGATTCATGAAAATATTGCAACCATGTTTTAAAATGATGAAATTCTAAAGGCGACTGTGCATGAAGATCTAAATGCGGCTTCATGGCATTTTTACGATAGGTGCTTGAACCGAATAAAATATGATCCCAAAAGTCAACCAGTATTTCTAAATGTGGCTCCAAATCAATTTTTGCAACTTCAGTAAAAAGATAATTGATGGTATTGTCAGCCAGTAATTTATCATAGAACAACCGAACAATTGCCAGCAAATCGCCTCTGTTTTCTATATCTTTTTTTTCAGCCATTAATTTCTTTTATAATATTTTCTATTCTTGCTTTTACATCTTCATAAACCGTATAACCTCGGGCAACAAGGTAAAATTTGGTTGCTGCTACTTGCATCAATACAGCCGGAAAACCGTTTACCTGTAATTGACGACATAGTGCAAATTCATAATTTGCTTTATCTCGATAAGTATCACTATGAAGTTTTTGATAAAAGTCTTTGGAATCCATTTTATATTTTTCAAGTAAATGACGATAGGCTTCATCATCCGTAAGATCGCGGCCTTCGTAGTGAAGTGCTTTTTGCAAATCGGCAGCAAAAGCAATTTGCTGCTCAGGATATAGTTCTTTAAAAATGCAAAGTGCTATGGCTGCTTTTTCAGAATGTGGATACCAATCACTTTCTTCGGGATGAAAAATATGCCAGAGATAATCTTCCCCAAACTGAATGCCGCTAATTGCTTCTACGTTTTTATATTCTTTGCTGATATAAGAGGCAGTTGCTTTTATGGGGCTTGGGTTTTCGGCAGGTATCATGCCGCCTGATAATACTTCAAACTCAAATCGGTCATTAAAAGTGGCTTCAATTTTTTTCATCACTTCACTAAAGCCGTAACACCAGCCGCAATAAGCATCATAACAATAATAAATGATGGGTTTGTCCATTTATCAAAAGTAAAACAGTAATTGGCATTGGATTTTTGTTTTCGGAAATAATAAAATATTTAATGTGCTTCCAGCCAGTTATTTCCTTCGCCACATTCTGCAATAACCGGAACATTGTTGGGAAGCGGCATAGCTTCCTGCATACATTCAATTATTAAAGGCTTTAATTCATTTACCTCCGACTTTAATGCATCAAATATCAATTCATCATGCACCTGTAAAATCATTTTGCTTAGCATTTTTTCTTTTTTCATTGCTGTGTGTACCGTTTTCATTGCCAGCTTTATCATATCGGCTGCCGAGCCTTGTATGGGCGAGTTGATGGCGTTTCTTTCTGCAAAGCCTCTTACTGTAAAGTTTGCCGAGTTAATATCACGCAACCATCTTTTTCTACCCATTAGCGTTTCTACATATCCGTTTTCGCGGGCAAAATTGATGGTGTTGTCCATGTATTTTTGAATACCTGAAAATTGCCTTTTATAATTGTCGATTATTTCTTTTGCTTCTGTTCTGGATATTCCCAAATTGTCGGCAAGGCCAAAAGCACTTTGTCCATATATTATTCCAAAGTTGACACTCTTGGCTTTGTAGCGCATTTCTTTTGTTACTTCAGTTTCTGCTACATTGTACACTCTTGCAGCTGTGGCTGTATGTATATCTTTTCCGCTAGTAAAAGCGGCACACATATTTTCATCTCCGCTGATGGCGGCTACAATCCGCAATTCTATTTGAGAATAGTCAGCAGAAAGTAAAATATGTTTTACATCTCTGGGAATAAATGCTTTTCTTATTTCTTTACCACGATCTGTTCTTACAGGAATGTTTTGCAGATTGGGATTATTGCTTGCAAGTCTTCCTGTTACCGCAACCGCCTGACCATAGGTAGTATGCACCCTACCTGTTTTTTTATTTATAAGTTGTGGCAATGAATCTACATAGGTTGATTTTAACTTGGTTAATTCTCTGAAAGCGAGAATGTCGTCAACAATTTTATGATCTCTTGCAGCTAATTTTAAAAGTACATCTTCCCCAGTTTGATATTGACCGGTCTTGGTTTTTTTTGCATCGGCATCCAATTTTAATTTATCAAACAGTACTTCCCCTAGCTGTTTGGGCGATGCCAGATTGAATCGTACACCTGCCTGTTTGTAAACCGCTTCTTCACTTTTTTTTGCTTCTATTTCCAATTCTTTTGAATAGTCATTTAAAAATCCCTCATCAATCCTCACTCCTTCAAACTCCATATCGGTCAATACTTTTACTAATGGATTTTCTACTTCATAAAATACTTTTTCAACTTCTTTTTCTTTTAGTTTGGGACCAAAAATATTTTTTAACTGTAGCGTGATGTCGGCATCTTCAGCAGCATAGTCTTTTATTTTTTCTATTTCCACATCACGCATAGTACCCTGGTTCTTTCCTTTTTTACCAATCAATTCTTCAATATGCACCGGCTCATAGCCAAGATATTTGGCACTCAGGTCATCCATTCCTCTTTTGCCATCAGGTTCTATTACATAGTGAGCCAGCATGGTATCAAATATTTCTCCTTCAAGCGCTACACCATACCATTTTAAAATGAGCATATCGTATTTAAGATTTTGCCCTATCCATTTTTTCTTCTTATCGGCAAACAATGGTTCGAAGTATGCAACTATTTCTTTTGTTCTTTGTTGATCGTCAGGACAGGGTACATAAAATGCTTCACCCTTCTTTACGCAAAAACTCATTCCTACAAGTGCTGCTTTATTGGCATCAATACCTGTTGTTTCGGTGTCGAAACAAATTTCGCTGTGCTTACTTAGTTCGGCCACTAATTCTTTAATTGCTTTTTCATCTTCTATTGCTACATAGTGATGCTCCGTATTGCTAATATTTCGCTCAGCAGCAATCACTACTTCTTCATTATCCGGTTCAGGATTGATAACTGGTTTTGATGGAACGGGTGCAACAATATTTCCAAACAAATCGGTTTGTATGCCTTGGGGTTGTTCTTTTTTAATAAAATTTGTCTCTGTTGTAGCAATAGAAAATTCATCTCCTAGTAATCGCCTACCCAATGTTTTAAATTCCAGATCAGCAAAGATTTCCTGTAGTTTTTCTTTATCCCATTCCTTTAGTTTAAAATTTTCTACGTGAAATTCAACTGGGGCATCAATAATAATGGTAGCTAATTTTTTAGATAGCAGCGCCATGTCTTTTCCTTTTCTCACTTTTTCTCCCATTGCTCCTTTGATGTTGTCGGCATTTGCCAAAGTATTTTCAAGAGATCCATATTCGGCCAGAAATTTTGCAGCTGTTTTTTCTCCCACTCCCGAAATCCCCGGTATATTGTCCACCGCATCCCCCATCATGCCCAGCATATCTATTACCTGATCAACAGATTTGATATTCCATTTTTTACACACTTCTTCGGGCCCCATTATTTCCACATCATTTCCCTGATAGGCGGGTTTGTAAATTTTTATTTTATCAGATACTAACTGGCCATAGTCTTTATCAGGCGTTACCATATAAACATCATAACCTTTTTGGGCTGCCTGTTTTGCAAGTGTGCCAATCACGTCATCTGCTTCATAGCCATCTACTGCAATGATGGGAATATTAAATCCTTCAATAATTTTTTTTATATCGGGCACCGCAGCACTGATATCTTCCGGAGTTTCCTGACGGTTGGCTTTATAGTCTGCAAAGTCAATATGTCTTTCTGTGGGTGCTGATGTATCAAAGCAAACAGCCATGTGAGATGGCTTTTGTTTATTGATCAATTCTACTAAGGCATTGGTAAATCCAAATTGAGCATTGGTGTTTTTGCCTTTTGAAGAAATACGAGGATTTCTAATCAAAGCATAATAGGCACGAAAAACCAGAGCAAAAGCATCTAATAAAAAAACTTTTTTTTCCATGCCTCTAAGGTAAAGAAATCAAATTCAGTATGATGAAAACACAAAACCCCTAACCCTATTGAAAAAGGGCCAGGGGCAGGAATATGTTAATGGTTAAAACGCTTAGTTAATAGAAAGTTTTAAGATGGCAGTATTGTTAATGCCAATTTTATTTGGTGCCTCGTTGCTTGTCTCTATTGTATTGGAAGATGTGGCAACTCTTGTTTCGCTAAAAGCTGGAGTTTGAACAACAGAGTGGGACACATTTGCCTGGCTTTTATCCTTATGGATAAAATTGAGATAGAGGGCAAAAAATAAAAGGTTGAAAGCAAAAAAATTTGCCACCTTGCGGATTCTTCTTTTCATACTATTGGATTTTTGGGTTATTCAATTATCACCGGTTGCCCGGAGGATTTGGATTCTGACACTAAATTATATTGCAACTTTTGATCTTCAAATGATTGAGCCCTCTTATTTAATCAGATGAAGCACTATTACTTTATTGAACTTCGTAAAACTACGAGCAAACTTTATTTTTTCATGTCTTCCAACTGTTTTTGCATTAAAAACAAGTGATCTCTCAATCTGGCAGCCTCCATAAAATCAAGATCACGGGCAGCTTTTTCCATTAATTTTTTCTGCCTGGCAATTGCTTTTTCCATTTTTGGAATCGTATTGTATTGCTCCTGTTCTTCAGCAGCTATGGTTACAATATCCTGTTCGGCAGCAATGGCATATGGATTCTTTTCATCAAATCCTTTTATATCTAATACCGATGTTTGTGCAAATACATCTTTGGTTGATTTATTGATCGTAGTAGGTATAATGTTGTGCTCGGTATTATATTCAATTTGCTTTTCGCGACGCCTGATGGTTTCATCAATTGTCTTCTGCATACTTTCAGTCATTTTATCAGCATAAAATATAACAAGGCCGTCAACATTTCGTGCAGCTCTACCCGCAGTTTGCGTCAGGCTTTTTTCATTTCTTAAAAACCCTTCTTTGTCTGCATCCAGAATTGCTACTAACGAAACTTCAGGAAGATCAAGGCCTTCACGCAAAAGATTAACGCCTACTAATACATCTATTTTTCCCAATCTTAGTTCACGCAAAATTTCTACACGCTCCAGTGTATCTACTTCGCTGTGTATATATTTTGATTTGATGTTGATTTTGTGGAGGTACTTATCCATTTCTTCTGCCATTCTTTTTGTAAGCGTTGTTACTAATACCCTGTCACCCTTAGTTACACGTTTGTCAATTTCATCCAGCAAGTCATCAATCTGATTGACACTGGGTCTTGTTTCAATTGGAGGGTCCAGCAAACCCGTGGGGCGAACGACCTGCTCTACCACAATGCCACCACATTTTTCAAGTTCATAATCATCAGGAGTAGCAGAAACAAAGATCACCTGATTGATAAGCGATTCAAATTCATGAAAATTAAGGGGTCTGTTATCAAGTGCTGATGGTAATCGAAACCCGTAATCAACCAAAACCAATTTTCGGCTTCTGTCGCCGCCATACATACCGCTTACTTGTGGAATAGTTTGATGGCTTTCATCTACAACCAGTAAAAAATCTTTTGGGAAATAATCTAACAAACAAAATGGACGTGTTCCTGGTTTTCGGCGATCAAAAAAGCGGGAATAATTTTCAATTCCATTGCAGTAGCCCAACTCTCTGATCATCTCCAGATCGTAGTTAACCCTTTCTGAGATGCGCTGTGCCTCTATATACTTTTTCTCTCGTTTAAAATATTCGGTTTGAGCAGCTGCCTCATCCTGTATTTCATAAATCACCTGTTGCAAAATATCTTTTGGTGCTACATAAAGATTGGCTGGAAAAATGGCTGCATCACTCATACGGCCAATTCTTTTTCCCGACAACACTTCAATGCTTTCTATATCTTCAATTTCATCGCCAAAAAAACTAATGCGATAGCCATAATCTACATAAGGCAGATTAATATCCACCGTATCGCCTTTTACCCTAAATGTGCCACGGCTAAATTCAATCGTTGTCCTATTATACAAAGAGTTGACTAATGCATGAAGAAATGCCTGACGGGAGATGACCTGACCTTTATGAATTCGAATGATGCCGTTTTCATAATCGGTGGGATTGCCCATTCCATAAATACAACTAACTGAAGCAACTACAATTATATCTCTGCGGCCACTCAGTAAGCTGGATGTAGCTCTTAATCGCAGTTTATCCAGCTCATCGTTGATATTCAGATCTTTTTCAATATAAACATCGCTTACAGGCATGTAAGCCTCTGGTTGATAATAATCATAATAAGAAACAAAATATTCAACCGCATTTTCTGGAAAAAACTGTCGGAACTCTCCATACAATTGTGCGACCAGTGTTTTATTGTGAGTAAGTACCAGTGTAGGTCTTTGTGTTTGTTGAATTACATTGGCAATGGTAAAAGTTTTGCCACTACCTGTCACGCCCAATAAGGTTTGGTATTTTTCTTTGTTCAGCAAGCCTTCTGTTAGTTGGCGTATGGCTTCAGGCTGGTCGCCGGCGGGCTGATAAGTTGTATGCAAATTGAAAGCCATATGAGTTTGCAAATTACTAAATGAGTAGGATGTAGCGAAGTCGGAAATATTTTGTAAAAAGGAGGAAAGTCATGCAGCCAAAAAAGCTATATTTCTATCTTTATCCTTTAGATTTTCCGCTGAAATAAATCAGTTGTATTATTAATAAAGAACATAGTTTCTTTAGACCCCTTTAAATTGAAAATTATATAAGATGAAAAAAATTCTCACTGGACTGTCTTTTATTTTGGGATTTGTTATGTCTGTCCAATCTCAGAAGTATGAAAAAGCGCTTAATCAGTTTTCGGCAACACACGAAATAGATAAAATATATATTCAATACGATAAAGATTTCTATGTGCCTGGTGAAACAATTTGGTTTAAAGCTTATTTGTTTACCAATCAAAAGCCGGATGGCATTAGCCATAATCTTTGGATGCAGTTACTTGATAAGAATGGAAATGTATTAACAAGTAACCGATATCCTGTAACCGGTGCAGTTGCAAATGGTCAAATTCAACTTTCGGAAACATTGCAACAAGGCAGCTATTTTGTTAGAGCCTTATCCACCCGAATGATGAATGCAGGTAAAACAGATGCTTATAAAAAGGAATTAGTGATACTTGGAAAGGGCGGAAAGGCATTGAAAGAAAATGAACCAGCAAATATTCAGTTTTATCCTGAAAGTGGCTCAATGATTGATGGCGTGCTTACTGTTGTCGGTTTTAAATCAACTGGAAAGGGTGGCTCTCCTGTTGATGTAACAGGTCTGATAAAATCAGAAGATGGAACAACTATTACCTCTTTTAGTTCAAATCATGATGGAATAGGGAAAATTCAATTTAAGCCAAAGACCGGAAAGAAATATTTAGCTGAAGTAGAAACAACAAGTGGAATTAAAAAATTTTCACTACCAGAAGTTCAAACTTCAGGCATCAGTTTGAAAGTTCAGGATGAACCAGGTGGAAAAAAATTTACATTAAGTCGTGGCGCAGAAAATAGCAACAAATTCGACTCAATTACAGTTGTAGCACAGGTTAACGGGCACGTTGTGTATGAGGTTGATATTGCTTTTGAAAATTATCCTTCCATAGTAGGGCATTTGCTAACGGATAGTTTGCCTTCAGGCGTTTTACAAATGACAGTATTTGATAAGTATGGCGCACCAGTAGCAGAGAGGTTAACTTTTGTTGATAATAATGAATACCAGGATGCTGGAACTGTTGCTGTAATAAAATCTGGAATGGGAAAGAGGGAAGAAAATAATTTTGAGATTCAGTTTCCTACTGCAATTCAGCGCAGTTTATCTATTGCCATTACTGATTACAACGAAAACCAATGGCCGGACATTGAGAATATAGAATCTTCATTAATGCTTTCTGATATTTTAAAAGATTATGTGTGGGATGCTGGCTGGTATTTTAGTAATAAAAATGAAATAACAGTAAAAGCGTTGGATAACTTATTGCTTACCCAAAAGTTGAAAGATTTAGACTGGTCAACAATTTTTAAAAACTCACCTGTAGCTGAAAAATATCAGGAACAAAATTTTATAAGAATAACTGGTACTGTTGTAGATGAGAAAACCAAAGCTCCACTGACTGCCGGTAAGTTGAGTTTGCTATTGGAAGCTGGTGAATCTACACGTACTGGCTTTGAAATTCCGGTTGACGCATCAGGTAAATTTTTATTGGATTCAGTTTATTTTTCAGGTAAGGGGAAAATATTTTATGGTTATACGAATAGTAAAGGGAAATCAGTTCCTGCATTAATAGTGCCCGATGAAGATGTAGTTTCAAAAGCTGCATCTGAAATTCCTTCGGGGTTTGTAAATACTGGGTTTATTCATTCTTTAGAAACCGTAAAAAATAATTCGGATCTGGAAAATCGGTTTCTCTTTATTCAATCCAAAATGGGGGATACTAAAGAAGTACAAAAAGCAACCACTGGAAGTGATCGGAAAAAATCACCAACAGAAGATGTTAATGATAAATATACTACGGGAGTTTTTCGTGGCGATGCAAAGGAAACAATTGACAATATCAATTTTCCTTCGGCTGACAAAACAATGAATGGCGTAGATTTTGTAAAAAACAGGATTCAACAAATTGAATTATCAGGTGGTGGGTTTGTAAACAGAAAGAATATGAGTATCAATACCGGAAGAAAATGGGCTGTTGGAATTTTTTTGAATGAGGCTCCGGTAAATTTGACATTATTGAGTACTGTTTTATCAAAAGATATAGTGCTGGTAAAATTTTACGAAGCTGGGTTTGTGGGTGTAGGAAGTGGGTTCCCAGGAGGCGCAGTTGCAGTTTATACCAATGAGAAGTTTATTGAAGAGAAGCAGGCTGACCCACTTACCTCTTTTGAAAGAAATGGATATTCTTCTATTAAAGAATTTTTCAGTCCTGATTATAGTAATGGCGACATAAAAAAATTATCCAGCGACAACAGAACAACTATTTATTGGAATCCATCATTGTTTTTAGATGCGAATACAAAAACGATTCCTATAAAATTCTATAATAATGACTTTAGTAAAAAATTAAAAATTATTGTGGAAGGACTGGATGGAAACGGAAAACTAATTTATATTGAAAAAGTAGTTAATTAATTGGTTTATTGATTTTAACTAAAAAACCCTCCAAAAAATTTTGGAGGGTTTTTATATTTAGTTAATCTGAAAATTTAAAATACAGCAGCGACCGATATTTTTGGATCAGTATGCACCTTTCCTGCTGTGATGGGTTGACCACTAATTCCAAAATCTGATAGTTTAATATTAAAATTTGCATTAACCGACACTTTTCCTTCAGCAACAGTAATCTTACCTTCTACTTTTACTTTCTTGGTAATGCCTTTTATTGTCATATCACCATTTACTTTGGCTGAATACACACCATTTTTTGATAATTTTATTTTAGAGAATTTTTCAATTGTTCCTGTATAAGTAAATTTTGGGAACTGGTCTGAGTTCATCCAGTTGGCTCCATTAAAATGGCTTTGCATCTGAGGATTTGAAAATGAAAAATTTTTTACGGCTGCTTCAAATGCTATAGTACCTGTTTTGGTATCGAAAGATCCGATAACCGTTTTGTTTTCTGCTTTTGGTAATGCATCTTTTGGGGTGGTTGCATCAAAACCAACACTTGCAGTAGCGGTAGTTTTTTTCTGAGAAAATATACTGGTGGCTGCCAACATAAATACAAATAGAAGTCTGGTTTTTTTCATTACTGTTTATTTTATTTTTTAATGATTACGGAACGTTTAAAACTTATCTGCGTACTGTTTAAAATTTCACTGAATATACTACCACTGCAAACTCCTTTGATTACTACTGCTTCTCCAGCTTTGAGAAATTGAATATTGCTAAATTGATTTTTTTCCATTGTAAAGCTTGCAAAGGAACCAGTACTGTCTTCAAAGCGAATAGTGCCAACCGAGTCGGCGGCTATTTCTACTGCTGCTATACTCCCGGTAACTTCAACAATCTTTTCTTTATACTTTATATTGGAGGCAGTGTCGTTTGTTATAAATTCTTTGATCAAATCTGTTGAAGAAATTGAAAAGGCCGCCTTCTCTTTAACTGTTGAAACGAAAGTTTCATCCATAATTTTTTGCTGTGCATGGCCACTTGCCAAATTGAAACCAACTATTGTAACGACAGCTGTAACTATTATTAGTATTGATTTTAGCAACCATCTTTTCTTTTCGCTACTAATAACCATTACAATAGCTGCTAGTATATGTATAAAAAGCCAGGGTTTTATGTGACCCCAAACGGAAGTGCTGGTGCCCAATTGATCCACCAGATTTTTGCTAAATAAAAAATATATGAGTGATAAAGAAACAGCTGGTAAACCCGCAATGAGTGATGGCCAAAAGCTGTCTTTCTTCAACAGGCAAAAAACAACTGCGACTAATGCTGAAACTGGAATAAGCCAAAAGATTTGAAAAATAAAACTGAATTGAGGAAAGGGGTTGGTTACACCAAACTGTTCTTTGGCTATATCAAAAAACTGACCAACAGGCATGGCTAAACCACTTATTGTGGCATTATTCCATACCACCCAGGGTAAAAAAAAACTGGCAATAAGTAGTAATGCTGCCAGTAAATTAAGTTTTGAAATTTTTGTCATCTTTTATGCTCTATTAATAACGAATTCTAAGTCTTTTATGTTGGCAAAGGAGCCCGCAAAAATAATAATGTTTAAACATTAAATAGCAAAATTTTGTTTATATTTTGCTAAGAAAAATAAAAATCCCGGCCTCTGCGACCGGGATGTACATTACTAACCCATATTTAACATTTGCTGCCTCAAACCCTTAAGCAGCCTGCATTTCTTTTATTTTTACACGAATCTTGCCTTCTATTTCAGCTGACAATTCAGGATTATCCACCAGAAGTTGTTTTACAGCATCTCTGCCCTGACCGAGTTTGTCTCCATTATAGCTATACCAGCTACCGCTTTTTTGAACAATTTCCAATTCAGTGCCCATGTCTATAATTTCTCCGGTTTTTGAAATGCCTTCACCAAAAATGATGTCAAACTCAGCCGCACGAAATGGTGGTGCTACTTTATTTTTTACCACTTTTACTTTTACATGGTTACCGATGGCTTCATCGCCATCTTTTACTTGTGTTTGTCTGCGAATATCTAAACGAACAGAAGCATAAAATTTTAAAGCGTTACCACCGGTAGTTGTTTCGGGGTTGCCAAACATTACCCCTATTTTTTCGCGAAGCTGATTGATGAAAATACATATTGTACCGGTTTTGGAAATAGTCGCAGTTAGTTTCCGCAGAGCCTGACTCATCAGTCTTGCATGCAATCCCATTTTACTGTCGCCCATTTCGCCTTCAAGTTCGCTTTTGGGTACCAATGCAGCTACAGAGTCAATCACCACTACATCCAAAGCCCCGGAGAGGATCAACCGATCTGCAATTTCCAAAGCTTGTTCACCATAGTCGGGTTGAGAAATCAGCAGATTATCAACATCAACACCTAATTTTTTTGCATAGCTGCTATCAAATGCATGCTCGGCATCAATAAAGGCACACATGCCGCCTTTTTTTTGCGCTTCGGCAATAACGTGGGTAGCGATGGTGGTTTTACCTGAAGATTCAGGTCCATATATTTCAATGACCCTGCCGCGGGGAAGACCGCCAATGCCCAGCGCCACATCCAGCCCGATGGAGCCGGTGGAAATAACTTCCTGCTGGGTCACAGCTTTTTCATTCATCATCATCACACTACCCTTGCCATAGTCTTTTTCAATTTTATCAATGGTCAATTTGAGTGCCTTAAGCTTCTCTGAATTGGGGTTTGCTGTTTCGGTTGTTTTTTCTGATTTTGCCATGCGTTAAAGTTATGATTTTGCGTATTGATGCTCCCTTTTTTTGAGGAGCGAAAACGAAACTAAAACATTTAGTAATATAAAACTAATTTTTTGGGCAATATTTTTTAGACCTTTTTCCTAAAGGCTGATATTTGTAAATTATTCGTCTTGATGTGGAGAGAGGTTGTTTCCCCCCTGATTATTAATTCAACTCTTCTGCCACTCTGTCAATTATACCTCATTTGGAACGGCTCTTGTACATTTGCACCCGCAAATCAAAATTTATACTATGGTACAGGAAAAAGGAACTATTTCAATTAATACAGAGAATATTTTCCCAATTATTAAAAAATTTTTATACAGCGATCATGAAATTTTTCTACGTGAACTGGTGAGCAATGCTGTTGATGCTACTCAAAAATTAAAAAGACTGAGTTCACTTGGCCATTTCAACAAAGAACTGGGAAATCTGAATATTAAAATATCGGTAAACAAAGATGCCAGAACCCTTATCGTAAGTGATAATGGTATTGGGATGACAGCCGAAGAAATAAAGAAATACATCAATCAGGTCGCTTTTTCCGGTGCTACCGAGTTTATGGAAAAGTTTAAAGAAGCCGGTGATGCCAATGAAATTATCGGACGTTTCGGGTTGGGTTTTTATGCCGCATTTATGGTCTCAGAAAAAGTGGAGATACAAACGTTGAGCTATCAGGATGGTGCTGCACCAGCCCGCTGGATTTGCGATGGTAGTACTGAATTTGAAATTACCGAAGGAAATCGTACCGAAAGAGGAACGGATATTATTCTATATATCAATGAAGACTCTTTAGAATTTTTAGAAGATAATCGCATACAAAGTATATTGGATAAATATGCAAAATTTTTACCCGTTCAGGTTCAGTTTGGCACTAAATCAGAATCGGTTGAAGACGGAAAAGATGAAGAAGGTAAAACCCAATATAAAACAGTAGAAGTTGATAATATTATTAACAACACTACACCCATCTGGACCAAGGCACCTTCGGATTTAAATGACGAAGACTATCTGAGTTTTTACAATGAGCTTTATCCATTCAGCGAGGAGCCTTTGTTTTGGATTCATTTGAATGTGGATTACCCTTTTAATCTTACCGGTGTACTTTATTTTCCCAAGTTGAAAAATGATTTTGAAGTTCAAAAAAATAAAATCAAACTCTTCAGCCGTCAGGTATTTATTACCGATGAAGTAAAAGATATAGTGCCCGAGTTTTTATTGCTCCTGCATGGAGTGATTGATTCTCCCGATATCCCGCTTAACGTAAGCCGTTCTTTTCTTCAAAGCGACAGCAATGTAAAAAAGATAAACAGCTATATCAGTCGTAAAGTGGCTGAGAAATTAACAGATCTGTTTAAAAAAGACAGAAAAGCTTATGAAGAAAAATGGAGCGACATTGGCATTTTTGTAAAATACGGCGGACTAAGTGATGAAAAATTTTATGAGAAAGCCAAAGACTTTATACTGCTCACTAATACAAAAACCGAATTTTTTACGCTGGATGAATATAGCGTAAAGGTCAAAGATTTTCAGACAGATAAAAGCGGTCAACAGGTATGGCTCTACACAGCAGATGCCGAAAGACAACACAGCTATGTGGCTGCTGCACAAAAAAAGAATTACGATGTGCTGCTGATGAATTCACCTATTGACACGCATTTTATACAGCACCTGGAAATGAAATTAGAAAAAACTTCGCTGAAGCGGGTTGATGCTGACGTGGTGGATAAGCTGATAGAAAAAGACAATATCGAAAAGCACCAGCTTTCAGATGAAGAAAGCGGAAAGCTGAAAACTGTTTTTGAATCAGCAATGAATAATACAAATATGAAAGTGGAAATTGAAAACCTGTCTGCTGATGCATTACCTGTAACAATTACTATGGAGGAATGGATGCGACGTATGAAAGATATGAGCAAGATGGGAGGCGGAATGAATTTTTATGGAAGTATGCCCGATGCTTATAAAGTGGCTATCAATGCAAATCACCCGGTAATCAAAAAAATACTGGCTTCCGATGCAATTCAACAAAGTCATTTAGCCAAACAACTTACCGATCTGGCACTGCTGGCAACCGGTTTGCTGAAAGGATCAGATTTAACGGCATTTGTTGAACGAAGTGTGGGCGAACTATAGTTTTAAAAAGTTAAAAGCTTGTGAAATGAATAGGTGGCAAGTATGAAATCTTTAGGGCCAAAGCATCTTTAGGTTCTAAAACCTGATTTTTATGCAACGTACAGCCTTGGCCATTTGCGCACTTTCCTTAATTCTGATTTTCAGTTTTGCAAAAACGCCAAAAGCTGATCAGGATTCAACTACAAACATCATAACCGAGACTAAAGTTATTCCCAAAAAAATTCAAGCAACCATACTATTAGATGTAAGTAACAGTATGGATGGATTGATAGAACAAGCCAAAGCGCAGCTTTGGAATATGGTGAATACGCTGGGAAGGGTAAAATGTGATGACAATTCCACACCGCAGATTGAAGTTGCATTATATGAGTATGGACGCAGCAGCAACAATGTGGCAAAGGGCTATGTAAAACAACTCGTAAGTTTTACCCAAGATTTAGACAGCATTTCAAAAATATTATTCAACCTGACTACAAATGGTGGTGAAGAATTTTGTGGACAAGTAATTTATACTTCATTGGATGAATTGAAATGGAATGAAAAGAACGATCAATACAAAGTAATTTTTATTGCAGGCAATGAAGATTTTTTACAGGGAAATGTAACCTATACTGCTGCCTGTGCCAAAGCAAAAGAGAAAGGCGTGATCATAAACACTATTTACTGCGGCGATCGCATGCAGGGCATACGTGAACACTGGAACCTGCTGGGTGAATGTGGCAATGGCAGTTTTACCAATATCAATCAAAACGAAAAAGTAATTGACATTCCTACGCCTTACGATAGCACACTTCTTGTTTTAAACAACCGGCTAAATGCAACTTATATCGCTTATGGCGCACAGGGACAGTATAGAGCAAATATGCAAAAAGAAGTGGACGAGGCAAATGCTACACTGGGAAATGGAATGGCTGCACAAAGAGCTGCAGCAAAATCAATGAGCAATGCATATAATAATGAATCTTGGGATTTGGTAGATGCAGTAAAAAATGATAAAGACATTATAAATAAATTAGATAAAAAAACATTGCCCGATAATCTTAAAAACAAAAGCACCAAAGAATTGTTTCTTTATGTAGAACAAAAACAAACCGACCGTTCTGCCATTCAAAAAGAAATGCAGACGATCAATGATAAGCGAAATATATTTATTGCGGACGCCAAAAAGAAAATGGCAAATACAAAGGGGCAAACACTTGAAACGGCTGTAGAAGCTTCCATACGTGAGCAGGTGAAAAGATTTAAAATGCAGATACACTAACTAAAAATTGAAAACCGGAGCGGGGGTTTATTGAATCTTTGCTCCGTTTTCAATCCAGCAACGTATAAATTCTCTCTCTTCGGGTGTCATATTGGTTTTGTTATTCTGGGGCATTGTTTTCGTGAGCACCACTCTTTGCATAATTAAATCCTTTTTGGCAATAATCTCCAGAGGGGTGTCATATTTTACGCCATTGGGTGCAGTTGTATATACAGCATCGGTTGGTTTTGATGAATGACAGCTAACACATCTTTGCTGCACAATTGCATTCGCCGTTGCAAAACTTACCTCCTCACATTTTTTATTGGAAATCTTTGGAGCTGTAACATAAGCTGCCGACAACAACAATAAAACCGAAGCCGGCAAAATCCACACGCTGAGTTTACCCTGTTCTCTTAAATTGAGCCAATGCTTGATACCTGCGGCAGCCAAACTGATGATGGCAAGCACCAGCCACTGATATTTATTACCAAATGTGCCGGGAAAATGATTGCTCACCATGACAAACAAGACGGGTAACGTAAAATAATTATTACTGATAGAACGGAACAAAGCATTTTTGCCTTTTTGTGCATCAGGCATTTGACCTTGTTTCGCTGCATTTACCATTGCCTTTTGTGCAGGTATGATGACAAAAAAAACATTGCCTGCCATCAAACTTCCCAGCATGGCTCCAAAATGAATAAATGCTGCTCTGCCACTAAATACTTGTGCATAAAACCAGGCAAAACCAATAAGCAACAATACGCCGATGATGGAAAACAAATAAGGCTTTTTTGATAATGACGATTTGCACAACAGATCATACATAACCCAGGCAACAATAAAAGATCCTACACCAATTGCTATGGCGGCCCCTTCAGTAAGTTGAAGCACTGTGGGGTCAATCAATAATGCAGCTGCATTGAAATAATAAATAATAAACAATAATGCAAAACCGGAGACCCAGGTGAAATAGGCTTCGTACTTAAACCAGTGTAAATGTTTTGGAATTGATTTGGGGGCCTCTTTATATTTTTCCAAATAATAAAATCCGCCACCATGTACCGCCCAAAGATTGCCAGCCAGCTCATCCCTTACTCCTTCGGTTCGATTGAGTGCATTTTCAAGAAATACAAAATAAAATGAAGCGCCAATCCAGGCAATACCAAACGTAATATGCATTACCCGTACAATAATATTCAGCCATTCCATTAAATGACCTTCATATGGCGTGCCTTTTACTTTCCAGTAAATACAGGCGATAATGCCCAAAATGATAAAAACAAGTGCGGCGTAAACCCATCCTTGTATGAGATGAGTTCTAGATAATACTACTTCATCGGTTTCTTTTTTGGCATAGCTATGAAGTCGGTAAGTAATTACAACCAATAACACAAATAAGAAACTGAGAATGCCGATTAATACAAAAGCCATAGAAGCTACAAAGTAAAAAATACTTAGCTATTTTTATAGTTCATTTTTTGATAATGAATCTTATTGCGATAAAAAGTAATCGGGTGGTAACCCCGAAAGGAGTTAAAAAAGCAGTTGTACTCATTAAAGACGGCATTATTATCTCTATAACAGATGAACTACCGCCCGGAAATTTTCAAATTACTGATTTGGGCAATATGGTGTTGATGGCAGGTATAGTGGATCCGCATGTACACATTAACGAGCCTGGAAGAACAGAATGGGAAGGATTTGACACCGCAACAAAAGCAGCAATTGCCGGAGGCCTTACTTCGCTGGTTGAAATGCCTTTAAATGCATCACCGGTAACTACAACAGTAAAAGCATTTGAAGAGAAAATAATTGCAGCCCATGGAAAATTACATACTCATTGTGGGTTTTGGGGAGGTCTTGTTCCGGGAAATGAATCTGAAATAAAACCATTGATGAAAAAAGGAGTATTTGGCTTCAAAGCTTTTCTCACACATTCAGGTATTGATGAGTTTCCAAATGTGACTGAAGCAGATTTGCGAAAAGCTATGCCCCTTATTGCCGAAAGCGGATTGCCCTTATTGGTACATTGCGAACTGAGCAGCCCGATTGCTACAACCGCTACCGACCCTCGCAGCTATGCACATTATCTTGCATCAAGACCAAAAAAATGGGAAGACGATGCCATTGCTTTGATGATAAAACTTTGTGATGAGTTTAAGTGTCGCTCTCATATTGTTCATGTGTCATCGGCAAACTCCTTACAACAGATAAGCGATGCAAAACAACGTGGATTGCCGCTTACCGCAGAAACTTGTCAGCACTATTTATACTTCAATGCTGAAAACATTGTCGATGGTAATACAGCATTTAAATGTGCGCCACCCATTCGTGAAAAAGAAAACAGTGAAAAACTTTGGCAGGCACTAAAAGAAGGCGTACTCGATTTTGTTGCAACAGACCATTCTCCTGCTCCGCCCGAAATGAAAGCACAGGATTCTGGAAGTTTTACGAAAGCCTGGGGTGGTATTGCTTCGTTGCAATATTCTTTGTCAGCAATGTGGACGGCTGCAAAGCATCATCATTGTAATATAAATGATATTGCAAAATGGCTATGTGAAAAATCCGCCTTATTACCAGCATTAAAAACAAAAGGGAAGATTGAAAAGGGCTATGATGCAGATTTTGTAGTATGGGCACCTGAAGAAAAATTTATAGCAGATGCAGCCAATTTTTATCACCGCCACAAAATTTCACCCTACTTCGGCGAAACTTTTTATGGTAGCGTAAAACAAACCTGGCTCAAGGGAAATAAAGTATTTGAAGCAGGAAAGTTTTTAGATTTGAATAGGGGTGAACTTTTACTTGCCGAATAATAATACAATGGCATGTTTAATGATTGAAAATTATAAACACAATTAAAAAATATTATGTCTGAACCTACATTTACAAAACTTACCGACCTTGCTTCAGAAAAACTTGGAGGCAAAGTACTGACCTGCAGCGATGATTTTTTTGCAGAAAAAGAAAACCTGATAAAACCAGGCCGCGGTATTTTTATTGCCGATAAATATACCGACCGCGGCAAGTGGATGGATGGGTGGGAAAGCAGAAGAAAAAGAACTGATGGGCACGACTGGTGCATCATTGAATTGGCCACATCAGGAAAAATTCAGGGTGTGGATATAGACACCAATCATTTCTTAGGTAATCATCCGCCACATGCATCGGTAGAAGCTGCTTATATTCCACAATCGGAAAATATAGATTTTGATACGGTGAACTGGAAAGAGATACTGACAAAATCGCCCTTGCAGCCCGGTTCTCAAAATTTTTATGAAATTGCAGATCGCAATATTTACACCCATATCAAGCTGCATATTTATCCCGATGGAGGTGTGGCGAGAATGAAAGTATATGGAGAAGTGCATAAGGATTGGAACACGGTGGATGCAGGTGAAACGGTGAACCTGGCTGCTGCCACCAATGGCGCAAAGGCTGTATTGTGTAATGATATGTTTTTCTCGCACATGAATAATCTCTTAATGCCCGGCCGCGGCATTAATATGGGCGATGGGTGGGAAACCAAAAGAAACCGCACACCCAACAACCGGGATTGGGTTATTCTTAAACTGGCACACAAAGGAAATATTGAAAAAATATTGGTGGGCACCGCCCATTTTAAAGGCAATTATCCCGACAGTTGTTTGATAGAAGGCTGTGAAGCCACAGCCGATACCGATTTTAATACGGCAGATATTGTTTGGAAAATATTATTGCCCCATTCAAAACTGCAAGCCGACCATGAACATTTTTTTGAAGATGAAATAAAAATCAAAGGCCCATTTACGCATGTAAGGCTCAGCATTTTTCCCGATGGTGGTGTCAGTAGGTTGAGGCTTTGGGGAAGAATTGTGAAATGAAAGTTTTGAATTCAGATAGGTTATGATGGTGATGATTGTTTATGATAAATAAAAATGAAATTACCCTTGTTAGATTTAATCATAACAAATCTTAGGAATCATAAAAAATCAGAGTTCTTCGTAAAAGCGAACGCAGATCGGTTAAGATGGTGATGATTGTTTATGATAAATAAAAATGAAATTACCCTTGTTAGATTTAATCAAAACAAATCTTAGGAATCATAAAAAATCAGGGTTCTTCGTAAAAGCGAACGCAGATAGATTAAGATGGTGATGATTGTTTATGATAACTAAAAATGAAATTACCCTTGTTAGATTTAATCAAAACAAATCTTAGGAATCATAAAAAATCAGCGTTCTTCTTAAAAGTGAACGCAGATAGATTAAGATGGTGATGATTGTTTACGATAAATAAAAATGAAATTACCCTCGTTAGATTTAATCATAACAAATCTTAAGAATCATAAAAAATCAGGGTTCTTCGTAAAAGCGAACTCAGATAGATTAAGATGGTGATGATTGTTTACGATAAATAAAAATGAAATTACCCTCGTTAGATTTAATCATAACAAATCTTAAGAATCATAAAAAATCAGGGTTCTTCGTAAAAGCGAACGCAGATTGGTTAAAATAGTGATGGTTGGTTATGATAGAGAAAAAAAGAATTAGCTTTTGCCAAATTATTTCATAACAAATCGAGTTTCTTTAAATAAAGCATACATTGATTGTTTTAGATTGCATATATTTTTTAACTATAAAACTTCCTAATATGTCAGACAATTTCAAACATTCAGAAATCACTTCTCAAATTATTAAAGCATTTTATAATGTTTACAACAAGCTCGGATATGGGTTTTTGGAGAAAGTATATGAAAATGCGATGATGATTGAATTGAAAAAGTTCGGATTAAATTGTTCAGCTCAATATCCGATTGATGTTTATTATGATGAACAAGAAGTTGGTTTTTATAGTGCTGATATTCAAGTTGAAAACACAGTAATAGTTGAACTTAAGGCTGCAAAAGCAATAGGTGAAGATCATGAAGCACAGTTAATAAATTATTTAAAGGCTACGGATATTGAAGTTGGGTTGTTATTGAATTTTGGGAAGAAGCCTGAATATAAACGTAAAGTATTTTCACAAGAATATAAAAATCATAACAAATCTTAAGAATCATAAAAAATCAGCGTCCCGAAAAGCGAACGCAGATCGGTTAAGATGGTGATGATTAGTTAAGATAGAGAAGAATGAAAGAGGCTTTGCGAGAAAAAATCATAACATATTTTAATAATCATAAAAATCAGCGTCCCCTAAAAAAAATAAATCAGTATTTTTATTTTCTTGACACTTCACGAGTTCAATACATTGCCCCACGAAAGTCTGATAGCAGAACTTTCAAAATGCTGCGGTGCCCGAGCATGGGTGCAGCGAATGCTGCCATTTATTCCGGCTGACGATTTAGTGGAGCTGCTGGAAGATGCAGAATCTCAATGGTGGCTTTGTACTGAAGATGACTGGAAGGAAGCTTTTGCTCATCATCCAAAAATTGGGGACATTAATTCTTTAATGAAAAAATTTGCAAATACTGCTGCATGGGCTTCAGGCGAACAAAGTGGGGTAAACACAGCAACTGATGAAATAATAAAATTACTATCCGAAGGAAATCGCTTGTACGAGGAAAAATTTGGCTATATCTTTATTGTATGTGCTACTGGAAAATCTGCCATAGAAATGCTAAACTTGTTAAATGAAAGACTAAAAAATAACCCGGAAGAAGAAATTCAAATTGCTGCAGATGAGCAAACTAAAATAACGAAACTGAGAATTGAAAAACTGCTACAATAATTTCTAAGGATTCAATATGAGCCAACTTACCACACATATTTTAGATACTAGCAAAGGATTACCTGCAGAAGGGATTTCCGTTACACTTTTTCAATGGAAAAATGATGAATGGTTTCACTTGGCATCCAAACATACCAATAGTGATGGCCGCATCCTCGATTTGTTAGAGAAGCACCTAGTATTGAATTCAGGTTCCTATAAACTCTGTTTTGAAACAAAACCTTATTTTGAAAAACAACAGATAAAATCCTTTTATCCATATGTTGAAATTGTTTTTTTAATAAATGACGCCTCGCATTATCATGTTCCTTTACTTTTAAACCCATTTGGCTACTCCACTTATCGCGGTTCCTGATAATTTATTGAATGAGGGCATGCTTTCATTTTAGTGACTGATATTTCAAAAAACAACATTATGAATTTTAGTATTGCAGATGTAGAAAAAGAAATCTTACTCAATTCGCTTAGTGTTTCCAACAAAGCGTTTCAAAATATATATCCGGGCGATAAACCTGACCGGCAAGCCGTTCACACTGTTTATGGCGGTGCCAATCTTTTTAAAGCTGATACCTGTATCAAAATGGGAGAGATTGCGTTAAGAAGTCTGCACACCTATTCTCCCGATTTTATTACACTAGCTCAGGTATTGGAGTTTGATGGATTTAGAAAACTTCCGCAAGAAAAAAAGAAAAGAGAGAAACTCATTTCAAAACTGGATAAACTGAATGAATCTGAAAGAAGAAAGACGGATGCCTGGCTTTCGTATACTGTTTACAATAAGATCAAACAAAAACTACAGGCAGAGCCCATTGAAGATTTCCGTATAGATTTTGAAGATGGATTTGGCAATCGTCCCGATGAAGAAGAAGACGCAACAGCAGTTCAGGCGGCCATAGAACTGACAAAAGGAATGAAGCAAAAAACAATTTCACCTTTTATCGGTATTCGCATCAAGCCCTTTACTGAAGATTTGAAACTGCGTGGTGTAAGAACGCTGGATATTTTTCTTACCATCCTTTTGGAAAAAACAAAGGGAAAATTGCCTGAAAATTTTGTAGTGATGTTGCCCAAGGTAACGATACCCGAACAGGTAACTACCCTGATTCGTTTCTTTGAAATCATTGAAAGAAAAAATAATCTGAAGCCCGGTTCTTTAAAAATGGAAACGATGGTAGAGGCTACACAGATAATAATGGACGCCGATGGCAGAAATCCATTGATGCGTATTGTAAAAGCAGGCGAAGGCAGATTAATTGCTGCTCATTTTGGCACTTATGATTATACCGCTTCCTGTGGTATTACTGCACGTTATCAAACAATGGCTCATCCTGTTTGCGATTTTGCACATCACATGACAAAAGTTGCACTAGGCGGTACCGGAATATTTTTATCAGACGGGGCCACCAATGTAATGCCCGTGGCGCCTCATCGTGATGAAAAATTAACAGCAAAACAGAAAAAAGAAAATCAGACATCCGTACACCATGCATGGAAAATTGGATATCGTCATACAATGCATTCTCTTATCAATGGATTTTATCAAGGATGGGATTTGAATCCGGCTCAATTACCGATGCGCTATGCAGCTACTTATAATTTCTTTTTAAGCAGTATGGCCGATGCCAAGTATCGTCTTAAAAATTTTATGGAAAGAGCTGCCATCTCCACACTTACGGGCGACATCTTTGACGATGCAGCTACAGGACAGGGCTTGCTCAATTTCTTTTTAAAAGCCATGAATTGTGGCGCCATTTCTGAAAAGGAAGCAACGGAAACCGGCTTGACGATAGATGAAATCAGGAGCCGTTCGTTTTATAAAATTTTGCAGGGAAGAAGAACTAAAAAATAAAATATTTCTCTACAATATATTTCACATTCTCTTTTTAAATGCATACTGCGTTTTTTTTCTTAATTTTCCCCAATGAAAATTGCAATATTGGGCGCAGGTATGGTGGGTAGAACCATTGCATTAGATCTTGCCAAAAGATTTGATATTACCTCATTTGATGTAAGCGAAGTAAGCCTTTCTGTTTTAAAAAACCTCAATCCAGAAATCCAGACGGCACAAAAAGATCTTCAATTGTATCATCAGTATGCTACATTTCTTGCTCCATTTGATTTGGTAGTAACTGCGGTACCTGGCTTTATGGGATATAAAACACTGGAAGCCGTAATTGGCTGTGGAAAGCATATAGTGGATATCTCTTTTTTTTCAGAAGATTCATTGATGCTGGATAAAGCAGCTAAGGAAAAAGGTGTGACAGTTATTACAGACTGTGGCGTGGCGCCGGGTATGAGTAATTTTATTATTGGCAGATACAATGAGGAAATTAGAATAAAAGCATTTGAATGTTATGTAGGAGGCTTGCCCTTGTATCCTCAACCACCATTTTACTATAAAGCCCCTTTTTCACCTGTTGATGTTGTGCAGGAATATATCCGTCCCGCAAGATTGGTGGAGAATGGCAAAGAAATAATAAAACCGGCATTGAGTGAAAGTGAAATTATCCGCTTTGATCCGGTTGGTGAACTGGAAGCGTTCAATACAGATGGGCTTCGTTCTTTAATTCATACAATGAAGCATATTGCGGATATGAAGGAAAAAACATTGCGCTGGCCGGGACATATAGATTTAATTATTGCAATGAAAAAAGCCGGAATGTTTGATGAAGAACCAATTTCTATAAACAATCAGGAAATTTCGCCATTACACTTTACTGCTACTAAGTTGATTGAAACATGGAAACTGGGTATTGACGAAAAAGAATTTACGATTATGAAAGTGGTTTTAAAAGGTGAGGAACAAACTATAACATATCACTTGTATGATGAATATGATATTAAAACAAAAACTTCATCCATGTCTCGTACCACAGGTTATACATGTGCAGCGGCAGTACACTTGATTGCAAATGGGTTATTCAATAAAAAAGGAGTCTTTCCGCCAGAGTGGGTGGGCAACAATAAAGCCTGTTTTGATTTTGTGATTGATTATTTGAAAGAAAGAAATGTAATCTGGAACAAAGAAATAAAGCCTTCTTTAGTCAGTCATACTCATTGAGATTTCATTAATCTGGAAAAATTAACCCTGAATTTTTATATTTCTTTTTTTGATATAACTGTGCCAAAGTATCATACTTGCTATGGTACGGTGGGGCCTCCACTTTTCTGCTATCAATAACATTTCTTCTTTGTTAGTTTCTTTTGATAATTTCATAACTTCTTTCATACTGTTTACCAAAGCAATATCTCCCAGCGGAAATAAATCGCTGCGCTGCTGGCAATGCATCAGATAAACATCAACCGTCCAGTTACCAATTCCTTTTACGCTAATCATTTCTTTATGAATGGCTTCATCAGTCATAGTAGGATGTTTACTCAAATTCACTTTTTTAGTTTTTACTGCTATTGCCAATTCTTTTGCATAAACAATTTTTTGCCGACTAAAATAACAAGCCTTTAGTTCCTTGTCGGTCAGTTGTAGAATGCGGGCTGGTGTCACCTTTGCAATTTTTTCTTTCAATTTGGTAAATGCGGCATAGGCTGAGGCTAGTGAAACCTGTTGTTCCAGAATAAATAGTATAAGTGATTGAAATGTAGCAGGTCTTGACCAAAATGGAGGATATCCGTATTTTACAATAATATCTGACAGATGTTTATCTTTTTTTGTGAGAAGGTTACAGATTTTCTTGAAATCCTTTTCAGAAAAAATATTTGTGATAGCATGCATTTGAGAAATTATTAATATTTAACTTCAGCGACCAATAAACCTTAGTTATGAAAATTATTTGTATAGCTTTTTGCGGCTTACTGATTGCATGCAATGCTAAGCAAAAAAACGATCATTCATCAAAACCTTCAGATCCTGTAGATGCGACGCATCTGGTAACGATGGAAGGTATTGGTGATATAAAAGAAGGAATTTCGCAATCGGAGTTGGAAAAAATTCTTCAAAGAAAAATTCCACTTACAAATCCTACTGATTCTTTGTCTGGCTCCTGGATGGATTATGCAACAGTGCCTTATCAAAACGATTCGCTTTACTTTACATTCGTAAGAACCTATACTACTGTTGTTGATAGTTTTTATATGCGGCTACTGGCAATTGAATCAAAAAACCCTTTGGATAGAACGCAGCATAACATTGGGGTGGGGTCAACAAAAAAAGAAATTATTGAAGCTTATCCTGAAAAACGAATTTATATGGAGCCTGAATATGAAAATGACAGTTTATTTACAAGAAGTAAAATATTTTATATGGTGTATGTAAGAGACGACCGCGAAGGCCCACAGATAGCTTGTTACCTTAAAAACGGGATTGTCTATAAAATGGAGGTAAGTACTTTTTATGATGACGAAGAGTAAACAATTTTTTTGTAATAATATTTTATAAACCAAAACTCAGAAAAAATGAAACAAATTACATTAATGGCTCTTGCAATAGTAATTTTTGCATCATGCAGCAGCGACAAGAAAAAGGAAAATAATACCAATAAAAAGGAGAAAAAAGAAGTTGCTGCAGAGTATCTTGTATCTAAAGATGGTATTGGAGATTTAAAAATTGGTTTGACACAGGCAGAAATAGAAAAATTATTAAATCAACCGCTGATAATGAAACATGCTAAAGAAGCTGACACTTGGATGGACACAACCACCGCAAAATATAAAGACATTGATGTAACACTTTATTTTGAAAAGCAATATGCTGAAGATGAAAACAGTCCACGTATTATGCAACTATCAGGAATAAATACAACAAGCCCAAAATGCAGAACAGCAACCGGGCTGGGCATAGGCGATGATAAGATGTCAATAATTGAAGCTTATGATAATAGCCCAATTGACTTAGGCCCCGAATATTTTATGGTAAACGACACCACCTGGGAGCCAAGTAAAACTAAATTTTATGTAAATGTAAAAGACGACAAGTATGATAAGCAGCTTGTGTTTAAGCTGGAGAATAAGAAAATTACAGCTTTAGAAGCAACTTTGTTTATTGGAGAATAATGTTTTTTAGTTTACCATATTTTTCCAAATCCTTTTTCAGCAGAGCCGATTTACGCTCTGCTGCTTTTGTTCTGATGGCAGTTTCCTTTTCTGCAATCTTATTAAACATCATATTGGCTACCAGGCCACTTATTAGGTTTGAGAGGCTAAGATTGAGTTTATCGCCTGTAAATAATTTGACGGGAGCAATCAGGTTATTCCATTCAGTTTCCAATTTATAATTTTCTAACGCCTGATGCATTACCGGCGAAATGCTTTTCCACAAAGTATCACCCATTGTTTTTCGCAAATAATCGGTAGCAGATGTACCGCCATTTTTTACAATTTGCACAGCATCTTTTAGCGACATTTGTTTAATGCCCAAAAGAAAAATGGGAACAGATTTCTCAACTGTTTGCTCGGTAGCAGTACCCAATGTGGCCGAAAATTTTCCAATCTCTTTACTCAGCCCTAAAGTTTCAAGTGTGTTGAGTATTTTTTGAAAATCTTCTGGCATCAATGCATTCAATAAAGTTTCTTTAGAAAAAGCACCTTTCTTACTCAGTATTGAGCCGCCAAACTCGCTTCCCAGCGATAATACTTCACGTATAGCACTTTCGGCATCGCGGGCTGATAATATATTTTTCAAACTGCTGCAACCGGATAACAACATTGAAAATGACAAAAACCAGATAAAAATTCTTTTCATTTGTTGAATTATTTTTTGCTCTTGAATTTTTCAATCGCTGTTTTTGTAAAATCACTTAACACCAGTCGGCCGCTTATTTTTGCTCTTTCCATCAACAACTGATCCCAATGTGATGTACCTTCCCAAAATATTTTTTTCATCTCTGCCATTGCATGCGGCGATGATTGTGATAATACTGAAGCCAGACGCTGTACAGCCGCATCAATGTTGCTGCTATCTGTATGAAGTTCTGCAAATAATCCGTTTTCATTGGCCCATTTGGCACTGCGCCAGCCAGTAGCATCTATTGCCATTGTACTAAAAGCCGCGGCGCCTGTTTTTCTTTCTACTGCAGGGCCTACTACAAAAGGACCAATGCCTACTGCGAGTTCACTGAGTTTTACTTCGGCTGCTTCTGTTGCAATTGCATAGTCCACAGCAGCAGCTATACCTACACCACCGCCCACACATTTACCTTGAATGCGGCCGATAACAAATTTTGGACAAAGACGAAGGGCATTGATCACCTTTGCAAATCCACCAAAGAACTCTAGTCCTTCCGTTTCGTTTTTTATTTGTGTGAGTTCGTCAAAGGATGCACCTGCACAAAATGCTTTTTCTCCGGCAGATTTAAGAATGATAACTTTTGATTTAGCATTATTACCGGCATCAGTAATAGCATTGGCCAATTCATTCAGTATTTTGCCCGGCAGCGAATTGCTTTGCGGATGAAAAAACTCAATGGTAGTAACGCCATTTTGTGATTCGGATTTTACATATCCGTTTTGATTGATGTCTGTCATAATTTTTATTTCATTACAAATATACTTTACAGTATTGCCCTGTAAAACTTATTGTTAAATATTTATCTTGTTGAGGAATTGTTTACTAAAGACATAAATTTGACTTATGAAGAAGTTTTTGTTGTGTTTGCTGATAAGCATTTTTACTGCCACATCATTTGCGCAGCATTGCCCATTTGATGGAAGTAACCTGATCGTTATTAAACTGATGGACAAAAGCGGAAATGTAATAGCAGTACCTAAAGACTCTGTTTTTCTTGTGGAAGTAGATAACCCGATTGCAGATTCGTGTAAGTTCAATGAAGGGCTACTACGTCTGCAGTTTGGAAAGATGGAAGAAAAATTGATTAATCGTCACGAGGGAGCATGGGTTTCATGGGCAAAAGAAAGATCCAAAGATTGTTCATTTATGCAACCCGGTCACCTTGCCGTAGTGCTGGGGCAGGCAGGTTATAGTTGTATGATACCTGTCAATAATGACTACCGTTATATCAAAAGGAAGTTTGAAATAAGGGTAAAGAAAAATAATGAAGAAAAAATTTTGGCATCATTAACCGATAATGATATTAATAAACTATGTACTGCTGCTGGACCCTGGACAAGAATTAAACCCATTGAATTGGTGATTGATTAATTTCTACCTTTTCTCTCCACCATCGTCAGTATCGTAGCCACTCCTGTTAATTCGGTTGTTTCATCAATCATTTCTACCAGCCATTTTACAATGCCTTTGTCTATATCATCGCCTCGTTTAAAGTCTTCGGGCTTTTCAATGATTCGTTTATCATTCGGCAGTTTTTCCTTGCAGGTAAATCGTATATGAATTTCGGAGCCGGGATAAACCGGTTTGGTGAACCGTAGTTCATCTATTCCATAATTCAGTAAGATGGGATTTTTTTCATAACTGTCCACAAATAATCCCGCGGAAATACTCATGATGAAGTAGCCATGTGCTACCTGCTGTTCAAACATAGTACCCGTAAAATCAGTGGTTTTTATATGCGCATAAAAATGATCACCACTCAGGTCGGCAAAGCGATCGATGTCATCAGCCGTTATCACTCTTTTATCAGTTACAATTTGATCACCAATTTGCAATTCATCAAAATATTTTTTGAAAGGATGCTTTCCCGGATCTTTTCCTTTTGCATTTTGCTGATAGACGTTTGTAATTTCTGTAATCGTCGTTGGTGAACCCTGCAATGCAGTTCTTTGTAAATAATGTTTTACACCACGGATGCCGCCCATTTCTTCACCTCCACCTGCACGCCCCGGGCCGCCATGTACCAGCAGTGGCAGCGGTGAGCCGTGTCCTGTATTTTCTTTTGCACACTCATTGTTTAATATCAATATCCTTCCATGATGTGTAGCTGCGCCAATAACATATTGACGGGCTTCTTTATAATCTGCCGTTACTATTGTACTCACTAGACTTCCTTTTCCCAGTTTGCTGAGTGCAATAGCTTCGTCGGCAGTTTTATAAGGCATGATGGTGCTCACCGGACCAAAGGCTTCCACTTCATGTGCTTCTTTTGCTTCAAATGGTTTAGTGTTCATCAATAATATAGGCGACATAAAAGCACCTTTGGCAGCATCTGCATCTACTACTGCTACCGAGTCGAGAGAGCCATACACAATTTGCGAAGAAGCCAATAATTTTTGTATCTGAGTTTTTACTTCGGTTCTTTGAGTTTCGCCGGCCAGGCTTCCCATTCTTACTTTTTCATTCAACGGATTGCCAATTACTGTTTGAGATAAAGAAGTGCCGATAGCTTTCCACACTTCTTCCAATTTATTCTCCGGCACAAAAATTCTGCGAATGCCTGTACAGCGTTGCCCGGCTTTCAGCGTCATTTCCTTTCTTATTTCTTTGATGAAGATTTCCCACTCCGGTGTTTCGGGTGTTACATTTTGCCCCAGTACAATACAGTTGAGCGAATCGGCTTCCATATTGAAGGACACATTGTTTTGCAGAATGTGTTTGTTTTGTTTCAACATAAGACCCGTAGATGCTGAACCTGTAAAGGTAACTACGTCTTGTGATGTAACATGATCCAATATATCGCCAGCGCTGCCGCAGATAAGCTGCAATGCACCCTCGGGCAATATTTTTGAAGCAATGATTTCCTTCACCACCGCTTCAGTAAGATAACTGGTAACGGTTGCCGGCTTTACGATGGATGGCATACCGGCCAAAAGGTTTACCGCAATTTTTTCCAGCATGCCCCAAACCGGGAAATTAAATGCATTAATATGGATGACTACACCTTCCTTTGGCGAAAGAATATGGGTGCCCATAAAAGTATTCTGCTTGCTCAGGTTATGGCTTTCCCCGTCAATACAAATGACATCATCCGGAAATTTTCTGCGCAATGATGCATTGGCAAACAGATTGCCGATACCGCCTTCAATATCCACCCAGCTATCGGCTTTGGTGGCTCCGGTTTTATAACTCAGTTCATAAAAACGAGGTAAGTGTTTGCGAAGGTGCATGGCTAATGCTTTAAGCATATTACCCCTTTGATGAAACGTCATTTTGCGAAGCCCGGGATTGCCCACATTTCTTGCATAGTCGGTTATTATTTTAAAATCGAGACCAGCCGTACTTGCAGCAGCTACCGGCTCTGCAGTGATTGCATTATACAATGTTTGACCCGCTTCTGCACCACGCACCCATTTACCAGCTACATAATTTTCCAGTTGATACATCCGTATTTTGATTTTGAAATACGAAAATACCTCAAAACTGACTGATATGATACACGAATATGACAAGCGTCATTCTTTAGTATTTTAGGGTGTATAATTTTGTTTTATAAATTATGTTATATGAAAAAACTTTCATTGATTTTATCCTGTTTCTTTTTATTGACAATTGCAAAAAGCAGTGAGGCACAAACTAAAGAAAAATGGCCCGAGCTGGAAACCTTTCATGAAGTGATGAGTAAAACTTTTCACCCAGCTGAAGAAGGCAATCTGGATCCCATCAAAACCCGTAGCTACGAAATGGTGCAGAAAGCCATTGTCTGGAAAAACTCAACAGCTCCGTCAGGGTACGATAAAAATGCTGTAAAGAAAACATTGAAAAAACTGGTAAAAGGTGCCAAAGAATTGAACAATATGGTACAGCGCAATGCTGCTGATAATGAAATAAAAGAAGAACTGACAGAACTGCACGAAGTATTTCATGAAATAACTGAGAAATGTAAATCAGGCGATCATCATTAACTTTGTGTAAAAAATAAAGCATGAAAAAATTTTTTTTGTTGATGGGAGCTGTTTCATTTTTTATCAGTTGTAATAATGCCGATAAAAAAAGCGGCGGCGGACTCAAAGCAAAAGCCGACAGTCTGTATCAGGAAGTATTGCACGGACACGATGAAGGCATGGTAGGCTGGATGAAAATTGAGGACAAGAAAAAATCCATTCAGCATTTGCTGGATTCGGTAAATACACTGGCTGGGAAAGCATCCACTGATTTAAAAGAAAGACTCTCGGGTGCAATGAATGATTTGCAAACGGCCTACAACGATATGGACAGTTGGATGCGTGATATGAATCTGGATTCTGCAACCGACAATCTTGAACAGCGCATTAAATATTTGACGGAAGAAAAACTGAAGGCTGCTACTATTAAAGCTGCTATCAACAATAGTATTCAAAAAGCAGATTCTCTTTTACGATCTAAGTTTTAACCCGCTATCACTGGAAAATATTAAACTGCCTGAAGTGATTTAAAATAAATTTTAGAATCTATACTAGGACCCACAATTAATCATTTGCAAAAATTTTGTAAATTTGAATAATAGGATAAATAAATGAACAGACTTTTAGCATATAGTAAAGACATCTCTAAACTTTGTAAAATCCACAGAGTTAAGAGTTTGTATGCTTTTGGTTCTGTCTTGTCTGAAAAATTTGAAAAGGATAGTGATATTGATTTGATTGTTGATTTTGATAACATAGACGTTGAAGATTATGCAGACAACTATTTTAACTTTAAGTTTTCACTGCAAGATATCTTAAAACGTCCTGTGGATCTTTTGGAAAACAAAGCCATTAAAAATCCATATTTCAAGCAAGCTGTTCATCAGCAAAGACTACTTGTATATGGACAATGAAGCAAAAACATGGCCTTACGATATATTAAATGCAATTGTTGAAATTGATAGTTTTTTTGGCAACACACCAAAAACTTTTATTAACTATCAAAAAGATTTGAAGACAAAACGGGCAATTGAAAGAAACATTGAAATTATTGGTGAGGCACTTAGCAGAATTTTGAAATACGACGATACGATTTCCATTACCCATTCACGGAAAATCGTTGATACCAGAAATAGAATCATTCATGGATACGATTCTGTTTCTGACGAAGTAATTTGGGGAATTGTATGTAAACATCTTCCTGTACTAAAAACAGAAGTTGAACCTTTATTGGGTGAATAGAAGACTTCGCTTTACTTAAGGATTTTCTCCTTTTTTTCTAACACCAAAATCTAAAATTAAACCATACCCAAAACCCTACCCCGCCACCAGCGGCGAAATCCCAAACTGCTTCAGGTGATGCAGGATGTGCTTATGCAAGAGCTGAATGTTTTCGGTAAAATCCAGATCGCCAAAAACGGGATGCGTTGTTTTGAATTGCGGATTGCTTTCAAATGCATTAAAGAAATAAATCAACTCTTCCTGCAACTTTCCAATCGCTGCCTGCACGGTTTGTTTTCTTAGTGGCAAAGGCTCTTCGGGCAATACAGGGCTTTTAGTGTTTTCCTTAAATGGTTTATCACTCATCATAAATGCTTTGAAGAGCGGCAATTTATCTGCAGGGGTTACAACCTCCATTTTTATTTTTCCACTGGCTACCATCATCACATCGGTTAAATGTTCTATCATCTGATGCACATTCATCTTGCCCCATTGTGCAGCAGTGTTGGGGTCGAGCTGTTGCAGACAAACAATAAATCGGGTGCGTAAAAAATTTTCTTTTTCCAGACTCATGGTTTACAAATGTAAGCAGGCTTTATAAAAAAATAAACCCCGGATTTTATTATTGGGGCTTACACATTTTTCGGTTTATTTTATTTTCTTTTCAATACAGGCCGACAAGCGTTCAAATATTTCACCGATGGTGCCCATGCCGTTGATCTGTTTTAATTTTTTTTCTTTGGAATAATATTCGGCAACGGGCAGTGTTTCTTTTCTATATACTTCCTGTCTTTTGCGTTGCACATTTTCATCGGCATCGTCGCTTCTTCCCGATGTTTTACCACGATGCACAAGTCTTTTAATCAGCTCTTCTTCATCTACCTCCAGCATCAACACCTGGCTAATGGCCGTTTTTTTTAAGTCTAATAATTTATCCAAAGCCTTTGCCTGTGGAATCGTTCTTGGAAAACCATCAAACAAAAAACCACGGGCACCTTTATGCGCATCAAAATAAGAGTCGACCATGCCAATCACTACTTCATCGGGTACCAGTTGCCCTTTATCTATAAAAGCTTTTGCTTCTAAACCTAATGGTGTTTTATCTTTTATTTCCTGACGCAGCAAGTTGCCGGTTGAAAGATGTACCAGGTCATATTCATCTACTATTTTATCCGATTGAGTTCCTTTGCCACTTCCGGGAGGACCAAATAACACAAGATTAAACATACGCAATTACCAGTTTTGGTTACGGACAAATATAATATTCCCGTATTGATTATGGCCTGATAATCTGAAATAAAACGATCTAATTTCAAGGTTTGAACTCATTTTTTTAAAAATTTGGCTTGAAAAACGTTTGCACTAGAGAATTCATAGAATTGATTTTTCAATAATAGCACTTTCAATTATTAATTATCTGGCATTAAGAGTTTATTTTCAATGCATTTGATATTGTTAATTTTTATTTCGAGTTGAAAGCAAGATGATACTTTTGCTTTTAAAATAAAAAAGTATGAAAGCGCTACGACTATTCTTTTTCTTTATCCTATCGGTATTAATAATTGTAGCAGTATTAATGTATGTGCTTCCCAATTCACAAAAAGTAGAGAGAACTGTTATTATTAAAGCTCCTGCTTCAGCGATATACAATGAGTTGGTGAAACTGGAAAATTTTAATAAATTTTCAGTATGGAGTCAACGAGATCCTGCAGCAAAGTTTTCTTTTATCGGCAAAGATGGAACTGTGGGTGCTGCTACCTCTTGGAAAGGCGATCCTGAAATAGCAGGGGAAGGTACAATTGAAATCACAGCGTTGACGCCAAATAAAAAAATTACTCATAAGCTCCGTTTTACAAAACCAAAAAAGGGAAATGCTATTTCATCTTTTTTATTAAATGAAGTAAACGGCACTACTTCTGTTACCTGGCTTTTTGAGATAGCAACACCCCGACCCTGGAACATATTTAATCTGTTTGCCAGTTTGGAAAAAGAAAAGGGCAAAGATTTTGAGGAGGGACTTGCACTGCTCAAGTCGGCTATGGAAAAAGCGAATGGTACCGAAGCAAAACAAGAAAGTTTTAAAGTAGAAACATTGAATTTTCCTGCTACAAATTTCGCAGCCGTAAAACAACAAATACGCTGGGCCGATTTACCGTCTTTCTATGCAGAGCATTTGCCTATTGTTATTCAGGAAGCACAAAATGCAGGAGCCACACCGGGCACCGCCAGTGGATTAATATTTTCATGGGATGAAAAATCACAACAGACAAATTATGCAGTTGCTGTTCCGGTGACTGTCGAAACCACCATTAATAATCCCATTGTACAGTCGGTAAAAATAGCGGCTAGTAAGGCCATTGCCGTTACCCTGTCGGGAGGGTATGAAAAATTACCTGATGTATATGCCAGTTTGAGAAAGTATATCAACGAAAATGATTTAAAAGAAAAATCACCTGCAATAGAGCAATATTTTTCGGGACCGGTTAATGAAAAGGACACTTCAAAATGGCTTACCAAAGTGGTGCTACTGGTAGAATAGGCAATAAAAAGTTCAGTGATTGAATTTTAATCTCAGTTTAAGCCGTTCAACAAACTTTTTTGTCAAGGGGCTGCATTATCTGTAAGTTTAACAGTAAAAACTTACTATAATGAGAAACTTCTTTTTCCTTGTTTTTATATCTTTTGCTTTTACTACTACTGCTCAAAAAATTTCATTAGAGCAATTCAAAAGCTGGACGCCACGCAATATTGGCCCAGCCGGTATGAGTGGTCGTATTACAGCAATTGATGCGGTATGGTCCAATCCCAATGTGATTTATCTGGGCTCAGCTTCAGGCGGTGTATGGAAAACCGAAAACAACGGCAGCTCCTGGTCACCGGTTTTTGATGAGCAACCCACACAGAATATCGGCGCCATCAGCATTCAACAAAACAATCCTAATATAGTATGGGTAGGTACTGGCGAAGGAAATCCACGCAACTCTATCAATCTGGGTAGTGGTATTTATAAAAGTATGGATGCCGGAAAAACTTGGAAGAAAATGGGACTTGAAAAAACGATTTGTATTCATCGTATTGTTATTGACCCTTCAAATCCAAATACCGTTTATGCAGCAGCAATTGGAAATCCGTTTGCCCCGCATAATGACAGAGGCGTTTTTAAAACAACTGATGGTGGAGAAACCTGGAATAAAATTTTATATACCAACGATACTACTGGCTGTGCCGATTTGGTAATGGATCCATCCAACCCCAATAAACTGATTGCAGCCATGTGGCAGTTTAAAAGAACTCCCTGGAATATGATAAGTGGCGGCCCAGGCAGTGGTTTGTTTATAAGCATTGACGGTGGTAAGAACTGGAAAAAACTATTGAAAGAAGATGGTATGCCCGATGGCCAACTGGGGCGCATTGGCGTAGCTTTTTCCAGAAGTATGCCAGCACGGGTGTATGCAAAAGTGGAAGCTACAAAAAACGGGTTTTATAAAAGTGATGACGGCGGTTTTAAATGGTCTTTGGTCAACAGCGACCCTGCACAAGTAACCGATCGACCATTTTATTACAATGAAATATATGTGGACCCGGTAAATGAAAACAGGATTTATGATATTCATTCAACTGTAACTTTTAGTGAAGACGGAGGCAAATCATTTGGTACGATGCTTCCTTATTTCGGCATACACCCCGACCATCATGCCTGGTGGATCAACCCCAATGATGCAAATCATATTATGGATGGCAACGATGGTGGCATTGGCATTTCATGGGACAGAGGGAAGACATGGGTGTTTGATGATAAAATTCCTGCTGGGCAATTTTATCATGTAAATGTTGATAATAATTTACCCTATAATGTTATGGGTGGTATGCAGGACAATGGCAGTTGGTTTGGCCCCAGCTATACCTGGAACAATGGCAGCATCAAAAATTTTGAATGGTATAATGTAGGTGGCGGCGATGGTTTTGATGTAATGCCCGATGCGAATAATGGCGATTGGGTTTATAGCGAAAGTCAGGGTGGGGCTTTTATAAGGAAAAACTGGAAGACAGGAGAAACCTGGTCGGCAAAGCCACCCAATACCGATCCTCAACAATTAATGCGCTACAACTGGAATACGGCAATGGCTCAGGATCCTTTTGATAAAAAAACAATTTATCTGGGAAGTCAGTTTGTACACAAAAGCACTGACAATGGTGTAAGCTGGCAAATCATTTCGCCTGACCTTACAACTAATGATGCTGAAAAAATAAAAGCTTACCAAAACACCGGTGGCCTTACAATGGATATTACCGGAGCGGAAACGCATTGCAGCATTCTGTCTATTTCGCCATCAACAATACAGCAAGGTGTATTGTGGGTAGGTACTGATGATGGTGTAGTACAGCTTACAAAAGACGGAGGAAAATCATGGACAAGTTTTCGTGGAAAAATTCCCGGGCTTCCTGCCGGTTGTTTTGTACCACAGATAACGGCATCAAAACATAATGCGTCAGAGGCATTTGTAATTGCAAATGATTACCGTCGTGGTGATTTTAAAACTTATGTATTTCGTACAAAAGATTTTGGTGCTACCTGGACAAGAATGGTGGATGACACTAAAGTAAAAGGTTATGCGATATGTATGATTCAGGATCCAGTAGAGCCTAATCTCATTTTTTTGGGAACGGAGCATGGTCTTTGGGTAAGTTTTGATAATGGAGCAACTTATGAACAATGGAAAAATGGTTATCCATCCGTTTCTACTTACGATATGGCCATTCAGGAAAGAGAGGCTGATTTAATTATCGCAACATTTGGAAGAGCACTATGGGTTTTAGATGATATAAGACCGCTCAGAAAAATTGCAGCCAATAATGGTAAACCATTTACTTCACCTATTACCGTTTTTGAAGCGCCTGATGCGTATCAGGCACAATACAAAGCAGCCAATGGGTACGACTGGAGCACATTTGGATTATACAATGGCGATAACAAAAGAAGAGGTGCTGCTATTTCATTATTTGTAAATAAGACAAAGACAAATAAAGATTCAGTACAACATAAACCTACAAATGAAATTACAGTAACACCTGCTCAAGGTTTTGGTGGTGGCCGCTTTGGTGGTTTTGGACAAGGATCAGCAGGCAGTGGCAGCGAAAAACTGATTGCAAAAATTTATAACAGTAATAATGAACTCATCAGAACATTGAACTGGAATGTTGATACCGGTTTTAACCGTGTGTATTGGGGAATGGAAGAAAAAGGTTTCAGACAGCCAGGTTCACCTAAGCCAATGCACGGTGCTTCAGAGCCCGGTGGTTTTCAGGTATTGCCCGGAAAATATAAAATAGTTGTTTCATATAATAAATCTTCAGATTCAACTTATGTAACCGTAAATGATGATCCACGAATTGGAAATAGAAATGGAATAAAACTGGCGCAAAGAATATTAATTGACCGTTTGAAAAAATCTGGAGATAAGCTAACCGCAGGTATGGATCAACTGACTGAAGCAGAAGAAGTATGTACTAAAATGACGGCACAACTAAAAGGCGTGGAAGGAAAAGATGCAGACTCACTCAAAAAATCTACAGGAAAAATGACGGCTGAAATAAAATCAATAAGAGAGTTTATCAATGGTAAGTCATCAGATAAACAAGGGCTGGCCAGAAATCCTTTTGATGTAACTGTAATGTCGCAGGTACAAGCTGCACAGCAATCTATATTAGGTAAAATGGCTACACCTGGTACTACAGAGGAAGCAATGGTGGCAAATGCGGAAAAAGCAATTGAAGAAACATTGCAAAAAATAAATCAATTCTTTGAAGGAAAATGGAAAAACTATCGACAGCAAGTAGAAGGTACAAAGTTGAATCTGTTTAAAGAGTATAAACCGTTGTAACAACTGTTAGAAAAATTTGTAAAATTAGTGCCGTTTTTATGGCACTTTTTTATTACCTTAAAGAAAATAAAGCGTATGCTTAAAATGAACGCAGGTGTATGGATTGGCATTATTGGCGGTATCATTGGACTTGCGGTAGGCGTAGGTGCAGTAGTGGCTACAGGCGGCTCCGAAGGAAAGTATATTGCACTTGGAATGTTGCTTTTGTTTGGTGGCGTATTTTATTTGTTATATCGCCTCATTTTTAAACCATTGATAAATACGGCACGGTTGCAAAAAACGGGCATACCTGCCAGAGCTACAATTTTAGAAGTGAAAGACACTGGCGTTACCATCAATAATAGTCCACAGGTAAAACTGATACTGGAATTGAAAAATAGTTTTGGTCAAAAATATACAACACAAACCCGTGTGCTGGTATCACGCATTAATCCCAATGCCTATATGCCAGGTATGGAAATTCCGGTAAAAATAGATCCCAAAAATGAACAGAATGTAGTGCTTGATTTTTCGGGAGGTGCAACGGCTACCATCAGTGCCAATACAGCAGTTAATCAAAGTGCTGTGCAGTCTGAATTGGAGCAAATTGAAAGAGAAAATGAAATAATAAGGTCTTCGGGAAAACCTGCAAGGGCTATTATAAAGAAAAATACATTTTTAGGTGTGAATGTAAATGGCAATAATCCATGGGTATTATTGGAATTAGAAGTGTTGCCCGAAGGATCGTCCTCTTTTAGCGCAAGTACAAAAGGAGTGATAAAGGAATCATCTGTATCCAAATTTCAACCAGGATGCGAAATATTTGTAAAATATGATTTTTATGATAACAGCAAGGTATCAATAGATCATTCCTGATACTGTTTTAGTTAATCCCATTTCCCTACATTTGCGACTAACGGTAGTCGTTGCTATAAGTTTGAAAAAATTGCGATAAAAATTGGAATAGCAATAACATCCTAAAAAATTGCATATGAAATTATCTTATTTATCCGAGACATTAATTGGCTCCGAAATTGTAAAATTAGGTGGAGAAATAAGAGAAAAAATCCGCCGGGGCGAACGTATTTACAATTTTACAGTAGGCGATTTTGATCCTTCTATTTTCCCCATTCCAAAAGAACTTGAAGATGCTATTGTTGATGCTTATCGAAAACATTTTACAAATTATCCTGCTGCAGAAGGCAATCTCGATTTACGTGAAGCCGTAATTTCTTTTACAAAACAAGAAGAAGGGTTGGACTACGGAGTCAGCGAAGTGTTGGTAGCATCAGGGGGCAGGCCATTAATCTATGCAGTTTTCAGAGCCGTATGCGATGCAGGCGATAAAGTTATCTATGCGGTTCCTAGTTGGAACAACAATCACTATACACATTTTGTAGGTGGCCAGCATGTTGTAGTTGAAGCAAGTGCAGAAAATAATTTTATGCCAACTGCTGCAGATATTGAGCCGCATTTAAATGAAGCAACCTTAATTTCTCTATGCTCGCCACAAAACCCCACAGGCACAACGTTTAAGAAAGAGGAATTAGAAGCCATCTGCGATCTGGTTATTGAAGAAAATAACAGAAGAGGCGAAGGAGAAAAAAAATTATATGTCATGTACGATCAAATGTACTGGCACCTTACTTATGGCAATATCAGCCACTACAATCCGGTTTCATTAAGACCGGAAATGAGAAAATATACCATTTTTATTGATGCCATTAGCAAAGTGTTTGCTGCTACGGGTGTACGTGTAGGATGGAGCCTGGGCCCCGCTACCATAATTGCAAAAATGAAATCTATCCTAACACATGTAGGTGCATGGGCGCCTATGGCCGAACAAAAAGCAGTTGCCTATTATTTAAATCAGCACCGCGATAATATTAAAAAGTATCTCAATCATTTTAAATCAGAAATTGAAGAAAGACTTAGACGCATTTATGAGGGATTGATACAATTGAAAAATGAAGGATTGTCTGTGGATGCCATTGCACCTGAAGCAGCAATTTATCTGACTATTAAGTTTGATCTTGTTGGAAAATCTACTGAAGATGGAAAGTTGCTAGCCGATCAGGGAGCCGTTACAGCCTATATATTGAACGAAGCAAAATTAGCAGTAGTTCCTTTTTATGCATTTGGTGCCAGCAGAAGCTCGGCATGGTATCGGCTAAGTATTGGAACATGTAAAAAGGAAGAAATAAACGAAATGTTGCTGAAGCTTAAAGAAGCATTAAAACGACTGAGTTGAGTTCAGTTTTTATTAATTAAAAATCGAAAAATTTTTAACCGGGCCTGTCTGCTTTCTTTCCAGATTTTTTTTGGATTATTGGTGATGCTGTTCCTATTCACCAGTTCGTGTGCTGTACAAAATTGTATTGGATTTTCCACCACTAAAAGGAGCGCATTTAATTCAGCCTCTTTCAGTGGTTCATGAAAAAATAAGGTCAAGCTTCTTTCGTTTCTGTACATAGCGCTATGTTAGTAGCCGCTCATTCCTTTATGACTGGGGCAGCCACAGTTTTTTCCTCCTTTGCCCGTGCCGGAATAGTAGTTGCGGTTGCAACTGGCCAGCAATAAAAGGGTGGAAACAAATAGTAATAAAGCGGCTTTATTTATCAACTTCATATCATGCACTTTTGGATTCTTAAATGGAAGTTCTAAATTAAAACTATTTTACAAACTATTTAGTATCTGAAGCGATCTAAAAACTTAAAAAAGTACTCATTTCACAAAATGACGGAAAAAAAATCGGGAAAATTACGCATTTTGGTTGCGCCACTTGATTGGGGACTGGGGCATGCTACCCGTTGTATTCCAATTATTCGAGAGCTATTAGCCAGAGATTGTGAAGTATGGCTTTCTGGTGAAGGAGCTCAAAAGGCATTATTGACTCAGGAGTTTCCACAACTCAGGTTTCTGGACTTAGAAGGCTATCGAATCAAATATGCAAAATCTGCAACTGGTTTAATTTTTGGAATCTTTCGGCAGATACGGCAAATAAAGAGATCAATAAATAATGAACATAAATGGCTGCAACAGGTAGTGAGTCAATATCATTTTGATGCCATCATCAGCGATAATCGTTACGGACTATATCATCCACAAATACCATCAGTTTTTATTACACATCAATTATTAATAAAATCTCCATTTGGAAAATGGAGTGAAAGATGGTTGCAGCAAAAAAATTATTCATATATCAACTGTTTTAGTCAATGCTGGATACCTGATGCAAAAGAAAAAAATATTCTGGCTGGTGATTTATCGCATCCTGAAATAATGCCGAATGTACCCGTTACCTATCTTGGTACTATTTCAAGATTTCAAAAAAAGGAGGTGAACAAAAAATCCGGTCATTTATTGGTTTTATTATCCGGCCCCGAACCGCAGCGTAGTTTGCTGGAAAATAAAATCATAGACGAAATAAGTTATTACCAACACACAGCAACTGTTGTGCGGGGTTTACCCGATGTAGAAAACCTGATTCCATCAACCAACATGATTCAGTTTTATAACCATTTGTCTTCTTCGCAATTGAATGAGGAATTACAAAAAGCATCAATTGTTATTGCAAGAAGCGGATACAGTACTGTTATGGATATTGCTGCTATGGGACAAAAAAGTATTTTGATACCTACGCCCGGACAAACGGAACAGGAATATCTGGCCCACTATCTGGCCGAAAAGAAAATGGCGCCTTTTGTTTCGCAAAAGGATTTTTCATTATCTAATGCGTTGGCATTGGCACATTCATTTCAATATAAATCAAGTAGTGTTGAGGTTGAAAATTGTTTGAATGAAGCAATTACATTGTTTGTAGAATCTATCAAAAATTAATTCTCTCCCAACTCTATCTTTGTATAAACTTACTCACTTGCAGGAGAAATCAAAAGCTCATATAGCGGTTTTACTTACCAATATATTTTTTGCCACCAATTTCAGTTTAATCAAATTTATTTCTCCAAAATATATTGGCCCTTATGGCGTCAATGTGGTTCGAGTAGGGGTAAGTCTTTTATTGTTTTGGATGGTCTGGCTATTTAGCAAATCATCTGCCCGTATTCAGAAAAAACATTGGTGGAGGTTTATTTTATGCGGACTTACTGGCGTGGCACTTAATCAAATGTTGTTTATCAAAGGACTCACGATGACCTCAACAGTTCATGCTTCATTATTAATGCTTTGCACTCCTTTGTTGATAACCATTCTTGCTTTTTGGGCGTTGAAAGAAAAAATTTCATGGTTCAAGGCATTAGGTCTGGTACTGGGAATTGCAGGCGCTGTTGTGCTAATTAGTTCAAAAAAAAATAATGGAGATGCCTCGTTGGATGGTGATTTGCTGATTGTACTCAATGCTATTTCTTATGCCCTGTATTTTATATTGGTAAAACCGTTGATGAAAATTTATCCACCACTACATGTAGTTCGCTGGGTCTTTACTTTTGGATTTATTTTAATTATCCCTTTTGGCTGGACACAGTTTAATGCAATTGAATGGCAACAAATGGGATGGGAGCAATACATTGCTTTATTTACCATTGTGTGCTGCGGTACATTTCTTGCTTATTATTTCAACGCTTTTGGATTGCAGCATCTTGGCGCAGGTGTTACAGGCTCCTATATTTACACACAACCAATATTTGCAACATTGATTGCTGTATTATTTTTAAACGAACAATTTTCAATTGAAAAATTATTATCCGGCCTATTAATTTTTTCAGGTGTTTATCTGGTAAGCCGAAAAACTCCGGTAATGGTAGAAGAGTAGTGATGAGTTATGATTCAGACTTGCCATTTTTAGGAAAGTCAAAAAACCAAAACTCCTTTTCCGCATTTTCAAAATCTTTCCAACATTCGCAATTTATTTTTACTGCAAATACACCGCAAGTGGGTATGTTGTCGATGCGTACATTGGTAAGGCGATTAGCAAAATAGGTAATTCCCTCGTTGTGAGAAAATAAGGCAATAGTTTCATATTCATTAGCTGCACTGCTTATTACCTCTTGAAACACGTCGGAAGATGCGAGGTACAAATCTTCTTTGAAGTGAAAATGTTTTTTCTTTATGTCCAAAATTTCAGCAAAGGCTTTTGCTGTTTTGGCTGCACGCTTTGCTGGGCTCGAGTAGATAGCGTCAATTATTATTTTTTTTGATTTTAATCTTTCAGCCATTTCCGGCGCATCTCTTTTCCCTCTTTCATTAAGTGGTCTGTCAAAATCGCTGAGCGAAGCATTGCCCCAGTCGCTTTTGGCATGGCGTACAAGAATCAAATTTTTCATAAATTAAGGTATTATGGTAATTTGTATTGATACTAAATTAATAGCCTCTTACTTTTTTTCCTTCCATAAAATTCATAAAAGCCTTGTTCACCACACGATTGCCGCCAGGTGTGGGGTAGTTGCCGGTAAAATACCAGTCGCCCAGATTGCTGGGGCATGACTTATGTAAATCTTCTATACTTTGAAAAATTACTTCAACAGGAATGTTGATACCAGGAGGCGTTATCAACTTTGCAATGCTGGCTGATATTTCTTCATTGGTAAATTGTTTATAAACCTGCTTCACTATATTTTCAGTATGCAATTGATCGTTGCGTTGCAACTCCTTACATTTTTCAAAAAGCTCTTTGAGAAAAGATTCTTTTCCTGCTTCTTTTATTAAAGAAACTACAGCATTGAAAGCAATGAAATCACCCATCTTGCTCATATCTATTCCATAACAATCAGGATAGCGGATTTGTGGCGATGAGGATACAATAATGATTCGTTTTGGTTGGAGACGGGCAAGCATTCGAATAATGCTTTCTTTGAGTGTAGTTCCTCTTACAATTGAATCGTCAATTACTACCAGTGTATCTTGCATTGCTCTTACCGTGCCATAGGTAATATCGTAAACGTGCTGCACCATTTCATTGCGGCTGGCATCTTCGGTAATAAAGGTGCGCATCTTCACATCTTTGATCGCAATTTTTTCAACCCGGATGCGACGATTGATCATTTCGCTGAGTTTTTCCTCATCAAATTCTTTGCCCCAGCTTTTTATACGTTCAATTTTTATGTTATTTAAATAGTCTTCCATGCCTTTCAACATTCCGTAAAAAGCGGTTTCAGCGGTGTTGGGTATAAAAGAAAAAATGGTATTCTTTAAATCATGTTCAATAGCATTTAGTACTTGTTCACTCAGATTGTAGCCAAGTGCAATCCGCTCACGATAAATCTTTTCGTCACTGCCTCTGGAAAAATAGATTCTTTCAAAACTGCAGGCCTTTCTTTCTTTGGGCTCCAGCACTTGTACTATTTCTATGGCTCCTGTTTCGTTTACGATTAAAGCTTGTCCGGGTAGTAGTTCCTGTACTTCATTTTCGCCGACATTAAAAGCGGTACGAATGGCTGCTCTTTCGCTGGCAGCTACTACTACTTCATCGTTGATGTAATAGTAGGATGGGCGAATACCATGTGCATCTCTAAAAACAAAACCAATACCATTTCCGGTGATACCAGCCACATGAAAACCTCCATCAATCAACGGTAAGGTTTTCTTTAATACTTTTTTAATATCCATATGTTGTGGTGATGCCTCATCTTCTTTGCAGAGAAAAGTATGTACCAGATCTATCAAAGCGGCAAGATCGCTAAAGCGAACAGTGTCGTGCGGTTCCTTACCAATGAGGGCAAAAAGTTCTTCGGAGTTGACGATATTAAAATTACCCGCCATTGCCAGATTGCGGCTGGGTATAGTATTTCGCTGAATAAATGGATGACAATATTCTATTTTGTTTTTTCCTTGTGTGCCATAACGAAGATGACCAAGAAGTACTTCTCCCAGAAAACGGACATGGCCTTTCATCAGTCCGGGATGGTTTTTTATTTCAGGGTGATAAAGTTCCAGTTCCTCAATTTCTTTTCCTATCTGTTGAAAGATATCGGCAATAGCCTGATGGGCATTGCTGCGAATGCGATGTAAGAATGGATATCCTGGTTCTACATTCAGTTTTACAGTGGCAAGCCCCGCCCCATCCTGTCCGCGGTTGTGTTGTTTCTCCATTAACAGGTAAAGCTTATTAAGCCCCCACAGTACGGTGCCATACTGTTGTTGGTAGTAGGAGAATGGTTTTCTCAGTCGGATGAATGCCAGTCCGCATTCATGTTTGATAGAGTCGCTCATGGAGTTGGCAAAGGTAACCAGCTGGAAGGGAAAAAAGAAAAAGGAGTAAAGAGGATGAAATCAGATAGTCCAATCGGATATGCTCAAATAAAAAAAAGGCTGTCCAACTAAGACAGCCTGTATTTAAAATTATTTTTTTTCAGGTTCAATAAATTTTTTAACTGAAGGACATTCTTCCTGGGTCTGTGGGTCAATTACTAAATAATAAGTTGGAATTTTTCCCATCAGCCATTTTTCCAGCACTTTGTTTTTCTTTTGTTCAAGTGCAAAATTTGAAATACGGCTATAATCATCATGCAAGTTCATACGGTGAGGTTCGGTTCTGGATTTAAGATAAACAATACGAACACCTTTTTTTTCTTGTTCATCTGTAAAAGGATTTGCTTTTGAAATGTCTCCCACATTCATCTTGCTAAGAACGCCTACCATGTCTTTATCCAGTAGATCAATAGTAACATGTGTTGAACCATCTCTGTTCATAATACAGGGACCGGCAAACTTAGTAGTTTCGTCATCACTGTATTTAGTAGCGGCAGCATTGAATGATATCTTTTCGTTTTTTATTTCGGTACGGATGCTGTCTAATTTTTTTCCTGCGGCGGCGATTTCATCTTCGGTTACCGGAGGGATACGCAGAATATGTTGTACAATGGCATCATCTCCACTACGCTGCACCATTTTGATAATATGGTAACCAAATTTTGATTTAACAGGAGCAGAAATTTCGCCTTCTTTTAATCGAAAGGCAGTAGCTAAAAATATCGGATCCCATGTTTTTTCATTTCGGTTGATTTGGTATTGTCCACAACGGTCGCGACTACCGGGGTCGTCCGATTTTTTTGCTGCAGCACACCAGTCCACCTGTTTGTTTTCCAATTGTTTTTTCAGATTTTGCATTTCTCCCAAAACATATAAATCTACATCCCTCGATGCTTTTGGGAAAAGGATTATCTGACATACTTCTAACTCTGATTCAAAAAAAGGAAGACTGTCTTTGGGTATCTGATTAAACCAGGTGGTTACTTCAGTGGGTGTGATGCGTACGCCATCTACAACTTTACGTTGCATGGCAGCGGCCAACTTTTGTTCTCTAATTGATTCTCGGGCATCATCTTTTATCTGGTAAATGGTTTTGCCGGCCATTTCTTCCAATGCATCTTGACTACCTACTTGATTAATGTATTGGCGAATGCGGTTATCTAAGTCTGCCTCGACCTCTTCTTCTGTAATGGGTAACGAATCTTTTTCAGCCTGCAACATCAGAATCTTAGAAATTAAAGCCTGATCCAGAATCTGACATTCAGCATCATCCGGTACTTTTTCTCCCCGTCGTCTTGCATCTTCAATAGAATTCTTAATGTCAGAATTGAGGATAATGCGGTCGCCTACAATCGCAATTATTTTATCAGCTACAATTTTAGCCGAATTTGATTGAGGTTGTGCTATGGCTACAGCACTCAACAGCACAAAGCAAACAGTTAGTAATTTTTTGATACTTAGCATAATTTCAAAAGTACTTCCTCGGCTTATAAGCAATAAACCCAGGAAGGGTATTTAACAAAAATTTTCAATGAAGTAAGCATAAAGACAATCAATCTCGGTTGAATAAGCATTCATACTTCATTTTACCTGATGATAGTCTTTGTAGCGTCAAACTCTTAAAGCGTCCGTTTTACTTCTTCTATTTCATAAGCTTCTACTATGTCGCCTACTTTTATGTCGCTATAATTTTTAATAGTTAGTCCGCATTCCATGCCAGATGTTACTTCCTTTGAATCATCTTTAAAACGTTTTAAGGAGCCTAGTTCAGCATTGGCCCCTTCTGCAGTAGGATAGATAACAATACCATCGCGGATAAGGCGAATTTTGGAATCACGTTTTATCTTACCATCTATTACCTGACATCCGGCAACAGTAGCTTTATCAAATTTGAACACTTCTTTAATCTCAACATTAGCCACAATTTTCTCCTGTACTTTGGGCTCCAGCATTCCTTCCATAGCGCTCTTCACTTCTTCTATTGCATTGTAAATGATGGAGTACATTTTAATTTCAATACCTGCATTTTCAGCAAGGCGTGAAGCCTGTAAAGAAGGTCGCACATTAAATGCAATTACAATAGCATCTGATGCCTCGGCAAGTACGATATCACTCTCGTTAATCTGACCCACACCTTTATGTATCACACTCACCAGAATTTCCTGTGTAGAAAGTTTTTGTAATGAGTCGCTCAAAGCTTCAACAGATCCGTCCACGTCACCTTTGATAATTACTTTCAGTTCTTTGAAACTTCCAAGTGCAAGACGACGACCAATTTCATCCAATGTAATATGCTTTTTGGTACGAATACCCTGCTCTCTTAGAATTTGTGCACGGCGATTGGCTATTTCCTTTGCTTCACTTTCGTCTTCATACACTTTGAATTTTTCGCCAGCCTGTGGTGCACCGTTCAATCCTAATATAACAGCAGGTGCCGATGGCCCTGCCTTGTCTTCTTTCTTGTTTCTTTCGTTGAACAAGGCTTTTACACGGCCAAAATGTTGACCACTCACCACCAGATCGCCTTGTCTTAAAGTTCCGTTTTCAACCAGAATGGTGGCTACATAACCACGGCCTTTATCAAGCGATGCTTCTATGATAGTACCTGTAGCTTCCCTTTCTGGATTTGCTTTCAGGTCTAGCAATTCAGCTTCAAGTAAAATTTTCTCAAGAAGTTTATCAATGTTCAATCCTTTTTTGGCTGCTATTTCCTGGCTTTGAAATTTACCGCCCCATTCTTCTACCAACAAGTTCATTTGGGAAAGTTGCTCATAAATTTTTTGAGAATTAGCGCCATCCTTATCTATTTTATTAATAGCAAAAATCATAGGTACACCGGCAGCCTGTGCATGGCTGATGGCCTCACGGGTTTGCGGCATCACTGCGTCATCTGCTGCTATTACGATAACGGCAATATCCGTAACCTTGGCACCACGGGCACGCATAGCGGTAAAGGCTTCGTGACCGGGCGTATCCAGGAAGGTGATCTCTTTTCCATTGCTGAGTTCTACCTGATAGGCCCCAATATGCTGGGTAATACCACCTGCTTCACCCGCAACAACGTTGGCATTACGGATATAGTCAAGCAATGAAGTTTTTCCATGGTCAACGTGTCCCATGATGGTTACAATAGGAGAACGTGGTTTCAAATCTTCCTCCTCATCATCGTCCTCCTCTTCCTCCATTTCCATTTGCTTTTCCATATCGATAAACTCAACCGTATGGCCAAATTCACCAGCAACCAGTTCAATTACCTCAGCATCTAATCTCTGATTGATTGAAACCATGATGCCCAGGCTCATACACTTACTGATTACTTCTGCAAAGTTTACATCCATCAGATTTGCTAATTCGCTAACGCTGATAAATTCTGTTACCTGCAGTTTGTTATCAGCTTCTGATTCGCCCATCGCTTCTGCGGCTTCATGTCTTTTTTCACGACGAAGTTTTGCTTTCAGACTCTTACCCCGGCCTGAGCCACCGGTAAGTTTGGCCTGAGTTTCTCTGATTTTATCCTGAATCTCTTTTTCGTCAATTAGCTTATCTTCTCTGCGGCCTCCACCACGGTTATCTCTTCTGTTTCCTCCGGTACTTCTTCCGCGGTTGAAATTACTACCACCACCTCCACCACCTTGTTTCTTATCTGCATCTTTATTTATAATGATATTCCGCTTTGGATCTTTTTTCTCAATTGGAATACGTTTTCTTTTTCTCTTTTCATCTTTTACAGGGCGGGTATCATTTGATACAGGCAGTTCTATTTTTCCTAAAATTTTTGGACCTGTCAGTTTTTCTACTTCAATATTTTCAATTACAGTTTGTTGTAGTTCTTCAGTAGCCGGCTCTTCTGTTACAGGTGTTTCTATCTTTGGTTCCTCTATTTTTTCAGCTACCGCTTCTTCTTCAGGTTTAGTTTTCTTCGCTTTTGTTTTTACCGTTTTTTCTTCTTCTGCTTTAGGCGGTTCTTCTTTTTTAGCTTTTACAATCTTCTTTGGTCTGGTAGAAGAGTCAATTTTATCCAGATCAATTTTCTTTACAACCTTTGGCTTTTCAATCTCAGGAGCTTCTGCTTTTATAACTTCTTCAGCAGCGGGGAGCTCTTCTTCTTTTTCGGTCTTTTTGCTTTTTGTCGTTTCTGGTTTTTCAACTGTTTCCTCAGCTTTTACAGTTTCTGCTTTTGTATCTACTTTTGTTTCTTCTGTTTTCTTAGAAATTTTTGAAGTAGTTTTCTCTTCTTTTTTGAAAAGAATTTCTTCTTCTTCTTTCTTTTTCTTTGGTTCAGCAACACTTTTGGGCAATTCTAGCTGATCACTTTTCATTTTAGCTGCCTTATCGCTTTGAAATTCTGATTGAAGCGAACGATACATGCCCTCTGTCAGCTTTGAAGTAGATTTCAGGTCATCTTTTGAAAATCCTTTACCTATCAAAAAGTCGACAAGGGTGTCCTGGCCAATGTTAAATTCTTTGGCGGCGGCTAATAATCTCGGAAGTTTTAATTCTGCCATTCAATTGTTTTAAGTCAGATAGTCTTTTTTTTTCAAACAGGTCAAATAATCTAATCTGAATAAGTCACTCCATCTGACCGGTTTGGCTGATATGACTTATCGACTATTCATTATTCTTTTTCAAATTCTTCTTGCAAAACTTTTCTTACTTCTGCAATAGTTTCTTTTTCAAGATCAGTTCTTCTTTCCAGTTCCTCTGCTGTAAGTTTCAACACACTGCGACCGGTATCGCAACCGATGCGCTTCAACTCCTCAATTACCCATTCATCAATTTCATCGCTAAATTCGTCAAGATTAATATCAAATCCGTCTTCAGTTTCTTCATCTTCAGTATCGCGGTAAACATCTAATTCATATCCGGTAAGTTCACTTGCCAGTTTAATATTTACTCCACGACGGCCAATTGCAAGAGAAACCTGATCGGGTTTCAAATATACATTAGCATGTTTTTTCTCCTGATCCAGTTCCATACTGGTAATGCGTGAAGGAGTAAGGGAACGTTGTATGAGCAACTGAGTATTATTGGTCCAGTTGATCACATCTATATTTTCATTTTTTAATTCTCTAACAATACCATGAATACGGCTACCTTTCATACCCACACAAGCACCTACAGGATCAATGCGGTCGTCAAACGACTCAACCGCTACTTTTGCTCTTTCACCCGGATCACGAACAATTTTTTTAATAACTATCAGTCCGTCAAAAATTTCAGGAACTTCGATTTCAAGTAATTTGGCCAGAAATTCAGGTGCGGTACGGGAAAGAATAATAACCGGATTGTTATTTTTCATATCTACTTTCTTCACTACGGCACGGGTGTTTTCTCCTTTCTTAAAATAATCCTGTGGTATTTGTTCGCTTTTTGGTAAAATCAGTTCATTACCTTCCTCGTCGAGCAACAATATTTCTTTTTTCCAAACCTGATAAACTTCGGCACTGATGATTTCGCCGATGCGATCACCATATTTTTTTGCAATTACATTTTTCTTCAAGTCGCTGATGCGGCTTGCCAATGTTTGCTTAGCCGCCAAAATAGCCCGGCGACCAAAATCGAGCAGGTCAATCTCCTGCATTAACTCCTCACCTACTTCAAAGTCTGGTTCAATTTTTACTGCTTCACTATAAGCAACCTGTGCCAGGGGATCTTCCACCTGTCCGTCCTCTACAATCATCCTTCTACGGATGATTTCCAGGTCACCTTTTTCTGCATTTACAATTACATCAAAATTCTCATCGCTGCCATATTTTTTGCGCAGCAAAGTTTTGAACACATCCTCTACCACTTTCATCATGGTGGGGCGATCAATGTTTTCAGCTTCCTTAAAATCCTGGAAAGCGTCTATCAGGTTTATACTTGACATAATACACAGTTTGAATTTCGAGGCCGGTCAACCGGCTTTTAAAATTTAATTTGAATTTTTGTTGTTTTTATTTGATTAAAAAGTATTGTATGATGAACTGTTTCAGCTTTTTTCCCTTTCCCTTTTATTTCTTCTACAACTATTTCGTTCTCATTTATACTTAAAAGTTTTCCTTCTCTTTTTAAACCCTCTGTTGAAATTACTTCTACATTTCTGCCAATATTCTTTTTATACTGTCGATAGCTTTTCAATGGTTCATCTAACCCCGGCGAGGATACTTCAAGCGAAAAATCGCCATTGGGAAACATGCCACCTTCTTCAATTTGCTTATACAGACTTCGGTTATATTTAATAAGCCTTTCAATTGCAATGCCCTGGTCGCCGTCAATAAAAATCTTTAAATTATTAGTTGGCTTAATTTTTATTTCTACGAGAAACAGATCGGGTTCTCCGGCAATTAAGTCTTCAATTTTTTTGGCAATAGCCTGTATTTGCGATGAATAGTCCATTTGTATAAAAGAAGAAGGGAACGACCTCGTTCCCTTCCTTCAATCAATTCCGGCACAAATGTAGGGAATGAGCCGTTTCCATCCAAAAACTGAGAATATTTATAAGAGAATCTTTTAAAAAAAGCACCTGTCAGCGATATTTAATTACTTTTGCGCTCCCTTTGAGGGAAATAGATGATTAATTTATTAATCAGGACCCTTAGCTCAGACGGTTAGAGCACCTGACTCATAATCAGGGGGTCGTAGGTTCAAATCCTACAGGGTCCACAAAATAAACCGGGTCGCCCCGATTGGAATCGGGGCAGGGTCCACAAAATAAACCGGGTCGCCCCGATTGGAATCGGGGCAGGGTCCACAAAATAAACCGGGTCGCCCCGA